>SDBU01000114.1_pt1 | contig 105763 bp, 42 predicted proteins | sample 2277071 | NCBI WGS metagenome assembly SDBU01 (sample SAMN10397929, study PRJNA504765) | marine sediment metagenome | isolation source: marine sediment core GS08_GC12, 126 cmbsf | place: Arctic Ocean: Gakkel Ridge, Loki's castle | collected 2008
TCGAGATATTGAGGCCTATGAGACCATTCTCAGCGGCGACTTGAATGGTGATGACATAGACGTAGATGATCCTTGTGATTTACTTAACGAGCCGACACGGGCCGAGAACAGTTACCACGTGGTAACCGCCATCAGAAAGGATGCTGTATTGGATGGCTTCACAATCACCGGAGGTAATGCCAACGGCTCCGACCCGTGGCCGCATAGAAATGGCAGTGGAGGTGGTATATACATAGACACCGTTGAGAAAAAGCCAAAGGTAAGCAACTGCATCTTCAGAAGAAACTCAAGCATTCACTACGGAGGGGGAATGTGCTATACAAGTATCGGACGCGGTAGGACGGAGCTCACCAACTGCACATTTATTAAAAACTGGGCAGGCGCCGGCGGTGGAGTATACGATGGTTCCTATGGGTCACCAATTAGAACGCTAATCCTGACCAACTGTAGGTTCTTAAATAACTCAGCGGTGAAGGGCGGAGGGATGTGCATTGGCCACAGTAGACCAACACTGACCAACTGTATATTTATCGGTAACTCAGCCGACTTTGGAGGTGCATCAGCCCACTGCGATTCAGCGATCGCTACGTACAGTAAATGTACGTTTGCTGCAAATTCGGCACAATATGGAAAAGCTATGTTTTGCTCTTCTTGTTTGTACACTCGATCTCGAAACATTGTTCGACTCAACAACTGTATTGTATGGGACGGAGGGGAAGAAATCCACAACGACAGTAATTCGATTATTACGATTATATATAGCGATGTGCAGGGCGGCCAGGCATCAGTTTATGACCCCTTTGATGGACTGTTTTGGGGAGCAGGCAACATTGATGTCGACCCTTGTTTCGCTGATGCGAATAACGGTGATTATCACTTGAAATCACAGGCCGGGAGGTGGACTTCGGCGAGCTCAGTCGAGCCGGACGCAAACGAGGGACGATGGACGATGGACGAAGTGACGAGTCCCTGTATTGATGCAGGAAATACAAATAGTCCTGTTGGTTTAGAGCCATTCCCCAATGGCGGTGTGATTAATATGGGAGCATACGGTGGAACTGCAGAAGCGAGTAAATCATACTTTGGTGAGCCGCTTTGCGAAACCATTGTTGCAGGCGATATTAACGGTGACTGCATAGTCAATTTCAAAGACCTTGCCTTTATGGCATTCCATTGGCTGGAAGATAAAGGCGCTGCTAATTCTAAAACGATTATTGAAGATGGAATAGAATATTATGTCAAAACGGATAAAACCGTTTACGAGCTGGGTGAACATACTGAGATACTATATAGAATCACTAATTTGACAGACGAGGTATGGGGGGTTGGTAGTATGGGTAGAATAATGGATATTCTTGTTGAGATAAAAGAGGGAGAGAACTTCAGAGAAGTCTGGAGGTACGGTTGGGAGCATTCTACCCTCCCAGGGCCACAATTTTTGGGATTGCAGCCGGGCGAATCTACGGTATTAGGAGCGCCCTGGCCGCAATTTAGTATGAAGCGGACAGGAGATCCTTGGGAGTACCATCAGGCCCCGCCAGGGACATATAGAATTACAGGAGTTGTAGATGGATATAGAACGCGGCCGGAACCTCAAATGGAGATACATAGCCGTGTTTCTGTAGATATTACTGTGGTATATTAGCAGGGTAAGAGCAGCTTAGACATACAGAACATTTAACGAAGGGAGTTGTGGCAAGATGAAAACAAGGGGAAAAAAGGGATATTTCATTTCTTTATCTGTTGTTTTTGGCTTTCTTTGTTCACTAATTTTGATAATAAATTCCGGATTGGTGACTGCTGGCGATACAGACCCTGATTTCTACTACTATTCCAGCGGGCATAAGTATGCACTGACACTATCAAAAGAGAAGCTCGCAGTGAGATTTAAGGAAGGATTAACAATAGAGGAACGAAAAGCAGTTGTAGAATCCGAACCGGGTTTAGGATTGTTTTCTCAACGAGAGGAATGTCCGACCTTCAGGCTGGTTATTTTGCCTTTACTGAACGGGCTAACAGAAGAATATGTCCTTCAAACAATAAGGAGATTAAACAGTAGAGCAGAAGTAGAGGGTGCTTTTCCAATCTTCGTTTTCCCTCATAGTGAAATAGTCACGACGGATGAATTCATTGTTAAGTTTGGCCCGGACGTGTCGAAAGCGGAAATTGATGCTTTTAATACATTAAACGCAGTCGAAATTGAAGATAAAATAGAAGGGATAGAGCATTATATACTAAGAGTAAAAGACCCAAAAAATGTGAATACGTTAAAAATAGCAAATCTGTATTCTGAAAATCCCATTACGGTATTTAGTGTTTTTAACTATATTGTAAGGACTGAAAACCTGCCGAGTAGTGTAACTCCTGATGATAAATACTTCGAAGAGGAAGAGCAGTGGCCACTTCATAATACGGGACAGGACCCGCCGGGAGGAACGGACGATGCCGATATAGATGCACCCGAAGGGTGGAGTATAAGTACCGGCAGCTCAGATATAGTTATTGCTGTTCTGGATTCGGGTGTCGATTTAGCTCATGAAGATTTGGTTAATAAATTGGTGCAGGGTTACGATGCTTTTGAGGATCCCCCCGATGATGACCCAAGCCCCGGAGCTCACTGGGCTAATGCTCATGGGACACTTTGTGCGGGTTTAGCTGCTGCAGAAACAGATAATTTAATAGGAATCGCCGGTGTTGGCTGGGATTGTAAGCTCATGCCGATTAGAGTTGCTCATGTGGACGATGACAATACTTTCTGGTTCTCACCTGAGAGTTTTGAAAGAGGTATTAATTGGGCGGCTGATCACGGAGCAGATGTATTAAGCTGTAGCGTGGCAGAACTTGGGATTAACCCTGACCCCGGGGTTCAGAATGCTATTAGACACGCGAAAAATAATGGCAGAGAGGGAAAAGGATGCGTATTAGTAATCGCCGCCAACAATAATAATGGGCCTCTTAGATATCCTTCAGCATACCCGGAGGTAATAGCGGTTGGAGCAACTGACTATGATGATGTGAGATGGGACCTCGATTGTACTGGTTCTGGTTGTGGAAGTAACTTTGGGCCTGAATTGGATGTTGTAGCGCCCAGTGGGTGGTGGGGCCAAGGAGTAATCATGTGGAGCACAGATATCAGCGGCAATGCGGGATATAACCCGAACGCCGGAGACCCCGACCCTGGGGATGCCAATGGTCATTATTATAAATGGTTTGGCGGCACTTCTGCCGCTACACCTGAAGTGGCAGGGCTTGCAGGTCTGATTCTTTCGGTTAATCCCGACCTTACATCTAATGAAGTTCAATTCATTATGCAGTCTACGGCCGATGATAAAGGTGACCCTGGCCGGGATGATTATTATGGCTGGGGAAGAATAAATAATGAGAGTGCCCTGCTTGAGGCGGTTGAGTTCCCTACGGATGATACTCTTGTGGGCTGGTGGAAGTTTGATGACGGTTCTGGTCAGACTGCCTCCGATTCAAGCGGCTACGGGAGGCATGGGCAGTTGGGTTCCACGCCGAATCCCGATGAGAACGACCCAGCCTGGTTCGATGATCTGGATCACGGTTGGTGCCTGGATTTTGACGGAAGCGATTATGTTTCTCTTCCTGCAATTGGTGCTTTAGTAACGGACAACGTAACTATATCAGCATGGATAAAAAGAGATAGCATAGGACCAGGTTCTGGTTATCATCCTATTGTTTCAACATTATATTATGAAGATCCTGATTACTACGGGTACCTCCTTTGTGTGAGGAACGATATGCCGAGATTTTACCTTGCTGGATATATGGCAGAATCAATTGATTCAATTAGTACCGTTGATTGGTATCATCTTGCAGGAACATGTGATGGTTCTAACTTGAGAATCTATGTCAACGGAGAACTAAAAGGTACTGGGACGTCAGGCGGTCTCACTGGCTTTTACGAGAATTACAATAACACTTATATTGGTCGTGATGTTCCCACTTCCAGTTACTTTGACGGTAAAATCGATGATGTGCGGGTATACAACTACGCAGTAAGTTCCAGATTCCGCATAAAAAATAGTTCAGACGAGACTGTCGCGTGCTTTGATAGTTTTGGAAATCTTTTCTTAGCAGAGAAATTAGATCAAAACTCAACCAAGCCGGCAACAGGTCATGATGAGTTCAGGGTTCAGGTTTCACAAGGCGAGGATGTTGAGGATGTTGCGATAATTGATACGACTGACGGCAAAATGTATATTGATGGAACATTGAAACTGGATTCAAAGGGTAATTGGGTAGCACCTACTGACGGTGATGATAATTTTCGTATCAAAGACAGAAGTGGAAACGATGTTGCCTACATTAGTAAGACCGGCGACCTGTATTTGAACGGTGGATTATATGAGCAAAATCCATAAATTAAACGAAAAGAAAAAGATTCAAGAAATTATAACAAAATGAAAGGAAAAGGTGATTCAAATGAAGAGTATACTAAAAAGTCATTTAGCAGCGGGTATTTTGATTTTGGTCGTGGTTTGTTTAGGGATTGTTCTTGCAGGAGATGTTATAGTCAAAGAGGGAGTCATAGAAGGAGTAAAATTTAAATCCACAGGCTGCGCGGCAATCGGACCAAAAGCGGTAGCGTTTGGGTACGACACGGAAGCAAGTGGGTACTACAGCACAGCAACTGGTTATGAAACGACGGCAGAAGGAAACGGAAGTACGGCGATGGGCTACTGGACAACAGCAATTGGAAGCGGCAGTACAGCGATGGGGTCTGACACAACGGCAAGTGGAGACTGCAGCACAGCGATGGGCGCCCAAACAACAGCAAGTGGATCCTGCAGCACAGCAATGGGAATTGGTACAACAGCAAGTGGAGAATACAGCACAGCAATGGGAACCACCACAACGGCAAGTGGATACCGCAGCACAGCATTGGGAGAAAGCACAACCGCAAGTGGAACCCGCAGCACAGCTATCGGATACTTCACATCAGCGGGTGGAGGACCCGTTCCACCTCCATCAGCTTATACTACTGCAATTGGTTCGAGTTTCACTAACAATATAAATAGTAGTTTTGCCGTTGGATATGGACAGAAAGATTTTTCAGTTAGAAGTGGAGACGTTCATGTTTATGGGAAATTAACAGTTGATGGCGATTTCGACCCCAAAACATTAGAGCTTCAACTTCAAGAAAGAAACGGCGTTATAGAAAGATATGAGAAATATGTAACTCCTGATAAAAAAAGCGGGGTAGTGTATATCAACTCTGAGACAAAACTAATTGAAGTTTATTATCCTTATGAAGGAGTAATAAGAAATATCCAGGGACAGACAATCTACAGCTTACCATCGATAAGAATAAATAATGATTATGAAACTTATTACGTATTTGATACCTTAGCAGGCCAGGTTGTAGAAAAACAGAGAGCTGTTTATGATAAATATAGAATTAAGAAAGGGATTGAATTAAATAGCAGTTCCGGCCAATTCATCGATAAGACTACAAAACAAATAATTCCAAAAGAAGAAGCTACTGAATTATATAGATAGTTGGCGTAAGTAAGCGGGCACTCTTAGTTGATTAACGGTTAGCTATTATTGATTATTAGGGAGGGGACATTTTTAGGGGGTAGGTATTGATTCAGGACTTTTGTTTTTCTTCGGCTTCGGGTTTGCGCAGATACCTGGGTTGTAGTGTCACGGGGTCGGCAAATTGTCCGGCGGAGGCCATCTTCCAGCCGAGCAAGTGAACCTTCTCGGCCCGCGGGGCCCAGTATTGTTCGTCCAAAAAGCGAACGCCTTCGGCTTTGAATTTATCTGAATAATAAACCAAGCCCTCCCCGAGCAGCCATACGGGTTTGGCTTTGCCGGCGAATCGGTCAAGGAATTGTGAGGCGGTCATTAAGGAATCCGGAATAGATTTCTTCCATATTGCGTTGCTTGCCGTTCGTTGTTCGTCGCTCGTGTGCTGGTATACGGCGATATAAAATTGGCTTCTTTTGGCATCGAGAATGACGGCAATTTGCTCCACTCTGGTCTTCTCCTGCCTCAGGTAATCGTCTGCATTGGCTGCGATTACGTCCAATGTGTCAACGGCGACTATTTTTGCTTTGTTCGCCAGGTGCATTGTTTTTGCTATACTTACAGCTATTCGCAGTCCGGTGAAGCTGCCCGGCCCGACAGATATATAGATATGCTCGATGTCTCTGGGTTTTCGCCCGAAACGGTTTAGCAGGCTGCAGATAGCTGGAAATACCTCTGAACTGTGTCTCATTGGCCCGGAGAAGGTGGTTTCCGTGAGAATACGCCGGCCAACTGCTATCGCAACGGAGCCCAGCCTGCCGGACGTTTCAACGGCCAATATTAATGGATTTACTGCCATAATTTTTTTCAGTAGTGGTATTTTCTTGATTTTTTACCACTTTTTTCAAAAAGCCCCATTGTGTCAAAAAAAAAGCGGTTTTTTTGTCGTCTATTTTTCCTATCTTTCCTAATTATACTTATCAATTTACCGAATTACAGCTAATATATTATCGGCTAAAGGCTTAAAAATCAATTTTCCACTTGCAAAAACACGGATTTCTTTATAAACTGGTGTTAATAGTCTAACCTATCTAAATTGGTGGCTGTGTGTTTTTATATTGATTATACTTATCATTCAATCAACGTAGAAAACGTTTTTTGTAGGAGAGAGTGACTCTTTACTTTGGCAGGAGGTCTTTATGTTCAAAGCAAAATTTCTGAATGGACTTTTCGGTGAAAAGTCCCCGCTTATCATCTTGGCATTGGTGTTGTTGCTGACAACATCCTTGTTGAAGGTCGCTCTATCTCAGGAGATTGGAACTGAAGAGCAGAAGAAAGTAGTCCGCCAAGTAGCTCAAAAGTGGATTCAAGTTGGGTCGGAGCAATACAAAAGAAGTTTCTTCAAAGCCGCAGAGCAATCCTTTCTTCGGGCGCAGGACTACCAGGAATACCTAACTGCTTCTGAGCGTAAGACACTAAACGAGCTTATAGAACAGACACACTTAGCTGTGCTTGAGAGAAAACGCATCTTAGAGCATATTCAAACAGCGGATAGATTAGTTCAGCAAGGCGAACTAATAAAGGCCAAAGCACATCTTGAAAAGGTCAAAGACAATAAGTTTTTGACCGAAGCAGAGCGGAAGCAAATCGCAGATGGGCTTGGTATATTAGTTACTCGGTCGAGCGAACAGACGAAACAAATTGTTGACCTTTATAGCCGCAGCGTGGAATTTTACCGTGCCGGTCAGCTCGAAAAGGCCCTTGAAGGCTTCATTAAAGTTGTTAAGAGCGGCGTATTTATAACATCGGCGGGGCAAACTGCAGAAGATTATATAAAATTGATAGCTGCAAAAATGAAAACAAAGGCGAAAGCTGAGAAGTTGCCTGATGCCCCTATTACAAATCAAGAACAATGGAAACCTGTAGTTGTCACCATGCCGGTCACCAGGCCGGTCACCATGCCAGCCACCCGGCCGGTCACCATGCCGGTAACAAATGCAGGGGCCAGCTACATCCAAAAGGTCAATCGTAAAAGAGATATCCGACGAAGCTATACGAGAATAGTTGTTAATGATGCCGTAGCTAAAGCACAAAGCTATATAATTCAGGACGAATTCGATAAGGCAAAAGAAATGGTTGAGACGGCTAAGCGAACCGTCTATGGAAACCAACTGGACCTCGGAGAACTTCTGTACAAACAATATGACTCACTGTTAAAAGAAACGACTGATGAAATAGCCCTCCGAGAGAAAGAGAGAGCTGATTTGCTTGAGGAAGAGAAACGCATAGCAGCGACGGTGGCGGCACGGAAGCGCAGAACACAAACGGAAACTGACAGAGCCAGAAGAATAGAAGAGCTGATGGAGAACGCAATAGCTTGTCAGGAGCAGATGCGCTATGAGGAAGCTCTTGGTCAGTTGGAAAGTTTGCTTGTGCTAGACTCAATGAATAACAATGCGCTGATACTGAAAGAGACGCTGGAGGAAATGGTTAACCTCCGCCAACAGTTAGAGGTGGAGAAGAAAAGGAACAAGGAAAGAATAAATGTTTTGCGAGAAACTGATGAGGCCTCGATACCATATTCCGGAGTGATGAATTACCCCGATAATTGGCCGGACATTATCGCCAGCCCCTTCCGCAAACCGGAGGAGGCAATCGGACTGGACCCGATTGATATAGAGGTCTACAAACAATTGGATGAAATTGTTGACCTTTCAGCACTGACTCCGGAAATGCCTTTTAGCGAAGCAATAGAGGAATTAAAGAATTCTGTTGAGCCGCCATTGAAGATATTTGTGATCTGGCGAGATTTGGAAGAGACAGCTAATATTTTGCCTAATACCCCATTAAATATGGATGGGATCCCGGCAGTACGGCTCGGCACAGGACTGGAGAATATGTTAAAGGCGGTTTCGGGCGGATTTGCAGATCTCGACTATGTTGTCCAGAATGGAGTAGTCACCATAGCGACAATAGAATCACTTCCGAGCAAGCTGGTAACAAGAGTTTATAACGTAACCGACTTGCTTGGCCAGCCGGCCTACTTCATCCGGGGTCTCGGCGGCGGAGGCTTCGGCGGCGGCGGCGGCTTTGGTGGCCGCGGTGGCTACGGTGGCGGTGGTGGCTACGGTGGTCAGGGTGGTTACGGTGGTGGCGGCTATGGCGGTCAGGGTGGTTACGGTGGTGGCGGCTATGGCGGTCAGGGTGGTTACGGTGGTGGCGGCTACGGTGGTGGTGGCGGCTACGGTGGTGGCGGTGGCGGCTACGGTGGTGGCGGCTACGGTGGTGGCGGCTACGGCGGTGGCGGCAGGGGCGGCGGCGGTGGCGGCTACGGTGGTGGTGGCTACGGTGGTGGCTATGGCGGTCAGGGCGGCTACGGCGGCGGCGGTTATGGCGGTGGCGGTTTCGGCGGCGGCCAAATTGACTACGGCAGAGAGTATCGAGGGGGAAATCTGACAATCCTTATCGAGGATACAATCGAGCCGGATAGCTGGTGGGACGCTGGTGGAGAGGGCACCATAACGGTTTATGAAGGCAAGAAACTAATTATCCGTCAGACCCGTGATATTCATAATAAGATTGAAACACTGCTCAACGAGATGCGTAAGTCGCTTGGACATCAGGTTGCTATCGAGACCAGATTCCTGGTAGTTACCGAGAACTTCCTCGAAGATATCGGCCTTGATGTAGACTTTAGATACGATTTTGGTGGTAAGTTGGGCCCGCTCAATTTCAGACAAGGGTCTTTAGGTTCTGTTGTCCCGGAAGTGACAAAAGTTCCGGGGAGTCTGGCTGGTATTGGAACCGGATTGGAGATAGGTGGCATAGGTCTTAGTGGTTATGCCAGTTATGGAAATATACTTGATGACCTCCAGGTCAGCTTTCTTGTCAAAGCTACCCAGGCCCACACAGACGCCATGACCCTGACTGCTCCGAAAGTTACTGTTCTCAGCGGAGAGACTGCGACGTTCCAGATTCAAAGAGATATTTCGTATGCGCTGCCGCCGACTGTTCTTGGCAGCGGCGGTGGTGGTGGTTATGGCCCCTACGGTGCAGGCTCTACTGGTAGCTATGGCACCTCCAGTGTATTACAGAACATCCAGCGAATACCAGCCGGTACCACTCTTACTATTACACCAACTATCGGTCCGAGTAAAAAATATGTATTGATTAATATAACTACTTTCCTTCAGGATTTACTCAGGTTGAAAACCCACCAGGTTGAAGCGGTTATACCAGGACAAGCAGGAACACCTACTGAACGGGTTCAGTACACTATACAAGTTCCTGAGACGGAAAGTTCGAGTGTCCAAACCCGCGTGAACGTACCGGATGGAGGAACGTTACTTTTGGGCGGTCAGAGAATATCGGCAGAAATTCTAAAGGAGGCAGGCGTACCGGTATTGAGCAAGATTCCTTTGCTTGGAAGACTGTTCAGTAATCGCACCAAGGTCAAGGACCATAAGATATTGCTGATACTGGTTAAGCCGACTATTATTCTGCAGGAGGAGCGTGAAAAAGAGGCCATTGCTGCAATGGAAGATAAAATCTAAATCCGTCGTGCCTAATGTAATGTGTGATGCGTATTGCGAGAAACTATAAACGCAATACGATATACGATATACTGAGCACCACATTTCCGAGGAATATAAAGTGAAACGACACGTTCCTATACGACCTGGAACCCACGGGTTTCCGGTTTGGTCATTAAGAGGGTCTAGAGCATATTTATTGGCTTTTGGAGCCCTAATTTTTGTATGTGTACAACTAACTCTTGCCCAAGCGCCTGATGTGCCCGGTCACCCGGATGCAAAAAAGAACATTTCGGCACTCCCTTATAGACAGGGGGAGTTGATTGTTCGTTTTGCTGACACAGGACCCGATGCGCCGATTCGCAGGGCGATACCCGGTCCACTGACAAATCGGGCAGTAAAAAACATAATTTCGAGCATGGCCGTTCCGGGCGCCGCTGTGCATAAAGAATATGACCGTATTGTACCCGGCCTGACTTTGATAAAACTGCCTTGGCACACTACAGTTGTGGATGGTCTTTTCGGATTCAGCCGGTCCCCTGATGTTTTATATGTCGAGCCAAACTACAAACGTTGGCTGTGTGCTATTCCTAACGATCCCAGATTTTATGATCTGTGGGGGATGCACAACGTAGGCTATACGGGTGGGACTATAGATGCCGACATCGATGCGCCCGAAGCCTGGGACATCCATACCGGCGACCCGAATATCATTGTGGCTGTTATTGACACGGGTGTTGACTATAATCATCCCGACCTGGCGGCTAATATGTGGATAAATCCCGGAGAGGACAAGCCGCCGTTAGGCGTAGTGGACGCCAACGATTTTGACAATGTCGATGACGACGGCAATGGCTATATAGACGATATTTACGGCTATGATTTTGCCGGCGCTGATGCGTTTAATCCAAATGATTGGGATAATGACCCCATGGATGACCATGGTCATGGCACTCACGTAGCCGGAACAATCGGCGCAGTGGGGGACAACGACGAAGGTGTTGTCGGTGTTTGCTGGAGAGTGAGCATTATGGCGCTGAAATCTGGAGATGCAAACGGTCTTTTTTGGACAAGTGACAGCATCGAAGCCATTCAGTATGCCATTGATAAAGGGGCCAATGTTATAAACGCGTCATTCGGTGGCAATCGTCCTTCGATCGCTGAAGAGGAGGCTATTATCCAAGCGGCCGGAAGTGCCGAAATACTTTTCGTAGCTGCCGCGGGCAATGATGACAACAACAACGATGTCAGCGCATTTTACCCTGCAAGCTACGACCTGGACAATATTATCTCTGTAATGGCGACCAACCACAATGACGACGTCGCCAACTACTCCAATTATGGCGAGACTTCGGTTGATATCGCTGCTCCGGGAGGAGAGATGGAATATCCCTGGGATTATAGGGGTATCTTAAGCTGTGTTCCAGGTGGTGGTTATGATTACAAACAGGGTACATCGATGGCCGCTCCTCACGTGGCTGGTGCTGCTGCTCTTGTTTGGTCAACTGACCCGAACTTGACGCATACCCAAGTCAAAAACATGCTCTTACATCCTTTGGCGGTAGACCAGCTTCCTGCTTTGGATGGACTTTGTGTCACCGGCGGCCGGCTTAATGTCTTCAATACCCTCAATTTGCCTCCAATCGGCGACCTAGTTGTAAACACCTCAATACCCTATGATCCCAATGACCCGAATACATTCTGGACAACTATTCAGGCGGCAATAGATGATGCCAATGACGAAGATGAGTTGATAGCCGATACCGGTATGTACGCTGAAAACATTGATTTCCTCGGCAGGGCTATAACACTCCGCAGCGGCAACGTTTACGATTACAATGACCCGAATATCAATCTTGACAGCACCATAATCTTTGGTAACAACGATGGCTCAGTTGTAACTTTCCAGAATGGTGAAGAACCGAACACCGTACTAAAAGGCTTCACAATCACCGGCGGCCTTGCCGAGTACGGAGGTGGTATCGAATGCGATGGTGCGTCGCCAACAATTACCGACTGTAATATTAACAATAATACCGCGATGTACAACGGTGGTGGTATCGAATGCAGTGGTGCGTCGCCAACAATTACCGACTGCATTATTACCTATAATACCGCAATGTCCAACGGTGGTGGTATCGACTGCAGTGGTGCGTCGCCAACAATTACCGACTGCATTATTACCTATAATACCGCGATGTACTACGGTGGTGGTATCGAATGCGATGATGCGTCGCCAACAATTACCGACTGTAATATTAACAATAATACCGCAGTATACTATGGCGGCGGAATCGACTGCTTTTACGCTTCGCCTGTAATTACAAACTGCATCATTACCGACAACCAAACCCTCGATAACACCGGTATCGGAGGCGGTGTCAATTGTGAGCAGGCTTCTCCCACGATTGAACACTGTATTATCACAAGCAATTCGGCAAATAATGTCGGCGGCGGGGTAGCATGTTATTATTCAGATCCAAATATCTTCAATTGTTTCATTCTCGGCAATTCAGCCACCTACCAAAGCGGCGGAATTGACTGTGAGACTTCGTCACCGGCTATTACGAACTGCACCATTGTCAACAATACTGCTGCAGAGGGCGGCGGCATTCTTGCCGACCAGAACTCTTTGCCGACAATTATAAACTGCATCTTATGGAACAATGGCGATGACCTCGATGGATGCTCCGCCACCTACTCCTGCATCCAGGATGGTGACCCCGGAACAGGCAACAATAATTCAAACCCGTTATTTGTGACCGGCCCGCTTGGTGACTACTATTTAACTCAAATTGCAGCGGGACAGTTAAGTAACAGCCCATGTGTAGATACCGGCGACCCCAATACGCCCGTTGTCCTTCGCTTCCGCATGATTATATATACCACAAGCACTGACAGCAACACTGACATAGGTGTAGTTGATATGGGCGCTCATTACGCAAAGACAGCGGTCGAATGGCTCCAGTTAAACACCAGCGTTATAGGCGGTAATGGCACAATAGATCCAAACAGCGACCTCTATCGAAAATACTCGGTCCAAGAGCTAACAGCAACCCCTGACCCGAACTATCGAGTTAAGGAGTGGACGGGCGCTGATGGCGTTCCCTTCTTGGATCCTGGTGACCCCAACTACAATACTGCCACTATGATTACCAACGTCAACGTCACGGTTGAGTTCGAAGCGGTTCCTTTCTATTTGCTGCGTACTGATGTTCTCGGTGGCAACGGAACCATTTCGCCCCATTACCGAAGAGGCCAATACTTCGCCGATGGTACGGTGGTGGAGCTTACCGCAATTCCTGAACTGAACTACATCGTTGAAAGCTGGAATGGAACCGATGATGATACGTCCTGGGCCAACAACAATCAAGTGACAATGGATGCCGATAAGGAGATCACCGTCTCGTTCAGAGAACCAAGGAGTCTCGACGTGCCGAGACAATATCACACAATCTGGCAAGCGATGACTGCTGCCTACGACCACGGCGATAGTGTTATTGTCTCGGCCGGTGTTTACCATGAGACCAATCTTGACTTTCAAGGTAAGGCCATGACTATCGCCAGCGCAAATCCGGACGACCCCTGCACTGTTGCTGCGACAATTATCGATTGCGACCAGCTCGGACGTGCTTTTATCCTGCAAAGTGGTGAAGGTCCCGATTCTGTCATTGATGGCTTCACTATTATAGATGGCTCCGCGGTCTACGATCCAACTGCGCGGCATGGTAATACAGGCGTAGACGGCGAGAATGCATATGGTGGAGCGGTTGCATGCTTTAATGGCAGCAGCCCCACACTCTCTAATTTAGTCATCAGAAACAGCCGCGCACAGGGCCACAACGGCGGGAACGCCAGTTATGTTTATCCTGCTTATCCGGCCCCACCGGATCCTCCGGACCCACTGGACCCCCTTGACCCCTTGCCCGACCCGGACCCCCCTGACCCCCCCGAGCTCGTTACCATAACCAAGTGGTCTCAGCCACCGATACTCTATAATGAAATGCTGCCGGACTACTATTTGGGCTGGCCCGAAGAGAGTGAAGAGTTTCCGCCTGATGCGATAATGTTAGCTGATGATTTTGTTTGCGACAGCAATCTACCAATAACAGATATTCGCTGGTGGGGCTCGCTGCGGGGCTACAGCGGCGGCAGAGGGGATGTACCAAGTGGATTCCCGGATCGCTTCCGGATAATTATATGGTCGAACGAACCCGACGACCCGCTCTTTCCGGATGGTCGCCCAGGTCAAAACGAGCACGATATCACTATTGATAACTACACCGTTAGCTGGTACGGTTGGGAGATGGACAGGCGAGATCCCAATTGGGAAGAACCTGATACGCCGAGACTGAGTAAGTTCCAGTTCGACCTTACTCTAGATCCCAATAATTACTGGTCTCAGCCGGGTGATAATGGAACCTACTGGCTGGGCATTCAGGCGCTCTACGATGCGTCTCCAACAGACCAGCAGTGGGGCTGGGAAACACGTGACCAGGAACCTAACACGGCCAGTGCGGTACGCATCAACCTGTTAGACAGTACTTTCGAGCCTGTCGACACGAACGGCGTACCACCGCTTATGGACCTTGCCTTCGAGTTGATATATGCTGAACTCATCCTGCCAACAGATGGTGAGGATGGTCAGGATGGTGAGGATGGCCAGAATGGTGGTCCAGGCTTTGATAGCATCATCTACCCCGGCGCTAACGGCTTCGATGGTGGTGATGCCGGTCTTGGCTATGGCGGCGCTTTCTACTTCGACGCCAACAGCAGCCCGACTATTCTGCATTGTACAATTATCGACTGTTGGGCTATTGGCGGTGATGCCGGCTATGGCGGTCAGGGTCGGAATGGCCGGAACGGTGGCGATGGCCAAGGTGGCCAAGATGGCCAGCCCGGCCAGAATGCTAGTGACGGCATAAACGGGGGAGCACAAGGAGCAGGCGGTGATGGCGGCGACGGCGGCAACGGCGGAAGGGGAGGCTCTGGTGGAAGAGGCGGCAATGGTGGACGGGGCGGTAATGGCAACGAGGCTTTAGGCGGTGCGATATATTTTGGTCCTAACTGCCATCCAATAATACGCTACTGTACAATTACGGGCTGCAACACCAGGCAGGGGCTCGGAGCTCCTGGTGGAAATGCCGGCAACGGTGGCAGCGGTGGCAACGGCGGCGCAGGTGGCGCAGGCGGTGCTGCAGGCACCGGCAACCCCGATGGCCAACCCGGCAGCGCCGGCAGCACCGGCAGCGGCGGCAATGGCGGCGCCGGTGCCTATGGCGGCTACGGCGGTGTCAACGGCCTACGGTCATGGGCAGGCGCTATATTCTACGGTGTAAATTGCCAAACAAGCGTTTCGGATACTATAATTTCTGGTAACACGGCCAGGGCTGAAGTCCCTACGGGTAGCTACTCCGGTGGTGCCAGTGGCAACGGCGGCAGCGGCGGCAGCCCAGGCGGTGCCAACGGGTTTAGCCCTCCCTCTATTGGCTCTAGTTCGAGCTCGACTTCGAACTTTGGAGGCGCTGATTACTACGATGTCAACTGTGTGTCCGAGCTTACCGGATGCACGATAAGCTATAACTCAACAGAACCTAACGGTGGTGCCTGGTGGTGGGGCGGTGACGGCGGTGGCGAGTGCTACACCTCCCCTTACTACTCTTATTATTATTACTGGTGGTATTACGACTCCGACCCCAACTACTACGATGCCAACTGCACAGCCATACTTAACAACTGCAAATTCATCGGCAACTGGGCCAGCCGCAACGGAGGTGGCCAGTCTTTTGGCGGGTCCTGCACGATAGAGGTTAATGACTGTAACTATGCCAACAACACTGCTGGATACGACGGCGGCGGGTTATTCTGCTTGCTCGAGGCTACACTGAACATCAATGGCAGCACATTCATCGGCAATTCGGCTGTAAGAACTTTGAGTTCGGACGATTACAGCTCCGGCGGCGGGCTATATGGCGGTGGAGTACTCGTATACCAATACGACCCGTTCATCGGATATTACGATTGGTACCCGTACAATAACAGCACGATAGCAATCGACAATAGTCGTTTCATCAACAATGAGGCTGCATTCGGAGGTGGTTTATACTGGTACGGCGATGGCTCGGAGGTGGCAATCTCCAACTCTGCCGTCAATTATAATACCGCTGACCACGGTGGTGGTCTATATTGGAGCAGCGGTGCACCCGAAATTACCGACTGCGAAATCAGGGGCAATACGGCTGAAGGCCGCTTTATCAGCAATGCTTATGGGAGTCAATTTGGTGACAACTTCTACGGTGGTGGCGGCGGACTGTTATGCTGGTCATCCGGAGCGACCATTGAAGACTGCTTCATAAGCGATAATACTGCGTCCGGGTCGGGAGGCGGCGTGTATCTTGGCGGCGCCCCAAGCTCACCAATACTTAAAAACTGTCTGGTGACGGAAAACTCAGCTGTCCTGGATGGTGGAGGCGTTGTCTCCTACTGGTTCGTAACACCAACAATCTCCAATTGTACAATCGCTGACAATATCGCATACGACCCCGATAACATACAGCATGGCAGAGGCGGCGGTTTGTCCTGCTCCTATGAAAGTGAAACCTTCCTGATTGATAGTATCCTCTGGGGCAACATGGCTATCACGGGGAGACAGATTGCAGTTGGCAGTGATAGCGACCCCGTTTATATGCAGCGACCGGCCAAGCTTGAAGTTTCGTATTGCGACGTTGAAGATTGGGAAAATCCTTTCGACCCCAACCTGATTAACCCTAACGCTATCTTCGTTGAACCTGACCGCATCCTGATTTGGGACTTCAACAGTGTCATCGACGCCTATCCGTTCTTTGTCAATGGCTACTTCCTAAGCCAGACTGCTGCCGGGCAGTTCATTAACAGCCGCTGTGTCGATGCCGGAAGTGACCTCGCAAGGAATCTCGGCCTGGACACGTATAGCACACGTACAGACTACGTCGGCGACGCCAACCGTGTTGATCTGGGTTACCATCTTCCGATTACTACCCATTTGATAGTTAGTGTGGTTGATGCTAACGGGATGGTCATTACTGACCCGAATCTCGGCTATGTCTTTCCAACTGACATGTATTATCCAAGGGGTATTGTGGTACCGATTACAGCCTACCTGGACCCGAATTATCAGGTCAAGAAGTGGACGGGCACCGACAATGATGCAAGTACGGCCCTTACAAATACCGTAACAATGGATGGCGACAAGCATGTTACCGTAGAGTTCGAGGTGGCTCCGGTTTACCAGCTAACATTAACAGTAATTGGCGGCCACGGCACACTGACAGCTGAGCCACCCCCTTATACTAATCGTAGGGTAGTGAGGCTGACTGCTACACCCGATCCTGACTATCGTGTCAAGGCGTGGACCGACACCGATGACGATTTGTCTTATGCTCTTACCAATACCGTGACTATGGACTCAGACAAAACGGTCACAGTCGAGTTTGAGCAGGATATCGTTCGAAAGTTGCTTGTCCCATACGAATACGCCACAATTGAGGAAGCCGTAGCGGCCGCATATCCCGCCCGGGACATTATCATCGCTGCTCCGATCACTCACTATGTAAGCGACCCCAACGGCATCGACTTCCAGGGCAAGAGCATCATTTTGATGTCTGAAAACCCGGACGAACCAAACATCGTAGCACGTACGATCATCGAGTGCGCGGCCAGCAGGTATTACCCGCGCCGGGCCTTCCACTTCCACAACGGCGAGGACGCCAATACGATAGTAACGGGATTCACCATCAGAGGTGGTTTCATGACAGGGCCCCTCGGAATGCCGGGAAGTAGTTACACTCTTACTCCCATTCCATACGAGCCATTACCCGACACTGATCCTCCAGTGCCGCGGGGCGAACGTGGAGACGATGCAATCGGCGATGGTTATGGCGGTGCAATCCTCTGTGAGAATGCCAGCTCTCCAACCATCATGAACTGCGTGATAACCGACTGCGTAGTTACCGGTGCCTACGGCGGCGACGGTGCAGACGGCGACTGGGGACCGTTTAGCTTCATCCTCCCCGACCCCAACATTACAGACATCGAAACAACCGATGACGGCCAGTTTGGCGGTCATGGTGGTACCGGCATGGGAAGAGGGTATGGCGGCGCTATTGCCTGTCTCAGCGGAAGCAACCCAATCATCAGGGAATGCATCATAAAAGATAACATTGCCAGAGGTGGCTGCGGCGGTGACGGAGGCGACGGCGGCGAAGGCTGGGACGGAGGTTTGGAAAGCTCGGGCGGCTACGGCGGAGATGCTATCGGCGATGGAATCGGCGGCGGTATTTACTGTGACGGCGGGAGCACTCCCATCATCACGAATTGCAACTTCATTAATAACATTGCCACAACGGGTCTGCCCGGAAATGGTGGTTACATGGGTGAAGGCGCTGCGCGTGACCCACGGGCCAGAGAGGGATACCATGGATATCCCACTCCCTTTGGCGGCATAGCCGGTGGCGCAGCGTACTACGCAGCCAACACGGATCCAAACTTTACAAATTGCACATTCACCGACAATAAGGCCTATGAAGGATATATGTCCTACGATTACGTCTACTACTACACCCGCAGGTACGTGGAGGATGTTCAAACGTACACATGGGCGGGCGGTTTGTATGCTGAGCCGAGCAACACTGTCACTCTCACCAACTGCGAATTTACAGGCAGCCTCGGTGGTGCTGTCTATATAGAATCGGTGTGTATTGTCGACTTCAACGATAGTGTCTTCAGGGATAATGAGGCAACTACTCGATTCGGCTATGGTTCTCCTTGGGGTCCTTGGGGTCCTTGGGGTCCTTTTGGTTATCCTTTCGGCTATCCTTATGGTTATCCTTACGATCCGAATTATGATATTTATGGACAAAGCTTTCCGGCATTTGATGCCGGAGGCGGTGCTGTCTACATCGGCTCCGATTGTAACGGCGTAAACATCCGGAACTGCGGCTTCCACGGTAACTCTTCCGCCTATGACGGCGGCGCCATTGACAGCCTCAGCAGCGCCGACTTCGTAAGCTGCTCGTTCGGCGGCAACATAGCCGGTAACAACGGTGGTGCAATAGAGGCATATTTCAATGATGTTAATGACCCCAATAGAACCACAACATTAACGCTGAATTTCGAATCCTGCAGCTTCGTCGGGAACCAGGCCAGCGAAGGCATAGATGGGTGGGGCGGCGGCGTACATTTTGAGGATTTCAACACCGCATTCAATAATTGCTATTTCATAGGTAACACTGCCAAGAACGGCGGCGGCTTGTACCTTTCCCATGGTGACGTCACCCTGGTTGGAGGCGCCATAAATGAAAATAAAGCCATGGGTGGCAGCGGGATAGATACCACAGCTTTTCGTCCCAGCTCTTTCGGCGTCATGGAGCCTATCGATGTGAGCCTTGGTCTTGACTTCGGTGGCGGTATCGTCTGCGCCAGAACCCGCACGACAATCGAAGACTGCACTCTCGCCGATAATGTCGTCGAGGGTATTAACGGCTCCGGTGGAGCAATCAGTTTCTATGGCGGTGAAGTTGCGCATCTGGTCAGAAACTGCCTCATAACCGGTAACTCGGCCACTGTGAGGGGCGGTGCAATCTCCAGTAGCTACTTCGCAACACCCAACATCAAGAATTGTACCTTCAGTGAAAACTCTGCAGGCGGTCTCGGCGGGGCAATATTCTACGACTGGTCTTCCGACCCAAATATTGCTGACTGCATCTTCGAGAGCTGCAACAGCCACGCAATATATGAGGAAGACTTTAGCAACGCAATTGTAACATACTCATTATTCCACAACAACCCGGACGGCGATTATGGGTGTAATGACCCTTGTGTAGGAACCCTTACCGGTCCTGAGCTTGATGCTAATAATATTGCCGACGACCCGCTGTTTGTAACCGGGCCGTTCGGGAACTACTATCTTGACCAAGGCGCAAGTCCCGCTGTTGATAAAGGTAGCGATAATGCCGCTAATCTCGGCCTGGACACTTATACCACCGATCCTAACGGCGATTTAGATACGGTACAGGTTGACATCGGTTATCACTACTACGACCCGCTGACGCTGCCGCAATTTACGCTAACGGTCAACGTAATTATCGACCATGGTGCGTTCAAAGTCGTGCCTTCATCCAACCCGAATGCTGTCCGCCAGACTTTCACAGAAACTTACTACGCCGGCGCGCTGGTAACTCTAATTAGCATCCCCGATCCAGGCTACCGCACAATCTGGTCGGGAACCGATAACGACGCATCTAAAGGCAATACTGTTGTTACGATGTGGTCCGACAAAGACGTCACCCTCAGCTTTGGCCAGGCAAGAACAATTCGTGTCGGCAGTGACCCCAATTACACCTCGATTCAACATGCTATCCACGCTGCAGGCGATGGTGATGTTGTCATCGTTCCTACAGGTACTTATGCTTCTCCGTATCCGGGCTATCCACCTCCAACCATCGCGATCATCGATAAGTCTATTATCCTTACCGGTACCAATCCTGACGACCCCAATATTGTTGCGGCCACTATTCTCGATGGTTACTACTTTAGCATCCTTAACGCCGGTCCTGGAACGATAATTGACGGCCTCACCCTCAGGAACTGCAGGATGTACATCAGTTCTTCCTCACCTAACATTCGGAACTCTGTCTTCACTGAATGTAGAGTATGGGGCGCCAATGGTGGGAATCCTACAGACGACCCTGACGATGGCTTTGATGGCGTCAGCGTTGAGGGTGGTGCAATAGAAATGTACAACAGCTCGCCCCTGCTTCAGAATTGCACCTTTAATGGCTGCTCAGTTACCGGTGGTGATGGAGGGAACGGTAACGGTGGTCATGATGGACATTCCCCCGGGTATGACGGCGGGTGGGGAGGATGGGCCTACGGCGGCGCAGTCTATTGCGGAGACAGAAGCAGTCCGAGATTTGAAACTTGCTCATTTATAAACTGCTACGCTCAGGGTGGCAACGGCGGCAATGGCGGCGGCAGCATCAATAACGCACACGGCGGAAGGGGTGGTGGCTGGCAATGGGATCCCACTCTCGAGACCGGTCCGTACACCTATCCTGACTGGTACTGGTGGGATGGTTGGGAATACGCTGACTACGACGAGGACGGTTCTCCCAGGACTTACCTCGAGCCTTATGGTTATTACAAAGACTACTGGAAATACAGCGGCTATGGCGGTGCCGTTTACTGCGAGAATGACAGCTCACCGAAATTCCTTGACTGTACCTTTACGGACAACCAAACGTTCGGCGGCGTCTGCGGCGTAGGTGGCAGCAACTGGCCAACACCCAATAGGAACCTGAATATCGAAAACTTCGGCGGAGCGGTCTATTCCTGTTACAGAAGCGATCCCGAATTCGTAAACTGCACTTTCAATAACAATACGGCTGATACTTCAACCGTTACCTCGCCTGACGATATCATTGTCAGCTACGGCGGTGCCGTCGCTTTCGAAGATGACTGTGAACTGAAGTTCGTCAACTGCACTATTTCCAGCGGCGAGGCCTGCATGGGCGGTGGAATTTACGGGTCCATCGGCAGCCTGACGATTATAGACTGCAATCTCAGTGACAATATGGCTTATCATGGTGCAGGTTTATACTCCGTCGACACCATAGGCACAATTTCACAATCTATCTTCGCTGACAACAATGCTTTCAGTGCTGTTGCTGTTCTCGGGCCTAACGATCCCAACATACCTGTTGAGGTATTAGGCCGGGGTGGTGGTTATTATTGCCTCTCCTCAATCGTTGATATTAATGACAGCATCTTCACCGGAAACTGGTCACAAACATCCGGCGGCGCCCTCTATTACATCGGCAGCGATATGGACCTCTATGATAGACCTCTCCTCCACAACTGCCTGCTGACGGACAATAGCGCCGGCCGCGACGGCGGTGCCATATCTTCGAACTGGTTCGCAGAACCACTAATCTCCAATTGTACGATAGTTGACAACGAAGTCACCGGTGCCTTCGGCGTGGGATACGGTGGAGGTCTGTACAGCTCTTATGAAAGCAATGTCGAAGTTATTAACAGCATCATCTGGGCCAATGTCAGTCCTTACGAGGGCTCCCAGATCGCGGTCTACACCGGCGCCGAATTCGAACCGAGGCCGGCATCTGTTATCGTCTCATACTCCGATATCGATGGTTGGCAGGATCCCAACGGTGCCGAATGGGTAAATCCTGATGCCGTTTTCGTTGATCTAACCTGCGTCCTGGACTGGGACTTCAATAGTGTCATCGATGATGAACCGCTCTTTGTCAGTGGTTTCCGTCTAAGTCAGATTTCAGCCGGCCAGTTGCAGGATAGCCCCTGTGTGGATACCGGCAGCGACCTGGCAAGCAGTCTCGGCATGGATACATACAGCACCAGAACCGATAGAGACAGCGATGTTGATATAGTAGACATGGGTTACCACTATGGTGTCTCCGGCCTACTGTATAAGTTAACTGTTAATGTCGTTGGGCCAGGTACAGTAGAGTATAACCCAGACCCGCTTGATCCGAACGGCATATATAACGAGTATGCAATAGTAAGAGTGATAGGTGTTCCTGACCCCAACTACTATGTCAGAGGCTGGTATGATGCCAATGGTGTCCTGGTCTCTGCCTATAATACCCTTGTTGTCGTAATGGATTCTGATAAGACCTTTGAAGTTGAATTTGGATTGCCGACATATATCCAAGTCTCAGGCGGCCGCGGCCCCGACGCTCTCCGTGATGCTGTCAATGATGCAAGAAATGGCGATACACTTACCGTCGCAGCCGGCGTTTACAACGGCGACATCAACTTCCAGGGCAAACAGCTCAGATTGTTCAGTGCCAAGCCTGACGATCCTAATTTTGTTGCTAACACGATTATTGATTGCCAAAACACCAGTCGAGCCTTTACCTTCAATGGCGGCGAAGATGCCGGTGTGGTCGTAGACGGCTTTACGATAATCAACGGAAACGTTACAAACGAGCCTGGTGGTGCCATATACATCGGTCCCAACAGTAATGTGACGATTGTTAATATGGCCATAAGCAACTGCAGCACTATAGGCGCTAGTGGTGGTGCGATATACATCGATTCTAACAGCAGTCCGACCCTCACGAATATTGCAATTAGCAACTGCGATGCCAATAACGCCAATGGTGGTGCAATATACATGGCTTCCAACACCAGTCCGACAATTACAAGTGTTTGGATAAATAACTGCAGCGCTAATGATGCCAACGGCGGCGGCATATATATCGACGCCAACAGTGCTCCCACATTTATATATTGTACAATCACCAATTGCTCTGCTACCGGCGGCTCCGGCGGCGGAGTCTTCAGCAGCGTCAACAACTCGCTGGTATTTGCCGACTGCAACTTCAGCGACAATTACGCAACCTACGATGGCGGTGGTGTGTATTATGATGTCAACTGCGTCGCAGAATTTACTGGATGTGCCCTTATCAATAACACAGCGGATTCCTATGGTGCCGGAACCTACTCTGGTGCTAACGGCCGGTCAAAAGTCAATGACTGCATCTTTATCAATAATACGGCTGTCGCGGATGGCGGTGGAATCCTTTATGACGCTAACAATGTAATAGAGGTCAACGACTGCAACTTTATAAGCAACTCGGCGAGCTACGGAGCCGGCTTGTGTTTCGATTCGAATTGTTCCGGAACTGTCACCGGCACCGTGCTGGAAGACAACATAGGCAGCGAGGATGGTGGTGCAATATATCTTGTTGAAGGCAATATACTCATTGCCGACTGCGATATTGTCGGCAATACAGCTCTTCGCGGCGGCGGTTTGTATTGCATTGATTCTCCGGAATCGCAAATTATTCGCTGTATTATCAACTACAACGAAGCTTACCGCATTGACTCTCTGATTACTCAGGGCGGCGGTATATTTTCGTCTGCCGGCCCGACGTTAATTGAAGATTGCGATATCAGTTACAATACGGCCAGAACGTCAGGTGGAGGTGTGTATCTGGATGACTATCTGGCACCGCATACCGGCCCAGTGATGAAGAACTGCCTTATAACAAATAATACTGCAGGCACAGACGGCGGCGGAATTTCGGCCAATTGGCAGTCAACGGCTGACATCCGCAATTGTACGATATCCGATAATACAGTCACTGACCCGAACGCTAATGGTGGAGGACTCTATGTCTCCTACGAAAGTAATGTCGAAGTTATCAACTCCATTATTTGGGCCAATAGAGGTAGTGACGGTGCGCAGATTGCTGTGGCCAGTGGCGATTTGTATCCGCTGACCTCGTCGCTTACAATCACGTACAGTGACATTGGGCCACGGTACGAACCCAATGAGTCGCCTTTCTTCGGCCCGGAGGGCTCAACGTCAGGCACTACGGGACAGACCGGTCCCGGCACGGTTCTTGTGGAAGGCCAAACCATTTATGACCAGTTTGACCAGGGCGAACAGTGGGTAAAAGTAATCGTAACTCTGAAAGAACCTGCTGAGCTGCGGGCAGCAACCGACTGGGATTCAGAACAATCAGTCAATGAGCTTCGGACCAACATAGATTATCGCCAGGATTCGGTTTTGTCTTCACTTACGGCTGCTGAGTTCACACTGCAGTATCGTTATGAGAACCTGGCAGGTTTCTCGGGTGAGGTTACAATTGAAGGTCTTAACAAGCTGATTGATGACCCATTAGTAGCGTATATCGAGCCTGTCAGAACTCTGTACCCGGCCCTGGCTCAGGGTATACCTTTAATAAATGCAACAGCAGTTCGCCAGAACTACAACGGTCAAGGAATATCCATTGCCATTTGTGACACCGGCGTTGACTATACCCATCAAATGCTCGGTGGCGGTGGTTTTCCGAATAGCAAGGTCATTGGTGGTTATGATTTTGGCGACGGTGATCCCGATCCAATCCCCGGTGGTCTGACGTTTAGCAGTGCTCATGGAACCTGCTGTACCGGCTTAGCGGCTGGAGACCTGGGGATGTTCGGTGATTACATTGGCGGAGTAGCTCACAATGCGAAAGTCTACGCCTTGAAGATATCCTCTGATTATTTTGATGGGGCCTCTACCGCGAGCATGGTTGCTGCTTGGGACTGGTGTGTAACTCACAAGAATGACGACCCACAAAACCCAATTATGGTGACAAGCACCAGCTTTGGCGGGGGGCGATTCTTCAATTCAGACACTGCTGACAATTTATCACCCGCCATGAAAGCCGCTGCCGACAATGCAAATGCGATTGGCATCACTGTCCTGGCCGCATCCGGCAATGATGGCTTTACAGATTCACTTGGCTGGCCGGCAGCGATTTCGAGCGTTATTTCTGTTGGAGCGGTATACGATACAACAGATCAAGTGATCGGTTATTCCAACACGGCTGATTTCCTGGATATTCTCGCCCCATCTGAAGACGCTTATACCCTTGATATTGTGGGTGCTGTTGGTTACGACCCCGGCGATTATTATCCCTATTTCAATGGTACCTCCGCCGCCTGTCCTTATGCAGCCGGAGCTGTAGCTTGCCTGCAGTCTGCTGCTGGAGGCAGCCTTTCAGCTCAAGCGGTGAGAAATATACTGATCGCAACCGGCGACCCTGTTACCGACACGAAAGTTCCCATAACCAAGCCAAGAGTCAACCTGGGCTTGGCTGTCGCCGCTCTCACATACGGTGCTGCAATACATATTGAAGAAGGTTGTATCCTCAACGGATGGGTAGCTCCCGACACCAATAACTACTGGGGATGGGACGCCAATCTCTGGGATCCAAACAGCTTTGTCATCGAGGAAGACCCGAACTTCATCCACGGTTACTATCTGAGTCAGTTTGCTGCCGGCCAGATAACTGAAAGCAATTGTGTCGACGGCGGCAGTACATGGGCAACCGATGTTTTCGATATGAACGCCTTTAACTATACTACTCGTGTTGACGGCGTCAACGATATCGATATGGTCGATATGGGTTACCACTACACCGAGCCGGTAATCAAGTACGAGTTGACCGTCATCATACCGGACGATGCAAACGACCCCGGCATCCACGGTACAGTAGGCTTTGATCCGGTTCCTGTTGAACCAAACGGCTGGTACTATGAGGGTACAGAAGTGACCCTTACGGCAATGCCCGACCCGGGCTATTACGTCAAGGGATGGTACGATGTTAACGACGTCTTGCTCTCTATTCAAAAGACCTTTGATGTAGTAATGGATGCTAACCAGACAGTTGTTGTTCGGTTCAGACGCCCTGTGACAATTGAAGTATCAGGCGGAGGCGATGCAATCCAGCAGGCTATAAACCTTGCAGAAAACGGCGACACACTTGTCGTTGCTGCCGGTCCCATCACCTATAACGGAGATATCAACTTCCAGGGCAAAGAGCTCAAGGTGTTCAGCACTTATCCTGACGACCCTAACTTTGTTGCCCAGACGATAATTGACTGTCAATACAGCGTTCGCGCCTTTACCTTCAACACCGGTGAAGATGCAAACTCAGTCGTGGACGGCTTTACTATTGTTAACGGTAGTCTTTTCGGCGAACCCGGTGGCGCTATATACATAGGTTCCGGCAGCAGTCCAACCATTGTGAATATTGTGATAAACGACTCCACTGTTTTCTTCGACAACGGTGGTGCAATATACATTGGTTCCGGCAGCAGTCCAACTATTATTAACGCTACAATAACCACTACTACAGCCTTTTTGGGCAATGGTGGTGCTATATACGTTGGTGTCAACAGCTCGCCAACGTTTATAGATTGTAACATCGTCGATGCCTTTGCCATTGGTGGTTCCGGTGGCGCTGCATACTGTGATGTCAACAGCTCCCCGCTGTTTATCAACTGCAACTTCGCCGACAGCTTTGCAAGCATCGACGGTGGCGGACTGTACTACAACCTTGAGAGTACTTCAGTGCTGAAGTCCTGCACACTTACGAACAACATAGCGGAATCAGGTGGTGGAATCTACTACAATAGGGGCTGTATATCAGACATCAATGACTGCACGTTTACCAGCAATTTCGCCTATGATGATGGCGGCGGCATCCTTTATGAGCCAAACAACAGCACAATAATGATTGCCGACTGCAACTTTACAAACAACTCAGCGACCAACGGCGGTGCATTGTACTTTGACCCGAACTGCTCAGGGACCGTTTCGGATACTATATTGTTTGCCAACAATGCCAGCGAAGACGGCGGTGCAATATTCCTCACCGAATCTGATATGTCGATTATCGACTGCAACAATATCAGCTATAACTCGGCTGTTCGCGGTGCAGCCCTGTATTGCACACATTCACCGGATACGGAAATTATTAACTGTTCAATCAAATATAATGAAGCTGTACGCATTGTTATATATTTCGATTACTATCTGCCCAATCCGCTTGACCCGAACCTCCCGCCGATTCCCGGTGGCGGCCCGAATGACGGAAACTCCATCGCTATCGCACGTGAGGACAGGTCCGGTGCTGCTCTGGGCGGCGGAATGTATTCCTTCATAGGCCCGACGCTAATCCGAGATTCTGAAATCAGCAACAATACTGCCAGCACTTCGGGCGGTGGTCTATACTTTGCCGGCGGAGAGTACCAGACAACCAGTCTCACTAACTGCTTGATAACTCACAATGCGGCAGGCAGAGACGGAGCCGGCATTTCCAACAACTGGCAGAATGAACTGGCGGTCTCGAACTGCACAATAGCACACAACACGCTTACATACATAGTCTCATACGGCGGAGGTCTGTATGGTTCTTACGACAGCAATACGACAGTTATAGATTCCATCATTTGGGGCAACACGGGTTCGAACGGCTTCCAGATTGCCGTATGCAGTGATGACGAGCCGTTCCCCTTACTAACCTCAAAGGTCAAAATAACAAACAGCGACATTGGTCTCCAGATCGCAGAAGAGATTGAAGACCTGATTAATGCGGATGAGCGGCCGGTTATCCGTCCGGGATTTAACATATATTCACTTGGACAAATCGACGACTTCCCAAGTGCTCTTGCCGGCCTTGGATTTACTATAAACTATTTCGGCACTACATATTCCACCGTTTACATCAACAATAACGGCAATGTGACGTTTGACTCGTCTCTGTGGTCCTTCACACCGTTTGGTTTGACCGGAAGTATCGGCACTTCTATCATCGCGCCGTTCTTCGCTGATGTCGATACAAGTATCGGCAGCCCGGTAATGTATGGGCAGGGTACCGTTGATGGTCATAACGCCTTTGCCGTCAACTGGATTGACGTGGGTTACTTCTTCGTAAACATTGATAAGCTCAACACGTTCCAGGTGGTTCTCATTGAGCGCTCCGATCGCGCACCCGGCGATTTCGATATCGAACTCAACTACGAGACAATCACCTGGGAAACCGGCGATGCCAGCGGCGGATTTAACGGTTACGGCGGATTCTCAGCCCGTGCCGGTTTCTCCAACGGAACCGGCAATCCGGGAACTTCCTATGAGTTCCCAGGCTCAGGTATTTCCGGCTCGTTCCTTGACAGCAGCTCCACCGGGCTGATCAACGGCAGTCGAAACAGCACGGTTTCCGGACGCTACATATTCTCAGTCAGGAATGGCGCCCTCGATATAGGAAGGTTGATGGCAATCCCCATCTATGTGGAAGACGGCTGTACGCTCTACGGATGGGAACCAAATGACCCAAATAATCCTCTGGACCCGAACGGTACCTGGAATCCTGATACTAATAACATCACCGACGACCCGAACTTTACAACCGGCTCTTTGGGCGATTACTATCTCAGTCAAATCGCAGCCGGACAATTGGTCGACAGCAATTGCGTCGATGCCGGAAGCGGCCTGGCAAGCGGCCTCGGAATGGATAAATATACCACTCGAACCGACATCGAAGATGACGAAGACAGGGTGGATATGGGCTATCACTATCCGCAGATCGGCATACAGTACGAGTTAATCGTTACTGCGATAGGACCGGGCATAGTCGTTGCCGATGCCAACTTAATCAATGCCAACAATCCATTACACGACCCCAACAATAATGTCTATGCTTATAAAGACTATAAAGGCCGTGTGTTTGTCTTGACGGCAATACCCGACCCGGGCTATCGAGTCCTAAGCTGGACCGGTACTGATAATGACCCGTCCTGGAATATAAACACCAATACGGTAATATTGCTCAGCAATGAAGCCGTCATCGTAGAGTTTGAGCAGGATATTGTCACCAACTACCTTGTCCCATCCGAAAAGACCCCCACGATTGAGGAAGCAATCGCAGCGGCCCATCCGGCAGGGGACAATATTATCGTTGCTCAAGGCATTCACTATGTAAGCAGCCCGGACGGCATCGACTTCCAGGGCAAGCAAATCACTCTGATGTCCATTGACCCTGATGACGCCTACACGATAGCAAACACCATTATTGATGCTGCCGGCACCAGATACTACCCGCGTCGCGCCTTCCACTTCCACAGCGGCGAAGACGCCAATACTATAGTGATGGGATTGACCATTAGAAACGGCTTAATGACCGGTCCTCTCGGTGCAGCCGGAACTTATATGCTCACACCCGTACCGTATGAGCCAATGCCGGATGGCGACACACCACCGCCGCGGGCTCAACGAGGGACAGACGCCGTCGGTGACGCCTATGGTGGTGGAATCCTGTGTGAGAACGCAAGTTCTCCGACCTTCCTGAACTGCGTGATAACCAATTGTGTAGTCACGGGCGCCTGGGGCGGCGACGGTGCGCAGGGTTTGTCGGGTGAATTCAGCTACATCCACCCCTCTGATCTAACGAACGTTCTAACTACCAACGACGGGCAGTGGGGTGGCCATGGTGGTGCCGGTATTGGAAGAGGCTACGGCGGCGCCATCGCGTGTCGCAGCGGAAGCCGCCCAATCATCAGAAACTGCACCATAAAAGATAACACAGCCAGAGGTGGCTGTGGTGGAACCGGAGGAGATGGTGGTTATCCCGACGGTGGAGATGAAAGCGAGGGAGGTTCCGGCGGAACCGCCATTGGCGATGGTATCGGTGGTGGTATCTACTGTGATGGTGAAAGTACTCCAATTATAAAGAATTGTACTTTTAGTAATAATGTTGCTACTACAGGTCTGCCGGGAGACGGCGGTTTAAGCAGTGTCTACTATTATACTAATCCGCTTATCGCAGCTACTTTGGCCGGTTACGCGGGCTATTCTATTCCCTTTGGTGGTATAGCCGGCGGGGCAGCCTACTTTGCAGACAACACAGATCCAAACTTTACTAACTGTACATTTACCGGCAACAAAGCCCACGAAGCCTATATGGACTACGGCTATACTATCTACTCCTACTACGCACACCGCGTTTTCCAGGAAGGTATTTATGTAAACACCTTCGGCGGTGCTTTGTATGCTGAGCCGAACAACACTTTTACTCTTACGAACTGCGATTTTACAGAGAACCTCGGTGGGGCCGTCCTTGTAAAATCCGATTGTATTGTCGACTTTAATGACTGCCTGTTTAAGGACAATCAATCGACGAATCGGCTTAGCTACTATGGTTATTCGTACGGCTATTACCCGTACGGCTATTATCCGTACAGCTATTACCCATACAGCTATTACCCATACAGCTATTACCCGTACAGCTATTATCCTTATAGCTATATGTACGGTTATCCCTATTATGACCCCAATGGTCCGGGCTTCCCGGCAATAGATGCGGGAGGTGGAGCCATCTACATCGGCCCCGATTGTAACGGTGTAAACCTCCGGAATTGTGAATTCCACGGTAACTCTACATACTATGACGGTGGAGCAATTGATGTGGAAAGTGACGCCAGCATTGCGTACTGTTCATTCGGCGGAAATATAGCCGGCAATGACGGCGGTGCAATAGACGGCTCTCGCCAGGATTCAAACGACCCCAACATAACCACAACATTGACATTTAACTTCGCATCCTGCAGCTTCGTCGGGAACCAGGCCACCCAGGGAATGGATGGATGGGGCGGTGCTTTATATCTCATAGACTTCGTAGGTACACTTTCTGACTGCTACTTCATGGATAATACCGCCAAGAACGGCGGCGGCATGTATCTCTCGGATGGAACCATTACTATAACCGGTTCAAATATAAGCAGAAATAGAGCCATAGGCGCCAGCGGTATTGACACTGTCACCATCCCGCCCAGTCAATTCGGCGTCATTAAGCCTGTCAATATGGGTCTTGGTATCGATATTGGCGGCGGCCTGGCCTGTATACATACACATACTACCATCCAGGACAGTACCCTCAGCGACAACATCGTCGAGGGCGTTTACGGCTCCGGCGGCGCAATCAATTTCTACGGCGGATATATGACACACCTTATCAGAAACTGCCTCATAACCGGCAACTCCGCCTCCGTCGAGGGTGGTGCGATTTCCGCCAACTTCTTCGCAACACCCCAAATCGAAAACAGCACCTTCAGCAATAACTCGGCGGGCAGTCTCGGCAGCGCTATATTCTGTGACTGGAGCTCCGACCCGACGATTATCGATTGCATCTTCGATAACTGCAACAGCCACGCAATAGGTGAAGAGGACGTCGGCAACGCAATCGTGGGACATTCATTATTCCACAACAATTCCGACGGCGACTACGGGATTTATGACCCATGTGCAGGACAGACATATACTTATACTGGTCCAGACCTCGATAGCAACAATATTGTCGGCAATCCTATGTTTGTGACAGGGCTGTTTAGTAACTACTATCTTGACCAAAGCGCGAGTCCCGCCGTTGACAAAGGCAGCGATACTGCCGTTAATCTCGGCCTGGATACCTACACCACCGATCCCAACGGCGTTACAGATATGAGCCAGGTAGACATAGGCTATCACTACTATGATCCCTGTACGCTCCAGCAATATACGTTAATGGTCAGTGCACCAGACGGCCACGGGGCGTTCAAGGTCGAACCTTCGTCCGACTCTAACGCTGTCCGCACTACATTTGCTGAAACCTACTACGCCGGCACACCGGTAACCTTAATTACCATCCCCAATCCGGGCTGCCGTACAATCTGGTCCGGAACCGATAACGACACCTCAAAAGGTAACACGACTGTTGTGATGTGGTCCGACAAAGACGTAACGGTCCGGTTCGACCAGCCAAGAACAATTTTTGTCGACAGCGATTCCAATTACCCAACGATTCAACATGCTATCGATGCTGCATCTGATGGTGATGTTGTCGTCATTCCAACAGGTACTTACGATACTGCTTATGCGCAGATTTCGATTGTTAACAAGACTATTACGCTTACCAGCACCAATCCGGATACCCCCGCCTGTGTTGCGGCCACCGTTCTTGAGGGTTACTTCTTTGACATCGATAACGCCGGCCCCGGCACGATAATTGATGGCGTCACGATTCGATTTGGCAGAATGTATATCTATAATTCCTCACCTATCATCCGTAATTGTGTCTTCGATCGCTGCAGGATATGGGGCGGCAGCGGTAGCAATATCGGAGGCATAGATGATGATGGCCAGAATGGCACCAGCCTCCAGGGCGGCGCAATAACGATGTACAACAGCTCGCCCACCATCCAGAACTGTGCGTTTAACAGCTGCTCGGTTACCGGTGGTGATGGAGGCCCCGGTGACAATGGCACCGGGGACCATCCTTATGGGTTCGATGGCGGCTGGGCAGGCTGGGCTTACGGCGGCGCCGTGTACTGTGGAACCAGAAGCAGCCCGACATTTGAACAATGCTCATTTACAAACTGCTACGCCATGGGAGGAGATGGCGGCCCCGGCGGCGACGGTGACCAGGGTGCCCGCGGCGGAAGGGGCGGTAACTGGCAATGGTCTGAAACCTACGAAACCGGCCCGTTCACCTATCCTAACTGGACCTGGTGGGACGGCTGGCAATACGGTGACTACGATATTGATGGTAGTCTCAGGACTTACCTCTATGACAATTATGGTTACTTCAAAGATTACTCGAAATACAGCGGCTATGGCGGTGCAATATACTGCGAAAACGAGAGCTCACCAAAATTCTTAGACTGCACGTTTACAGACAACCACACGTATGGCGGCGTTAGCGGCGTGGGTGGAACCTGGGGCGCAAGGCCGAACAGGCCCCTAAACATCGAAAACTTCGGCGGCGCAGTCTATGCCAGCTACTGGAGCAATCCCGAATTCACAAACTGCTCCTTCAATAACAATTCAGCAGATACTTCTGTCGTTGCCGTACCCGACGACATCATAGTCAGCTATGGCGGCACCATCGCTTTCGAAGAAAACTGTGAGCCGAAATTCGTTAACTGCAACATTGACAACAGCCAGGCCTGCATTGGCGGCGGAATGTACTGGTCTAACGCCAGCCCGACGATTATCGACTGCAGCTTCAGTAACAATACGGCCTACCACGGTGCAGGCTTGTACTCTGTAGAGGCCACTGGAACGATTACACGTTCTATCATCACTGGAAACCAGGCCTTCGTCGGACCATACCCCGTACCAACCGACCCGAATCTTGCAGCCCAGATTCCTGTGATATTCGGCGCGGGTGGCGGTTATTATTGTCTGTCCTCAATTGTCGATATTATTGATAGCGTCTTTACCGGGAACCGGGCAAGCGCTTCCGGCGGCGCCGTCTACTTCGGCGGCAGCGACCAGGACACTTACTTTGACCCTATTCTGCATAACTGCCTGCTGACGTACAACAGTGCCGGCCGCGATGGGGGCGCCATATCCGCGAATTGGTTCGCAGAGCCAATAATCTCCAATTGTACAATTGCTGATAACTCAGTAAGAGGACTGTCGGCTTATGGTGGAGGCTTATACGCCTCCTATGAAAGCAACGTGGAAGTTATAAACTCCATCATCTGGGGCAACCAAAGCAGTCACGAAGGCTCCCAGGTCGCTTTAACCACAGGGGCCGAATTCGAACCAAGACCCGCCTCACTAACGATTTCCTACAGTGATATCGAACCGGCCGTTGAGCCCAATGAAGCTGGGCCAGCAGCACTCGACCTTGTTATCCTTATGGACACAACCGGCAGTATGTGGGGGCAAATCGATGCCGCTAAAGCTTCGGCGACGCAACTTGTCAATTTCGTAGCGGCTACAATGCCCGATTACAGGATTGCCGTTGCAGACTATCGAGATTTCAACGATCCGAATTATGGCTTATCCACTGATTATCCGTATCAAACTCTTGTGGAATTTACCAACGATACCGCTGCAATAGTGGCTGGCATCAATTTGTTAAACGCGCCCTTAGGTGCAGGTGGCGATTGGCGAGAATCGGTCTATGCAGGGTTAATGCATTGTATCGACCATGACTCTCTTGCAACAAGTTTGGCCGGCAACCTGTACGGCGCAAACCCGGCCTCTACCGGGCCCGGACCTTGGAGGCCGGGGCCTGAGGTAAGCAGGGTAATTATTCTTATTGCCGATGCCCCGCCACACGCTCCTGAACCGTTTACCGGTTATACGCTCTACGACATTGCAGCAGCAGCAACGACAGGACCGGCACCAATAAGAATAATCCCGATCGTGACCGGAGCCGGTGTCGGTTACCCAATGGTCGAATCATATCTCAGCGGTTTGGCTGCAGGAACAGGCGGTGTGATGCTTCAAGCCTTTGATCCCAGCGAGCTTTTTGACGCAATTATGGAAGCCATTTATTTGGTTAGCCGAGTTGGGCCTATGATTTATGTTGAGGACGGCTGTATACTTGACGGGTGGGATTGGAATCCGGACACCAATAGCTGGGACCCCAACGCCGCCAGCTACAACATTGCCGAAGACCCGCTCTTCGTCGCCGGTTACTATCTCAGCCACACCGCTACCGGCCAGTTGGTCAACAGCCCCTGCATCGATAAAGGAAGCGCTGATGCCAACGATCCTGATATCGGCATGGATACATATACCACCAGAACCGATGGTGTCAATGACGTCAACGTCGTCGATATGGGTTATCACTACAGTCAGGGGCTTACCGAGTACCATTTGACTGTTAGTGTGGTAGATGCTAACGGCCAGGTCGTTGACCCGAATCTTGCACTCGGCTATGTTGATCCAAATAGCGCAGTAGTGTACGAAGGTTTCGGCAGCAATGTAATAACCCTCACTGCATATCCCGATCTTGGCTACAAAGTAAAGAAATGGACGGGCACTAATGACGATACATCTACCAGCCGCTACAACACCGTCACTATGACCGAAGATAAATACGTCACCATTGAATTCGAGCGTGCTCCTCTATACAATTTGTCCCTGTACGTAATTAACAGAGGCTATGGCCTGAATGGTACGCTCGAACCGAACACTCCCTGGATTGATTACGATCCGAATCTTTACGATCCAAATTTCGGTGTTTTCGGTGTTTACAGCTACTACGCCGGTACCGATGTAGTCCTAAATGCAAGGCCCGACCCGAACTACGAAGTCAGATCTTGGTTCGGGACTGATGACGATTCGTCCGAAGGACTGACCAATATCGTAACCATGGATAGTAATAACGTATTCGTCGCAGTCGAATTCGGGAGGATTGGCTACAATATCATCAATCTGTACGATGAGAACATGAATCTCGATTCTCGAAGCCCCTTCCCGACAATACAATCTGCCGTTAATGCAGCGGGTAATAACTATACGGTGGAACTCACTAAAGGCCTCTACACTGGCCTGGGTAACTATAACGTCAATCTGCGAGCTGGTTTGGATCCGAATGATGTCAGACTGATAACTGTCCGCAGCACTGACCCGACCGATGCCGATGTCGTGGCGAACACCATTATTGACTGTGGCGGATTAGGCCGAGCCTTCATATTTGATAGTGGTGAAGATCCGAACTATATCGTGTCCGGTCTTACCATTAGCAACGGCTCTGCTGCCTACGGCGGTGCCATACTAATCGACGGCGCCTCGCCAACAATAAGGAATAGCAGGATAATCAATAATATGGCTGCTGGTAATGGCGGTGCAATCTATATAACAAATGGCTCGCCTATAATCGTCAATACCGAGATTACCGGAAACAGAGCAGGTGGATTTGGCGGAGGTATCTACGCCCAGGCAGACTCCGCTCCTGAAATTATCAATTGCTTAATCGCTTTCAACTCATCGGATGATATTGGCGGTGCAATGTACCTTTACGAGTCACCCGCTATCATCACGCTCTCCACTATTGCATACAATTACGGCCTGGCCTATGAGGAAAATATCTACGGGCCCATCCCCATCGGCGGAATTGCCGCTCGTGACTCCGACCCGGTAATTACTAATTGTATCATAGGACTCAACGGCGGTTATTATTATGGTATGCCGAGCGAGTATTTGTATGGTATTTGGGGTAGTAACTTTTATGCCGGCGACGACCTTTACGAGTGTTCGGCAACATGGTCGAACATCGAGAACGGCGATGCCGGCGACAACAACATAAGCGAAGATCCGCTGTGGGTAACTGGAGGCATTGGCCCCTTCTACCTGAGCCAGACTCGGGCTGGTCAGCCACAAACAAGCCCCAGTATAGATGCTGGCGAACAATACATCCTGCAGGATCTCCAGAGCACATACAATTTGGGTAACATAACAACAAGTATCATGAATCATACAGATAATGGATGGGCCGACCAGGGCTACCACTATCCGTTCTTTACCGGCCCGCCTATTCAGTACAGCCTGGTGGTGGTTGTCACTGGTCATGGCCGCCTCGAATATACTTATTATGACTATGACTATACTGACATTAACGACTACGACGTCAACACTGTTGTTGGCCCGAACGAATCACCCGCATTTGCTTACATTAGGCCGGGCACATCGGTTCAGCTAAGGGCGATACCAGACCCCAACTACCGGGTCTTCAGATGGACCGGCACAAATGATGATACATTCTTCGGCCTGACCAACAGTGTTACCATGTACGGCAGCAGGTATGTACGTATTGAGTTCGAGCGAGCTGTCAAGCGAGTTCTGGACGTGTCTACCGACGGTCAATATACTTACCTGGGAATTCAAAATGCTATAGATGACGCCAGAGAAGGTGACGTGGTTCTCCTTCACAGCGGCACATACGCCGGTACAGGTATTGAGGTTATAGGCAAAAACATCACAATTACAGGCACCAATCCTGACGACCCCGATATCGTTGCATCTACAATTATAGATTGCGATGGTGAGCTCAATGGCGGTATCCACATCCTTGGTACTCCTGGAGGTACTTCCGTGCTCAGTGGCGTTACAATAATAAACTCAACTACCACAACATTAAACGCTCCCGGGCCGGACGGTGCTGGTGCCCGCGGCATCGATGGTGCGGATAACTTGCCTTATGCTTACGCCTATGATATGTACGGTACAGGTGTTTTTGATATGCGTAATGTGTATGTCAACAGCAATGCCGCTCTTACTGTCATTGGGAACCACATCATCACCAATTGTATTATCAGAGACTGCACGGTCACCGTGGGCAATGCCAGTGGTGGTAACAACGGTGGGGACGACCAGGATGGTGGTGACGGCGGTAACGGTGGCTTTGCCGGAGCTGCCGGCATCTATATCGGCGACATCTACGATTACTATTATGTCGATGTGCTCATCTACCATCCCAATTATCCCAACGATGTCAACTATGCAATGTATGATTATGAACAACGTATGATCAGTTGGGGAAGTAGTCCACTTATTAAGAACTGTATAATTGACAATTGTGTGGCAATTTCCGGTGATGGTGCAGACGGTGCAAACGGGGGCGCGAGATCTAATGGCGGCTCCGGAGGCGTAGCCGGCCGGGCACTCGGAGCCGGCATATACTGTGATATGGGAACAAGTCCAACATTCATCAATTGTACGGTCACAAACTGCCGCGCCGAAAGTGGTAATGGAGGCAATGGTGGTAATGGTAATCGAGGCGTGGGTGGCTATGGCGGATTGAGCTATGCCGACCCCTTACAGCCTGACCCTGAAAACTTTAGCGCGTATGGTGCAGGTGTCTATTGCGGCATTGGAAGCGAGCCTAACTTTATTAACTGCACAATCAGCGATAATGTTACCGATGGCAGTGTGAGTGGAGTTGGTGGATTCAGTCAACCCGGCAATATCCAACAACAGCCGCGAAGAAACTACAATATCCCAAGCTACGGTGCCGGTCTCTATTGCGATAGCGGCTCCTCGCCGGCAATTACAAGCTGCGATTTCCAGGACAACCGCACTGCCTATTATGGCGACTTGTACACCGGCTACGGCGGCGGAGTATGCTTCGATGGCGGTAAAGATTATGATTATTACTTAGGCTATAGCTTCTACTATACTATTGGTTCAAGCTCCTACTATTCGAGCTACATCTTTGACACTAACTTTGTGAGTACTGTCTCAGCTACACTTACCGATTGCCGATTCAGCGGCAATTCCGCCTCTGTGGGCGGCGGTCTCTACGCCCTCGTCTCAGACGTGAATATTGTGGACTGCAATTTCGCCGACAATACATCCTATATTGGCGGCGGCCTGTGCTTCAACGAAAGCCTGGCGACTATTTCTGATTCCATTATTCAACGCAATATTGTCAATGAGGACGCTGATCCCAATCTGATATTAGATCCTAACGATCCTAATGCCATAGGAGTTGAATTTGGTTCTGGTGGTGGTATATACAGTTTGGCAACCGATACCCTGCTCCGCAACTGCGAGATTACCGATAATGTTGCCAGCGGTTCTGGTGGAGGTGTGTATCTGTCTGTTGATCCAAACCTCGAAGCTCCCGAAGACCAGGTCCTCAAGAACTGTTTGATAACCAACAACACAGCAGGCAGAGACGGTGGCGGGATTTCGGTTAACTGGTATGCCCAACCATATATCTACAACTGTACAATAGCCGACAACTATGTCAGTGATCCGAACGGTTATGGTGGAGGTTTGTACTGCTCCTATGAGAGCAATGTCGAAGTTATCGACTCTATTATCTGGGGCAACTGGGGTAATGTTGGTATTAAGGGCTCTCAGATCACAGTAACGAGCGGTGACTTGCCCTATGTGCTGCCCTCTGCTATTACTGTTTCCTACAGTGATATTCAAGGTTGGCAGAATGCCGAAGACCCCAACCGGATCGATCCTAACGCCGTCTTCATTGACCTAGGTGACCCAGGCATTGACGCCAACGATTTCGTGCACTGGGACTTCAACACTGTTATCGACGAGGACCCGCTGTTTGTCAGTGGTTACTACCTGAGTCAAATCGCCGCCGGCCAATCGGCCGACAGCAATTGTATCGATGCCGGAAGCACTTACGCATCATTGGTTACTCTTAATGACATCAATGAGCCGAACGTCAGCTTGGCCCAATACACGACACGAGTAGATGGTGTCAATGACGAAGATATCGTCGATATGGGATATCATTATCCGATTGTGCTGTACCGGTTGACGGCCTATGTAGTGGGAGGTAACGGCAGCATTGTTTTCGAACCGAATGGGCTCTTGGGTGCTGATCCAAACAGCCGTTGGTATAACCAGAATGCGACAGTAACACTGAAGTCAATGCCCGATCCGAACTATCGTGTCGAAGGGTGGTACGATGTCAACGATGTCTTGGTCTCTATCGATAAGGGCATTGAATTAGTTATGGATTCAGACAAAGTCTTCAAAGTTCGGTACGAGCTGCCCATTATAGTCCAGGTTTCAGGTGGAGGCATCGCCATTCAGCAGGCTGTTGATGCAGCAAAGAGCGGTGATACACTTATTGTTGTTGCCGACACATACGACGGCGATATCAACCTGCAGGGCAAAGACATTACATTAGTCAGCGCCAATCCTGATGATCCTAACATTATTGCGATGACAATTATCGACTGTCAGCAGAGCGGCCGTGGCTTCATCTTCAATAGCAACGAAGGCCCCAATACTGTAATATCCGGCTTCACAATAATCAATGGAAGTATCACCGGTCAGGGCGGCGGCGCTATATTCGTCGATGTCAACAGCAGTCCGACAATTAAGAACGTTACTATAAACAACAGCAGCGTTACCGGTGCCGACGGCGGTGCTATATATGTCGATGCCAACAGCAGTCCCCTCTTCCTAAACGTCGTAATCACCAATTGCTCTGCCGATAACGGCGGCGCAGTCCATTGTGATGCCAACAGCGCGCCAATCTTCATACACTGCACCTTCATCAACAACTCTGCTGTGCAGGTAGGCGGCGCTATGCTCTGTGACCCCAATGTCTCGATAACTATTAAGGACTGCAATTTCTTAGACAATACTGCCAGCTTCGGCGGCGCCTTGTATTTCGCTGAGAACTCTACCGGAATGATTATCAACACCATATTGGAACGAAACGATGCCAATGAAGATGGTGGTGCAATGTATCTCGCAGAGGCCAACGACCTCTCAATTATTGACTGCAATATGTCTTACAACACCGCCACATACGGCGCAGGCTTATACTCACTTGGTTCTTTGAACCTGACAATCAGCAGAACCAGCTTTAACTTCAACCAGGCCCCCCTCGTTTTTGTTGACCCGAATGACCCGAATACCCTGTCGATTGGCCGGGGTGGTGGAATGTACTGCTTCGCCACAGAGGCTCTGCTCAAAGACTGTGTCTTCAACCACAATAATGCCAATACCTCCGGCGGCGGAATGTATCTGGCAGGAGAGTCCGATTTCATTGAGGTTATAAACTGCCTGATAATCAACAACTTAGCCGGCAGAGATGGCGGCGGTATCTCTGCCAACTGGTACGCTGAGCCCAATATCACAAACTGCTCCTTCGTCAGCAACGCAGCTCCGGGCGTTTTCGGACAACCCGGCTACAGCGGCTTCGGCGGCGGCCTGTACTGCTCATACCACAGCAATGTCGAAGTTAAAGACAGCATTCTCTGGAATAACTATGCACTCAACGGCTACGAAATCGCAGTTGCTACAGGATTCGAGTTCGACCCAAGACCTTCGACTCTTATGATTTCCTACAGCGATATCAAATACACGTCTTTAGCTGTGTATGTCGATAGCGGCTGCACTCTTTGGAATCCCAAGGATCCCAACAGACGGACGCCTTTATTAGACTCCACACATCCGGATACAGTTTGGGTTGAAGATACTAACAACATGGACCTTGACCCGCTCTTCGTAACCGGCGCCCTTGGTGACTACTATCTAAGCCATATCGAAGCCGGTCAAACCGCAGACAGCCCGTGTATCGACCGCGGCAGTATTCGTAGTGAGCTTGCATTTGATTTCAGCCTGATGGACTACACTACCCGCACCGATAGTTTACCCGATACAAGACAGGTTGATATGGGATATCACTTCCTGCCGGGGCCGGAGAAAGAAGAATGCAGACTCTGTGACCTGATTCATGACGGATTAATCAACTTTAAGGACTTTGCAATATTTGCTTTGAACTGGCTTGAGGATGATTGTTTCGTCAACGAGGACGGTTGTCAGGGCGCAGACTTTACCTTGAACAGCTTTGTTGACGTTAATGACCTGGCCTTCTTCGTGGGCTGCTGGCTCGTCGAAGATGTTAGCGCTCCGATTCCTAACCCGAGTGAGTGGAAGATTCTACCTCATAGGATTTCTGTAACCTATCCTTACTCAATCAGTATGACTGCCAGGACCGCCTTTGATGCCTGGAGCTGGCCCGTCCAATACGACTTCAATTGTGTGTTCGGCGATTGTCACGATAGCGGCTGGCAGGTCAGCCCAACGTATGTAGACACCGGCCTGGACATTGGCATATATGGCTACAGAGTAAGAGCACGCGATGTACAGCCTGGAAAGGACGCAAATGAATGTAATATAACCGAATGGTCGGTCATTGCTTACACCGGAACGGCAGACATCATACCGCCCACACCGGTTCCGGCTATAATAAGCATCCAGCCGACGGAGAGTACAATTTCAATGATAGCCCAAATCGTCTATGATGAAAGTGGCGTACAGTATAAATTCCAGTGCGTGGTCGGCGACGGGAATGACAGCGGTTGGCTGGATGAGCCGAACTACACAGACGTCAATCTCTCTCCCGACACCATGTATTGCTACGAAGTTATGGCCAGAGACTTGTCGGAGAACTTTAACGAAACTATCTGGTCACAATCAGTCTGTACAACGACTCTTCCGCCGCCGGATAGACTGGCACCATTGCCCGACCGGATGCAATGGGATGACGATATTATAGACAACTATAATGGCCTTCCTCGAGCAATCCTTCTGCCTCCCTACGACACGTGGGATTACGGGGCTACAATGAGAGCGGAAGAAGCTTCCGATCAGGCGCCGTTCGGCGTCCCCCCAAGTGGCGTGGAGTATAAGTTCATATGCGTTAACTACCCGGAGTTCAGCAGCGGCGGAGAGGTAGACTGCGACCAAAATCAGGGCTGGTGCCCCGAGTGGCGAAACGCAACTAATGTTATCGGTGACCCACTCACATACACGGTCAAAGTAGGGGCCAGTTCTGCGCCCGGCCAACTCAGATTTCAGGTCCAGGCACGTGATACCTCGGCCAACCAAAACGAGACCGACCCGTCATATCCGGAGGCTCCAGCATGGAACCGACCTCCCGATACTACCCCATAGTGGGTATACCGGTCAAAAGATAGGGAAAATTGAGCTTCGACTGTTTTAGAGCTAAGACAGATAAAGAGGCACTTGTCCTCTTGGAAAAACAAAGGGGCCGGGTTTGGAAAAAAACTTCCAACCCCGGCCCCTTTTCAGTCTTTGTTAAGCTCAAGGGGTAACGTATTTGTCCTTAAGCATCTGGTAGCCATAGTGTGCAAGCAGGTGGTCAAGTATCACTATGGCTGTGTAGTTCTCAGCGACCGGCCATATACGGGCCACAATCGTTGGGTCACGCCGAGTGATAGCTGCAAGTGCCTTGTTCTCCAGAGTATACTTGTCAATCGTATTCTGCGGCTTGTCAATCGTCGGTGTTGGCTTGACGGTCAGTCTTACAACAATGGGCTGGCCGGTGGAAAGGCCGCCGGTAATTCCGCCGGCGTTATTTGAATCGAAGATGACCTTACCTCCTTCGGCGTGCATCTGGTCATTATTCTCGAATCCTGTCATGTCTTTTACAGCAAATCCCGCTCCGACCTCTACGCCTTTAACTGCTCCAATGCCGAGCATTCGGCCCAATTCAGCGTCGAGCTTATAGAATACCGGTTCGCCGAGCCCGACCGGCACACCGGTTACCACTACTTCAACCACGCCGCCTGTAGAATCACCTGTTTTGCTGATTTCGTTGCAGGCCTTGACCATCGCGTTGGCTGTGTCAATATCCGGGCAGTTAAGAACGGGATGTACGTTATATTTTTCCTGGACCGCTTTCGGCTCGACTTTAGGAGCCTTGCCGCGTATCGCGTCTATCTCCTGCTCAACTTCTGCCAGTATCTTCATCTTCTCCAGGAAACGCATCTCCGGTGTAATGCGGTTTTTGATATAAATTTCCTGATAAAATGGATCAAGGTCCCGCCGCATTTGTTTGTAATTGTCCGTATACTTCAAAGCCTCATCATGGGTAATATCCGGGCAGTGAATGCCGGCTGCTTCTTTGACATAGGCAAATACGTCGATGCCACATGCTTTTAGTACTTTTTTAGCTACATATCCGGCGGCGACGATGGTACAGGTGTATCTTCCGCTGAAAATGCCCGCTCCGATTGCGTCATCATCAGGCCCGTATTTCATAAAAGAGGCATAAGAAGCATGACCCGGGCGGGGCGTACGGTTCGTGTCCTGGTATTGCTTGATGTGGATGAAGTGGCGGTCAAGGTTGGGAATCAGGACCGTCAGGGGGGTGCCGTTGGTGTGGTTTTTGTTACCGGCGCCTTCAATTGTATCGGCAGCGTTTAAGCCGCTATAGATAATAGGCAGGTCTGGTTCCTTTCGCGGACTGGACAACTCATCAGCACCGGGTTTTCTAAGAAGTAAATCCCCGTAAATTTCCTGCTCCGACAGCAGCATACCCGGCGGATGGCCTTGTACTACGGCTGTTAAGCCTTCCTGATATGAGCCTCCGGCCACCGTTACCTGAAAAAAACGTCCTATATGACAACCTATCATTTGATATTCTCCTGAAAAAACTTGTATTGAACCGTATTATCCCTTTGCCCCTCTAACAATGATACGGTTACCATCGGTCCAGTTATTCCTGTACCAGGTACACTGTTGGAAATTGTCGTTTAGCGACTTCATCTTGTCCGCGAGCAGTTTTCTAAAGCGTGCCATAGTGTTTCTGTGCCTGGACTTCCGGGCCAAGTTCGTCATCTGGTACGGGTCGGCAATATTATCAAAGAGCAGTTCCGATTTGTCAAGGCGGTATTTGGCATAGGTGTATTGCTTGTTTCTGAGAGCACGCCACTCATGGCCGTTTTCCCAGGCTGCACAGGCACCCGTATTTTGTAGAAAAGCAGCTTTTGGTTCCGGTCCTTTCTCGCCCAGCGCACAGTGGGCCAGAGCCATACCTTCGACACCGGCGGGAACCGGAAGGTCCATCAGCGAAAGGATTGTGGGCATAATATCTACCGTGCCCAGGCAGGCATCCGAGACAGTTCCGGCAGGAATGTGTTTGGGCCACCTTATCAAAAATGGTACACGGGCAGCTTCATCGTAAAAGATATTCTTTGCTCTCCGCCCTTGGGCACCGAACATTTCGCCGTGGTCGGATGTGAAGACGATAATAGTATTTTCACCGATGCCGGCCTTTTCGACGGCGTCCAGCAATCGGCCGACATTCCAGTCCAGGTTGGCCGTCATTGCGTAGTAGTTCCGCCGCCAGTACTCAAGTTTGTTGTGTTGCTCGGTTGATAACCTGCCCCAGGCATCAGCGTACTTATCGTTTTTGTCCTTGTAATTGGGTGGATTGGGAAACCTGGCATCCTTGAACATATCCCTGTACTTTCGCGGGATGTTGTTGTCTGACCACGGGTCGTGTGGCGTACCGTAAGACAAGAATAGAGCAAACGGCTTGCCTGATTTAGCTGTATTCTGCACGAAGTTGGCTGCCATCTCGGTCTGTGCATCCGGCTCGTAGACTTCCTTGCCATAAAAGGTTTTTTTCGGGGAATTGGTGTGATAGTAGGCGTTGTAATAGTTGTGGTGGAAATTGTAAGCGGCCCAGTATCCATTGAAGCCCAGCCGGTCAGGTCCCGGTGGCACATAGCTGTTTTTCGGGTCGTGATGGCGTCCCAATTGGTTTGCGTAAAGGTGCCATTTGCCGATATAGCCGGTTTGATAACCGGCACGTGTCAACACATGGCCGAAGCATTCGTGATTAGTATTCATCCGGAGTTCGTTGATTACCATACCGGTAGTCGTTGGGTATTTGCCCGTAAACAGTGAGGCACGATAGGCCGAGCACACGGGCATATTCGAGACTGCGTTGCAGAAGTTTACCGACTGCGATGCGAGTCTGTCGATATTGGGAGTGCGGGCTTTTTTTGAACCGGCGTAGCCGCAATGTATGTACCCAAGCTGGTCCGCAAATACAAATATTAGATTTGGACGTTTCGTTTTCGCCTCCGGGACAGACAGTCGCGCTGAAGTGTTAACGCATCCTGGAAATGCAAGACCTGCTGTGCCTAAGAAAGCGGTTTTGAGGAAATTACGCCGGTTCAGATTTCTACCCATTCAAAAATTGCTCTTGACTGATATTAATCAACTGTTTCCATTTTTGCGCCGAGGCTTTTCATCAATTCCACATAGTCAGGAAAAGTAACGCTCATCGCCTCTGCAGTATCGATACTCGTTTGACCATCTAAGCACAAACCCGCCAGCGACAGCCCCATCACGATTCGGTGGTCACATCTGCCGTTTAGCTCTGCTGAATTGGTTTTGCTGTGGCGTATTATGAGCCCGTCCGGCAATTCCTCAACGTCCACCGCTATTTTTTGCAGCTCCTCAGCCATGCACTTGATTCGGTCGGTCTCCTTACCTCGTGCCTGGGCGACGTTTGCAAGCTTGGTTGTCCCTTCGGCGAAGGCGGCGGTAACAGCCATGGCCGGCAGTGCATCAGGGGTTTGATTCATATCTATCTCGATACCCTTAAGCAGGGCGGCTTTAATTGTTACTAAATTTGCTTCGATGCTGATATCGGCGCCCATTGCTTTGAGATAATCGATCACGGCTTTGTCCGGCTGACTATCCGAGAGATCCAATCCGAGCAACGTTACCTCATCTGCCACCATAGCCGCTGCGCAGAGAAAAAACGTAGCACTGGAGAAATCCGCAGGGACCGTGGCATCAAAGGCCCTGTAGCTTTGACCACCTTTGATTTTGAATTTGTGTAGCTGCTGATTTTCGTATTCGATGCCCTGTTTATCGAGCCAATCGAGCGTCATTTGCACGTAACCCGGTTCGTTAAGCAGAGTAACATCTATCTCGGTGTCTTTGGCCGCCAGAGGCGTGCACAACAGTAGACTGGACAAATATTGACTGGTATGACAGGAAATACTGGTTTTTCCTCCTTCCAGCTTTCCGGCTACTTCGAGGGGTGCTTTGCCGTTGTTTTTCGTAGATTTGCATTTTGCTCCCAAGCTGCTGAGGGCTTCCATCAACGGCCCAAGAGGGCGGCTCTGGATTTGTTCATCGCCGGTGAAACTTACCACCTGGCCGGTTTCAGCCAGAGCAGCCGAACCCATTGCAATACGCAGTGTTGTTCCGGAATTACCCACATCGATGGGTTCTGACGGAGCTGCGATTTCACCCCCTGTGCCGATTACTTTCCAAAGTTTTGGGTCTGATGTATCAATCCTCGCACCTAATGCACGGTAACAAGCCACTGCCGCTTGTGTATCGCCTGAGATAAGCGGCTTACGGATAGTGCTTTCGCCCTCGGCTAACGAAGCGATTGCAACGGCACGAATAGTGTGCGACTTGGACGCCGGTATAGTAACCGTTCCTTTTAATCGAGATTTTTGGACAATCAACTTCATTCCATGTCGTTCCCGTCTTACTCTTTTGTCATTCCCGCGCAAGCGGAAATCCAGAGAATTAATTTTTATTAAACCTTCTGTGTTCTTTGCGTTAAATTTCTTCTGCGCTTTTACCAGAAATAACGAGGAATTAAAAGAAGTTTTTGACTTTGCCTGTTAGCTGTACGTTGGGCAAAGTTAAATGTAAGCTCTTTGCTTGGGCTATTGTTACTGGCAGTCCACGTTTGGAGCGCCTGGTGTGGCTTCGTCCCCATTAGGTATTTCGTGTCCGGCGGGGCTGTTGCACCAGTTGTTGGGGTCGTTGTTGTCTAAGAGGAAGGCATTAGGGTCAAGGTTTAAAGACCCGGACGTTGCTCGGGGCCAGCCGTTGTACTCGTCGTACCAGACTTCATCTATTATCACGCCATCAAAGTCCAGAATCAACTCATCCGCGGTGTTCCCCAGGCCCAAATGGCCGTACTCATAGTCGCACACAACGCCCCCATTGAAGTTCGCAGAAAGAGTGCGGCAAAACACCGCAAATCCTCTCGGTGGAACGATAACATCGTCGTTGACGACGGCAATATCCTGCATACTGCCAGACTGGTCCCTGAGCAGCCACGTTCGCATGTTGATGGGAATATCAGTAGGATTGAACACCTCAAACCATTCGAACCTTTCGTCGGGTATCTCAGATGAATCATATAGTATTTCGGTGATAATGATATCGCCGGGAACAATTAGGCCTTCGTCGGCCTTGCCATTAGGATCGCAGTTATTGTCTTTTCCATCTCGAACTTCGGGGGCGCCTGGGAAGACGTTGGGGTCAAGGTCATCGCAGTCAACATCGGATGGATAACCGTCGTAGTCAACATCATACAGGTGGTCAAGATCGGCCCCACCGCAGAAGTTGTTGGCGGCATTGCATTCCGTCTCAAGCCAGTATCCGGCGAATATTGCGAGGTCGCGGAGATCGACTATCCGCATAGTCCCGTTAGTGTTTTGGATGCCGACGCCTTCAATTCTGTATGGATTGAAATCATCTTGGCCGGCCTTTGAGGCTGAGGTCGGTGCGAACGTGAGTAGCCACACAACCAAACACATGGTAAGTTTGTTAATAAACACATTGACACTAATCTTTTTCATCGTGAAACTCCATAATAACAAACCTGTTCACGCAACTTCATTCTGTTCGTCAAATATTACTTCCCAATCACGGTCGCAATCTGTACGGATTCTCCAAAAACAGAGTGCATTTTTAATTGGTTTGAACTATTGGATAATATAAATGGCTAACGTCGCTGTATCAAGCTAATTATAGGACTTATTGGGGTTTTTCCGACTGATTTTGTTTTGGCCGTGACGATGCGAAAATGGGTCAATGAATGCCAGACAGACAATTTCACACTACTTTGTGTACCAGGTGGCTTTGCGGTTTGTGTTGTCCAAAAAGATTTGCACGTCATTGGCGTCGAACACGCCGTTGCTATCGATATCGCCGTACAGATAACTTTCCGGTGATGTGATGCTATTGACCCAGTTGTCGAGAACAACAGTAAAATCTGATTCGTCTACAATACCATCTGTATTCAGGTCATACAATAAAATATCGTCGCCGTTTTCCGCATCGCTGACACTCCAGGCCACGCCGTAGCGCTGCTTCCCGGCTATTTGATTTTCTGTGTCAACATTGCTGTATGAAAGAACAATTTCATAATTAGTATAGTTGGCGTCCGCCCGGCAGTAAATATGTTCAACGTTATCGATCTCACTATCGCTGTAATCAAGCAGATAGTCATTGCTGCTGTCTTCCGGGTCAACCGCCCAGAGTTCAAGCCTTAGATTGCTGTCCTTCTCGGGCACGGGCTCAAAAGGATAAACACTGTTGTAATGTTTGTTCCAGGTAACCGTGATATTAATGAATTGCTCTGTGGAATCTGTTAACGTAATTTTGTAGATATTTTGCAGGCTTGAGTTTTCATCCAGTTGATTCAAGTCCCAGCCTGTTGTTGAGGCATCGCCGGGTTTGTTTCGTCCGGCAACGAGATGCTTATAGGCGCCAACGGCATTTAACATCCCTGCACCTTGAATGTAGTCCAGAGGCACCTGGTGGTCGTCATCTTTTTCCAGCCGGCCTTTGTGCCAGTAGGGCAGTTTGGTTGCCGAATTCATCAAGATAGCTTTCATTACGCAGTTTCCGCCTTCCGGTGAAACGGCTGCGCTCAGAGCAGGGTCCTGTTTGGCTTTCTGAACGAGAAGGCCGATTGTTCCGGCAACTATTGGCGTAGAGAAGCTCGACCAATCGCCGGTTGGCTCATAGACGTTGGGCTCGTTGACATCGGCGGCCAGACAATTGCCCGGTGCGACGATATCAGGCTTGCATCGCCGGTCGATGGTTGGGCCAAGACTCGAATGATCCGGGTAGGCCAGTGAGAAATGTGCCAGATTGGTTGCAAGGTCTTCGGTGTTCACCGAATCAATGACCCCCACGCCGATGACATTTGCTGCTGCGCCGGGATAAAACAGAGGATCATTAGCATCGGTACCGTTGCCTATACCGGCGACAACAATAAGGCCGTCATGTTCAGCCATTGATTCTATGCCCCTTGTCCACCAATCTTCATACTCGCTGCCGAAGCTGGCAGTTACAATATCCGCATCCGGAGGAATGTGATGGAAAACGTTATTGATTACAAAGTGCCAGAATTCATATATATCGACGTTGGCTTGCGGCGTAGCACCTTGATAATAGAATTTTCCCAATTCCGGATTAGATGCGTCAGGGTCGTCGCCGAACAGTATAGAGCAAATGGCTGTTGAGTGGGGTGAAATTGCCGGCAGTGGTTGATCCTGGTTGTGAAAACCAAATTCCATGCCTTTGAAACAGTTATGCCCAATGCTTGGGCGATAATCGTTTTGTGGTTCATCGTCGATATAAGTAATGCTTCGGCTGATAACAGCAAATTTAACGCCGTTGCCTGTCAAGCTCGGGTCTATCTTTCTTAAGGCATAAATTCCAGTGTGGTTGAACGCTTGCGGCTGCAGCGTTGTCTCTGTATCTGCGACAGCACGTACAGATGCCGTCATTGATGCCACGCTTGTCATCAGGCCCAAAACGAACAATATTTTCGGACTTTGCACCATATCCCCCACTCCGGAGGTAGCGACAAACCATGCAGGATTGGCACTCCGGGCTGCCGACCGCCTTAGTTTGGAATTCTTTACTCTATAATCCTTGTCAATATGATACCATAAACCGGCTTTGTTTTCAAGGATATTGTTGGGCTAATTTATGCAATATTAGCGGTTTTCAGTATTTAAAAGCTGGTTTCCGGAAACTTAATTTACAAATCTTGCTTTATTGGGCTGTAGTTGCTATACTCAGCCAAATTTGAACACTCAGCTTTGCTAAAGGTTTGCCGTAATTATGAAAGTAATTTTGGATTCCGCACAAATCGAAGGGATTCTCAAAGACTTGACAAGTCGGATTATTTCTGAAATTCCAAGCGGATTTGATGTCGCTGCAATAGGCATCCGCAGCAGGGGGGAGATTCTCGCCCAACGATTATCGTCTCTATTATCACAGCAGCTCGGAAAGAATATTCCATACGGGACCCTGGATATAACGCTTTACCGGGACGATTTGAATTCACCGCAGGGTACTGGTCAGCCGCAGGTCCGAACCACCGAAATTGGCTTTAATATAGATGATAAAATTATCATTTTGGTTGATGATGTTTTGTATACCGGCCGGTCGACACGGGCAGCGATGGACGCCCTTATAGATTTAGGCAGGCCCAAGGCCATAAAGTTAGCTGTTCTTGTTGACAGAGTCGGAAGGGAATTCCCCATACAGGCTGATTACGCCGGTTACAAGTCTGATGCTGCAACTGGCAAATTAGTACAGGTTTTTCTTTCCGAATCGGATGGAAAAGAAGAGGTAGTTATTGAGTAAATATATACGCATACACTCGTTTACGCATTAACGCATTTACGGGATTATGGCACTAAAAAGAAAAAGCAAACAATTCAAGTGGCACCGCAAGCATTTACTTGGGCTGCGGGAGCTCAGCGTTGAAGAGATCACCTATATTCTTGACACAGCCAGGGGTTTTGAGCAGATAAGCACTCGTTCGGTCAAAAAAGCCCCGCCTTTACGCGGAAAGGTCATAGTGAATTTGTTCTTTGAAGACAGCACAAGGACACGAAACAGCTTTGCCCTGGCCGCAAGCCGATTAAGCGCAGATGTTATAGAATTCACGAAGAAAACCAGCGCCGTCAGTAAAGGTGAGACGCTTTTAGACACAGCCAGGAATCTGGAAGCAATGGGTATTGATATTATCGTGATTCGGCACAGCGCCGGCGGCGCGCCGAAACTCTTGAGCAGGAATATCAATGCTTGTGTTATAAATGCAGGCGATGGATTCTGTGAACATCCCACTCAGGGTCTCTTGGATGTCTATACTATTCGCAAAATAAAAGGAAGTCTCGAAGGCTTAAAAATAGCAATTGTCGGTGATATAGCTCACTCCCGCGTTGCACGCAGTGACATGTGGGCGATGACAAAGCTCGGTGCCGAAGTGATATTTGTTGGTCCGCCGACGCTTATGCCGGGCACGGCAAGCAAGCTGCCGGTCAGCGTAAGCTATTCGCTTGATGAGGTTATCGAAAAAGTGGATGTAATAAATATGCTTCGAATTCAATTCGAAAGGCTCGGCGGCAATCCTTTTCCTTCGATACGTGAATACTCGCATTATTTCGGCCTGACTGTAGAACGTATGAAAAAAGCAAAGCCGGATATCCTGGTTATGCACCCCGGCCCCATCAATAGAGGGCTGGAGATGGAAAGTGAAGTAGCAGACGGACAGAATAGTGTTATCTTAGAGCAGGTGACCAATGGTTTGGCTGTGAGAATGGCCGTGTTATTCTTGGTTAATCAGGCAGCGGCAATTGCTAATCGATAATTGGTGATTTCACTGTGAACACTGAACTTCTTATAAAAAATGGCAGGGTAATAGACCCTGCAAATGGCATCGATAAAGAATGTGATGTGCTTATCATCGATGACAAGATCGCAGATGTCGGCAAAGTCGAAAAACCTGCGCAGAATATTATCGATGCCACCGGCAAATTAGTAACGCCCGGTTTAATCGACATCCACGTTCATTTCCGTGAGCCAGGTGATGAAGAGGAAGAAACTATAGCAAGCGGCTCAGCAGCGGCTGTGGCAGCCGGATTTACTTCGGTTGTCTGTATGCCGAATACCAATCCACCTGTCGAAAATGAAACAGATGTCGAATACATCCACAGAAAAGCAAGACAAGCAAGGAAAACCCATGTCTATACAATGGGGGCTATTACAAAAGGCAGAGATGGTGTTGAACTTGCAGAGATGGGATTTATGGCCGAGGCCGGTGCAGTTGGTTTTACCGATGACGGTAGTGGTGTTCAAGACCCGGCGGTTATGCTGCGGGCCCTAAAATACGCCGATATGTTTGATGTCGTTATAGCTCAGCATTGTCAGGACAATGCTTTTGCCGGCAATGGTGTGATGAACTCTGGTTACTATTCGACTATTTTGGGGCTACCGGGGATAGACCCGCTGGCTGAAGAGGCAATGCTATGGCGAGATATCCAGCTCGTCAGGAAAATCCGCCCCGGGCGGATTCGCTATCACGCCCAACATATATCAACTGCAGGCTCGGTTGAGCTGATAAGGGCCGCTAAAAAAGACTCCCTGCCGATTACCTGCGAGGCTACGCCGCATCATTTGCTCTTAACCGATGAGTGCTGCGCCGAATATGACACCAACTACAAGGTGAATCCGCCTCTGCGGTCAGCAAAAGACATTGAGGCCCTAAAGAAGGCGATTGCCGAAGGCCTGATTGACACCCTTGTGACAGACCACGGTCCGCATTTACAGAGCGAAAAGGAACTGGAATTTTTGGCGGCTCCTTTTGGTATAGCTTCTCTGGAATGCGCTTTGGCTCTTTTTGTCAAGGCGTTAATCGAGCCGGGCATTCTGGACTGGCCCGCACTTATCCGATTGATGACAGAAAAACCGGCCAAGATAATCGGCGTTGATAAGGGTACGCTTGGGATAGGCAAGCAGGCAGATGTTACTATTATCGACCCGAAGGCCGAGTATGAAATTGACGTAAACAAATTCCGCTCCAAAAGCAAAAACTGTCCATATCAAGGCTGGAAAGTTACCGGCAAAGTCGAGAAAACAATCGTCGGCGGAGAAATAAGATTCGAAGCGTAAATAATATGTAGTTCGTAGTTAAGAATTCCCAGACAACGAACTACGAACAATGAACTACGAACTATGATTATTATTGACGGTCATAATCTGCTGCATTCGATTGTAAAGCTAAGTGATGAAGCTGAGTCGATTAATGACGTGCAGTTATGCTGGATTGTAAGCAGGTATATGAAAGCGGTCAGTGAAAATGGCGAAATTGTTTTTGACGGGATCGGACCGAGGGACAAAAGCCAATTCGATAACATAGCAAATCTTGAGGTCTGCTTTGCGGGTCTGGGTAAAGATGCCGATACAGTTATTGAGAACAAGATAAAAGCAAATACCGCACCAAAAAGATTATCAATAGTCAGCAGCGACCGAAGACTGCGAGACGCGGCCCGTGCAAGAAAAGCGACCGCGGTAAAATCAGAAATTTTCTGGGACAATCTCCAGAAGCAGTTAAGGCAAAAAAAGCCGGTAAAAGAGCCCGAAGCAAAACGCACGGGGCTAAGTGAGAGCGAAACCAAGCAATGGCTCGAGATTTTTGGCATCGAGCAGTAATTTTGTGCCTCCTTTTAACGCAGTTCTCAATTCTGGCAAAATTTCCATTGCCTAACACAGGAAATAGTTGTATAAGGAGTGTTCCCAAGCTCGTTGGTGGAATCGCCGTGCTGATATTACAGTCTGTCAGGGTGTATTAATAAACGCGGCTTTGAAGGTCTACCATATGAGCAAATGGTGGTATTTATATTAATTGTGGTTTCTTAGTTAAGATGGAGAATTTATGGATCGCAAAATTGTTACAATTGATGGCAACTCGGCGGCAGCATACGTTGCCCACGCCACGAACGAAGTGATTGCGATATATCCAATAACTCCGAGTTCCGCTATGGGAGAAATCTCCGATGCGAAGACTGCCAAAGGTGAGCCAAACATTTGGGGGACGGTTCCTTCGGTTACAGAGATGCAATCGGAAGGTGGTGCGGCGGCGGCTGTACATGGTGCACTGGCCACAGGTGCCTTAACAACTACTTTCACGGCTTCGCAGGGTCTTCTGCTGATGATTCCAAGTATGTACAAGATTGCCGGCGAACTGCTGCCCACGGTCTTTCACATATCAGCTCGCTCATTGGCCTGTCAGGCACTTTCAATATTCGGCGACCATTCGGACGTAATGACCTGTCGCGAGACCGGCTTTGGTATGATTTCTTCGTGCAACGTTCAGGAGGTAATGGATTTCGCGCTTATCGCTCAGCAGGTGACGTTGGCCTCGCGAGTGCCTTTCTTACATTTCTTTGACGGTTTTAGGACCAGCCACGAAGTTCAGAAGGTTGAGCAGTTATCCTTTGATGATATGCACGCAATCATTGACGATGAGCTTGTTGCTCAAAATAAAGCAAGAGCGCTATGCCCTGACAGACCTATGATGAGCGGCACCGCACAGAATCCGGATGTTTACTTTCAAGGCAGAGAGACGGTGAACAAATATTATTTAGCCACCCCGCAGATTGTCCAGGATACAATGGACAAATTCACTAAGCTTGTCGGGCGCAGCTATCACTTGTTTGATTACGTCGGGGCAGAAGACGCAGAGAAAATCATCATTGTGATGGGCTCGGCTGCCGACACCGCTCACGACACGGCTGAGTTCCTGGCATCCAAAGGTGAAAAGGTCGGGGTGGTGAAGGTTCGGCTTTACAGGCCGTTTAGTGGTAAGCACTTTGTCGACTGCCTGCCCAAAAGCGTTAAGAAAATCGCCGTATTAGACAGAACGAAAGAACCTGGTTCACTCGGTGAGCCGTTATACCTGGACGTTCGGACCGCTGTCGGCGAAGCAATGGATGAAGGCCAAACAGCTTTCCAGAAGTATCCGCTAATAATCGGGGGAAGATATGGACTGGGCTCGAAGGACTTTACGCCGGCTATGGTCAAGGCTGTCTTTGACAATCTCGATGCCGAAAAGCCCAGGAAAAGTTTTACGGTCGGCATTATTGACGACGTAACGAACACCAGCCTAAATGTGGATGAGTCTTTTGAGATTGCCAGCAAAGGCCTTCTTTCCGGAATGTTTTTTGGTCTTGGTTCTGATGGGACCGTCGGTGCAAATAAAAACTCCATAAAAATCATCGGCGAGACAACCGATAATTACGCACAGGGCTACTTTGTTTATGATTCGAGAAAGGCCGGCACTGTTACTACATCACATCTTCGCTTTGGCCCACAGATAATTCGCAGACCTTATCTTGTTGAAAAGGCTGATTTCATCGCATGCCACAATCCAAGTTTCTTGGAAAAATATGATATGCTCTCTTCAGCACGCAAAGGCGCAACGTTTTTGCTGACCACCAGCCATAACAAGGATGAGGTATGGGACACTTTGCCGCAGGAGGTACAAAAGCATATAATCGATAAGAAACTGAAGTTCTACATTATTGACGCCATCTCCATTGCCCATGAAATCGGCCTGGGGCCAAGAATTAATGTCATTATGCAGACCGCCTTTTTCAAAATCAGCAACATTCTTCCTGTTGAGACTGCCGTAAAAGCCATTAAAGATGCCATCAAGAAAAGTTACGGAAAGAAGGGAGAAAAAATCGTTGAAATGAACAATGCGGCCGTTGATGGCGCCCTTGAAAAAATCTATGAAGTCCAGGTTCCTGACAAGGTGACCAGTAAGATAAAAATGAGGCCGCCAGTCCCTGAAGATGCTCCCGATTTTGTCAAAGAAGTAACCGCAGAAATGATAGCGCTTCGTGGAGATAAACTCCCTGTCAGCAAGATGCCGGTCGATGGTAAGTTTCCGACCGGAACGACCCAATATGAAAAACGCAACATCGCCGTAAATATACCAGTGTGGGAACCTGCTCTTTGTATTCAATGCGCCAGATGTTCATTAGTATGCCCCCATGCCGCCATAAGAGTTAAGGCCTATGATGAAAAGTATCTCAAAGATGCTCCGGAGACCTTCAAAAGTACTGATGCGAAAGGCAAAGATTTTGCAGGTATGAAATTTACCGTCCAGGTAGCCCCGGAGGATTGTACCGGCTGCGGCCTTTGCGTCGCCAATTGTCCTGCCCAGGAGAAAGATGAGAATAAACAGCCGACAGGTCGAAAGGCAATAAATATGACCCTCCAGGAACCACTCCGTTTGCAGGAACGCGACAATTATGGATACTTCCTTGCTATCCCAGACACGGATCCGAAGCTTTTCAAATCCGATACTGTCAAGGGCAGTCAGTTGATTAAGCCTTTGTTTGAGTATTCCGGTGCCTGTGCCGGCTGTGGCGAAACGCCTTATGTAAAGCTGCTGACTCAGCTATTCGGCGACAGGGCAATGATTGGCAACGCAACGGGATGTTCATCGATTTATGGCGGCAATCTGCCGACGACACCATATACAAAGAGGGAGGACGGCAGGGGGCCGATATGGAGTAACAGCTTGTTTGAGGATTGTGCAGAGTTTGCAATGGGTATGCGGCTGACAGTCGACAAATTCAAAGAACGCGCTTTGACTCTACTTGCCAAGGTAACTGAAGCAGGCTGCATCGATAAGAAACTGTCGGAAGAAATCCGAACGGCCACATTGGCCGATGAACCGCAGCAGAGTGATATTGAACAACAACGGGCTCGTGTAGAGAAACTCAAAGAACAGTGCAACAAAAGTGACTGCACAGATTGCAAACAGCTATTGATTGTTGCGGATTATCTTGTGCGAAAATCAGTCTGGGGGCTCGGCGGTGATGGATGGGCCTACGATATCGGGTACGGAGGTTTGGACCACGTCCTGGCAAGTGGGGTCGACGTCAACCTGCTCGTTTTGGATACGGAGGTTTACTCCAATACAGGTGGACAGATGTCGAAGTCTACGCCGAGAGCGGCAGTGGCTAAATTTGCGGCAGCGGGAAAACCAAGCCCTAAAAAAGACCTCGGACTCCTGGCTATGACTTATGGCAGTATTTATGTCGCCAAGGTCGCTATGGGTGCAAACCCCAACCAGACAGTTAGGGCCTTTGTCGAGGCCGAAGCCTACCCGGGGCCTTCGCTCATAATTGCCTATTCACACTGTATCGCCCACGGTTTTAACCTGGTCAAGGGCTGCGAACATCAGAAGCAAGCAGTCAACTCAGGTCACTGGCCTTTATACAGATTCAATCCGCCGCTTAAAGAAGAGGGCAAAAACCCACTGCAGCTTGATTCGAAAGCTCCGACTCTGGACTTCGAAGAATACGCATACGGCGAGAACCGCTATCGAAGCCTGAAGCAGTCAAAGCCGGAGGCCGCAGCGGAACTGATGAAGCTCGCCAGCAATGATGCGGTGCAAAGGTATGCTCTGATGGAGCAGCTTGCGAAATTATCCTGCGGACAGAATAGTGAAGCGTAATGTCAAATATAAGAAATAAAATAATTAACAGGTAGGGGACGGAAAATGATGAATTGGATTTCAAAGACAATTTGGCTCACTTCTGTAACGCTTTGGGCCATTGCAGGATGCGAGCAGGAACAGAAGCAGGAACAGAAGGTGGATGTGTCAGCTCCCAAACCGCCTTATATATCTCGGGCGCTCGAAGCGACTGGAGGACTTCAACCTTGGACCAAAACGCAAAGACTCGAATTTGATTGCGTGGTTGCTTTTTACCAACCGGATGGTAGTTACTACCTGACAAAACAGCACCACGAGATTCACCCGTGGTCAAATTTAATTCGGATTTCGGCTCAGGAGCCACAAGGGAAATTCATTTGGGAATTTTCGCCGGATGGGATGAGCGTAATAGAAGGAACAGAGCAGGGGGATTTCTTGCCAATCGGCCTTGGAGCTGAAGATTTTGCAAAAGCGATACTTGATATCACAACGACACCGGTACGGCTTTTAGAGGGTCAAGCTGAATTAATCAAGGGTACCAGCCCGGTCAAAATCGAAGGACGATGGTATTATCCAATTGAACGAGTCAGGCCTGATAAACCTGACAGTGCACCAATCCGGCATAAACTTGTTTTCTATCAGAACAGGAACAGCTATTTAGTCGATATGTTTTGGTTTGCAGGTATTGACAGAGGCAAGTATTTAGCCGTTCGTGGCTATAACTATCAAGAAGTCGAGAAAGGCGGTGTTTTTGTTCCTGCCAAGATAGAGATTTTCACGACAGATGTTCGGGGCGTTATGCAGCATCGCCTCGTGAAAATTGATTATCATCGGTTAAAAGCCGCAAAATAGCCGACTTTGCCTGCCCAAGGTACTGCATTCCCGGCTGTTCTATTAGAAAGTTTTTCTAAATCCCGGGTTTTGTGGAGTCCTTGAATTTAATCTCAGGCATCTCTTTGCCGAGACGTTTGTAAGTTTCTTCGAGTTTCTTTAAAAATCCCGCTGGCTTCATCCACTCAGAGTGGCCATCCAAGAAAGCCACACAAATCCCATCGCTGCAAAATGCAGGGTTTTCGTAGAAAATAATAATCCTTGACGAATCACGCATTCGCGCCTTCAGTCCGGCAACGTATATGTAGCTGGGACCATCAAAACCCTTAGGCTTAAGCGGCGACTCAAAAAGTTTTGGGTTGCGATGGTAAGGATATAATTGCTGTAAATTATCAGGAAACTTACCTTGGTTATCGTCTGCGTACATTATGCAGGCCAGTGCTATCTGTCTTAAGTTGTTAAGAGAGACACTTCGTTTGCCCTGATCACGAGCTTTATCCAAAGGTGGTTGAAAGGCTGCTATAATCTCGATCAAATGCTCCTTCGGCACACAAATATCCACAGTCATCCTGCCGTTACCTGCCTTGCCAGCAAATACGATATTGCTTTTGGTTGGAATATCCATCTGTGCAAAAGGCATCGGCACAGGCATGAAAGCTCCAGCCATAGCTCCCGCCATCTTGAACAACCGCAGAATGTTATACGTCCCCATAAAGTCAGCTGTGCCCGCTTCCGGCAGTAATGTTAAAGCCACCTTCATTTCAGCAGCCATTTGCTCCGGTCCACCTGCTTTGACCTCATCAATCAGCTTGCGTATAGCCGAATCCACATCGCCGCCAATAGTGCAAACCCACAATCCGTCAACTATAGCCCATCTATACTCGAAACCGTCACCGTACATCGCATCTATCATCTGCCCTTGTGGCAAATTAGGGTCGGTCGACTTCATCACGAGCTTTGCTGTATCTATGGAAACACCTTTGTAACTGCCAACGCCACGCTTTATTGTAAAGCCCATTTCGATACCCAGGCTTTTATAAAAATCAGCAATACCACCGGAGTTCATTATCTCCATGGCCTCTTCAATGACTTTGTTGAACTTATCAGCGTCCTTAACTTCGAGAATATACTTAAGCGCAAAAGGTGGTTTGCTATTTGCTTCAGTAAAAAATGAAAACACCACCGGCCCGCCAAGAGCGCTAACCATATCTGTGTTCATGGTCTTCATTTTGGTTATATCCTCAGCGGTTATAGCCTCACCGGCAATTGCCGTAAGCAAATCGATGCTCTTGAGATTGAGCTGTTTCCAGAAAGGCGTATTCATCTTGCCCGCAAAATTCATCATCGCCCCGTCTTCCAGATACCCCAAAAGTCTATTCTCCTTTACTATGGAGGTATCGGTGGCAAACATATTTGCCATTTCTGTTCCAGGCACTGCCGAAACGCTAACAGTTAGATTGCACGCATTCGGCCTCGGCCTGACAGTTAAGCTCAAAGACTTTGTCTCCTTCATTAGCGTCTCAAAGATAGCAATATACATATCCATTATCTTCACCGTTGGCCCCATCGACCCTTGCTGGCTCGACGTCATAATCTGTATCATCTTCTTCATTTGCTCAAGTTGGCCAAACAGTAAGGGACCAAACGACTTGGACACCTGCTGGACATTTCCATACACCCACAGCGGCTCTTTCATAGCTCGTTGTGCCTCAGCAGCATCAAGGACACTCCCCAGCCTGGCTGACTTGACCGAAACCAATTTTGCTGTCGCGGCAAAGGTGCCAGACTCGGACGGCCCTATAAGTGCATAGTTTCCGACTTTCTTAATCAACATTCCACCAAACCCGCTACTTGTGTTTTTTGAAACTCCATTTGCGTCCGGTGGACTCAAATTAGGATTGCCATCAATAAACTGTTTGTAATCTGTAATGGGCACAAGTGCACCGATAAACATATCTGACGGCTTAGGCCCTGGTGATTTTCCGATTGCTGTTACCCCGAATAGGGCAAAACTGCCCCCCATATTCACGCCATTTAGCTCCGGACTGCCTAATATCTTTGCGAACTGCATTCGCACCAGCATCGAGACGGTCATAGGCGTAGGGTTGACACCAACCAAAAACTGGTCTATCGTACTGAGAGTTTGGTCAAGATTGTTCACCCGCACGCAGAAAAGACTCTCCGCCGGCAATATCTGAAGAAGCTCATCGCCTGTAGACCCTCGCGAAATCTCCGCCTGCGCTCCTGCAGCAAAGCTGAGCAAAACCAAAAACCACGCCACAACGGCTCCTCTAAAATGTTTTGACTTAATCATTTTCACTACCTCCATAATAAATTGATACCGCCAAACTTACTTCTTAAAAACCTTACACCTGCAATATTGTACAGGAGTGTTTCAAAAAACTCAATAATTAAAACTCACAGACAATACCAAACGAGATTGTGTCTCTTATTTACGCTGATATTTTTACAATTATCGGCCTTCAGACAAAGCGGCGAACAAATCACCTGTTCAATAGGTATAAATAGATTATTGACCGTTTTTTAGACAACATGAATACCCACTGGTAGGAAAGGCAAGCGACAACCTTTGTTTTAGGAATCTAACTTTGCAATAAATCACAATACCTGAATCCTCATAACTACTTTGCAGCCATGGGCTTATAACAACAAGTGCACCGGTTCTCTATTGACTGACGAAAATTCATGAATAATCATTAGACAATACCTATTAAAAGTTAAGCGAACAGGGTGTTAAACCGATAAATTTCATCATATAGATAGTTTTTTAGACGTTTTTAGGGCATTGGAGATTTCCAGACGTCCTTTATCTGCCACCGGCTGATTTAGAAGTGTCCGCCCGGCTTAATTGCGTTTGTCCGCCATTGGCAGATGGAAAGGAATAAATATACCGGTATCTTTTTGGAATTTAGGTGATATGAATCATCTTAGACACTCCACAGATAACAAAATGGATGCTTCTAATAAGAAAAGACTGCGTCAATATCCACGTATCTATAACGCGATGTTAAAGACACGTGCTGTAGCAATTATGTTCCTTGTGGCCCTTCTTTTATCTGTTCTAAGTGTTTGCCTGGTAGGCTGCGGCAACAAATTTTTTGACCCCACTGATGTAGGCAGGTTTCGTCCTGTGCCGGCGGTGAATGTGATACTGGATTCGTTGGGTGTGGCCGAAGAAGCACCTTCAGCCTGGGCTGATGCCGAAGATCCAAAACCGATAGATGTTATGGCGTTCGAGACTGATTACGCGTTTAGTTCCGGCGATATCGTCAGGATATCCATTTTTGAACTGCTTCAAGAAGGGGCTATGTTCATAAACGATTATGTTGTTACCGAAACCGGCAAAATATCCATATTCGAAGTTGGAGTAATTGAGGCGGGGGGTTTCACTGAAACGCAACTTGAAGAGGAGATAAGGCAAGTTCTTGAGCCGAGCATATTAAAAGAAGCGTCCATTACCGTGACTTTGTTGAGATCGCAAACACGCACGTTTTCAATATCGGGAGATGGTGTACCGGCTCCGGGTAGATACGAAGTTCCGCGGTATGATTTCAAGCTGCTCGATGCGCTTGCGACAGCGGGGGGCATAAGCGAATTTAATATAAGCTATGTTTATGTTTCGCGTTCTCTTACGGGCAACGAGTCAATAGTTGAACCGATTAAGCCAGGCACTATTGAGCCGGGGCGGCCGATGCGGCTGTTCGAGCCTGAGCAGCAGATGCTGGAGACGATAGTGCCATCGGCGAAACGGCAATTGCCGCCTGGAAAGCAGGAGTTGCTTGTGGCTGCTGCGGAGATGATAACGGATAAGGAACTCGACAAAGCGGATTTCTCGGAAGGTTTTGGCAAGCGGGGGCAGGTTACCGCGAAAGAAGACATACTTGGTATAGCAACTAAGCTGGCTTCTCGAGAAACGATAGAGAGGTCAACAAACAAGGATGAAGTTGGGCGTATTGAGTGGATATTTCGCGATGGCGGATGGATCCCGGTTCAAGTCGGTCGGCCAAAACCAACGGAGCCTGTGATTAAAGTTGAGCCTGAAAAACCGTCCGCCCCACTCCAGGAAAAGCTTCCCGTGGGCTTCGAGTGGAACCAGATAGGAGCGGCAGGAACACAGACACGAGTTATAAGGATTCCTGCTCATAGGCTGGCCGCAGGCGACCCTCGGTATAATATTGTGATAAGACCAGGTGATAATATTCAAGTGCCTGTTGACATGATTGGTGAATTTTGTATTATGGGTAATGTCAACGCTCAGGGATACATCAATATTACAGGCCGACCAATGACTTTGATGATGGCAATAGCTGCGGCGGGCGGTTTGGGACCTCTGGCTTGGCCAAAACGATGTGAGGTGAGAAGAAGAATCGGCAGTAACAAAGAAGAAATCGTAATGGTCGATTTGGATAAGATCGCCAGCGGTGAGCAACCTGATTTCTTTATTAAGCCAAACGACTTAATAAACGTCGGCACACACTCGACAGCAAGATGGCGGGCCGTTTTGAGAAATGCGTTCAGGGCAACTTATGGCTTCGGTTTTATCTATGACCGCAATTTTGCGGACAGAGATTACTATACTCGCAGGCCTATACCCGACTGGTTTTAACAGAATTGTATAGTTATGCCGGACAATATTGCTTCCTCTATTGCAGACAGACCCAATTGTACAAAAAATACCCAAATGGAAATCCAGATGCAAGGTTCAAATGCAGGTACTCCCGTTTGCAATAAGTCGCAAAATGGCAACCCGGTGCGGACAAGCTGGCCTGAACTTGGAGGGCACAATTACCTCAAAATGTTGATAATTGCGGGCCTGTTCTGCTTTCTCTTTCACAACGAAATTGGCCGTATTGTCAACAGATGGCTCACTGACAGCAGTTGGTCGCACGGCTTTCTAATCCCGCTGTTTAGTTTATATTTCATTAACCAGCATAAAAAAGAGATTTTAAGTCTTCAAACCAGGCCAAATTACTTAGGTCTGTTTTTTTTGATTTTAGGGATTGCGTTTTATGCTCTTAACGGGGCCAGCCCATCCGGATACGCCTACCTTCAGCCGATTAGCATGATAGCGGTACTTGGTGCGGTTGTATTATTTTTAGGTGGGTGGCGTCTCGTTAAATATACGTGGCTGCCGATCGCTTTTTTGGTCTTTGCCGTACCATTGCCCCAGAGATATTATGTCGCGTTAACCATGCCGATGCGGCACCTTGCCGCCAAGGTGGCGGCTGCTTTGCTGAATATGGTCAGTGGTCTCGAAGCCATAGTCAGTGGTGTGGTCATAGATGTGGTCTATAAGGGTCAGCCTTTGGAGCCCGCGCTTAATGTGGCCGAGGCCTGCAGCGGGATGCGCCTGCTGATGGCCTTTTTGGCTTTGGGAGTCGCTATGGCGTACCTGCATTACAGACCCGCATGGCAGCGAATCATTTTGTTGGCCAGCACCATACCCATAGCGATACTTTGTAATATCGTGAGAGTTACAATTACCGGATTTATTTACGTGTTTCTACATCCCAAGTACACTCAGGGCATTTATCATGATATGCTTGGCTTAGGAATGCTCCCATTAGCATTTGCCTTATATGGTTTACTTGCGTGGTTTATGGCGAGTCTATTTGTTGAAGAAGGCGAGGCAGTTTCTAAAGATATTATAGTTCGACGCAAACAATAAACGGCCCGGAAACGTATTATAATAACCAAGATGATTAGCGCAAGACACAATACACACAACGCAATACGAAGCTATTTACAGCCGGCTTTTTTAATATGCGCAGCGGTGCTCGCACTAAGCGGATTCTTTATGCCTAAGCCGGTTAAGAAGGAACCATTGCCCTTGAAAAAATCTTTGGACCTTTTGGATGAAAAGGCCTTAGCTCCTTACAAAGTAGTATCAAAACCCAAAATCTCAAATCAGGAGGTTATTGAAAGCCTCGGCACCAAGGATTATATTCAATGGATTCTTGAAGATACCGATGTCGCCGTTGACAGCGCTGTATATAAATGCTCATTGTTCATTACTTATTACGACCTTCCAGACCGGGTGCCGCATGTGCCGGAAGAATGTTACACGGGCGGAGGCAATCAAAGGTTAGCATCTGATAGCGTGACATTCGAAATAGAAAAGGGGCGCGGCACAGAAAAAATCCCGGCAAGATACCTCGTCTTTGCCAGCACAAATTCCAATTACTGGGGTATGGATACAAAATTTCCAGTCCTGTACCTTTTTAACGTCAACGATGTTTATGCAAACAGCAGAGAAGATGCGAGATTTGCTCTAAATAAAAATATTTTTTCCAAGTATTCGTACTTTTCCAAGGTTGAGTGGAAGTTTTTTAATACCAGGTTCCGTAAGCCATTTTACCCAAGCAAAGAAGAGGCAATTACAGCAAGCCAAAAGCTCCTAAGCGTAATCCTGCCCATTTTAGAGAAAGAGCATTGGCCTATTGAGAAAAAAGGAAATATTTATGGCAAAGAAGAGATTAAATAAAAAAGTCGCACTTATTGGCTCGGGGATTTTTGCACTTTTGTTTCTGGTTGCTATTGTGGCAATTTTGCACTTTAGCAAAGACCCGGAAAAGTTTATCAAAGACGGCGATGCAGCGATAATGACAGCTCGGGAGACGACAGATGAGCAGATTAAAGAAGAAACATACAAGAGGGCTGAACGAAATTATCATAAAGCACGTAACCTTGTAAAGACCGACTCGCGTAAGATAGAGATACTTTTCAAACTCGTAGACTTGTATATCGAAACCAACCAATGGCGCAATGTGCTGGGGTGTTGGAACAGAATAATCAGCATAGAACCCGAGAACATAGAAGCTCGGTTTGGACGGTTTATGTACGTTTACATAGTGGCTGACAGCGGTATGGAACAGTATTGGCAGGAGGTTGCCTCACAAGCATCGGATTTTATAGAGGTGGCAGAGAATGCAAACCTGCTTATGGAAGATACAACCAAATGGCAACCTTCAGGAATGCGAGAAAGAGAACCAGGCCGCGGCCGAAGACAGTGCTTAGGCCCATACCTGTATTTGCGAAGGGGCAGAGCAACCCTTGAACTGGCCGGCCTTGGAGCGGTGACAGACCCGGACGAATCGCTTGCTCGCGCAATCGATGACTTGAAAAAAGTGCAGGAACTTGAACCAAATAATGTTGATGCCTATTGGTATTTGGCGCAAGCGGTCAAAATAAAAGGCCAGCTCCTTGCATCAAGAGGCGATATTGAGGAAAAGGACAAAGCTGCGGACGAGGCCAGGGAGATTCTCAAGCAAGCTGTTGATATTGCACCTGCTGACCCCAAAGCGTACATTAACCTTTTAACAGAAAAGCTTACTCAAAGCAGCAACGCTGCACAGCCACAAGAACAAATTCAACTGCTCGAGGATGAGTATTTATCGCTTGTCAAACAATTTCCCTCCAGTGCACAGGCTTATTTGGCGCTGTCTGTATTCTACCAGATTAATCTCGAAAACCTTAATAAGGCTATCGAGGCGAGCCAAAAAGCTGTCCAATTGGATAAGGAAAATGTGACTTATGCAATACACCTTGTCGATTTACTCTATCGCAAGTTTTCTATTTATAGGCAAACGCAAGACCTTTATACAGCGATAGAAGTAGCAAGGAACACACTTACCTTGCCGGATGCACAGGAAAGCACCGGCCCACAACAACGAACAAATCGAATGAATAGGGCCTCATTATTTATCTTTCTGGCAAATTGCTATATCGAACAGATACTTGAGCCATGCGAGAAAAGAACTGTAGCCCAGAAACATCAATGGCTAACAAATGCTGAGCAGACAGTGTACGAAATTGAGCAACTTTATGGCAGCGGAGAGCAGGTGCAGGTTGTTAAGTGGCGAGGAATGCTCGAACTTGCGAAGGGAAATAAAAACGCAGCTATCAGGAAGCTATATGCGGCTTACGAGCAACTTAAAGCACTTAGACCGTCTCAGCCGCCCTGGCCAAGAGACCCGCAATTTGCACAGCTTTCTTACGCTCTTGCCAAGATTTTTAAGGACACTACCGAAGTTGGTGCAGTCGCAGAATTCCTGGCAAGTGCGCTTCGTTCAGGTATTACTTTGGTAAAACCCGAAGCGCGTTTGGATTATGTTGAGGTTCTTTTGAAGCTCAATGCCTGGACGATGGCCGCAGATAACATAAATAATTATGAACACTTTCTTAGTGCCAACGCGAGAAGCCAAACACTTCGCATTAACGCATTACTTGGCGCAGGACAGTATGATGAGGCCGAAAAAGAACTGGCCAAGATGGCCGGCGCATATCCCGATGACCCCAACACAATTAAACTCAACCTGGCACTTGTGCAGGCCAAGATAAGACAAGTTCAAAGAGTCATCCAACAAAAGAAAATGGAAGAGGGTTCACCCATATTGTTCCAGAGCCCCGATACCCCGGAAAAAGAAACTGACCGCTCAGAGGGCTCCGAGCAGTTAATGACGGATGAATTGAAACGCTATTGGATTGTGTGTGCCGGTTTGGTGGAAAAACTACTGCCGATGGAGCCGGATAATACAACGCTTCTGATATACAAACAGATACTTTCTGAGCCTGAGCCGAACAAGGTTTCCCAACAAAGGCTTAAGGAAATAAAAGAGCAGGTTCTATCAAATACTGCCGACCCAATTCGCAGGGCTATAAACCTTGGCGTATTTTACCAGAGGCTTAACGAGTTGGATAAAGCTGCTGTAGAATTTAAAAAGGTATTCTCGTCGGACATCGTACGTGACGAGTATCACCAGATAAAAGATACGCTCGACGCAATGCGCACTACGCAATATGAAATTGTTGCGACACATCTTTTTGATATAGCTCTTCAGAAGAAGGATTGGCAGTTTGCAGAGCAAATAGCAGAGACCGTACAACGTGAAAATCTCGATGGGTGCGGCGGTCAGTTTTTTTCAGCCCACCTGGCGGTGGCTAAAGAGCAATATCAAGATGCGTTGGCGAAACTCAACGAATGTCTGAAGCAAAGGCCTGTCTTTTCACTCGCGCTTATTCTCAGAAGCACTGTCAACAACGCTCTTGGAAATGAGCATGCATCTATCGAGGACGCTCAGAATGCGGCATCGTTGAATCCCTTGGATGTTACTATTGCGAAAGTGTTGACCAATGCGCTGTACCAGCGTGATAAAAAGCTCGGGGCAAATGTTTCTCCTGACCATATAATTGAAACCAAAACTGCTTTGCACAGAGTATTGAGAGCCAAACCAGGCGATTTGGAGACACTTAGCTTTTATGCTGAATATATCAGCAATGACGAGCCATTAAAAGCGCTGGCGATACGACAAAATCTGCAAAAAGTCGCTCCGAGTGTGCAGAATGCTGTACTGCTGGCGAGGCTGGCAATGAAAATGGCTCTTCGCGAGACGAATGAAGAACGCAAAGACGGGTTGTTGGCTATTGCGGATTCCTCTTTCGAGCAGGCGCAAGCTATGGCTCCGGAAAACAGGGCAGTAATTGAAGCGCGAGCGAAATATTATGAACGCATCGGTCAACAAGAAAAAGCTGAACAGTTGTTGATGCAGGACAAGAAACTACTATGGAGCCATTATTTCCGTATCGGCCAGCTTGACGATGCAAGACAGCTTCTGGAACAGTTGTACAAAAGCCAGTCAAAAGACATTAATGTGGTTAAAGGCCTTTTACTTGTTGCAGAAAAGCAAGCCGATAGGGAGGCTGCGCTGAAATATTCTGAAGAACTTTTATTGCTTGAAGGCAGTGTTGAAAACCACCTTGCTCAAATTCAGACTTTCCTTAACATGGGTCTCGTCAAGGAAGCCGACTTCAAATTGCAAAGTTTTAAAGAAAAATATCCTCAGGAAAACCGGGCACTGCTGCTTGAGGCGTGGTTGGCAATGAGACGGGGGCAACTGAAAAAAGCATTGCAATTGACAAATCGAAATCTTGCGGGCAATCAGAACAATGCAGGGGCGTGGCGGTTAAGAGGCCAAATAAATCTTTTGATGGCAAATTATGAACAAGCAATCAGCAACCTTAAACTGAGCAAATCATTGTCAGATGAGCCTGCTACCCGCATCGCTCTGGCGAAGGCGTATCGGCGGACAGGCCAATATGAAGATGCTATAACCGAACTTAAAAATACGATTGACATGCCTCGTGCTCCTATGGAAGGCAGACTGTTGCTTGAACAGATTTATGTGCAGCTTGGTAGAAAAGAAGAACTAAATAAATTCTATGACGATACTCTCCAGATACTTCCAGACAGTGTACTGTGGTATAATCGGGTCGGGGCATTTGCTCTGTCCGAAGGCGAATTCGACAGGGCAGAGAAATTGTATGGACAAGCGTGGCAAAAAAGCAGGAACAATGGAAAGGGGGACACAACGGCATTCTATGGATATTTAAAAGCACTTGTGTTGGGGGCAGGGACGGCAGGTACAGGCACTTGGAACCCCGGAAAGTTGGATAAGGTCTTTGAGGAAGGAAGGAAATATGTTGATAGCGATTTTGCCTCCGTAGCATATTTTGGAATGGCTGAAGCAAAACTGAAGCTCGATGATAAAGCCACCGCCATACAATACTGCCGAAAAGCAGTTGATAAAGCGGGGACAAGTGAAATTCTTGTAGCTCATACTTTGCAAAGAATGTACGCGCTTCTGGGAGCTGAAGAGGCGCTGACATATTGCAAAGAAAAACTTGAGGTCAATCCTGATTCACTTGCTGCTAATTTTGCTATGTTTAATTTGACAAAGAATAACGGTGAGTACAACAAGGCAGTAGCTTATATTGACAAATGCCTGCTGATAATAGGACCTGATAGCACACACAGAGTCAATTATGTAATGGAAAAAGCGGAAGTCTTAACCTTAGCTTATCATAAGACTTCCGATAACAATTATCTCAAAAAGGCTGTCGCGGAATACGAAAGTCTATTGGTCGAAATGCCGAATAATACGAGAGTATTGAATAATTTGGCATATATGCTGGCCAAAAATGATGAAAGGCTGACCAAGGCTCTTCAGTATGCCGAACGTTCGCTGCAGGCAAGGCCAAACAGTCCTGACTTTTTGGACACTTATGCTTATGTGTTACATAAAAGCGGTAGAAATTCGGAGGCGGCTGAATCTTTGCAGGCCGCTTTACAACAGTATGAGTCCCAGCAGGTCCAAGTACCGGCAGAGGTATATGAGCATTTAGGTATGGTAAATGAAAAGCTTGGCGCACAAACGGAGGCTCTTGCCGCCTATAAACAGGCATTGCAGGCGGGAGCAGGCAAATTGCCCAAGGCAGTCGAACAGCGAATAATGTCAGCTATTGAACGGCTTTCGCGGTAGACAGATGTAGTGAAAATTAAGCTCCACGCCTACTGAGCCCGAGCCCACACCTGATAGGCACGGGGATAAACGAGACACGAAACATGGTAGAACAAAGAACAACACCTGTAAATAGGATGGCAGGGCCGGCTGCTACCCGGCGCCCCGCAGCAGCGACTGCAGCGATGACACCAAAGGAAGTTTTTTCAATCTTACGTCGGCACCTGTTACTAATCATTGCTCTGACCATATTAGGCCTCATAATCGCCGGTGGCGCCTGGTTTCTTCTACTACAATATCTTCCAAAATATACCGCCCAAACCCTTATTAGAGTGCTGTCACCCGTAGAAAAAGACCCTCTGACCATCGGGGGAACCAGAGCCAACAAGGACATCGAATATGGCCATCGTGTATCAATTGCCAACCGTATAAAGCAGCAGAGTACCCTGCAAGAATTGATTGACCGGAATCAAGTTAGAGAGACGCAGTGGTTTCGCCGTTTTGCCAGGTTTGATGAAAACGGCAAGATTACAAATGTAGACCGGTGCCTTCTAAAAGCATTCAAGGATTTGAAGAAGCGCTTCAGTGCTTATCCAGACAGAGATGCTGAGTTTATTGTGCTCTCAATGACCTGCCGCAAAGCTCAAGAAGCAGCAGACATAGTGAATGAAATGGTGAAATCGTTTCTTGCTTCGTATGGAAGTACAAAACAAGCAGAGGTTGCTAAGAAGCTGACAGAGCTTGAACAGCGGAAAAATTTTGTTCAAGGTGAAATGGTCGCTGCCGAGAAGGCGATGACTGAGGTGCGTACACGGCATGAAATCACCGATCTTGAACGCTCTAATTACCGTTCTTTCCAGCATACAATCACATTGCGGTTGAATCAGTTGGTGCTTGAGCAAAACAATCTGACTCTGTTAATAAAGCAAGTTGAAGCTGATATAGAAAATCTTAAGAGATTAGCAGCAGAACCTGGTAACGTGCAGGTTGAACGTCAGGTAGAGGTTGACCCTGTCATGGTTTTACTTGCACAGCAGCTCGCCTTGCTCGAATCTCAGCTTGCAGGCCAACTAACAAAGCTCGGCGAAAATCACAGAGTAGTGCGCCAAACACAAGAGCTGGTAAACAAAATCAAACATGAGAGACAAACCAGGCAAACCGAAATTGCAGAACAGATCCGCCAGGCGAATCTTAAGAATGCACAGGACCAATTGGCCGTGTTGCAAGGCAGAAATAAGGAATTAGGCCTGTTACGAGAGGAAGCTCAGATACAAAAGAAAGAGCTTGATTTGGACCGTGTAATGTATGAGCAGCGTTTAGCCGTAAGAGATGAGAGAAAGCAGAGGCTTGACGAAATCAAGGCGACGATAGAAAGTTATAAGATAATCCTCAATGACCCGGAGACACCTAAAATCCAGAGAGTCGGTTCTGCTCCGCCGCCGCTGGAAGTAAGTTCTCCGAGGTGGGAGTTTTATTTCCCCGGCGGGACGATTTTGGGTTTAATATCCGGCATAGGACTTGCCTTTGCTTTAGAGCTGCTCAACGACCTGGTGCGGACACCGAGGGACGTGGCCAGATTTCTGCACATCCCGCTTTTGACTGTTGTCCCAGATGCAGACGAAGATGAACAGGTTCGGGACATTGACCTCTGCCATGTTGTTCGTCAGGCGCCATATTCTATTATAAGCGAATCTTACAGACGATGTCGCACGAACATAAAGCTGTCCGGCTCTGATGGCTCCGTGAGAACGTTGCTTATTAGCAGTGGTGCGGCAGGGGACGGCAAAACTTCCGTGGCAGTCAATCTTGCGGCAACTTTTGTCGCTGAAAATAAAAAAGTGTTGCTTATCGATGCAAATTTCAGGCGGCCGGATTTACAAACAATATTTCCAAAACCAGCTGAGGATGAGCAAGTCCGACAATCTGAATTTGGATTGAGCTCTCTGCTTATGGGCCTCTGTAGTTATGAGGATGCCAAAAGGTCCGATGTTATCGAAGGTCTTGATATAATTGATTCGGGGCCATTACCTTCTAATCCCGCAGAGTTGCTCGGAAGTTATCGAATGGAACAGTTGATTAAGGATCGGCGTAAGAACTATGATTATATCATAGTTGACAGCCCGCCTGTGCTGCTTGTTAGTGATGCCAAGGTCCTGGCCAAGATTGTTGACGGCACAGTTTTGGTCTTCAATGCCGCCGCTACAAGGAGAGGGGCCGCTCAGAGGACGATTCATGAGCTGCAAGCGATAGATGCCAGAATAGTGGGCTGTGTCCTCTTTGCTGTAAAGGCCCTGAAAGGCGGTTATTTCCACGAGCAATTCAGGTCTTATCAGGAATACCAGAAGTTACAACTTGCCCGCTCAATCTAATTAGCATATAGTATTGTCATTCCTGCGCAAGCAGGAATCTATACGCTATCCGCGGTAGTCTCTGCTAATTCATTTTGTGAAAGGATTCTTCGATGGAGAGATTTTTGGTGACCGGCGGAGCCGGCTTTATTGGCTCAAATATCTGCAAAATACTCGTTTCAGATGGCTGCTTTGTAAGAGTTATTGATAATCTGCTTACCGGCAAAAAGAGCAATCTGAAAGATTTCATCGACAAAATTGATTTCATTGAAGCCGATATGGGTGATGAAGAAGTCGCCCGTAAAGCGATGAAGGATATTGATGTTGTTTTGCACCAGGGCGCATTGCCCTCGGTGCCGCGCAGCGTTGATGACCCTGCCGCCACACACAAGCACTGCGTCGATGCGACTTTCACACTTCTTTTAGCTGCCCGTGACGCAGGGATTAAACGTTTTGTCTACGCGTCAAGTTCCTCAGCTTACGGTGACACGCCGACTTTACCCAAGGTTGAGACGATGCTTCCTCAGCCGCTTTCACCTTATGCGGTAGGTAAGCTGGTTGGCGAGTATTATTGTTCTGTTTTCAATAAGGTTTTCGACCTTGAGACTATTTCGCTGCGGTATTTTAATGTTTTTGGCCCACACCAGGACCCGACAAGTCAATACGCAGCCGCCATACCGGCTTTTGTAACAGCCATATTAAAGGACAACCCCCCAACCGTTTTTGGTGACGGCCTGCAGAGCCGTGACTTCACCTATGTTGATAACGTTGTCGAGGCCAATCTGCTCGCAGCACGGGCCCAGCACACAGCCGGCGATGTCATAAATATCGCCTGCGGCCAAGCCGTAACAGTCAATGAAACTATCAAGGTGATTAATGCTGCTGTAGGCAAAAACATAAAGCCCATCTACACCGACCCCCGCCCCGGCGACGTGAAGCACTCACTCGCTGATATCAGCGCCGCCGAAGACCTAATCGGCTTCAAGCCGAAAGTGCAATTCAAACAAGGTTTGCAACTGGCAATAAATTGGTATCGCGAAAATCTGCTTTGATGTCATTGCGAGGAGCCCTTCGACTACGCTCAGGATAAACTCCGCGACGCGGCAATCCCGATTTTTGTGTCACAGCACGTCATTCACTTGCAGGTGGGAATCCGGTCTTCGTTATTGAGTCTTTCATTTCGACGTTCGTTATTCGTTGCCGTCATTGCCGCGCAAGCAGGAAGCCACCTTTTTGCTATCGTATTGTAAGCAATCTGTATGGAAAACGCTTACTAAAAGCGGTTCTTAGCTGCTGGTGTTTGTCTCTGCCACAGGGATGTTAAATTTCTCAATTAAATGATTCAAACGTTGAGTTTCGATGCCGAGAATTCTTGCGGCACTGAGCTTGCGCCCCTTAAACAGTTCAAAGGCCTTGGCAATAATCCGTCGTTGTACCTTGTCAAGGGTGGGCAGCATGTGTTTTGGATAACTGTGGGAATCGGCGAATATAATCTTGAAGGGCAGGGCATCGGGGCCAATTACCCGGCCTATGCTTAATTCGTGGGCACGTTCCATCGCCTTGGCGAGTTCACGGATATTGCCGGGCCACGAGTAATACAAAAGAAGCTTCTCGGCATCTGAGCTTAGGATTTTATCCTCTCTGTCATAGAAGTTTGCCTCCTTTGCCAGGAAGTATTCAGCCAAAGACAGAATATCTTCCCTTCGCTCACGAAGCAGCAGACTTTCGGTATCAACTACGTCCGGTCGAAAGTATAAGTCGGTACGAAGTTCTTCCAGCCGACTCATAGGACTATCCAGGCCCCCGACAATAGTGAACACCCTCAAGGAATCGTTGTTGTCTTCATATATCCCTCGATGGATGGTGGCCGCACCGGTCATCTCTGACAAGACATCAAACGCATAATTGATGTTGTCTTGCAAACCGCTGACCTTAGCCATTAATTCTTTACCGCCAACAACTACACAACCACATACTTTGACTGTAGACAAATCTAATCCACCGGCAAACAACGTCTTTTCGAGGTTATTTTTAACCGCCTCAGATATCGAAAAGGGTTCGTCAAGTTTATCCACTTGAGTCCGGCCCATTACTAAGTAGCCGCCGGACTCTATGACACTGAGATAATCCAAACGGTCAAACGAAGTATACCGACTGCCAAGGGCACTGACCCTGTTGAAAAAATCAAACAAACCTGCGACCGTCTTGTTTATGCTCAACCACAATGGCTTTGCCGTCATTCCTGGATACATCCTGCTGATTTTGTCATTATCAACAATGATAAGAGGGGATATTTCACCCGCCCTGGCCATTTGACTTAATTCGTTAGCCACTTTATACGCATTTTCAGCTACCAACGGGGAGCCGACTTTGCCTGCAGCAGGTAAAGTCATAATTACGCCCACATTTTTACTGGGATTCTTCAGTCCAATATATCGGGCGTATCTTTTGGCGATATCAATCAGCTCAACGACGCTTCCACTGCCGGCGCCGCCGCCTGCACCAAAGCAGACCATGATATGGTCAACTTGAGTACCAAATGTCTGACGGGCAAGGTGCAAAATATCTTGCCTGTGCTGCCGAACGGCTTTTGCACCTCTTTCCATGTCCCTGCCGTTGCCCTCTACACCCATACCCATCAAGAACTTTTGACTATGGGGAATCGCGAGCGAATCCAAATCACGGCGGGTCGTGTTCACGGCCAGAACCTTCTTATAGCCCAGGTCATAGAAGGACTTCACCAACCTTCCACCGCACTGACCGGCGCCGAGCCAGGCATAGCAGATAGAGCCTTTGTTCTCATCCGCAACGCCGGTTTCTTCCTTAATATTATGTTCGTATTGTTCCAAATCTAAAGCGGGCAGTCCAAAATTATTGTTTTCGAATTCGTCTGCTGCTTTAGCGGGATATTCCTCAGTAGTGCAGCAGCTGGTGCGTGCACCTTGACCGTTTGACTTTTGAAAAAATGGATTGCGGGTACCTGCTTCTTGGATGGCACGGAGAAGTTCCGACTCTTTTGTTTCCACCGGGCTTACGCTGATATTGTCAGCCCTTTTTTCGTTATGGTTCGGTCCTTCTGCCATTTCTCTCATGCTGGCCCGGATAATTGTTTGTTCTTAAACACCTGTTGTGAACATTTGTAACAGCAGCCCTTTTTCAATGATGCATAAGGAGTCGCTGGCTTTATTAATGAACTTCAACAGCGGTGAAGCTTTTAAGTTCTTCCAGCCGGGCGGTAGGACTATCAAGACCTCCGATAATCGTGTACACCCTTAAGCACTCTCTGTCGTCTTCATATATCCCTCGATGGATGGTGGCCTGACCGGTTATCTCTGACAAGACATCAAAAGCATAGTTTATATTGTCCTGCAAACCGCTGACGTTGTTCATTAAGCTTTTTCCGCCGACGGCTATGCAGCCTGCCAGCTTGGCTGTGGATAGATCGAATCCGCCCGCAAGCAATGTCTTCTGCAGGTTCTTTTTCACTGCCTCGGATATAGCATATTTCTCGTCAAATTTCTTAACTTTGGTCAGCCCCATTATAGTGCATCCGCCGGACTCTATAATACTGTGATAATCTACAGGGTCAAACGATGTATACTGGCTGCTCAGAGCGCTGATCCTGTTGAAAATATCAAACAAGCCGGCGACCGTGTTGTTTATACTGGGCCAGAATGACTTTACCGTCAATCCGGGGTACATCTTGTTGATTTTGTCGTTGTCAACAATGATAAGAGGCGATATTTCTCCTGCCGAAGCCAGTTCACTTAGCCTCGTGGCTACTGTATGTGCATTTTCAGCTACCAATGGGGAGCTGGCCTCCCCTACGGTGGGCAAAGTCATAATTACTCCCACCTTCTTGTTTGGATTTTGCAATCCAATATATCGGGCGTATCTTTTGGCGATATTGATTAATCCTATAACGCTTCCGCTGCCCGTACCACCACCGGCCCCAAAGCAGACCATAATATGGTCAACTTGAGTGCTGAGTGTTTGCCTGGCAAGGTGCAGAATTTCTTGCTGACACTGGTGCACTGCTTTTTCCCCTCGTTCTATGTCCTTGCCCGCTCCCATTTCGCCTACGTCCATCAAGAATTTTTGCCCTTCGGGAATGTCGAGCATATCCAGGTCATGGTGGGTCGTATTCACCGCCAGCACCTTTTTATAACCCAGGTCATAGAAAGACTTCAATAATCTCCCGCCACACTGGCCACCACCGAGCCAGGCGTAGCGTGTAGAGCCCTTAATATGGTCCTTGACACCGACCTCTTCCTCAATAACCGGTTCGTATTGTTCCAAATCCAAAGTGGGTAACTGTGTCATTTTCGTCTCTCCATCTAACATAATGGTTCGTTAATTCCTGTTCAGCTAATTAGTTGACGAACGTTTCCTATGAGCCTTAGAAGCAACATCATTATCTATCGACCTGCTAATTGGGCCACATAATCTCTTTTTTGCCGTTTTGATTCTTACGGTGGAAAGGGCTGTTTATCACCCATCTCGCAGGCAAAAGAGTGCAGCGCTGAAGTGGCATCCACCTCGTGTCCGATTTAAGGCCGATAATCTCATACCGGCAGTGGGCTTGTGTTAGCACAGAGAATGTACCGAACTATACCTAATAGGTCGGTGTTGGTGGTTAAAGTTGTGCCTTCAACTCTTCTGCGTTCCGGGTTAGTTCTTACCTGTTTGGTTGTTAAGAGCCGTATGGTTCAATTCTTCACCCTCCAACCGGGCAACAACAGCCGTCCCGCAGGCATCTCCCCAAACATTGACTGCCGTACGCAGCATATCCAGTATCCTGTCAACTGCCAAAATCATGCCGATTCCTTCCAGTGGCAAATTAACAGCCTTCAGCACTATGACCATTGTCACTAATCCCGCCCCGGGAATCGCCGCCGCCCCTATTGATGCTAATGTCGCCGTCAGCATAATAACTAATTGCTGCCCAATACTCAGATTAATACCGTACGCCTGGGCGATGAACATAGCCGCAACCGCCTCATACAAAGCCGTCCCATCCATATTCATCGTTGCGCCCAACGGCAGCACAAAACTCGCCACCTTATTTGACACACCCGTATTCTTCCTCAGGCATTCCATCGTAATCGGCAGCGTCGCTGCGCTGCTGGCCGTGCTGAAAGCCGTCGCAACAGCGCTGAACACATCCCTGATAAGTTTTAACGGCGAATATCTACACATAACACCCAGGAGAATCGGCAGCGTTACAAATGCGTGGATACTCAAACCCAATACCACCGTCACCATGTACACCGCCAGAGGCCTCAACACCGAGAATCCCATTGTCCCTATCGTATAAGCCATCAACGCAAAAACGCCCAGTGGCGCCAGCAACATAATCCACTCTGTTATTTTCATCATAACCGTGTTGAGGTTCTCGAACAGAGCCGTCAAGGTCCTGGCCTTTTCCCCCGTACTGCTGATGGCAACGCCTAAAAGCAAAGAGAAAAAAATAACCGACAATACTTTGTCTTTGGCCATAGCATCGAACAGATTCGCCGGAATAATATCTTTGATAATAGAGACTATCGAAGGTGTCTCCCTGCTTGCCAAATCAACAGCCGCCTCGGCCCCCATATCGACACCAACACCCGGTTTCATAAGGTTAACTAACACCAGGCCCACACCTACAGCCAGTAGTGTCGTGGCCGTATAATAGATAAACGTCTTTAGACCTATCCTGCCCAATCTGCGAATATCACCGAGACTTACTATCCCCACTACCATTGAAGCTAAAATCAACGGTATGATAATCATCTTGAGCAGCCGTATAAACATGTCCCCCGCGACCTTGAGATGAACAGCTTTCTCCCCCAGCGCAAGTCCAGCCACTGTCCCCAAAACTATCGCGATAAGAATTTGTGTGTGAACCTTAAGTCTCAAACACAACCCCTCAAATCAATCTCGTTTTTCTTTGAGATATGCTCAACGCTGCTTGCCACCATTATAGCTCCGTTTCACCTATATCCGCTATTTTCATCAAATGTCTTAACAGGCCTGTTTTCAAAGGTTTATTGCTATGCACAGGTAAAGAAATTCTCTACAATCCACTGCAAGCTAAAAAGTACCTCAAAAAGGCAATAGACTCATACCCTGACAATCTTCTATCTTTTGCGGCTGTGTCGTCCTCGTACAAGTATGTATACATTCTTGCTTGTGTTTAGCATTTTTTAGCCCGATTCTTTAATCTACGTAAATATTTTAGATCTTGCACGTCTTTGGTGCGTGAAGCAGCTTTCTTCATTGTTATAAGATCATCAAGTGAAGCAAACCAGACGAAGGTTTTTCCGAACCGTGCCTTTACCTTATTTTTCCACACTTTTTCAAATGTTACTCCTTTAACAGCGGGGTGAATATCGGTTTCTACTAGGTACTGGCGAATCAGGACCTTCCTTGTTAAAAGATCGTCTATTGTTATATCTGTGACATCGTATCCGAATTCTTTTAGGGCCTTCCGCGTTCTTTGAGCGTTTGCCTTCTCCGGTTTTATAAAGATATCAATATCTAATGTTGCCCGTGAATAGCCGTGCACAGGGAAGGCGGTAGCGCCAATTATGACAAATTTAACTTTGTTTTCTTTTAATAATTTCAGGAGTTTTTCTGTTTGCATGTGGTTTCTTACTCAGACTCAACATTTCTCCAGTTTTTCTGAACATCATTTCGAAGCGCTGACTGGTTGTCAACGAAGTAAGGTAATCCAGTTCAAATTCGATTTCCTTGTCCTCATCATGCCTATCTAACTTTAGAATAGCCATACTGATCCTTTTAGCAAACATTTGAATTGAAAAAGCTTTATCAATATTTTAACCGATATGGGCGATAGTTCAATAAAAAAACAATAGACTCGTACTGCGAAAACTTCCTTTGATGTCATAGTGAGGCATGCGTAGTAGCCCGCGGCAATCTCAATCCTTCTTATTCCTGTTCAAACCCTTTTTTTATATCGCCAACAATCTTTTGGGCGGCCAACATAAGGTTTCTGTTTAGGATAACAAAACCGGCACAAAATAAAGACAGTGCCAAAATGATCGACCATGCGATAAGTTTAAACATATGAACCTACCAAGTTCAAATTTAGCTTTAAGCCTGTAAAGTATATTGACATTTTCACGCTAAAGCTGTTTTTTCAGCTCCTCGGCCTTCCGGATTAGTTCTTCTCGGCTTACCTCTTTTTTAGGTTCAAGGTCGAACGTCCATTCGTACTCATCGACGGTTCTTTCCGGATTTAGCAGCGTCAAAAAGTCGAACGGAAACCCATCGTACCACGGCGCTTTTAGCTTGCGATGGGTCTTTAAGGTCTCAAAGCCTTCTTTGCTTACTCTCACGTTGTAATCGCCATACCATTCAAACGAAACCGTAACGGGTGAGTTGCCTATCTCCTCATCGTTTAATACAACCATCGCTCCCTGAGGTTCCGTGTTGATTGTCAGCTTCCGCTCTACACATCCGCTAAGGCTTGTAACGATAACTAAGCCAATGATTGTTAAAACGAATAAATTGCGTTTTCCCATAACAGAAATCCCTGTATTATTTAAGCCATTTTAACAGTCCTGATTATATAGATAAAGCAAAAAGATAAAAGGCCAAAGTTCAGTCTCAGAATGTTTTCTATCTGTTGTCCCGTGCTTGGTTAATATTTGTCGATATCAGCGGATTTGTTAGTCTGCCGGGACACATCTGCCCTCGGACCAGGCACGCAGGAACTGGACACTTTCAGCCATTGTAACCGAAAGCGGCGGCGAAGTTCTCAAAGCAGAGAGAATTCGATTTGTATCCAGTTCGGTTTTGTCTGCATACGCTGCATGCAGGGCTGATATGACAGCCTGCTCAATTTCAGAACCGCTGTAACCTTCCGATGTCTTGGCCAATGCCTCCAGGTCAAATTGCCCGGCGTCACGCTTCCGTTTCTTCAGATGAATAGCGAATATTTCCTTCCGTACATTTTCGCTGGGCAGGTCAACAAAGAATATCTCATCAAAGCGCCCTTTGCGAAGAAGTTCAGGAGGCAAAGCCTCAATGTCATTGGCTGTAGCAATGACGAATACCGGGTCTTCGTGCTCCTGCATCCAGGTTAGCAGCGTCCCGAACATCCTCTTGGAAAGCCCCCCGTCAGTACTTTGACTGGCAGCCGAGGCAAACCCTTTTTCAATTTCGTCTATCCACAGAATTACCGGCGACATCGCCTCAGTCTGCCGTAGTGCATCGCGGAGGTTGCGTTCTGATTCACCAATATAGCTGGCGAATAAAGCGCCGGGATCCATTCTCAAGAGCGGCTGATGCCAGGCTGTTGCTACAGCTTTGGCACAGAGACTCTTGCCGGCACCCTGGACGCCGAGCATAAGCACACCTTTCGGAGCTTTAAGGCCGAAATCTTCGGCCTTCGAAGTAAAAGCATCCTTGCGCTCGTCCAGCCATTTTTTCAAACACTTCATACCACCAATTTCGCTCAAATCCAGTGGCGTTTGGATATACTCAAGCAAACCTCCGTGTTGAACCATCCGCCGCTTACTTGCTATTACAACGTTTATATCATTGTCGTCAAAGCGTCTGTCCTCAGCAACAGTGTCAACGATAATGCGTTCAGCCTGCCGTCGGGTCAGACCGCTCAGATTGCGAACGATTGTGTCAAGACCCCTCTGTGAAATCCCGACCTCGATGGGCTTCTTACGGTGGAAGCGCTGCAGCGTCTTGCGAATGATTTCCTTCAATTCGTCTTTGTCAGGAAAAGATATTTCAAATGGCCTCGCATAGGACCCCATAACGTCTGGTAAATTGTCACTGCTGTCAATCATCACGAGGATGCTGCCATTCTTCTTGAAAAGATCGATAATATCACGCAAATTCCGCAGCGTCACTCCACCCTTAAGATATTCAGCAAGGTCGAGCGTTACGCAAATGGAGCCTTCCTTCGCATTGGTAAAGTTACGAAGCCCGAAGGCGGGTGATTCAGTATCGGCTATGAATGGGCTGTTGGCCAACAAGCCGTCTCTAACACCGCCGGAAACAGACCATATCCACATATCACGACTTAGGCCAAGAGCCACCTGACGCACAATCTCCAGTGCGTACTGTTCCTCATAGGTAACAATAGATATGCAGCAGTATCCACCGGTTATGAGTTGTTCAAATCGCTCGATATCGTCCATTGAATATTGCCCCGCACATTTATTTTATATAGTCACGACTGTGCTCCCGCCTGACACTCTGACGTAGTGACTGTAAACATTTCCACCGTAAAAGAATTTCTTATACTTTTTAAGCATAATGGCGAAGAGGCAAGTCAAAAATAATCAATAATCCTTAATCACTTTTAGTTGGCCCTACGAACTCGATAATATTACCATCGGGGTCTTTAACCAGAGTCAGATAATTATTGCCGCCGAGGTGGTAAGGCTCTTTCACTACAACCGCCCCGGCTTTCCTGGCCCGCTCTACTGATGCGGCCGTATCTGAGACAAATATCGTCAGGTAGCTATAGCCCAGGCTCGAATGAATAAATTGGTGATCAACCTTTTTTCCCGGTGCCTGGGGAAATTGCATAAGCTTGATTTTGGTCGCGGTCGGTTCGTCACCTAACACAAACACTCTCACTTTGAACGGCTGATTATCGGTCAGCCCGGACCCGTCTCCCATTTCTGCAGACACATCGAAGCCCGGCACTTCCGTAAAGCCCAGGGCGTTTTTGTAAAATTGGGCTGCCTTTTCCACGTCGCTTACCACAATTCCCACGTCGATTGTAGTACGGGCGAATTCACTCTTTGTCTCTGCTTCGCTCCGGTCTGCACAGCCGCTAAAGAACATACTCCCAATTAAGACAGCAGCCAACACAGCGAACAAACTGGATCTTGTCATAACACATCTCCTTCATTTGTTTAACACAGATTTATTGCCATATTATAAAGAAAACACCGCTATACAACAGCCAAAAGTTATCTAACGCCAATTTTTATAACCACAAGGGCTATTTTAACGTTCACTTATTTGGCGTTTTGCCGCAGAAAGCCATTTCGGATTAATCGTTACACCCCAGCCGGGGCCGTCCGGAATGGCTACCAGTCCATCGCGTATCTGTAGCGCTGGATAATACAGGTCCTTGGTCCAGTTCGACGGTTCGATGGAGAACTCAATGTGAGGACCGGCGTTGGGTATTGCCCCAAGCATATGCAGCGTGAAAACAGTAACCATCGCCAGGTTGGCCGAATGGGGCACACAGGGCATGTTAGCTTTCGCTGCCATCGCTGCGACTCGCAGTGCCCGTGTCAATCCGCCGACGTAGCAGATGTCCGGCTGGACGATATCGACGGCACGCATACGCACCATCCGCCGCCACTGTGCTAAGTCGTTGTCCTGCTCCCCCCCGGCTACCGGAACCTTAATCGCAGCCGTCACCTTGGCCGTCCATTCCAGCTCCCAGTAAGGGCAGGGCTCCTCCAAATGACATACGTCATTATCTTCCAGCATCCTGCCGACCTCTATCGCTTTAGCAGGCGTGTAGCAGCTATTTGCATCCACCAGCAGTGACACGTCATCGCCGATAGCTTTGCGGACAGCCGGAACAAGCGCCTCGGTTCGCCCCGGCCACTGGTCTTTGTCGTGCCCGCATACACTACCGATGCGAATCTTAAATGCACGGTAGCCCTTGGTGTCCCTGAGACGGACAAGCCGCTCAGCTTCATCTGCCGGCTTGATATCACGCCGCATACTCGAACCATAGGCGACAATAGGTTGGGGCTTACCGCCCAGCAACTCACAAACGCTTTTCTCTTCACGCTTGCCGTGAAGGTCCCATATCGCAGTATCAAGCCCGGCTAACGCCCGGCAAACAAAAGACCAAGGATACTTATAATTGGCCTCGATACAACGGTCAACGATAGCGTCGATATCAGCCGGGTCCTTACCGAGAGCGTGTCGAGCAATCTTACGGTGCATAATCATCGCGGAGATGTCGGCATCGTACGTAGATATCTGGCCGTAGCCCTCCGCTCCATCGTTGGTGCAAAGGCGAACAATACTTACATTGCCGCTGGTAAAAGTCTCAATACTCTTAATCTTAGAGCCTGTTTTGATACCTGTTACCTGATGCCCGCTTTTTAGCCTGCTGCGACTTTGGGCCAAGCCTTTTTCCGGCTTTAGCAACTGACTTGATGTTGCCCCCAATACGGCAATTGCTTTAAGAAAATCACGCCGACTGTTGTTCATTGCTCATACTCCTATTTATGTGTACCCCCATTTAACGCCTTTCAGATACGAAGTATATCCATTTATCAGGTATGAATCAAAATAAACATTCAAAAGCGTTGACCCCGTTAGAAATTATAAAATGGACAATACAGAACAAAAAAGATAGATTACCAGAAAAACATAGGAAAACAGTCATCCCCACACGACACATGAGTTTTCTAACGGGGTTGACAGAAATGCTCCTGACAGTTAAGTTATTGCCAAATTTGAACGCTTATTGTTAATTTTTCACTTTAATTGAGTATTCTTTGTGCCTTTGTGCCTTAGTGGCTATTTTTTAATGGTACTTTTGTTATGAAAGTTTCGCTGAATTGGTTAAGTGATTATATCGAAACAGGGCTTGACACCGAAGAAATCGCTGAGGTTTTAGGCGATTTAGGATTCCCTTGCGAAGGGATAGAACATATCGGTGACGATACCGTGCTTGATGTCGAAGTAACCAGCAACCGTGGCGATTGCTTGAGTCTGCTCGGTATCGCCCGCGAGTTAGCTGCTGCAACAGGCAAAGAATTAAAAATGCCGGTTATTACCCTGGACGAATCAGACAAAGACGTTACGGAATTCGCCGGCGTTGAGATAGCGGAACCGGAATTGTGCGGCCGGTATACTGCACGGATTATTGAAGGGGTCAAAATTGGACCATCGCCGGATTGGCTTAGTAAACGAGTCGAAGCCGTAGGCCTGCGCAGCGTTAATAATGTCGTTGACGCCACAAACTATGCGATGATAGAAACCGGCCAGCCGCCACACGCCTTCGATTATGATAAAATCGCTGATGGAAAAATAATTGTCAGAAAAGCTGTTGCCGGCGAACGATTAGTAAGTATCGATGGTACAACGTGTGAGTTGGACACTAACATGCTGATTATTGCCGACCCCCGGGGCCCTGTCGCTGTAGCCGGCGTTATGGGCGGCCTGGATACCGAGGTCAGCAAAACGACAGCAACGATTCTTTTAGAGGATGCGTACTTCGACCCGGTCAGTGTCCGCACAACTTCTCGTAAACTTGCTCTGCCTTCGGAAGCAGCCTATCGATTCGAACGAATCGTGGATATTGAGATGATAGACTGGGCCTCGAAACGCACTGCACAATTGATAACGCAGACAGCAGGCGGCAGAGTAGCCAGAGGTGTGGTTGATACTTATCCTAAAAAACCAAAACAAAAGGAAGTAACACTGCGGCCATCACGTTTGAGCAAGCTGCTCGGCGTTGAAATACCCCCTAAAGAAGTCACAAGAATTCTGTCGGTGTTAAGTTTCCAGCCACAAAGCAAGGACAACCTGATAGTCTGCTCCGTTCCTTCGTGGCGAAGTGACATTCATCGTGAGGTCGACTTAATTGAAGAAGTCGCACGCGTGTATGGTTACGATAAGATACCGACAGAGCAGAAAATCAGCATCGAAGTAATACCGGTCGATACTCGCCAGAAGTTGGTAAATTCGGTTGGTACCTATCTCAACGGCTGTGGCTTTTATGAAACGATCAATGTAGGTTTCGTTGACAGCTCTGCTGCCATGCTTTTTACAGAGGGCGATGTTAAAAACCATTTGGGCGTAAAAGACATATCCAGGAAAAGTGCGAATCTGCTTCGCCAAACCCTTATTGGTTCTCTGCTGGCCGTCCTCAAGACAAACGCCAACGCCGGGAACTTGCCGTGCAGGATATTTGAAATTGCCGATACCTTTGTCCCTGCCGGCAAAGAGGGCGCCCTCCCCATCGAAAACACTAAACTGGCGATTGCTTGTGACAGTAACTTCAGAAACCTGCGAGGCGTAATTGAAGGACTGATAAAAAGTGTTGATAGAGATGCCCAGACAGTTTTTGCTCCTGCGGACCTGGTCTGGGCACAAACTGGAGCCCAAATCCTGATAAACGGCAAGCCCTCTGGTGTTGCAGGAATTGTTGGTAGGGCGATTAAACAAAAATATGATTTCACTGACCTCTCACCTTGCGCTGCCGAGCTCGACTTTGAGTTGCTTTTAGTTTTGCAGCAAGGTACCATCAAGGTCAAGCCCATCCCGAGATTTCCCGCGATACAGCGTGACCTCTCGATTATTGTGGACGAAAAAATTCGCTGGGCTGAAATTCTTGACGCAGCCCAAAGCAAGGCCTCAGCTGAACTCGAAAATATTCAATTTGTCGGGGTATATCGCGGCCAGGGCATCCCGTCCGGTAAGAAGAGTGTTACGCTTTCGTTGCGGTTTAGAGATGAGGATGGCACATTGACCCATGAGACGGTCGACCGCTTTCAGACCGATATTGTGAAAAACCTCGATAAACGCGTCGGGGCCCAGCTCCGAACTGTGTAATCCGTATTGCCTAATGCGGTACTGGCAGTGGAGTCCGGCGGGCATTCCAACCAATATTTCCACCAAATCTTATTGACTTTCGGCCCAAAATAGTGTATAATCATGAGACATTGACCGGTTTTACCGGGGCTTGGAAGTGGTGAAAAACGCATTTTCATTATCCCAACTTGGTTATGCTTTCAAAGAAAATAACAGCGATCGCAGGGTGCACCACAAAATACTGAAATCTTTCAAAAGGAGAATAATCATGAAAAGGACTGAAATATTAGCAATTTTGGTTCTAACTATGGGCCTCATGGTCTGCCCGGCTCAACTTGCCAAGGCAGCTACATTGGGAACGGCGTTTACATACCAGGGGCGGCTCATAGACGCCAATGGCGTAGCAAATGGCCCGTATGACTTTGAGTTTAGGCTTTTCGATGACCCCTGCACAGGCGCTCCGCTGGTTGGCACAATTGATATAAATAACCTGGACGTAATCGAAGGCTACTTCACAGTGGAATTGGATTTCGGCGACAGCGTCTTTGCCGGAGATGCCCGCTGGCTGGGAATTGCTGTAAGGCCTGGTGACAGTACCGGAAGCTTTGACGTCCTAATTCCACGCCAGGAGATGACGCCAACTCCCTATGCGATTTATGCCGAGAGTGCCGGCACGGATAACGACTGGATGGTCTCCGGAAATCATATGTATTCGATTCCGTCCGGCAATGTCGGTATCGGGACAACGAGTCCTAACGCCAGGCTGGACGTGGTGGGAAGTATCCTCTGGGGAAATTCAGCTGCGGCGCAGGGAACGCTGGGATATGGCACTCACATCAACATTGGATCATACACTAATTACAACCTGAGATTGAGGACTAACAACATAGATCGTATGACGCTTGATACCTCCGGCAAAGTCGGCATCGGCACAACGACTCCATCTTCCATACTTCACGTAGAGGATAGTACAACTAATGATGTAACAGCAATAATACACAATCTAAATAACACCGGTTCTGAGCGCCTTTATTTTGGCACGAACAGTGCAAGTGATGCCGGAATATCGGTATACGGTTCGGCCAACGCAGGTAAGCAGGGTAAATGGGAATTTTTCAATAACAAAACTTCTGCTCACTATGATTGGCTCACAAATGATTCGGTAAGAATGACGCTTACAAATCAAGGTATGCTCGGCATCGGGTATTCAAATCCGACTACAAGATTGTGGATTGAAGAGAGCGGCAGCGATGACCCGCTCCGCATACGTGTAGCAGGCAGCACCAAGTTAATTGTTAAAAATGACGGCAAGGTCGGCATCGGGACGTTGAGTCCGGGTGAAATGTTGACTGTCGTAGGCAATGTAAAAATCGATGGGAATCTAAACATCTATAATGGCGCCACCAAGATAATGGAACTTGGTGCCGGCCTTGACTATGCTGAAGGCTTTGATGTATCCGCACAGGGCAAAATCGAACCCGGTTCGGTTCTCGTTATTGACCCTGATAACGCCGGTAAGTTAGCTCTAAGCAATAAGTCCTATGATACAAAGGTAGCAGGTATTGTCGCAGGGGCCAAAGGCCTGGGCTCTGGTGTACGTCTCGGAGCAGGCAATTTTGACTACGATGTCGCTCTGGCAGGCAGAGTCTATTGCAACGTCGATGCAACCGCCGAAGCTGTGCAGCCGGGCGATTTGCTCACTACGTCTGCGATCCCGGGCTATGCTATGAAAGCCGCAAACTATGTACGTGCTCAGGGCGCTATCTTGGGAAAGGCTATGGAGAGTCTGAAAAAAGGACAAAAAGGACAAATATTAGTGCTTGTAACCCTGCAGTAACATAAGGATGTAATTAACATGAAAAAATTAAGAAATACAATCCTGGTTGCCTCGCTGATGGTTATAGGCTTGACAATACCGATTCAGGCAAAGAGGGCGACTATGGACGAAGCCCTGACGGTGGCGAACAACTGGATTAGTCTAATCCTGCAGAAAAAGGGAGCCTGGGCCGACGCCAATACTGCCTATGTGGAAGATATACAGGAATTCAAGCGTGGCCGGCGAACACTCGGTTATTTCTGCCGTGTTTGGCCGAAAGGCTACATCGTGCTCTCCCTGCATAAGCAGTTGGCACCGGTAAAGGCGTACTCAGCAACCTGCGACCTGGACCCGGAGTCTCAAGAAGGTATGACCGACCTCATAAAGAACCGTATGGACCGAATACTTGGTCGTATTGACGAACGCGTCAAGAAGCTGAAGCAAACGCCCGACCAGGTAATGGCAACAATCCTTGATATCAACTACCGTAACGCCTGGAATGAGCTTCAAGTCGACACGATGTCTTTCCAGCAGAAGCTCGAATCTGATATTGAACCGATGAACTATCAGGAAGGCCGGATATTGCTCAGCTCATCCTGGCACCAGGGAGACCCTTACAACCGACAATGCCCACTTGCCAGTGGAACCTGTACCGCCACACGCTGTCTGGTGGGTTGTGTGGCCACGGCAGGTGCCCAGATTATGCGTTATTGGAACTGGCCCCCTTATGGCTTGGGAAGCCCATACGGCGACTATTACGATTGGCCGAATATGCCCGACAGGGCCACAGGGACCTCTACGGCTGCCCAGATCGACGCTGTGGCTGAGCTGTCCAGCGAGGTCGGGATCGCGGTAGCAATGAGCTACTGCCAAGACGGCTGTGAGTCAGGTTCATTTACCTACGATATGGAGGGCGTATTCGAAGACCACTACCGCTACTCGACGGTCTGTGCGAGACAAAATCGCAGTGACTACAGTAGTGCAGTGGACTGGTTTAATCTGATTAAAGCCAACTTTAATGCAAACCAGCCGCTGCAATACAGAATCCCCGGGCATTCCATTGTGGGCGATGGGTGGCAGGAATTTGGCGCCGGCCCAACCAGACAATACCATATGAATTACGGATGGGATGAAAGCCACACTGCCTGGTATACACTGGACGCCTTGTCCGGCGGAGACCCGGAAACTGAATACATAATTGCAAGTATCTATCCGGACCAGTCCCTGAACAGTTCGCTATCCGGCACTTACACCCGACAGTCGTCGTTCCCTTATCGTTATTTTAATGTGGATGCTGCGGGCACAAGCGCCACCTTTGAGGCGGGCCAAAACCTGCAGTTCCTACCGGACATTACGGTAGCCTGCACCAGCACCACCGGTGGCTCCGTTAGGTTCGACGGTTCAAGCACCTACAACACCATACTTTTCAGCAACGGCGATAGAACTAAAGGGGCCCGAATTTATAATGGCACAATCAAGATGAATCGTTATGGCTGTATCAGATTCAATTAATAAGTAATGAGGAGTCCGTAATGAAGAAGAGAAAAACGATAACCGGCATGTTTCCTTCAACCGTTTGGACACTTCTGTTGGTGATACTGGCCGCCTCGGCTGCCAGCGGGCAATATAAGTTAAGCTGGTATACGATTGACGGCGGCGGCGGACAAAGCAGCGGCGGAGATTTTACTCTGACCGGAACAATAGGTCAGCCGGATGCTGCATGGAGCAGGGGCGGAGACTATGAGCTGCTCGGCGGTTTTTGGACGGGTGGGCCTTTCTGCGTAGTCGATTTCAACCACTTTGCAAGATTTGCCCAATACTGGCTGGAACCAGGAACCGGTTCGCCGGCCGACCTGCACGAGGATAACGATAATATCGTCAACTGGCTTGATTTGGATGTCTTTGTTGACCTCTGGCTCTGCTATTGCCCAACCGGTTGGCCGTTAAAATGAGGGAAAAAGTGACAAGTATATAAAGGCTGAATAGCTCAATTAATTGTCTGGATTGGACGTAATTTTATTGACTTTTACCATCGGATATGGTATAAATGAGTATTGCAGGTTATTCCCTGCGGTGTTGGTATAGAAAGCATTATTTGAAAAAACCGATACACCCAACTCAGGGAAACCAGGTCTTGATGGCTCGGAAATGCCTACTTCGATAGGACTTTCGGACACAAGCAACGGCTGCCCACGTGGAAATAATGGGTTTTTCTTCAAAGGCTTTCTTACCAAAACGGTGGAGGAAGGCCTGCAATTTATAAAAGGCCTGTTTATACAGGCCTTTTTTCTTTTTCGCACCTTTTAGCCCACTAATATCCCGGATTTTTCACGGGATTTTGACCATTTTCTACGAGGGCTTTACCTTACGCCTGTTCTTCTATGTTTTCCATCCCATATTTAGTGCAGAAGGTGCAGCATAAGCGGGCCTGAAAAAAAATATTTTTTGCTTGAAAATGAGAAAACCGACCGGTATAGTACAGATACTGATATATTTTAGGTTATCCAGGAGGAAGATAGCTAAAATGCGGTTGTCTTAGTACTCCCCCTGAATTGCCATAAAAGCGGCGAGGCTTTACAATGCGCAAATCGCAAAAACAGGTACATTTTTTTTCGGAGGAACGCTCAAATGGCTAATCCAAGCAAAACTTTCAGCCGCGTGGGGATTCTGTTATTTGTATTGCTTGCCATCTGCTGTTGTGCCCTGCCAGCTCAGGGCAAGCTAAAAGTTGTGAACATGAAGTTTTGGAGTTTTCTGTTGGCCCGATGGGCAGAAAGGAAGGTGTGAAATGAAATGGTTTGGTAGTTCTAAAATTAGCTTGATGCTCATTGGACTTTTGGGCCTGGCTTCCGTGAGTCTGGCAGCAGAGGACACCTGGACAACGAAAGCCGACATGCCGACGGCAAGACATGTTCTATCCAGCAGTGTGGTGGATGGAAAAATCTATGCCATCGGAGGAAGTCCTGGTAATTGTATTTCGATCGTGGAAAAATACGATCCGGCGACGGACACCTGGACAAGGAAAGCCGACATGCCAATGTCAACAGGAGCAGCGAGCAGCAGTACGGTGAATGGGAGGATTTATGTCATGGGGGGTGTACCGTCTTGGCAGGCAGCACCTTATTCGAGTGTACAAGAATACGACGCAACGACGGATGCCTGGACAGCTAAAGCTAATATGCCAACGGCCAGAGCTTGGTTATCCAGCAGTGTGGTCAATGGGAAGATATATGTCATCGGCGGCGCATCTGCTGCATACGGTACACCTTTTTCGACGGTGGAAGAATACGACCCGGCGACCGACACCTGGACGAGCAAAGCCGACATGCCCACTGCAAGAGCGTGTCTGTCTACAAGCGCGGTGAATGGAAAAATCTATGCTATTGGGGGAACGCCCAGTAACCCATGGTACCAGGGTCTCTCCACGGTGGAAGAATACAATCCAGCGGCGAACACCTGGACAAAGAAGGCTGACATGCCAACCGGAAGAACATACATTTCCACCTGCGCGGTGAATGGGAAAATTTACGCTATTGGAGGATGGACAACGGGCAGCAACCATCTTTCCTCGGTGGAAGAATACGACCCGGCGACGGATACCTGGACAAGGAAGGCTGATATGCCAACCGCAAGATATGCTCTCACCACCAGCGCGGTAAATGGCAAAATATATGCCATTGGTGGTTGGGCAGGTACAGATATTTCGACAGTGGAAGAATATACCCCACCTTCTCCTGTCATTGACTTTAACGGGGACGGAAGGGTAGATTTCAAAGATTTTTCCATATTAGCTAAATGCTGGTTACAATATTCATCATTAGTTGACATTGCTCCGCCATCCAACATAGTGGATATTAAGGACCTGGGTGTTTTTGCCGAAAACTGGCTTATAGGTACGAGGCAGGCGAGTAATCCGCATCCGTGGAATGGCGCAACAAACGTCGATATAAACGCTGATTTGAGCTGGACGCCGGGAGATGGGGCCGCTTTGCACGAGGTGTACTTCGGCAGTGACCTGTATGATTTGCCTCTTGTTGCCACGCAGCCGGTAGGACAGGACAGCTATGATCCTCCCGGAGACCTTATTCCAGGCACGACTTACTACTGGTGGGTTGATGAGGTCAATGATGCCGGCCCACCCCCGGGCAAGTGGCCAGGCGTTTTGTGGAGCTTTACTACTGTACGCGGACAGGCCCATACTCCAAGCCCGGCTGATGATGCTGCGATTCCCGGCACGGACGGCGAGTGGCCTTCCGGCAACTTCTTCATATATACGTCGCTCGATGTCGTGCCGGGACCGACTGCGGACCCTGACCCAAGCGTGCGCAGGGCGTACTTCAGCAAAAATCGCGACGATGTGGTGAACCGCATCCAGGACGCCAACCTCGGCCCACCACCATACATGGACCCGTGCTGCTACCAGCCCGACCCGGACAGTTACATTGTTGGTTTGCCTGCGAGTGTATATGAAATGGATCCTTATGCTATTGTTCCCGAGACTGGTCTTGAGAGTCTTGAGCGAGGCGAGGTTTACTACTGGTGTGTCGATGAGGCCGATGCTGATGGCCGTACATTCGGCGGCGATATCTGGGAGTTTACTATTCAGGGCTTTTATGCCTTTGAGCCGAGCCCGCCTAATGATGCCATATTGGTGGACCCAAATGTGGTCCTTAGCTGGGGCGAAGGTTACGGTGTGTCAGAGCACGATATTTACTTAGGCACCAGTTGGGACGATGTGAATAACGCCGATGCCAGCGACGCCACAGGCATATATAGGAGCTCCCGTAAAGATCCGAACTATCCTTGCAGCAATCTCGAATTAACCACCAAGTTCTACTGGCGGATTGATGAGGTTCAGGGCCGGCTGCCGCCGCTGTTCCCTGGTATCATATACAAAGGCGATGTCTGGAGCTTTACGACTGGAGACCCATTGCCACCTTAAGTAGTTTGTTACAATATCATGCCAAGTTAAAGGGCCGTAAGGATTACACTTGCGGCCTTTTTTATTTGCACGGATTTAAGCTCAGCATTTCACGCTTTTTTGAACCTTTTAATTACGCGCCGGCCTGCCTGTTTGTACTATACTGCCAAAAAATGGCCCGTTACAGAAAGAAAGTATTAAATATGCGGACTATAGTGCCGAAGAATATAGGACCATCAAAATCCCACAAATCACTCGATGTCCTGCCAAGTGACACACTTAACATTTGCCCTGTTTTTTGGATTTAAGCCAAAGAATAGATTTGTCGATTAAGCAAGGGCTGATGAACAATTTTGCTCTGTAGCTTATGATTTTTCTGATTATTCGCTGCCAACAGACCTATCTTTTGGAGAGACAAAAATGCCAAACGTGCGTAACTTTATGGTTTTTCCAGCACTGCCGGATTCTTTGAAGGACCTTGAGATTATCGCCAAAAATATGTTTTGGTCCTGGAATCTGGAGTTTGTAGACCTGTTCAAACGTATTGACAGTAACTTATGGACCGCTTGCGGTCATAATCCCGTCAAGTTTCTTGGCAATGTCTCGCAGGAATCCCTGGAGGCTGTGGCTGAAAGTCATGGTTATTTGTGCCGGTTGCAACAAGCTGCACAAAAGCTGAAATCATATCTTGATGGGCCGACCTGGTTTGAGAAAGTTTGCACAAAACATACCAAACCGCTTGTTGCATATTTTAGTGCTGAGTTTGGGCTGCATGAATGCCTCCCTATTTATGCCGGCGGCCTCGGGATTCTGGCAGGTGACCACTTAAAGAGTGCTTCGGACCTCGGCGTTCCAATGGTCGGGGTTGGTCTTCTCTATCAAAAGGGATATTTCCGACAGTATTTGAACCTTGAGGGTTGGCAGCAGGAGGTATATATCGAGAATGATTTTTATAATATGCCCATCGAACTGGTTCGTAAAAAGAGCGGCCGGCCGTTGAAGATTAGCGTTGAATATCCGGGCAGGTCCGTGTCGGCGCAGATTTGGTGCGCTTCCATTGGCAGGGTAAAATTATATCTGCTGGATACAAATGTACCTGATAATTCGTCCGTAGACCGTATGATTACCGCCAGTCTTTACGGCGGTGACAGGGAGCTGCGAATTCGGCAGGAGATTATGTTGGGCATCGGCGGATTAAAGGCCTTGTCTGCTATGAATATTACGCCTACTGTCTGCCATATGAACGAAGGCCACGCTGCTTTTGTCACGCTGGAACGTATCCGGCAATTGAGAAGCGAAAAGAATATGACTTTTAATGAGGCTGTCGAAGCTACAAGGTCCGCCAATGTCTTTACCATGCACACCTGTGTAAAAGCCGGGCTTGATGAATTTTCCGTAGAGCTGATGGACAAATATTTTGGCGGCTTCTTCCCCCATCTCGGCATAAATCGAAAACGCTTTTTAGCATTAGGTAGAATACTGCCTGACGATGAATGTGAGTCTTTTAAGATGGCCGTTTTGGGATTAAACCTCAGCAGCTATACAAACGGAGTAAGCAAACTCCATGGACAAATATCACGTGAGTTGTTTTCGAGTCTTTGGCCTGGTCTGCCTGTTGATGAAGTACCCATAAAGCACATTACAAACGGTGTACACATCAAAACATGGATATCGGATGAGATGAACTCTTTATACGAAACTTATCTCGGGCCAAATTGGGCGGATGAAACCATTGATAAGTCGGTTTGGAACAATATTGTTCAAATTCCTGATGAGCAGCTCTGGAGGGCGCATCAGCGGTGCAAAGAGCGTTTAGTTGTTTTTGCACGCAATCGGCTTAAAGCCCAGATGCATCGCCGAGGTACTTACAATACCGAACTGAACCAGGCTGAGGAAATTCTCGACCCTGAGGCTTTGACCATTGGTTTTGCCAGAAGATTTGCCAGCTATAAAAGGGCCAATTTGTTGCTCAAGGACCCCCAGCGGCTTGTAAAGCTGCTTAGGGACACGGCGCAACCTGTTCAGATTATCTTTGCAGGTAAGGCTCACCCGAAAGATACTGAGGGCAAGGACATTATACGTCAGATTATCAGCTTTGCTAACCAGTACGATCTGAGACGGCGTATAGTATTTCTGGAAGACTATGATATTGACGTGGCCAGAGCCATGGTCTACGGTGTCGATATTTGGCTAAGTTCTCCTCGCAGACCCATGGAGGCCAGCAGCACAAGCGGTATGAAAGCCGCCATTAACGGTGGCTTGAACATGAGCACTTTAGATGGATGGTGGTGTGAGGGCTATAAACCCGATGTAGGTTGGGTTATTGGTGCAGGCGAAAGCTATGAGGATGCTGATTATCAGGATATGGTGGAGTCGCAGGCGATTTACAATATGCTCGAAAACGAGATTGTTCCATTGTTTTACACTCGTTCGGCTGACAATCTGCCGCGTGCATGGATAAGCAGGATGAAAAATTCTATCAAGTGGATTGCCCCCACATTCAACACTCACAGAATGGTCGCTGAGTATATGCGAAGGTGTTATAACCCGGCTGCGGCCAGATGGCGATATTTGACTGCCGAGGCAATGTCCCGCGCCAGGGCACTTTCTATGTGGAAGTCAAATATGAAAACGGCTTGGCCTGGTTTTGCCATTAAAGACGTTCAGGTACAGGTCAACGGCACCAAAAGTGACGACCTGCTCCACTCCAAACAGCCTCAGCTTAAGCTCGGCTCGGACTTAACCGTTGAGGCATTGGTTAAGCTTGGTAAGGTCAGTCCGGATGATGTTTCGGTTGAGGTTTATCATGGCCCTGTGGATTCCAGGGGAAATATTACTAATGGCTCAACTGTGAGAATGGACCACAAAGAAACCTCGGGACAGAAGGGTGAACATTGGTTTGTTGGCTCGATGCCTTGTAGAACATCCGGTCGGCGGGGCCTTGCTGTGCGGGTCTTGCCAAGGCACGCTGACCTTGTTAATCCCTATGACCTCGGTCTGATTCTATGGGAAACGATACCGCCAAAAGAGGAGGCCTGATGCCAAAGGAGTGAGTCGCGAATACAATCACAAATCGCGATTTATCCGCCACAGGTATTGGCGGATTTATTCATTCTCTTTGTTACTCAGAAGCTCATAAACCTCGTCAGACGATGTTGCCTTCTCAAGTGATTGCCTGAATTGTTCGTCGAGCATCAATCTGCTTATTCTGGCCAGGGCTTGAATGTGAGGGCCGGTTTGGTCGGCCGGAGAGACCAGCAGGATGACGATTGTTACCGGTTTTCCGTCCACGCTTGCAAAGTCAATCCCCTCGCCTGCGATACCGAAGGCCATAACCAGCTCTTTGACGGCCTTGCATTTGCCGTGAGGAATCGCAATTCCCGAGCCTATACCGGTGCTTCGGGTTTGTTCACGCGTAAAAACCACGTCCAAAACAACGTCTTTGTCGAGCAGCAGTCCGTTTGCGTCCAGCAGCTCCACCAATTCCGTTATTACGGATTCTTTGTCTTTGCCTTCCAGCGGAGCTTTAACGCAGTTTAGCTGAAGAATCTGTGTTAGCAGCATCTTGTCTTATAGCAAATATAACTACATCTCTTGTGAATATTGACACAAACCTTTTATTATACCTGCTTTTAGCCCCAATTGCAACAATTTTACAAAAAATATTTCACCCTTTCCTGTCCTCTATACACGACCTGCCAGGTACAATACCCTTCGATTTTCCTTTACATTTCACACCACTGTAGTAGAATGTGCTAATCAAAAATAGCGTACGAACGAATTAACGCACAGACTCATTTACGCATAAACGCATTTACGCATATACGTAATAAGAGATTAGCTATGGAAAAGATAATACTTTACGACACAACTCTTCGCGATGGAATGCAGGCTGAAGGCGTCAGCTTCTCACTCGAAGATAAGCTCTCAATTGCCAGACGTCTTAACGAGCTTGGCCTCGATTATATTGAAGGTGGTTTCGCAGCTTCAAACCCCAAGGAGGTCCAGTTCTTTCAGGAAGCAGCCAGGCTCGGCTTAAAGAACTCAAAAATCGCTGCTTTTGGCAACACCCGCAGAGCTGATTGCAAAGTCTCCGACGATGTCTCGCTCAACGCAATACTTGCCTGCAAGACACCGACCGCCACCCTGGTCGGCAAAACATGGGATATGCAGGTAACAGAGGTGCTCGGCTGTTCACTCGACGAAAACGTAGTTATCTGCGCCGATTCCACTGAGTTCTTAAAAAAGCACAACATCGAGACAATCTTCGACGCCGAGCATTTCTTCGATGGCTACAAAGATAATCCCGAATATGCAATGAAGGTCCTCTCCGCTGCCGCCGAGGCTGCCGCTGACGTGCTGGTTCTTTGCGACACTAACGGCGGCTCGTTAGCAGACGAAGTGTACGAAATCACCAAAACCGTCTGCGATAAGTTCAGTCCGCTGACGGTCGGCATTCACGCCCACAATGACAGCGACTGTGCCACCGCTAATACCCTCGCCGCCGTTCGGGCCGGTGCCCGCCACATCCAGGGCACAATGAACGGCCTCGGCGAACGGTGCGGAAACGCCAACCTCTGCACAGTTATACCCAATCTTGCATTTAAAATGGGACTTGAAGTTCTTAGCCCGGAGAAAATCAAAACACTGACCGAAGTGTCCCGTTTCATCTTCGAGATTGGCAATTTGAACCCGGTAATGAATATGCCCTATGTCGGCGAAAGCGCTTTTGCCCACAAGGCTGGCCTGCACGTGAACGCCCTGCGAAAAAACAAACGCACCTACGAGCACATCGACCCGGCCGTTATCGGTAATGAACGCCGGTTCCTCATTTCCGAGCTCAGCGGCAAATCAAACGTCCTTGCCGAGCTCGAAAAGGCAAAAATCGCCGAGGATAAGCAATTAGCTAAAAAAATCCTTATCCGCGTACAGGAGCTCGAAAACGACGGCTACCAATTCGAGGCCGCAAACGCATCCTTTGACCTGCTGGTCAAAAAGATTATGGGCACATACAAGCCGGCCTTTGAGCTTATAAAGTATTATGTAACCACAGAAAAACGCACATCAGGTGAGATGGCCAACGAGGCCACGGTCAAGCTAAAGGTCGGCGATAAAGTCGAGCACGTTGTCGGCGAAGGCGATGGCCCGATAAACGCCCTTGACGCAGCTTTGCGAAAGTCGCTGGAGAATATCTATCCGGCCATAAAGGACGTTCACCTGATTGATTACAAGGTTCGCGTGGTCAATGCTAAAGCCGGTACCGCTGCTCGTGTGCGTGTAATAATCGAATCGCGGGACAAAACTTCCATCTGGGGCACGGTCGGCGTCTCTGAGAACATCATAGAGGCCTCCTGGCAGGCCCTCACCGACTCCGTCGAATACAAACTGCAAAAAGACAACGTGTCATCCCGCCCCTGACACGGAATCCATTATGGTTAGCCTGTTAGCCCCCTGCACCGCAGGGAGGCGTTTAGCCCCGAAGCCTGCTTCGGGGTTTGATTCCGATGACCTCCGGCCGAAAAATCAACCCCTTCGACTGGCACGCCGAATTCCCACAAGTCTTCAAACAGCCCCGCCACCTGCCTGTCCGCCGAAGCCTCGGCGAAGGAGAATGGGTGGGGTTATTTTTCTTCCGTCATCCTGTTCCCCAGATATCTTCACTCACTAACAAACTCTACATTAATACTCATAAGTAAGGCATAATCCAGCAGATTCACTAAAGAGTCTCTGTTCATATCGATTCCATCACACCAGGTGGGATGTACACAATCTCCCTGTAGCCAGCAATTCGCCAATTCTTCTATCACCTTCATGCCGGGATGGATTATTCTAACAGGAGACCTGCCAAGAAAAATATTCCCATCAGTCAGGAAACCTGCAACAGTCAACGCCTCCGGCCAATCGCCTGCCAGAGAGCAGACCGCCTCACGCTCAAAGGCCGCCTCGATCTGAACCAGTTTATCCTTATTGACAAAGACATACAGAGGGGCGGATTCAAAACCAAAAGAATGCAATACGGCAGGTTTGTCAGGATCTACGTCTGCAACAGTAAATCCTTGAGGCAAGGTAATATGGGCTTTGACCCAGTTGCCTTCACTTCGGCAGTTCAGTGTGCGGGGGGTCAGTTTCATAGGAACTTGCATCCCCTCCCACCACAGATGGGGATAGTCTTGTTGGGGAATAAACCAGATATCTTCAATGCTGTTGAATGTTTCTCCCACAAAGTCCCACCCGGCATCCGTAAAGTTGCTCATTATCTGCATCTGGTTTGTTGATAAACCAGTTCCGCCGGCACTGGTTGTCTGCCCGCTGGTCTCAATATCCCAGAAAGAATTCCAAATTTCGCCTTCGTAGCAGCCCCACGGGGAGTAACACGAGACATTCTGTCCTACCAGCCCACCAACTGAATATCCCCCAGTAACACTGCCTATTGAATAGCAGTTGGTGATTACGCCGCTATTCAATCCCGCCAGGCCGCCGACGCAATCGTCTCCCGTAACGCTGGCGGTCGAATAGCAGTTAGTGATTGTGTCCCAATTGCCTCCCACCAGCCCGCCGACGTGAGAATCTCCTGTAACACTGGCGGCTGAATAGCAATTGGTGATTATGCCGTAATTCTCTCCTACCAAGCCGCCGACATACCACCCTTCTCCCAAAATGCTGCCGCTTGAACAGCAATTGGTGATTGTACCTTCATTTTCTCCCACTAGGCCGCCGACTTCACCAATGCCCGAAACGCTGTCGCTTGAATAGCAATTGGTGATTGTGCCGAAATTCCTTCCCACCAGGCCGCCGACTTCAGCAATGCCCGAAACGCTGTTGCTTGAATAGCAGTTTGTGACGGTACCATAGTTAATTCCCACCAAGCCGCCGACAACGAAAAGGCCTTCAACGCTGCCGCCCTCAACATAACAGTTGGTGATGGTTCCATTGTTAAGGGAGCCAACCAGCGAACCAACAGAACTTCCTGTCCCCGCGTTAATAGTCGGATCAATCAATCCCAGATCTTTTATCTCTCCACTAACGGAACCGAAAAGGCCTCTGTAACTACTGAAGTTAGAGATTGTATGGTCATTGCCGTCAAAAACACCGGTGAAGTTCCCAATGATATTGAAACTAGTTCCCGTGAATCCGATCAGGTCAATATCGGCCATCAGCAGAAAGTGCTTGTCCCAGTCCTCGGGATATAAGCCAATCTCATTCATCTGCTCCGTAGTTTGGATCTGAAAAGCATCTTCCGGAGTGCCGGTCCCGCCAGCATATCTTTCCTCAATATAGACGATGATCTTGTCAGCATTCTCCCCCTTATCATTACTTGCAATAAGTTCAAAGACATAGACGCCGAATTCTGTTGGAATGAATTGGGCAATAGGTTCATTAGCACAATCAAGTGTAACAACAGGCCCGGCAACCTGATTCCAATGATAGCTTAATACATTACAGGAACTACTGCCGTCAAGAATAACAATATGTGGAATGACATTAACGAAATATTGGTCAGGCCCGGCGTATGTAACGGGTAGCGGTGGTTCCCACCAGAGCCTCGGATATCCTGAACCTTCACAAATATCCCAAACATTCTCGAAATCCCAGTCGGTGAAGGTGGACTGTTGCATCATTTGAGCAGTGGTACGACCTATGCCACCTGCACTCGTTGTCCGCCTGCTGGTCTCGATGTCCCAGAAAGAAGCCGTAACTTCTCCGTATAGATGCCTTCCCACCAGCCCGCCGACTTGGCTCTGTCCCGAAACGCTGCCAGTCGAATAGCAGTTGGTGATTGTGCCTTCTTCATTAAATCCCACCAAGCCGCCTACATAATCTTGTCCCGAAACGCTGGCGGTTGAATAGCAGTTGGTGATTGCGCCTTCCCCCCATGATGTTCCATTCCTTCCCACCAGTCCGCCGACATCTTCAACTCCTGAAACGCTGCCTGTCGAATAGCTGCTGGTGATTGTTCCAAAGTAATTCCATCCCACCAGTCCGCCGACATATCGGTCTCCCGAAACGCTGCAGGTCGAATAGCAGTTGGTGATTGTGCCTTCCCAATTGCTTCCCACCAAGCCGCCGACATCATTCTCTCCCTTAACACTGCCGGTTACATAGCAGTCTGTTATTAATCCACCGTTGCGTCCCACTAGTCCACCGACTCTTGAATCTCCAGAGACGCTGCCGGTTGAATAACAGCCTGTGATTGTGCCCGGATTATATCCGACCAGTCCGCCGACAAGTGAACCTCCGGAAACGCTGCTGGTTGAATAGCAGTCGGTAATTGTGCCAGAATTCCATCCCACCAGTCCGCCGACCTGCCATCCGGTTCCCGAAACGCTGCTGGTCGAATAGCAGTTGGTAATTGTGCCACCATTACCATTTCCTCCCACCAGGCCGCCGACATATTCATCTCCCACAACGCTGCCCGTTGAATAGCAGTTTGAAATAGCACCGTCATAATTCCTTCCCACTAGTCCACCGATGTCAGCATAGCCCGAAATGCTGCCAGTCGAATAGCAGTCTATGATTTTGCCGCTATTATATCCCACCAACCCGCCGACTCCACCCTTACCGCAGATACTACCGCCCTCAGCATAGCAGTTAGTGACGGTTCCATTACTTAGCAAGCCAACAAGTGAACCAACATAGTGTCCTGATCCCGCATCAACATTAGGGTCAATGAATGCCAAATCTCTGATTACTGCGTTTTCGCCTGAGACGTAGCCGAAAAGTCCTATGTATTCTGTCCCTGTGGAGGTGTAGCTAAAGTTTGAGATTGTATGACCGTTCCCGTCAAAAACACCGGAGAAATATTTCCAGCCAGACCCGATGATGTTGAAACTTGTTCCTGTAAAGCCGCTCAAATCAATATCAGCCATCAGCTTGAAGTGTTTGTCAAAATGACAGGGGACCAAACCGATAGTATTAAGCTGTTCGGCCGTATAAATAAGGTAAGGGTCATTCGGCTCTCCAGTGCCTCCCCTGTATAATCCTGGTGGAATGGTTATAAGTTCGCCTAGCTTGTTCTCCCAAACAAGTCTGGGATAATCATTGCCCTCATCAATCGTCCAGGCAAAATCATCAACGCACGCCCAAGCATAAAAAGTGCTTGCCGTTTGCATCTGGGCTGTGGTCTTACCCCAACCGCCAGCACTTGTTGTCTGTCCGCTGGTTTCAATGTCCCAGAAAGAATATGTAACCATCCCACCATCATTGAATCCCACCAAGCCACCAAGATAATCATTTCCATCAACGCTGCCGGTTGAGTAGCAGTAGGTGATATAGCCATCGAAATTCCCTCCCACCAGGCCGCCGACAAATTCTCCCCCCGAAGCGCTGCCGGTCGAATAGCAGTTGGTGATTTTGCCATATTCGTTTGTTCCCACCAGTCCGCCGACACGGTCATATTTTCCAGTAACGCTGCTGGTAGAATAGCAGTTCAAGACACTGCCGGAATTAGATCCCACCAGTCCACCGACACAATAATTTCCCGAAACGCTGCAGGTCGAATAGCAGTTGGTGATTGTACTTGAGCTGCACCACCCCCACGGAGCACACGAGCCATTCAATCCCACCAGTCCGCCAACATACCAATCTCCCGAGACGCTGGCGGTCGAATAGCAGTTGGCGATTGTACTTGAGCTGCCCCCCCACAGAGCACACGAGCCATTCACTCCCACCAGGCCGCCGACAAATCGATCTCCCGAAACGCTGCCGCCCTCAACATAACACTCGGTGATGGTTCCATCTTCTAAGTGGCCGACTAATGAACCAACAAGTCCTCCAGTTCCTGCATCTACATTAGGATAAATCAATCCCAATTTTTTGATGGTTGCACCCTTAACATCCCCGAAAAGACCTATGTAGCTTGTACCTGTCGAAGTATAGCTGAAGTTTGAGATAGTATGGCCGTTGCCGTCAAAAACACCGGTAAAAGGCCTACTCTCGGTGCCAATGATATTGAAACTTGTTCCCGTAAAGATGCTCAGGTCAATATCGGCCATTAGCTTGAAGTGCTTGCCCCAATCAAGGGGATTGGCCCCAATAGCCTGCATATGATTAGCATCCCATATTTGGTATGGATCCTCGGGCGTTCCGCTGCCCCCACCATACTGTGCTTGAGCTGGCAATGCAAAAAGGCTTAGTCCCCACATCACCGCTGCCATAATTGGTATGATTTCGTGTTTCATTTTTCACTCCTTTCAAAAATTTGTGATAAATATATTATGACAGTATAGGCAACGCACCTGTACGCGATGCGCGCAAGCCAAGTGTGCTGCGCATTGATATATGCAACCTGGCTCCCAAATTCCGCATTTTTTGTACCTCGTTTCTCCTACTAACGCCCTGAACAATATGCGCAGCACGCTAAAAAGGAAGAAACTCATAACTTTGGAAGGCAGGGTCGGTATGAAATAAATTACATGTTTATGATGGCAACAAAAATAGTATAATAGCTTTGTCTGCCTTCACTATTCTTAATTTCACTTAATTCTACCACAAAAGCGATTGCTTTGGCAAGGAATTTTTAAGGCATTTTTAAAATATATGTTTTACCAGCCATTTCGAACCCCATTTTGGGGCCCAAAAACCGGTCTTGTGCAGCGAAATCACAGCACTAAGCAGAAAATCCCGCCTCATTCATCCTTCGATTATCGAGCATTGAGCGTCGAGCATCGCTTGTCCGCCGTAGCTGGTTTCTACGTAGCCTCTGGCGAAGTAGAATAGCGAAGGCGGAAGCCTCAAGTATCCATCTATGAACAACGAACTACGAACAATGAACTAAAAATTTAGCCAGTTTCACAGATGGGGTATTCCCAATGCCCCGGTGGACGCAGGCAAATCTCTGTGGAGATACAAGCAAAATCTGCCAAGACCTGTCCGCCGTAGCTGGTTTCTACGTAGCCTCTGGCGAAGTAGAATAGCGAAGGCGGATGCCTTTGTGGCTATTTTTTTTCAAAAAAAGTTCAATTTTCATTGAACATTTAGCGGTAGTTTAGTATAATACATACTGCCATAGAAATGGCAGATTAGCGGAGAACCGCAAGTCTTCGTATCAGCAGATACACGAATCCCTGCATGCCTTAGGCAGGGAACCATTTTGAACATTTAAATTTGTGTAATTTGGATTTGTTTAGGATTTAGGATTTATGTTTCAGAGAGTAGCAACTGTCATCTGTCTTCTGTCCTCTATCGTCTATCATCTGTCGTCTGTCCTCGGCATCTCTACAACTGTAGAGGACTCTCTACAAATCAAACTTTTTATGCAAAACGAACCCAATTTCCGAAAAAGTCAAATGAACGTAACCGATTTACTAACAGTGGATTATGAAAATAAGACACTTGGTGGAGTGGGAAAAACGAACCCAAAACGAACCCAATCAAAGCCAATTTAAGCCAATTAAAGCCAATAAAATGCCAAAACAAACCCAAAACAAACCCAATTTATCGCGGCGTAGCCTCTGGCGAAGACGGAACGAACCCAATTTCAAAGATTTTTCTGACCCCTTTTTTCGGTGTTTTTTCGACCAATATTTTGATTTTGACTGATATATTACCCAGCTTTACAGATATTGGCCCTTTTTCGTCAATTTCTCCTCAATCTGGGCAATCTATACAAGGTAGGCAATTCAATCCCGCAGCAAAAAACGAAAAACTTCCGAAATCCCCAAATCTCAAAAAATTGTGTTATCAAGCGTGTTAATATGGGTAAGGAATATTTCGTGGTGTTAACAGTTGTTCTTTGTCTATTCAGCAGTGGTGGGTACGTCCGGTTTCGCCGTTATCAGAACTGCGCTGCAATTTCCTGCGTAGTTTTCTGCCGTCTTTTCTTCCTTCGTTTTATGGTCCTCCGCTCATAGTGGTCGGCAAGCGTATCATTTGATGCTGCCTGCAGTGCTTCGAAAGCTGTGGCGGCAAATAAATCAGCTCCGATCTCCTCCCAGAGTCCCTCCGCTCGATTAAAAACTCCGCCGGACAGCATTATACGCATTTCCGGCCACGCGTTTACTTCTTTTATGATATCTATAAGCTGGCGAATGTTGGGTGCCTGTTTTGGGGTACTGCCATAGATTAGCAGTACATCAGGAGCGTATTCGTTTACGAAAGCAAGGATGTCATCGTTATTTAGTCCGCCCCCGAGGAACCTAACTTGCCAACCAGCGCTTTCGAACAGGTCAGCAGTCATTTGAGCACCGAGTTCCTGCAGTTCGTTCAAAGTACAGCAGATGGCTATCTTTTGGTTATTGCTTGGCCGGCGAGGAAGCTTATTTTGGAGCTGGTCCACAATGGTGCGATTTATCCGGGTGGCTAAATGCTCTTGAGTCGGCTTGATTCTGTCTGAGCGTAGTAGCTTCTCGATTTCAGCCATTATCGGCCATATTACGTCTATGTAAACCGAATTGGCTGGCGTACCGCTCTGAAGGGTTTCTTCTATAACGGCTCGGCAGCCATTTCTATCTCCTTTGAGTAAATTGTCTAAATATCGTTCCAAAATGCCATTTTTTATCATAATTTCAACCCGTTTCTTTTCCCAGTATGTGTATATTGTCTATTTTCACATACCATTACATGGAATCCTAAACAAATGTTAATATGGGCAATATTATCATAATCCATATAGGTATCGGAGGATATTTACCGTAAACTTTAGTTAAAATGGGCAAGACATATTAAGGGCTATGATAATTACCCATATTTACATATTTCATTTAACTTCTTTGTTTTTGAACACTTAGGCGTGTAAAGTTAGCTTCATATATGAAAACCTGTATTTTCTCTCAAAAAACGCTGTTCTTTGGTTTTTGTCTTTTGTTAGCCACGGATTTCGCTGATTACACTGATTTTTAGAATTGACGGGAATTGCGGTTTTGGTTCGTATTGCGTATATCGTGTTGCGTATTGCGTGAGCGGAGCCCTTCGGGGCTGTTTTTGGTTTGACGGGTTGGGAAATTTCAGATATGGTATTGTTTGAAAATTGGGTTTGATTGGCTTTGTTTTGGGTTTGTTTTGGCATTTTATTGGCTTTAATTGGCTTTGAATTGGCTTTGAATTGGCTTTGATTGGCTTTAATTGGCTTTGTTTTCCCGCGTTGACCAAGTGTCCTTTTTTCATAATCCTTTGTTAATACCTTGTTTACGTTCATTTGACTTTTTCGGAAATTGGCTTTGTTTTGCATAAAAAGTCTGATTTGTAAAGAACTCTCTATACCTGTAGAGGATACTCTACAGATGTAGAGTGCCTTACAGGCACGTAAATCGTTTATTAGCCACGGATTACGCAGATTTCGCGGATTTTTTAGCCACAAAAATGCACGAAAAAGTAACCACAGATTGCACAGATTTTTGGCCACAGAGATCACAGAGGTTTTTGGCCGGCTTTGGCGTCTTCGGCCGAACCTTTCCACGAAGCAAGCTTCTGAGAAACGCTCAGCCTCACTCGCCGGGTCATTTGCAA
>SDBU01000115.1_pt1 | contig 105725 bp, 168 predicted proteins | sample 2277071 | NCBI WGS metagenome assembly SDBU01 (sample SAMN10397929, study PRJNA504765) | marine sediment metagenome | isolation source: marine sediment core GS08_GC12, 126 cmbsf | place: Arctic Ocean: Gakkel Ridge, Loki's castle | collected 2008
TAGACCTGAGACAGTTCCTGATTATTTACCCATTTTAACACATTTACAAACCACATATTTCTTAAATGCGATATTATAGCCACGACTACCAGTACCATAACATTCCTTACATTTCTTCTCAGGCTGTTGTATTGTCTTTGTCCAATCATTAGTATGGATAGCTGTTTGAAGTGGATCATTTTTGTTATACACGCGCTCTTGTTTAGTTTCAGGTTTCTTAGGCTCAAGTTTCATACATCCCTCCCAACCATTCATATATCTCCTTAAACAATATTCCATTATGTCTTCCAACTTCATTATCCTGTGGTATCTTATCAATAAATTCCTGTGTCCACCAGCGACCATGTATACTAAATACTCTATCACCAGCTACAGTTATGTGTCGTATATCATCATTGCCATAAAGTATTTCATATTTCAAGTCTTTCCATCTAGTTCCTAACCATAGGCTGTTTGGAAGCAAGATTAAGTCTTTATACATATCGTAATCATGAAACAGCTTATTGATAGCTACCATTTCACCATGACCCATCTTATGAGCCAATTCAGGTACTTTTTCAAATAGCTGATAATACTTTTCAGGATCATAAAACAATGGCATTGAATGACAAGGTGGCGCATAAGACGCCCTGAAAGCTGTCTCGCAATAGTTATCAATTTCAGTAGCATGAATAGAGGTATTTCGTGGTATTAGAATCCTACCAGTTTTCTCAGCTATCTCAAAGTATTGCATTATATTATTACATATCATCATATCTGCGTCAAAGATAGCAATAGCTTCATAATCTAACAATTGCTCAGGATAGTAATGACGCCAGAACTTGAGATAGAATTTAGCCTTGCAATTATATAACCAACTATCTTCTTTTATGGAACATGACACTTCAAATCCAAGATCAATAAGGTTTAGAAAGTCGTATTCACCTTGCGCTTTAAGATTATCTAACTTACGTTCAAATGTGCCTTCAAGTCCACCAGCCCAATAAAGTAGATATACATCAACGTCATTTCCATAATAACGCACACCATTTATGAGAGCCATGACGCCTGGAAGTAGTTTTATATCTGCTGTGATTATTATCGCGTATTTATTCATGGCCTACTGAACCTATCTATCATTAGTTGTTTACTTGCTTTTGTATCCACAATAATATTAGCAGTTGCCTTATCTAGCAAATCGCATATCCTATCGAATTCTTGAACATAGTCTAGATCAATACCACATAAAATTGGTACTAGAGATTCATCTGGCGTTGCATGTACTAAATTCAATTTTGGATACATACATGAAGATTCTAAATCATATAAATCTAAATACGCTATTTTTTTGCCAAACCAATATTTTCGATGCTTATATACAACCATGCCTGTATGATAAGTCGTATTATCAGAAGAACCACGCCACACCCATCTATGCCCACTAATAGAATATTCCCCAAATTGAATGCGACCATAATTATCATACCCTTTATGTCTTGCTAACAAATATCGCGAAAAGCTACGCCATAGGTTGCAAATTCTAGCATAATTATCAATATCTCTAAATATAGCTCTTTTTTCATCATCAAATTTTTCATACATCTTACAGCCTCCCAATAACCCCATGCCACAATAGCGGCAACATTATCTCATGGCTTCCCACAAAATTATGCCCCTTCCCATCACTCCCAATATGTGGTCTATCTATAACATTCTTCTTAGCCCTCGATAGTCTTTCAGGTAACTCAGTAATATCAAAGTTAGCAGTCGTGAAATCCTTGACTTCGTGACCTGTGTTACGCGCTAGATTCAATGCTTTACTAAACACCTCAGGCCCCATTGCTGCGCTGCCAAAGTTGATAAACGCACCACCATCATTTAAGCCAATAATAGCTTTAACCAGCTTATAGAAGTCTCTACCACTAGTTGCGCCAATATGCTCAAAGCAAGCTTGAGGATGTTGATGAATGACATCACAGCCTATTGCGACGTGGACTGATAAAGCAACTAGCTCAAACGATTCATGTTGAATCCAAGCATAATGCAGTAGGCTATATTTCTCACTATGATTATTTAACCTCCATACAGCAGCAGATAGACCATCGCTCATACCCGAACCTTCATAGCCACCAAAACCATCTTTACTATTATAAGCCCCAGCAATCCCTTCGTGCATAACCTTACCAGTCTCTTCCCACATTCCCCACTTGCCTTCTGGCAACAAATCCTTAACCCATTCTGAGCTATGTCCATACATTGCGAATTCTATATCGTGAATCGCTGCCGCGCCATTCATTGCAATATGAGTCACTATATTTCGTTTCATCATATCTATGAGGATTGGCCCTAAGCCACACTTGATCACATGCCCACCTATGAATAGGATCACTGGTTTGGATGCCTTATATGCGCCAACTATGGCGTCTATTAGGGCGTTAAAGTCTTTACCTGCTAGAATATCTGGACAGGCGTTAATAAGGTCTGAGATATTTTCAGTTGAAGACCAGGCCATTTGAGCAAATTGACTCACATCAAACTGATTCTCGCGTTCTGTTACTGAATACATGACAGCTTTGTCGCGCAACTCTTGTGTGAAATCTGGCTTAATGAGTAAGCCTAATTCGTCTAGCTTTTCGATAGCAGCATCAGCAGCCATATAATCAGACCAACGTTGATCATCTGGTAATTCATCCCATGATATTAAATGAGGATGTGTTGCGTCTGTGCGTTGTTCGCCATACTCAAGACCTTCTGACTTCTTTAACTCAACCCATTTATCATGAGCATGACCAGCTATTTTTTCTCTATATTCTGTTTTCCAATCTGACATTATTCAATATACCTCTCATCACAACATGTAGCATTAGGACATTTTCTGGTAAGTATGGCATACACAATTGATGCTAGTGGCAATGAGAGTAATGAACCAAGTAGTAATTCAATTCTCGCTATTGCAAAAGCTATTATCAAAAACGCTAATGCAATGCCTGCGCCTGAGCATACACAAATTCCAAGAATTCTATCAACCTTTTTTTGATTATTTTTATACATTATTTATCTCCATCAAGTGCATTATCCAAACCATCATCAGCGCGCTGGTCTAATGGTGGAAGGAAACTAACTTTAATTCCTAAATCTTCAATAATAGATACTAATTCATCATACTCTATCGAAGTCTGGTGTACTATCCTCAAGTGCTCTTTTACGCATAAAAACCTGAATCATGGCTAGTGGTATCTATAGTTTTAACACCACCGGGGTTATAGACACGAACCAACGCATTTATATATTGTTCTATAACATTTTTAAGCAATATACCAGTTAAGCCTTTATTTTGACCATTATGAAAAACCTCCATGAAACTTTTATGTGAATCTTCAATATGATTACCAGCTATAGAAAACCAAGCATCCATATATTTCCAGATATTAGTGTTGGATTTTCCCTCAACATTTCCAGAAACCAACACCTTGCCGCCATACGATTCAACTACTGCTTTCTCATTCGCTGGCAAATCTTCTATCTGATAGTCACCACCTTTAATGAAATATTCTGGTTTGATTATCTCCATACAAGCGACTGGATTAGGCTCATCGAATATGACTACATAATCAACGTTCTGATTCTCAATAACCATAGTCGCTCTATCTATTTCATTGTTGATAATTGGATGCGACTTATTAAGACTTTCAGCCGACTCATCACTATTCACGCCTACTATCACTGTGCCATGTTTTTTACAGAAACGAAATAAGTGATTGTGTCCAGTGTGTAATATGTCAAAGATGCCATTAGTCCATACGAATGGTCGCTCACTCACACGCAAGTTAAAAATTCCATACAGCGAATTATGATCTATAGGCTTTATAAGTGGTTCTAATGCCAGAGAATTGCATACAAATTTCATATCTACCTCCTATAAGGATTCTGTGGTATCTCAGGAAACTCACCCCATATCCAATCTATCTTCAAGTATAATTGCGTGTTGAAAAATCTATAGAAATCCCATATCAACTTCGTATTATTCACGCCATTATCAAACGCAACTTCACTATGCCCATTCATAAGGCGCTGACACATACGCTGCCCCCAATAGCGCCTATGAATTGTGTGTAATATATCACCATTCTTATGTATTGCAATATGCTTTTTGCCAGATATGATACGCTCTTTCAATGCAACATGACCATTCTGAACAAATACCCATTGCGTTGCTGGTAATGGCATCAAATCTTTAATCATGCCAGTTTGTAATAACGTCAGATTAACAGGGTGCATGTCGCCTGTCGCTGGACGTCCATAAGGTGGGTAATACTTCTGAGGATTCATGGCGTATTCTGGTATTAAAGGAAATAGCTCTTTAGCACGTCTGCCAGTTATGAAATATGGATTGCTGTATAATGGTGGATTCTTGAGCATAGCGCGCTTGTCGTTATAATTAAACCACATGGCGTCTGACCAGTCGTTAGCAGCCAATCCAATCATATCTGAACGTGCAATCATATCGAACCAGCGTGTGAAGTTGCTGGTGATTATACGATCAGCGTCTAGGATACATATAGCATCATAGTCTGAAAGCTTATCAACAGGATACCACCAGCGCGCAAATTTCATACTGGATTTACTGTGCTTCTTTTGCGCGTTCCAATATTCAGGACGACATTCTTCGTAATACTCTGTTAAATTCACAGGTCTGAAAAATGATCCAAATGCGACTTTAGCGCGTTGGATATATCCAGTACTGTCTGGAATGGTATGGATCAAGTGTACTTCTACTGATTTATCCATACCATAATATTTAACCGCGTTCAACATCGCATTGATTCCTGCAAGAAACTTGTGATCGGCTGTGATAATTATCGCATACTTTGGCATATCTATTCCTTTGGAAAATCTCCCCACTTCCAATCTATTTTGAGATATAATTCCATGTTGAAAAATCTGGTATTTTCCCACAATAGACGCACATTGTTGATAGCTATCTTCTGTAATTCAGGATCACGTTGACGCATCAATTTACTACACTCATTCTGACTCCAATATTTTCTGTGATAAGTATAAAGACAATCACCCTTTTTATGTAAAGCAATATGTTTCTTTCCATTGATAATGCGCTCTTGTAATCTAACGTGAGTATGATTCACAAATACCCATTGAGTCGCTGGTAATGGCATCAGGTCTTTAATCATGCCACTTTGTAAAAGAATTAAATTTACCGGGTGCATATCACCAGTTTCTTCACGCTTATATTCAGGATAATACTTTCGTGGATTTCTGGCATATTCAGGTATTAAAGGAAAGAACTCACTAGCGCGCTTGCCTGTGATAAAGAATGGATTGCAATACAAAGGTGGCTGTGCTTCCATCGCGCGCTTCTCATCGTAAGAATCCCATTCAGCCCCAGACCAATCGTTTTTAGCTAATCCTATTTTATCTGATTTCGCTATAATATCAAAGAATGGACGCAAGTTATTTACAATCTGCCTATCTGCATCCAAAACACAAATGGCATCATAGTCACTAAGTCTATCTGCTGAATACCACCAGCGAGCAAATTTCATAGCAGAACGCCCTACTTTCTCAGACTTCTTCCATCGTCCTGACTCTATCATAAAATCATCAAGTCGTATTGGTTTGAAATATGGAAATATATCACATGCTTGTTGAATATACAAATTACCTGTTGGAAACGTGTGAATCAGGTGAAACTCAATATCTTCGAGCTCATAATATCGAAGAGAATTTAACATTCCATTGACACCTGCGAGGAATCGTTCGTCTGCTGAAACTACTATTGCATATTTTGGCATTATCCTTTTCCTCTTGCTCTCAGATCGCGATCTTCCATTATTCTATCATCCATTTTATCTAATATTTCACATATATCATTTATAGCTAAATTTCTGGTCAAATCGCTACATTGTTTATTTTCGTCATCCCATAAAGAACACTCTTCATTAAGGCATTTCAGTAAGCCTTCACCTCTATCGCTTAGAGAATATTGGCATTTTTTCCCTCCCTATCTATCTTTAGTGCGATATTGGAAGAAAGCTATCGCTAGTCGAGATAAATTCTGAGTAGTACTGTCATTGTAACGGCCCTGATCTATAAGAATATAGTTATTACGTTTTTTCGTTCCTGGGAAATATGGATATGCAGATTGAACTAATTTGTCGGCATCATGTATACACTCCCTCATTATTTGTATCTGCTCTTCCCGCGACAACTTCTGCTCAACAGTCTCACCAAATGCCACTTTAACCATTATAAGCACAAAAACTATAGCGACTATCCAAACAAACATTTTCCACGTTTTTACTTGAGTTTTCATCTTTCACCTCCATAGAATTCCTGAACAATCATAGCCTCTCGCTTACGAAAACTTACGACTAGCTCTCTATGTGCAGATACCCACATATAACCCAATATGGTGACCACTATCAATACTATTAATATGAAAACTACTAGACCAAACTTTCCAGCATCTATATGATAATACACTTTATCACCACCTTATTATCAAGGAATTTGAGAGACAACTTGTTTTAATCTATTGAAACAGCATTTAACTAGTAGCTTTCTTATATTACTACCGCCACGTATATCATATCTTCCACTTGTCCACGAAAGCATTATATAACAAAACCGGGGCGTCCAACGACATTTAAGATATATTACATTATGTGGCCAATGCCCCTGATCATTACCAGTCATATATGCACGATTTTCCATTACATATTTATCAATTATAAGTTTACCTTTATTTTTATGTCTAGCCATCGCATATACAAAATCAGCCATCACCGCGTCTATATCTTTTTGATCCATTTCATCACCAACTACTCCCAATATTATGAAATATCCACATATAACAAGCTCTCACTTTTCGCGTCTTAATCCTAGCCTCGTCATAAAACCTATCCACAGCTATCTTGACACCTGGAAATCTCTTGTTGTCGTAATCATGACCACACGCTATCCCACCTACGCGAATCTTTGGTGTCCACAAGTGTATATCCTCATCAACGTCTTCCTCAGTGTGCAAAGCATCTACAATTACCAAATCTAGCAAATTATGCGTATCTGAGAAATAAGCACTAGCTTCTTTGCTGGTCATCTCAAATAACCTAGCTTCTGGATAATTAGCTATGAAGTCATAAATACCTAGAGAATTATTCATAGCAGGATCAACTAGAGCATAGTAATCAAGATCGCAAGCTTCCAATATAGGCATAGCCATCTCGCCTTTACATACCCCAACCTCAGCTATACGTTTATAACCATTTTCTTTGATTAGGTCTATTACCACTTGAGCGCGCTGAGGTGTTCTCATTTTTCTTCCTTTAGCGATTCGACAACTTTTTCATCAGTAACTTCAAGTAAATTCTGTTTCGTCAATACAGCTACACGATACTGAAAGAATGCACTTGCGACAACCAATCTCATTTGATATTCTAAGCCCATTCATACGCGTCAGTATTACATTCCTCCCACAATTTTGCTTGATCATCACGATTCACTGGATAATTATTATCTGACATAGTATCTCCTTATATCAAACCATCATCTCTAAGTAATGTCTTGGTGTCAATTCCATATTTCTTAATCAACTTATAGAATTTAGTCTCACCAAATGGCAACTTAGTAAGCGCCCATTTTACTGTTGGACTAGTAATAAGTGCATTCTCAATCAACGTTTTCTCAGCCCTATCGGCTTTAAGACGTTCACTCAAATTGCGAAAAGCGTTTGTAGCGCCTTGTATTGAATTACCACCAGATTCTTCCTGCTTAGTCATGCTCTTCAATATAGTCTCTGCTGTACGACTGGCTAATATCTTACCTTCTGCATGAGCTATTAAAACTCTAGTGCGTAGCTTATTGCTATTGCCATCAGTTTTCCAATATTGCCCAATACTGTCTAATGGCTCAACCGCGATAATTGCATCTGATAAAACATATTTATTACGACCCAATGGAATCATTATACCTAGCACTTTCTCTTTCATTTTTTATCACCCTCCATTTCATTCAATTCAGTTTCTTGAAACCATTTCACTGTCTCTGCTATTCCATCCTTCAATGACCATTTTGGTGTCCAACCTAACAATTGTTTAGCCTTAATATTATCTGCGAATGTTGCGCGAACATCTCCTGCCTGTGGCTCTAACTCATTGCGCTGAATATCTATACCTGTCACATCACTTATAGTTTGAATCAAAGTGTTTATAGAGATAGGATTGCCTGAGCCTAAGTTACATAAATCATACCCTGTCAATCCAGACAATCCCATCAACCCATCTACTATGTCATCAACATAAGTAAAGTCTCTGACCTGTTCACCATCGCCATAAACATCTATCGTTTCATCAGCTAACGCGGCCTTGATAAATTTATAGTACGCCATATCTGGCCTTCCTGCTGGGCCATAGACTGTGAAGAAACGAGGTATAATAACATCATAGCCATAAAGCATGTGATAAGTATAACCAACTAATTCCATAGCGCGTTTGGTCATGGCATAAGGCGATAAAGGTTTATCAGTAATCCTACTCTCTGAACATGACGTTATATTAACGTTAGTAAAGCTCGCAGAATCGCCATAAACACTGCTAGAAGACGCTAAGATAACTTTCTTGACGCCATACTCGCCAGCGGCTTTCAAGACGTTTATAGAGCCAGTAATGTTGTTCTCAACGTACAATGCAGGATTCTCAAAGCTCTTGCGCACACCAGGAATGGCCGCTAGATGATAGATAGCATCGCATGGACACATTATATGAGCTAAATGGCCTGGATAAGTTATGTCAATAGCGCGCATTTCTAATTGATCAGTCTCTTTCCATTTATTTAATTGACCACATCTATAACGCACTAAAGCTTGTGGATCATAAGTAAAGGCGTTATCAATACCAACTACCTCGTGACCTTCTTCAAGCAAGCGTTTGGTCAAATGATAACCTATGAATCCTGCGAAACCTGTGACTATGTATTTAGACATTCAATTTCTCCCATTATATCCATCCAATATAGTAGCATCAAATAGCTCACTCTCAATCAACCATATTACCATCTCTGCTCTAGCATCTGCCTCTGAATATTCTTCGCCACCAGATTCATGCAATGTCCATGTTGGCTGTCCCATTTTATATTTATAAGATATTTTATTACCAACGATATTTTCACTAGATTCAATAACAAGATCAACCTCATATTCTGTTCCATCTTCAATCATTAGATGATTAAACTTCTTATCACCTTCCCAATAAAATTCTGATGGCAACATTACTCCAAGTTCTTGACTAGTAAAAGCTGAACACCATGCGTAATCATCCTTCTCTAAACAAGGTTGATTGGCAACGCCCAAATCGCGTGTCGCTAATTCAATCCATTGGGAATCAGTATCATATATCCAATACCATAGACTTTTTTGACGCATTCCTAATTCTTTTAATTTTTTAGCTAATTCAATCGAACAGGCATGTTTTGATACTATCTTGTTATATAATTTAATCATCATTTATCCAACCCTCCCAACCACTCACAAATACTGTCCTGCTTATAATCCATAACATTAACAGACTGAACTCTTGTATCAGAAATATACGTCTTTAGTGGATGATTACGTTCAAGATACATAACTCTCTCTGGCATGATAGACATAGCTGCAACTACAGGCCCACTTGCTACGCCAATGAAGGCTTGAAGGCGTTGTAGTAAGCCAAATAGGTTAGATAATGTTGCTGTTGTATCGCGCATGTGGTAATCTACGAAATCGTATAAAACGTTGACGCTATTATGAAATGTGTGAATGAAGTGAGTCTCAACTGGTATGTAGCCAGCTTCTTTAATCTCTTGCCATATTTGTCTAGCAACTGGCTCAGGACAGCCTACTGAATCAGGCAATGCTGTACCATGATAATGAACACCAACTAGGTTAGAATCAACATGACCACCAGGCGCAGGACACGCGGGTATTATAGCTAACTCTGGTATCGCTGCGATCTGTTCTGGTGTGAAGCCAATCTCTTCCAGGCCGCTTTTTTCAGCTTTACGCAACTCACTACCTTCTGACATTGGAAAGTTTAGATGGAATACCTCATCATAAGGTATTTCGTCTCTATCGAATACTGTACCCCAAATCTTTTCCTGTCCAGATTCACAATAGAGGTCAAAGTGGCATTGTGGATATATTTTCTTGAGATATTCGTATTGAGGATACCACATTATGAGATCGCCACAACCACAAGGCCAATCAATACGATACCTCCCCCCAGGCTTTAAGTATTCAACTATCTTTTTCTCACTGTATTCCATTATCATTAGGAAAAATACCTCCATATCTTGAATCTATTAACTACTCATATCCATACTCTGTTGCGAAAGTTTTTATCATCTCTGCAATATATTCATCAGTCTCGTACAAATCACCCCACTCTATAGGATCAACTGGATATTTACGAGCATTGATATTAGCAGGAAGTTTAGGAAATTCAGCATCAATATCTAATCGCTTGCATATCTTAGGCCAAGCTGCTTCTATCTCTTCCAACTTATATATCCAGAAGGATCGTAATCTGGCGAAGCTGTGCATCCATAACCAGTATTTCATCGCCAGTAGTAATCGACTTTCCTTCAAGCCTCTTAGAGGACATGTTAGTGCATCAGGAATTATCTTATGTGTTACACCTTGTATGGATTCAATCGCTCTAACTGGATGCCTGATCTGATGAATTACTGTAGCGCCTTCGATGATATTCGTTCCTGCTAAAGCACCACTCACAACACCATCATGACCATGATTCTGATGCCCAACTTTCACCCCAACTGCTGTCAATGTTCTCGTAATATACGTTGTTCCACCGCGATGACAACCTGAAATGACCAGCCATTTCTTCTTCTTCGCGCCATACCAGCCATGCTTCTGTAAGTGTGTATTGGCTATAGGTATTGACTGTTCACCCAAAGCCATTCCTCCAATAGCCAGACGACTCCATAATGTGCTTTGTAACGCCCTGTTTAGATCATCCCCTACCATGAAATCGAAGGTCTTTAGAAGTTCATCACCAAGAAAAGAATACCTCACTATTCTGCGACTATCTACACAAGTAACATTATCTATAGGATAAGGTCTATCAGCATCCAGAATATAAAGCTTTAGGTTAGGAAATGCTTTAAGTATTGAGTCTATCGAAGGTTTCGCACCATCGCAAAGATATTGATTAGAAATTACACCCTCGAATCTTTGCATAGTCGTGTAATACTTACTCAATACGTCGATTATATCCTTACTAGCCAAACCTTAACTCCCTTCACGCCAACATCTATCAACTCAACCTTATCGCCAAATGCCTCGCCTACAGCTTCTTTAACACCTGGACATTTATGGCTATCATAGTCATCACCACACAAAATGCCACCTTCACGAATCTTAGGCAGCCAGAGGTTAATGTCTTCTAGGACGTGTTCATAATCATGAAGCGCGTCTAGGAATACTAAATCTAAGGCATCGTCTTTAATGAACGAAGCAGCTAATTTAGACGTTTCGATTCTATATTGTGCTATTGGATATTGTGTCACTAATCTACTTACCACAGGAAACCATACAGGATCAACCAATACATATCTATCTAATTCACAAGCCACTAAAACCTTGCGCGCAGTTCTGCCTCTGCGCACACCTATCTCTGCTATCTTTTTATAGCCATTGGTGTTTATCAAGTCTATGAGTATGTTCCATCTAGTCATTAGCTTCTCGCAAGTTGTAGGAGTATCGCGCAACCACTACATCACCCTCCGCAGAATGCAATAGCGATCTGCCGCGATACTCCCATAAGTTTATCCATCCAGTTCGATCAGCACGACCAGCTTACGACTGTTATTCCTCTGTGTTGCCAATTCTGCAATTTGGTCTATAGAAAGCTGAATAGTTGCATCTAACACTATATCGCTACTGATACCTTCCTCTGCTGGACTCATCAATAGTGGCTTATTGATAACTTGAGGATTCTCACCAGCTTGATCGCAAAGTTTGAAACCACTTTCCATGAAACTAAGAACTTTTAAGCTTGCTTTAACTTTTATTGACATTATCATTCCTTTCGTAAATACTCTAATGCTTGTTTTTGCATATCACGCTCACCTTGAACATAAGGTAGTTCACACTTCATCATCCTATAATCCATAGCCTCTAATACGCGCAGAAATTCTTTAGCCAAAATAACCACATTGACGATGATACGATTCTCATGAACTTCAAATATATCACAATTTCGATCTTTAGCATTGATCATAACACTAAATGGAAAATAACCTAAATTACCTGCTTTGCGGCATACATACAATAGCTCTGTCAATGGTTCTTCAAGTTCCATATCATTTATGGCAAATTTAATAAAGCTACGTTTAATATTAGAGAAACCATAACATAGTCCAGATATAGCAGACATAGCATTTAATGTAACATACCACAAAGGGCCTGCATGAAATGGCGTTGCTATTGGAATAAGTCTGGATATATCTGAGACGATAAAATGCTTAGTTACAGAAGCCGCTGATTGCCAATCTACTAAAGCTCTATCGTTGAGAAGTTTAGTATCTAAATATTTTACTTGCTTATCTTTTTCTCTGGACTCTAGTGTCCTTTCTACTATTCCTTTCATTTCTGTAATATTAGATTCTATTTTATCTATTCGATCTTTTTGTTTCATTCTGGATAAACCCCCTCATCATAAGCCTTCCCAAACTTCTCAATTAGTGGCTGTCGATTCTCACCTTCTGGTATATGCCACAACTCTTGTTCAGGCATTTCCAAACGACCACCATTATAATGATCCAATACAGCTTGCGCTACCTCATCAGGACTCGTAATCTCGAAACAAAGTGGTATAACTTCGTCTTTATCATCAGGCTTGACTAAATTCTTACACTTACCTTTCGCACCACCTAGCCAACAGCCATCTGCCATAGCGCAAGGTAAACAGCCATTCTTGTCAATCCACCTAACACCATTATAGACGTGCCAGCGATGACCTTCTTTACCACCAGCTACAACCACATTAGGCTTATTCTCTTGCAAGACTTCACCTTTGACATTACAAAACTTGGACGCCGCGATTACGAATTGGAAGGATATTGGGCCAATGATACCAGTTGACCAATACGCCAGACGTAGCAATTCACGCGTTGTCGTGCGTCCAACCAGGTTAAAAGCCCCTCTAAGTGGCTCGTGTACATGTACCATGCCGTTGCCACTTGATGAGCCTATTTGGACTATCCTGACGCGTCCAGCCCATGCTTCGTTAAGTATGTCTACAACTTCTTGCCATCTGTGATACTGTTTCAATTCGTTATCTGATTTACGACCAGCATTGATGAGCCAGAAAGGGCCGTCCCAATAGAAGCTACAATGGACTTGGTTATACCATGATAGTTCATCGTCTGTGAAATATAGCTCAGGATTTAAGCCAGTGGAAGGTATTGAAATCTCAGGCTTAGGCGAGGCAACAGTAAACATACATTCTTTTTCTGACAATTCACCATTAAAATCATATATATGACCTTGATCTGTTATGCTAAATTGAACTAATCCAGATACCTCTTCCTTTGATAATACCTCAATATCTATATCAGCTTCATGAGTTAATGGTGACCAATATTCCTCAAATGCCGCGCGAATTACAGCGATATATTCTTGTCGAACTCGTAATGTCGAAAGAGGTGTTGTAAACGAGAAAAGGTGAGAGTTATTTACTTTGCGCTCAATATCATTACGAAATGCTTCACTAAAATGTAAGCCATGCCAGCCTGATTTCTGTATGTCGTCGTAGTTTATCTGATATACTTCAACCTCTGGATCGTCTTTGGATAATGCTGTTGTATAAGGATTATTCTCAAACAACTCAGGACATGGTGATTGTATGTCTATCTCATAATCAGGATAGGCGCGGCAGAAATCGTATACACCTCGACTAGCTGTACCAATATCACCAGGACTTTGACCTTGTTCTAAGATTATTTTGCGTTCTGTGATTGACATTTAGACTCCTCATATCTATTCTTAATTTTGGATAAATTCTCATTAATTGCATCATAGGTAATTCCACAAGTAGCAATACCAAACATGGTTGACAAAAGAACTCCCAATCCAAATATAGGCACAACCCATGATGGAGAAGGTGGTTCTAACGATTCTCCATAAATACATCCTATAATTATCATAAACAAGGCTATTAATAATCCACTCAAAGTTATTACACTCCATCTTCCACTAGTATCTGGTAATTGCCAATAGATTTTGAGTAGCCGAAATGGAACTATAATCAGAGATGGTAATTTTGCAGATGATTTGAATATCTTGTTTTTCTTGTTGACTTTTTCATTAGTTTGTCTAACATAACAATACCCTTCCTTCTCCAACCTCACAAACAACGAATCAATATCTTGTCGTAATGACTTCTTATCTACCTTACCACCTTCATTCAACACAACAACCCTATCGGCTATATCTATAAAAGTCGCGCTGTATGTGCTACTATCACCTAAACAGCCTATGACATAGCCAAGTTCACCAAAGAGGTTGTTTAAGTGGTTGTATTTAGGATTGAATATCATTCACGCCACCGCGCTCCCATTCAATATATTCGTCTCTACTCATGGTACGTGACTCGCCTGTTGTGTATTCTGTTATCGTTACGTCTGAATCCTCAGCTATTACCACATCATGTTTACCACAATGTTCGCAGTAAATCTTATCATAATGCTCAACTGTGATTAGAAATACTGGAATCTGCTGCTTGATAAACCAGTCATATAATCGCTCATGTGTTGTGGATATTTTATGATCATTTCGTGACTTTACGTCCAATATTGCTTTTACTGATTCGCCATCAAAACTAATTAAAGCTAAGTCTATATCGCAAACGTAGAGGTCGTTAGGTAATGTTTTATGCCAATGCTTTACTGCGTCACGATATGGTGAACCTTTTAGATGTTTGATGGTCATGGTTTATCCTACTAATTGTTTTTGCTGTAAATGGTCTAAAATATGACGACGCCATAAGTCTAATGGTCTATCTGGTTGGTAAATTCTAATCTGTGGCGATATTGGTTCTATAGGTATTAGAGTAGAACCATTCCACTGATTATGAGTAATGTATTTTTTATCAAGTGATATAATATCCCAATCCTCTGGAATATGCTGTTGTGGCTGGTTAGCAATCAAACTAAACCTCAAAAGATGTTGTTCATTAGAAAGTGATTTAATTATATAGTATTTAGTTTGATTGATATGATTTGCACATTCAACAGAAAATATATAACCAGCATAATATTTACCAACTATTTTTCTATATATTCTTTCAGCTATAAGAGCATATGGATGGATATAAGAATGGCATGTTGGACATAATGGTATTAAATCATCAAAGTTATTATTGCCAAAAGTTTTATACGACCTATGATGAATATGTAATCCATAAATATCTTCATGTTGATTACAAACAGCACATTTATGTCCAGTTTGCTCAATCACAATATTTCTAGTATCTGTCCATTCTAATGAATCTAAATATTTAGTATAACCTCTTGGACGTCTTTGAGGTTTTATGTACTGTCTGCGTAAACTGAATAGTTTATATGCCATATCATCAGGTAAACTCATAATATGCGAATCTAACCACGTTATAATTTCTTCATTTTTCGCTACATATCGATTCATTGTTTTCCTGTCCTAATGTTAATAAATTTTTGTTTAAGTTCAAGCCTAACTAACTTAGCGACATATTCTGAAAATGGAATATCAAGATCAATAATTCGTTTTTTAGCTTCCTTGTGTAAATTATCTTCCAAATATATAGTAGTTCGCTTTTTCATTACTTCTCCTTTGTTCTACTGGCTACAGTAACATTATAACACACTAACATAACAATGTCAAGAAAAATATAAGGCTTTATTGAAAAAAAGTTATTTCCAGATTCATTTTCTAAAAACGACAATTCTTGGTGTTGCTAATAGTATATATATATCTAAGAGAAGAACTCTTAGATATATATATACTAATATCTTAACACACCATTTCATATATTATTAGTATATTATTCAACACATTTAGAGCTATATTATCTCAGTATACTATCCTATACTATCAGTATATTATCTACTATATTATAACTATATTATAAGGCAAACTTATCCAACAATATCAACACTTCGCAAAAAAATACCAGTCAGAGTGGCATATATGTAAGTCGTTGCGACTTTGAAGAGTATCTGACTGGTATAGAAGCTATTATGTTGGTGTCCTTTATAACTACATTATATCACTTCTGTGAATAATGTCAAACCTTTTTATACACAATGCCCCAAGGCGTGAAGCCTCCTCCACGATACCTGTAGTGAAGCTCAAGACCTCTGGCTGTGATATAGTCTATCAAATGCTGTAATGACAACCATTCCATGCAATCATAGCCATCGCTTTTCGCGCCTTTAAATCCTGGCTCATGTGTGCCACCTTTATTCTCACTCAAAAATATTCCACCACTCTGCAACGTTCTTACCACTTCTGAAATAACCTTGTCCATATCGAGAACATGATCCAAGCTATTCGTATAGATAATATCTATGGAATTGTCTGCGAATTGCAGTTCGTGGAAGTCGCCATATAGGACGTGCTTATTGCCTTTACCTGGATTTATATCTAAACCTACTGCGAAATAGCCATTGTCAATAAATGCACCAACTTCGCCACCCAATCTAGCGCCTAAACATAACACAGAACCATGATCAGGTAATACTTCAGTTAGTGTTTTTAGGCGTTTGCCTAACCCTCCTCGAAAGCCATCAGAAAATTTTTTAGCCCATTCAGGTCGTCGAGTTAATTTCTGTGCTTGCTCTTTCAGATATTGTTTGTTGCTTTCGTATTGTCGTTGGCGTAAACCATTACCTATATCAACCCATTCTTTCATCATATCCTTCCAAACACCATGCCATATGGCGTTGCTTTTGATTGTTTTGTAGAATAAGTATAACGTTGTGCGAATCCATGCTGTTGAATGAATTGCGATAATACCTCAATACTATCCCATTCCATACAATCCCAATGGTCACTACCCATTGATTTAGCTTCTGGCTCACTACTACCAGCTTTAGCTTCTAATATTAGTCTGCCTTTATACTTCAATACTCTGTGAATTTCGTTTAGTAATTGTTCAGGTTTTACGCAATGATCGAAGCAGTTTATGTAAACTATATTGACAGAATTATCTGCATATTGTAACTTATGAAAGTCACCATGCACTACATACAAATTACCTTCACCTGGATTTAGGTCTAAACCTACAGCAAAACAACCTGTGTCGATAAAGGCTTGTACCTCACCGCCAAGTCGTGCGCCTAAGCATAGTACAGATAAACCAGCTTCTATCTTCATTTCTTTTAGTCGTATACCTAAAGCTACTCTAAGTTGTTCACTGCGCTTTAAGCACCAACCTGGACGTCCCTTGAGCTTGTCAGCTTGCTTAATCAGGTATTGTTCATACTCGCTATAGTTGCGCACATATAGGCCATTCTTGTCAGTCCAGCCAAGCCCTTCATCATTGTGGCGTTTCACAGATTGATTCATCACTACCTCTTAAACAGAAAGGAATGTATATCTAGTCGCGGCGGGCATTCTGGTGTATCGTGTTCCAAAAGCGTAAAGCCTAACGATTCGATAAACCCAATAAACGCGCCAGTATTGAAATAAGTTAAGTGTTCACCAGGTTTGTAATGCTTCCAGTCTTCCAATACTTGATCATCTGGTAATATAGGAATAGTCGCCGCTAATGCGTCTGCGTTATCAATAACTTCAAGTATATCTTCGTCTGGATTAGTATCCCACTTTATATGTTCTAATACATCCCACAAGCATATTATATCGTAATGCTCATGTCTGATACCAGTTTGAGGATAAGGCGCGTTGCCTATTGTGCCTATATCATAAGAATCTACAATTACATCATCTGGTTTGAATAAGCTGAAAGCATTATTACCTGAACCATAGTCTAATACTAACTTAGCTTCAATAGGCGCGATAAACTCCCATCTGATATTGCTGATCTTTTCCATTGAACCAGCGTACATTTCTAATAGGTTTTCTAAATAATTTGCGTCATAAGCGAACTTCATTTAGCTATTCTCCTTCACATTTGGACTACCCACATCTGACCTGCACTAATTCTACCACTCCATTGGAACAAACGACCGCCGTTTGCCGCAAAAACATTATGTGTGCCACCGTAGAGCCTGTCGCCAAATACAACTAAATCGTTTATTTCCGTTTGAGCGTTTAATTGTGCCGCTACTTCGACCCAGGCATCAACGCCATTCCACTCCTGAAGTAGGCCATCAGGTTGACTCCCTGCGTATATTTTGTTGTTAAATACAGCGATACTAAGTAATGGCTCTGCGACCAGTATTGGCGCTACCTCTACCCAAGCATCAACGCCATTCCACTCTTGAAGTAGGCCAGCAGGCCCAACTCCATATATTTTGTTATTATGAAAAGCTAGATCGTTAATGCGATTGGCAGAACCTAATTGCGGTGCCACTTCTACCCAGGCATCCACATCATCCCACTCAAATAAACGCCCGCCAGTACCAGTTCCACCATACAGCTTGCCATCAAAAACAATCAATGACCTGATTTCAGTCTGGCTATTTAATTGCCCGGCCACTATAACCCAGGCGTCAACATCATTCCACTCGACTAATCTTCCAATCAATCCGGCAGGCGCTGACCCGGTTGTTCCACCATAGAGCTTGCCATTATATACCGCCAAACTGAGAATTTGTCCATTGAAAGCATTGACGATTGGCGCAACTTGCACCCACGCACTGACACCATCCCACTCAAATAAACGCCCCCCTGTGCCAGTGCCGCCGTACAGCTTGCCATTAAACACAGCCAAGGCGTTTATAATCGTTTGGCCATTTAGTTGCGGCGCAACTTCTACCCAGTTACTAATGCCATTCCACTCATATAGTTTCCCATTTGGTGCAGTACCACCATACAATTTGCCATTAAATACTACTAAGGATACTATACTATCTTCTGCGCCCAACAGTGGCGCAACCTGTGTCCAAAAATCAGCCATTATTCTATCCTATTGACTACTGCTGGATGAGCTAGAATTAGACGAACTCGAACTACTCGACACAGATGTACTTTCTTGATTCACAGTATACGATCCAAACACAACTAATTCATCAATATCTGTGTCTGGTAAATCAACCATCAATATAGTATCTGCCGCCATATTTGCACTATCTAAGGTGGTGGTTTCTGCTTCTGTCGAGCCTGACGTAGCTACTGTGGCTATCGTAACTGGCGTCGCGTCTAATGGATCAGCGAAGCGTTTGAACGTTACTGAATACGTTGAAGCTGGCTTAGTTTTGATACCTACTTTGCGAAGCGTAATACCAAATGGCGCGGGATCATCATCAAATGGCATTATTGTAGGTGTATCTACTATAGATTGAACTGAATCAGGACTAATTAAAGTAGCTGAAAATGGTTGAATACCTTTACGAATTTGGTGTGAACTGCTACTGCTTTGAGAGCTAGAGCTTGAACTCGAAGATGATGAACTTTGCGAACTCGAAGATGATGAACTACTGCTAGAACTTTGACTCGACTGTGAAGAACTGGATGATGAACTGGAATTTGACGATGACGAACTAGAACTAGACGACGAACTAGAAGACCACGACGCTTCTGCTCTCAATCGCAAATCAGTCTTATTCTCAGAACTGGTATTAACAGGTACTTGTATCTGTAGCCAGAAATTCGTAGTCGCGCCAACTGCTAAATCGCCTAATGCTAAATCATCACCAACAGTCGCGCCAGCTAAACCAGCCTCAGTTGAAGCTAACTTAGACCACGTTGTTTCGTCAGTACCATCAGTATCGACTACCTCGACAACAACACTAAAGGCGTCAATATTGCCATCGTTACGCGCGAATAGCTGTATGTTGCGCACCTGACCAGCCTGACCATCCCATTCAATACTGGACTTTGGAAAGATAGGATCGTCCATTGAGCCAGATTGTGAATAAGAATCTAAGAAGGCGTTAGTTTTGTATAATGCAATATCAATAAGCTGTGCCATTTTTAATCGCTACTCGATGAGGATGAACTGCTCGAAGACCGACTACTGCTAGAACTAGAACTACTTTCAGTAATATCGAATTCGCGCAGAAGCATAGTTACAGTATATGTGCCACCACGCTCTACTCTAGTATTCCAACCATTTGATTGAGGACAGAATACTTGTCTAAATACTTGTTGCTGACCATCTGGATAGAAGCGAAAGAAGTCAAACTCAGTATAAACTTGTAAGCTTTGCACTTGTGCTAAAGTCAAGCCATGCCAGATTAGATTCCAGATACCGCGCGTCTTTATGACTTCACGATCTGCTAAAACATTATTGCGTCTATGCTCTATTGTGATATTTTCTTGTGATATTTCAAACGTTAAATCAGGTCTATCGCTATTTGGATCAGGCAATATTTCAAAGAAATATACAGTATTGCCATTTGAGTCTGTAAACTTAGGATTTGACGTACCTGATTCAGAACTAGCTGATTGTGAACTGCTGGAACTGGATTGCGACGAATTAGAAGACGAACTTGAGCATGAGGAATTAGAACTGGATGATGACTGACTAGAACTGGAACTTGAAGACGAAGGCGATATACTACCACTGGAACTAGACGAACTACATGAACTATTACTGGATTTACTATTTGTGCTGGAACTTGAACTAGAACTTGAGGATGACAACGAACTGGTACTGAATGCCAGTTGTGCTATTGCGATAATTTCTAATGCTGCCAATATCATTATGGAGAATACTGCCTCAATTCCAAAGTCAAGTCGTATCTACCACCAGGTTGCCACGTTGGATTGAATTGATTATTGATATATACTTCGATATAAAACACATTTGCTGAATCAGGATGAAAACGTATGAATGATTTATCAAAGAAAAACTGTAATGATAAAGCCATAGCTTCTGTAATGCTTCTGAAACGTATCGACCAGCGACCGCGTTTCGTTAAAAACTTCGTACCAATGGTCATACCAGCGTGTGTAAAGTCCAGTATCGTTCTATCAACATTCGTAGGCGCGGCAACATCTGGCCTATCACTAGGTATTATTGGCAATTCTTGCCAGATGTAACCAAAGTTACCATTTTTATCTGTAAATTGAGGATTAGCCATAGTCTATAATATCCATGAGGATCGCCAAAACATAGCCTATTTGCTGTTTCGATTCTTTTTGTAGGCAATATATCATAGTGAAAGTCTAAACGCTTTTAAGCAGTCGTTTCCAAATCATCCAATTCTTCTGTAAATGGCTTTAGCTTCTCTGCCAATTCGCGCAACATGATTTCATTATCTGATTCTAATATGCCTATGAAGGTAAAGTTTTGTGTAATGACTGTACCTGCTGGCGAAATTACACTACCACCACCAGCTATCGCAGGCGTAAAGCCAGTATCTACAGTAACGCCACCAGCTTCTTGTTGCGCCTGCTGTATTGAAAGACGCTCAAAACGCCTGATGAGGTTTTCATTAATGCCCATTTCGCGTAATTGACTGGCCTCGTCAGTAATGCCTAAACGACGTGCCTCGAATGTCCGGCCTTCTAATTCAAATATTTGTTGTTTAAGGCGTAACTCAGTATCTAGTCTGCGTTCTGTTTCTCTAGCTAATTGCTGTTCATCTCTAGCCCTACGTCTCACAGCATCAGCAGCTAAGTCTAAACCACCAGCTACAGCCGCGCCAGCTACTTCTACAGCTACAGAAGCAGCCATTAAGCCAGCAGCCTCAGTTTGTAGAGCAGTGGCTTGTATCTCCAAGCCAGCCGCGATTGCTGTTGACTTTAACGTTTCTGCGCCTGCACTGACGGCCGCCGCACCTAAAGCCGCTGCAGATGCTATATTGCCAGTTGCTAAAGCTATGGCAGCTAACACACCAGCCTCGGCCGCCAATGCTGCCATTTTCGCCGCATGTTGTAAATGAAATTGTGCAGCAGTTTTGGCCTGATCAGCTTGTTTAAGTTTTTCCAAAGAGCGTTGTCTTAGATAACCAGCCACCACTCTAGTTATTAAACGTACTGTTGCTGCTAATGCTCTAATCCAGCCTTCTTCCTGTGCTGAAAAGAATTGCTTACCAATGCTAATCGCTGAACGTATGAAGCCAGTATAGGATTGGCCTAATTTCCTAATGCGATTTTGCTCCATCTGGAATGCTGATTCACGTATTGAATTTAATTTGGACTGTAAATCTGATTCAGCAGCTAAACGTTTTTGCGCTAAGTTTATGATCTGCTCTTCGACTTTACTTGTTGTTTCATCTCTAAACTGTTTCTCGATTTGCGCTCTACCTGCTTGTTCAAAAGCTATTAATTCTCCCTCAGTAATACCTTTAAGTCGAAATGCCTCAAGTTCAGCCTTTAGACGTGCTTCTGCAATATCTTTCATACGACCTTGCGAAGCTGCGAATGCTAATTCAAATTCTGCTTGGTCTTTTAATGATGCTGGTAATCCTTCTGGTAATGCTAAAGGCGTTGACGGTGGCGCGGGGATTTCCATTAGTTGTAGTTCGCCCATAATCTTTCGTGCGCGTTCCATAAATCTAATAAATCTTTGTTGTTGCTGGAACGATTCACGCGTTTCCAAACTAGTACCCGAACCACCACCAGGTGTAATTAGTGGCACTATCTCAGTAGCGAGTGCTTTTAGTTTTCCTGCTGCTGTTGCCATTGCTTCCATGTGAGCTTTGGCTGCTTCAAGACCTTTAATTGTAGCCGAATCACCTTTAAGAAAATCCATGCTTCCATCGAATTGTTTGAATGCAGCAGCGGCGTCTTTAGCTTGTTTTTGTATATTTACAAAAGCTTCCCCTAAAACCTTGAATGGATTGAATAAAGCCTGGATAGCTATTGAAGATTCGCTTAATCGCTGATTCATTAAGAAAATATCACCACCAGCTAGACGAAGTTGAGTTCGTAATAATGCCATACGTGTTCTTAATCGTAATACCTGTTCATTAACAGGCAGAAATGCAGCATCCAAACCACTGACATTACCTTCTGCATCTTTCAGTGCAGTTCCTAATAATGAAACTGATTTAGCGCCTTTATCTTGTGCATCTTCGACTTGTTTTAATGCTGTTTCAAGCCTAGCCAACTCTGCTCTAATACCAGCTATATTATTTCGCTGTCTCTTGAAAACTTCATCTATAGATTTTTTAGCTTCATCTGCTTCGTGTTTGACCAATGCTAAAGCACCGGCGAAGACAGCTAAACCAGCCAAGATTCCACCTGCTACGATACCGCCAAGTGCTAATATACCTTTGCCCAATAAAGCAATTCTGAGTTTGAGAATTAAAACTGTATTTCCTAGTGCGAAGAAAATCTTTGGTATAAATAGAATTGCTTTTTGTAATGGCCCAAGAGCTTGAGTAATGCCAAAAATAGCAAAACCTATTCCTGATAATGAAATAGCAATACCCGCGATAATAGCAGTCGATATTCCTAAAGTTTTAGTTAATTCCCTATGCTCTTTTGCCCAATCTGCTGTCCTGGTAGCTATATCTGTTAATTTCTTGGTCAGGTCAGTTAGCATTGGCAATAATTCAGTACCTATTACGATCTGTAATTCTTGAGCAGCAGACTTTAATAATTTCATCTGGCCTTGAAAAGTTGCAATCTGCAAAGCCGCCATTTCAGCAGCTTTATTCGTATCAGTTACTTTTTTCGTAAGTTCGTCAATAACAGAAGCGCCCTGATTAACCAACGTCAATAATGCCGGCCCTGCTCTTACACCAAAGATAGTCATGGCATCAGCAGCAGTCAAACCAGCTACTTCTAAATCTCTGATTATATCTACGAAGTTTCTAATATTGCCATCAGCAGTTTTGGTAACTATTCTCAATCTGTCTAAGGCTTCTTTGGCATCCTCGCTTGGTTTTAACAATTGCGAGAAAGCCATCCTTAAAGCTGTGCCAGCCGTAGATGCTGCAATACCACTGGTAAATAATCTTCCTAATATTGCACTCGTTTCTTCTAATGATAGATTGACTGCTCGTGCTACAGGCGCGACAAAACTCATTGCTGTAGCCAGCTTTTCCATAGTAGCTTGTGATCCACTGATCGTAGCTGCGAAAACATTAGCAACTCTGTCTGAATCCTGCGCTTGTAACCCAAATGCCGCTAAGGTAGAAACTACTGTTTCTGTAGTAAAGGCTAAATCAGACATAGTAGCGGCCGCTAAATCCATAGTACCACCTAAAGCAGCTATAACTTTTTCAGTATTTAAACCAGCACTAGCTAAGAAGAACATAGCATCAGCAGCTTGTGAGGCTGAAAATACAGATACTTTGCCCATCTCGCGCGCAGCATCAGTTAATTGTCCTAATTCATCAACAGTAGCGCCAATCACACTTTGGGTATTAGCCATACTTTGCTGGAATTGTGCAGTAGTATTGATCGCTAACCCTAAACTCAGTGATAATGCCGCGCCTATTAAACCAATACTGGTAGCCGCACTTCTGGCAGCATCGCCAACTGATTTCAAATCCTTAGTGGCTGCATTAGAAATACCGCGCAACACACGACTGGCTCTATCAATAGCTTTGATAATTATGGACACTTCTCGTTTTGAAGCCATAACACTATCCTTATAAAGTGGCTGGTTTCCTTACATGCAACTGTGGCTTAATATTTTCTACTACTTTAAGATCATTAGTAGGTTGGTCGTTGTCTATAGCTTGTTTGCCTAGATAGCATAGCGTTTTGTAAATATCATCATGTGAAAATTCATTATTGGTACACATCCAATATTGAAATCTATCATCCTTCGTTTCGTCGATGTGTGTAACTGTGATCATTAGTGGCTTACCATGTGCCAGTTTCAATCTTTCAGCTAGTTCTTGATGAATTTCTTTTAATGTAGCTTCTGTCATTTTCTCGTCGTCCTCCTATTATAATTATCCCCAATGTGAATATCCTCAGTATCTCTAGTGCTGACGCCTGGAAAACTTTGCGAAGGCTTATTTCCTGCTCTGATTATCTTTTCGTGTTCTTTATTATGATGGTCTATAACGTAACTATGTACTGTTTCCAGCATTGACATAACCATTTCGCTTTGATCTAAAACACCCCCTTCTTCTGGTAATGCCAATTCCTTGAACATTTTACAGCGAAAGTACAACCTCACAGCATATCTAGCCAATGGTGATAAGCCGGCTAACATAGCTCCCCTGGTTTGTATATCGTAAGCAGATTGCCCCAGGTATAACGCAACTGCCTCGGCTATTCCCCCTCATCTTCATCACTAATCATACTCATGGAAGTAATACGATCAGTTAAGTCAGTTTTGATCCATGCTGGTAATAAGCCAATATTTTCAGCAGTTATAGCAGCAGGATTGCCATCTTTATCTTGAATTCCTGACCATTCTACAATACCTTTTTGCAGCTTTAGCGCAGCAGCACTAGCGTGGTCTATTTCTGTCTCTATCTCAGCGCGCCTATTACGCCTACCTTGTTTGGTCTGAATTTTAATCATAGCCTGTGTGATCTCATCATCATCACGACCTAAAAGCATTCTAAGCTTCACTACTATTAGCTCAGGTAGCTCTACGGCTTCCATAATAGGCGCAGAATCGTATTCCTCAGCCTCTTGTGGATCAATGGTCTGATCTATGATTGGAAGTCCATTATCGTCCTTAGCAAACACATTTCCATTACTATCCAATGGATCGTTATCTTCATTGACAGGCCACGCTCTGCCATTTTCTTTAGCCCAATACTCAACAACTTCTAAATCTTCTGGTCTGGTTTCTTCTCTTAACCTCATTTTAACTAATCTCCTTTCCTGGATTCTACATAAACACTAATGAAGAATCATGATGAACTCGCGCTTGAGCTTGTCGATTCTGACGACGATTGTGACGAACTGGATGAACTATTACTCAAAGAGCTTGACGAACTACTGCTGGAACTCGATGATGATTGTGATGAGCTACTCGACGAACTGGACAAAGAGCTACTGCTGCTGGAACTGGATGAAGAACTGGAACTCGACGACGAACTTGAGGATGACAAAGATGACGAGCTAGAACTCTGGCTAGAGCTTGAACTTGAAGATGAACTACTACTTGAACTGGAACTCGAAGGACTCTGAGATGAAGAACTGGACGAAGAACTGGATGAAGATGAGCTTGAGCTTGACGAATTCGATGATGAACTGCTTGAACTCGAACTGGAACTTGAGCTAGATTGACTCGAACTGGACGAACTAGCCAGCACAACAGCATCTTCATCAGTAACCAAAGTCGCTGTAATTGTATCACTGCCATCGTTAAGTCCTTCAAACTGTATTTCTACAATACCACGCGCCGAACTACCTCTAGCTTCTGGAATTGGATGTATTGTGAAACGCGCATTTTGTATTGTAACTGTTAAGGAATAAATACCTGACGTCCATGTTGCTGATAAGTCCACTTGCTGGTTTGTGATAAATACATCAAACTCAGTCCAATCATCCATCTCCATTCTAAACGAACCACTTACATCAACCATGCCTTCGCTTGGCTCAATCACTAAGTCAGAAGTTGATGAAGGAACGCGTTTAATAAGGTTGTTTCGTAAACGTATTTGTAAGGACTCAATGCCTGTTTCAGCAATACGCGCTGCGCCATTTAATCCCAACGTAAAGGTTAAGTCGCTAAAGATAAATGGTTCAAGCGCAAATTGATCGCAGTCGTCTGATGAGACTGTTAAGCTATTAGTACTCCTAAGCGTTTCATATATTACATTCCTACCATCAAATGGAATAAGATCGCCATTTGGATCGCCTTGAATATTATCTATCTTAGTCGCAATAGAAGCTTCATTAAACTTGTAGCCACAAATAAGATTATCTTCACCTGATAGGTCTTTATTAAAGTCTTGAGCATCACTAAATATCTCAGCAGGTGTGCGTATGTCGTCGAATAGATGGGTGGGGCCTATGGAGCCATGGAAGTATCGCGGCGCGGCTATTGTTTGGCGCGCTCCTATTATAAAGTCTGGATCGCCATCAAAGATAGTATTAGGCAAGCCCGTTTCTTGCTCGACAAATAAACCATTTTTGTAGAAGTCGGCAGTACCAGCCGACGCGTCGTACACAACAGCAACGTGAGTCCAAACCCCAGCGGTTAAATTGACGACACTTGTTGTTGCGACAGTATAGGTAGTTCCATTAGCACTAATGTAAAGCACTAGCTGGTCAAATTGTGTATAGAAATTATACATTCGTTTAGCGTTATCTGTGTCATTCTTACTTACGATAACGTAAATACCAGAAACATCATCCAGCTTTATCCACGCCTGTATCGTCAGGTCATTCGCGCCAGTGATGCCTGTCGCTGGGAAGTCGGCATCGATGACGTAGAGGAATTGCGAGTCACCATCTAAATCAGCAAAGACCAATACACGCGCTTTTCTTCCAACACCATTGATAATAGCACGTAAGATACCAGCGTTATCGTTTTCCAAACGCAATTCATTTATCTTACAACCACTAATATCTAATATAGCAGAATCTATCTGTTGATCTAAAAATAATGTGAAACTCGGCAAGCTATTCGGCGCTAATTCAGTCGAATAGGAATGAGTGTAAGGATTTGAACCTGTAACTACTTCATCACCATAAGCGAAGAGTAAAACTTCTACGAGGTTCTTGTAGTTTACCCATTGTACCCATTCAAAAGCGAAATCCAGACCTTCCATTATCGAACGATGGAATTGTCTGGAATCAGTCGCCCTCCCATATCTATTTTGAATCTTTGGTATACGTATCTGTGCGCGCTCCACAGCAATCTTGCGCTGTGGAACGCCGCTAAAGTCACCCCACGTCTGAGTGTGTGATATTCCAAGTAAACCTTCCCATTCCATTTTTTACCATTATGTACTTGAGCTAGAAGATGAAGAACTGGAACTCGATGACGATGATGAACTGGATGATGACGATGATGAACTGGATGATGACGATGAACTAGTGCTAGTAGGCACTGCGGCATCATCATTTACCAAAACTGCATGAGATGTTTCTGAATCATCGCAGTCATAAAGTCCTCTAAATTCTACAGTAATAACCGCTCTGTCACTATTACCGCCAATTGGTGGTAATGGGTGCGCTGTGAATCTGGCATTGGGTACTCTTACTAACAATGAATAAGTACCATCAGACCACGCTGCCTCAATATCGACCTGTTGATTGGCTTCAAAAGCGTCAAATCTATTATAGTCTTCCATCTCTACATCGAATGAGCCTGTGATTTCAATTCTACCAGCTTTAGGACGCTGGATGTACAAAGACTGGTCTGCGGTACGTTTATCAACTACGATGTTATTGTTAATAACAATAGACAAGTTTTCAATAGTAGTATCAATACCTAAAGCAGCGCCATTCAATCCTTGTCTGAAAGTCAGTTCAGAAAAGATAAATGGATCAAGTCCTAATTCAGTACATTGCGCGCTTGAAATTGAAATAGCAGCTTCCTGTGATCGTAAGCGCCCAACACCTTCAAAGGTCGCCATCAACACATCCGCTGGACTATTTTCCAACGTAAGCTGATTCATAATACAGCCAGCTAGAGCATCTGTTGGATTGGTTGGATCAATTTGTCTATCGACAAACAGTGTAAAGCTAGGCAATCCATCATCAGTAGTGGCATGACTATAAGTATGAGTAAACGGGCCTGGTGGCGCGCTTGTATCAACATCGCCATACAAAAACTTCAAGGCAGAGCCTATCACTTCACGATTAACCCACTGCTGCCAGTTAAACGCATAATTTAAGCCTGTTAAAATCGCTACTCTTGGCGACCTGTTTTTAGTCGCCCTGGTATCATCTGGTACAATGGCTTCGACAACCTGATCTGCTGACAATACGCCTATGAGCGATATTGGCTGGTTGATCCCAATGCCATAAGTTTGTTCCTCAGCAAGTCCAACGATACCTTCCCATTGCATTGCCATAATTTAGCACCTCTTTATATTAAGTTGACGAGCTGCTAGAACTTGAACTACTGCTTGATGAACTACTCGTCCTACTTACTGATTTACATTCCATAATTCCCCTGACTGCATAAGCCATAGGAAAAGCCCCATCTAAAGGGAAAATATCGCCATATTCAACGTCTTCATCACGATTGATCGCAGCATCATAAACTAGATTATTCCACTTATTCTCTCTAGTCTCTCGCTGGCAGATAGTTAAAACTGTTTTCCATAAACCAACTGCTTCGCGCATTGCCGCCTTGTAACCACCAACACCATCGCCATCTCTGACGATAAACGAAGCAACTGTAATACCAATGAAGTATATTTCATCAAAGGCTTCTGCTCTACCTAAAGCAGCGCGTATCATAGGATGACGCGACCTATCCAGGTCTATGAAAATTATAGGCCACTGGTCTGCTGGTAAAGGCGGAACTAAACCACCTTGATCAATATACTTAACATTTGACAATAAGCCTGTTGTTACATTTTCAGCCCTGAATACTGATTCAATCTGGTCTAATAAATCAAATGGTATCGCCATTATTCCTCTGCCATGTGAGCTAAAGTTACCTTAGTCATGGCTTCTTCATCTTGTGTTTGGATCATCAAAAATGGCCTTGCTGCTAATCCTGGATGATTAACTTTCTTGGCAAAAACACGACCTGATGTAGTCATGAAAGACAAAGCTTTTTTACTCTTAGGTACTATCGTATATGGCTTCGTGCCGCGTTGATGCCATACTGCTGTCTTTTGTCGCGTTCCCATCTTTAACGAATCGCGTGTAAATTTTCTGATATTTCCAGGCCCTGATCGCGATAGCACTGATTGGCGCAACAAGCCTTTATCCTGCAATATGCGTTTACTACCTTTACGTCTACCTGCTACAGTATTCTTAGATAAGACTTTCCACTTATTCGGCCTACCTTCCTGGCGAAAGTTGTCAGCAAAGGAACGCGTCATAATTATGGCGAACTTCTTAAACAATGGAGACAAATTCTGACTTTTCTTCTCCATCATCTTCAATAGGCGTTTCAAGCCTTCGTCTTTAATTTCTACCTGAATGCTCAATCCAGACTTAGCCATTAGTTAATTCCTTCACAGCATCTATCAAGCTATCATAGATAGGCAAATCGTTATCTTTCCAATCAGCTTTACCTGTGTTGATTCTGATAATATTACTAATACCGGCATTTTCAGCAGTCTTAATCTCTTGTGCAGAAGTGGCAAACATAATACTTTCAGCTAAATCTATATCATGCTTGGCTACTAAAGCGTCAATTAAGCCAGACTTAGGTAAACGACAATCACATTTTGTAGCATGATGATGATGACAGTATTGAAAAAAGATAGGCCTGTAAACCATATCTCTGATCCAATTCTCGATCTGATGGACTAGGTTGAGATAGTCATGACCACCAGGTTGTGGCCCTTTCTCATTAGTAACGATATTTAACATATAACCATTCATGCCTAAAATATTCAACGCCGGTATTGTATCAGGCAGAATATGAAAGTCTGCGAGATTTAGCAATCCAGCTTTAGGCATATTGTGTAATGTACCATTACGACCCATGAATGCAGCTTGGTTACTCAATCGAATGCGCTCCTTTCTCATTGACTTTTGCTTCGTTATATGTTACACTTATTAGTGACGCAAAGTTGAAAAAACTGGCGTCTCCACTTAGGTGGATCGTTCTTTGAAAAGATTGCATTAGGTTGTGATACCGAATAACCTGTATCATGTAAAATGTGATAGGTATCAAGAACATTTTAGGGCCTGGATGAGGCCTTCAGGAGCCAACGTAGAGGTACTAAACTCATGCGTTTCCTGAGAAACTCTCTGATTTATTAGAGAGTCTTCACGAATGCAGCCTTAATTGACATTTGTATTTATCTCCATTGTCATTTCTTCCATTTGCGAAGATATTACTTCTTTTCCTAAAAGAGGCTGCTTCTCAACGTCTTCTATTGCTGCTGATTGAGAATTGGAAATATCCAATTTTGACAATTCATATGCCAATATTGTATTTACGATTTCTCTCCAAGTTTCTTCATTATAAGGCCCATCTGGCAAATCACTACCTCTAGTCCAGTCTTCTCCTGCTCTAGGCTTCCTATTTGATACCACACAACCCAGATAGCCATTATCATCATCTTTCGGCAATCTCGCCCTAATAATATAAGCGTTTTCCTCTGTCCAAATTTGTATTCTTACATTTTGTACTGGATTCTCTTCTGGTGGATCGACCAGCACGAATTTATCAAAATCACCATATCGTGTTATTGACTGCACCCAATCGAATAACTCTGGAAAGTTAGGTTGAATTTTAACAAGACTCCTTGTATAGTCAATCATTTCTGCACTCCTTTACTAATACCCTTTCTAATATCCATCACTGTATTTACATCACGAATCAAGTCATCTTTATTGGATGCAATCAAACCAATGTTAGACAAGCCATAATCAAAGCATGGTGTTATTACATCTGATGCCACTTCGCCAACACAGCGAAAACACGTAACATGGCTAGGACTGCTCAATACTATATCTGGTAAATCCAGAAAATACTCACCAGTCCAGTCATATTGTAAATGGCTAGGCTTCGCAACAATGCCTTCAATGCTATTCAAAGTCATCATTAAATTGCCCTGAACGTTCATAACGTGACGCTCTTCCATAAAGCCTTTAACTCTGGTATTGGAATTCAGCATTATGCCATAGGTAAATCTAGGCTTTTTGCCAGTATAGTTAGCAGGATAGGCGATAGTTTCATCATACGCCATGCCACGATTATTCATCTTAATCATGGACTTACTGATTAGAAACTTGTCCACATTAAGACTGGTGGTATACTTAGCAGTGCCGAATGCAGAAATAATCAGGTAAGGTATATCGCTAACCTGATTAATCATTTCCATAGCAGAATTAAGCGTTTCCTGTGCTTGCGCTATATCACCATTGATCACAGATTCAGACATAGAATCCAGCTTATATATGCCTATATCTACATCGTCTTCTATTTTCCAAGCGCCTTCATCGTAAATTGCGATCTTATGACCATTTCTTTCCAAATCATCCCAGATTGTATTAAGCATAGGCTTGCGGCCTTTGATACCAGCAACCTTACCATGTGCAGCAGGATCAACACCAGTCCAGGCTGTTGTCCATGCTGTTAGCGGCGCGCTAGGTATTGTAGATTCAATATCACGATATGCGATATTATCCAAAGCCTCAAAGCGTAATTTGGCTAAAATAGCTTTATTCAATCCACCAATACAAAAGATTGCTAATTGCATCTATGCTTCTCCATATCGATCATCGCCATCAGTAGGATGATAATCCTGACTTTCAGGATTAGATAGATTAAAGATAGCTTCTCTACCTCTGGTGTTAGATTGTAATCTTGATAAAAGATTGGTTAAATCAGGATCGAGCGTAATGGTACAATCATGAATTTCATTCAATAAATCCATTGGATCGTCCTTGTATTGCTCAATCCAATCCTGGTATTCCTCAGTTTGCGCGCCATATAAGCTACGTAAAGTTCTGAATGTAACTAAATCACGACTGATGCCTTTGATAATTTCAGGCGCTTCGCCAGCAAAAGGGATTTCAACCTTATTCCTTATTTTGCCATCTATGAGCGCATCGACTGAACTGATGTGCATTGCGATAATCGAATCCTGATCATTCGTTGATCGTAAGCGCTCATGATTTAATCTGACTTCTGCAACTGTTGTGTAAGGCATGGTAGTACCTGAATAAGTCTGGCTAAGGAATTGTCCTTAGCAGACTATTGGTGTTAGGTTATAACGTCAGTCCAGAGGTAGCCAGAACTGGCATCAACAAGAACCTCATCCTCGATCACTGAGCATTCATGCCAATTACCTTTACGAGCTTCCTCACGATAGATTTTAACCTCCCAATCCTGTACTCTCAGGATATAGCCTAACGAGCGATCCTGCAAAGTAGGACTAGGTTGTTTATGGAATATTAGCGAATTGTCATTCCAGATATTAACCAACGTTTCTGCTGCTGCTGGATTCGCTGTATTATAAACACCCATACCAATGATGGTCTCCAAACCCCACAATACAGGTGGCAGCATATTCTTACTCAACCACTCAGAGTAGGTAGTCTGTGCTTGAGCCTTCAGCCACCTTTTAACAGCATTGGCCGTCTCGAAATTCATCAGCCAGGCATTAGCCACAACACCAGCATTCAATAGAATTATCTCTTTGGCAGTATCGACGTCTTCCTCGATAATGGCAGTAGCCTGATCCCATCGAATAGCTGCCGCAGCAGTCTGTGTTATAACTGCTGCATTCTGAACAATGGCCTGAACGCGTAACTCCTGATCCATCAGCAAGTTATCTTTGATCTTCTTCGTAGTAGTCATCGCGGGCTGTACTGGTGGATCGGCATTTCTGACCACACGGTCACTGACTATCTTTCGTAAAGCATACTCATGAGCCAGATAGGACTCTGTATCTACGTCCCAGGTGAATTCATTAGCTAAGGCTGTATCAGCCCTGAGCGTTACCTGACGCTGTAGCTCTTCCTTCCTGAACTGGTAATAAACATCAGATTCTTTATTGACTTTTACTACAGGCCAAATACGCTCTGCCACGAATTGCGGCGGCGTATAGCCCCTTGCCAGCATTGTCAATGGTGCATCGACATGAACTGATCCTGTTGTTGCGTCTCCGATTGGCATTACTAATCACCTTCCTATATATATATCAAGCAGCTAATTTTTCACTGCTAATCTGATGAACTGCTACTGGAACTCGATGAACTCGAACTCGACGAGCTAGAGCTTGACGAGCTTGAACTAGGTGAATTCGATGACGAACTCGATGAGCTAGAACTTGAAGAACTCGAAGAACTACTCGATGAGCTTGAGCTAGGTGAATTCGACGATGAACTCGAACTAGATGATGAAGAACTGGAACTAGAAGAAGAACTGCTCGATGAGCTTGAGGACGAACTGGATGATGAAGACGATGACGAACTAGAACTAGAAGAAGAACTAGAAAACGTAACACCGGCTCCGAAAACTTCGATCAGGTTGATAAACATCCTGAACTCTTCGCCATCAGCAGCAGCCTCCTCAGCCATTCCCAAGTACGTTCCAATATTAACTAACGCTGTTTGCACTCCACCAGCAGCATCAGCAACTTCTAAAATATCACCACGCTGGATTGCGCCAACAGCATAAACCAAGCTCTGTCCTAACTTACGAACAGCAGCATCGCCACCAGCGACAGGTTGATTCTGCAATATACCAACCACGCGTGGCGCATTAACACCTGCTGGCAATGCACAACCACCTGCATTAGTGCCATGCACTACTGCCCTAAATTGGCTATTGGTCAAGTCCTCCTCAGCAGTATATTGTACTGTTAAAATGTTTCTAGGGCCGGGCATATTAATCACCTACCCCTTATGTTGAGCTAGAGCTAGAACTCGAACTCGACGACGAGCTTGAAGAACTAGAGCTAGAGCTTGACCACGTTAATCCAGTACCAGCCAATTCAACCAGATTGACAAACATAGTGAAAAGCTCACCACTGATAGCATCTTCTTCGGCTGTACCAAGATAAGTACCAACGCCAGCAGTCAACGTTTTCACAGCGCCAGCAGCATTGCCAATTTCTAAAGGAGCGCCCCTGGCGATTTTACCTAGCGCAATAGCTGAGGAAATACCCAACTTACATACTTCGCCAGCTTCGCCAATATTAGGCACATCTTGTAATATACCTATGCACTCATCATCATTAGCACCCGCTGGCAATCTCATTGTATTGCCAGTAGTACCTACGACGACTGCGCGGTATTGAGAATTGGACAAATCAACTTCTGCATCATACGACACAGGAAAGATCATTACAGGCCCTGCCATATTAACTCACCTCCCTGTTTATGATGTCGCGTGGGAGACTGCTATGTAAGCTTCTTCAAACTCGACTCCCTCGTTTTCATCCATGTAGGTCTTTATCTTTTTAACCAAATCGCCGCCTTCGACTGGATAGCCCTCTTTACTAACCACTGATCCATCAGTACTCTTAGGATGAGTAACGTCTGCACCTCCGGCAGTTTCTTTGAAAGACATACCCTTAGGCCATTCTGATAGCATATCCTGGAATAGCTCTAAAGGACTGGTTGTAATAGGCGTCTCTGAATCTTCCTCAGTATATTTCAACTCAACCTGGTCAGACTTACGCAACTCGCTCATCAAAGCCAGCGCTCGATTCTTCATAGCTGGTGGAAATGCACCTTCCTCTGTAAGACCAGACAGGAATTGCTCATCAGCCATATGCTCTTTCTCAGACTTCTGAGCTTGCATTTCTTTCTGCATAGCTTCGACAACCTGACCTCGTATTTTTGCCTCAGCTTTCATCTCTGCAATAAGCTCATCCTGAGCAGCGAGTTTAGTTACAGTATCATCAGATAGTTTAGTAGTATCATCTGTTTTCGTTTCGTCTTTGACTTCTTCCTTAGTTTTCGCTTCTTCCTCTTCTTCCTCATCCTCCTTTTTATCATCTACAGATTTTTTCTCATCTTCTTTCTTTTCCTCAGTATCATCTATAGTTTCGTCAGTAACTTCCTCTTCCTTTTCCTCAGTCTTAGTCTCTTCCTTTGTGACGTCTTTCTTGGGATCGTCAGCCATGAATATCACGCTCCTATATTCGTTATCAAGCAATGAAGCATCGTATTGAGCTACGATGTCATCCAAGTTCTTTAGATGTGGAATGTCACCACCCAAAAAAGCTATGGCTTTGAGAACCTTCCCATGCTTCGTTCCCTGACTATCTTGTAAATTAGTGTAAATTTCACTGGAAATTCTAGCATAGCCACGATTGTTAATAATCCTGGCTATCTTGCGTGGAACATCATTAATATCTGCAACCAACTTGTCGCCCACGCGTTTGAGCTTCATAATCCAGCCAGCAGCAGGCCATCCATCCTTCTTTAATAATTCCTGCTCTTTATTATGACCTAGCTTAACTGGTGGCTTAATCGACTCCCTCAGCTTTATGAAATTCGCGGCAATTTCATCTAAGTCATCAAGATTATATACTACATCTTTCCATTTACCAGCTTGGAATATCTCAATATCTTTCAGGTCTTGTGTCTCAGGCTCATCAGAATCGTCTTCTGCGAGCTTCTCACTAGCTGCGCTAGTCTCATCAGTAGCTACGCCCTCCTGAGTTTCTACAGCAAGTTGATGAAGCTGTGCGCCGAGAAGAGCTATCTCAGCGATTTCTTCTGATTCATCAAACTCAATATTATACTGTATAGTTTCTATGTCTTCCAAAGAGGTAGGTTCGCCAGCATTAAATTCAGCTAAATCACCAATCACTACAGCCTGCTCAAGCTGTTTATCAGTTAATGCTGGTTCGTCGTCGCTTAGATTCGCGGCTGGTTCAAAAAAGCCCTGTCCACCTAAATTCTTTTGTATCCATGCTTTAGCAGTATTGACAGTCCAGCGCGACTTCCTGAATCGTACTGATTGTAAGAGGACTGGATCGTCAGCAGCAGTACGACCTCGTAACTTGCCCCAAATTAGATTGATAGTATTTGGTACTTTGAGATTGCCACCAAATAAAGTGCCGCCGCGCGTGGTGCGAAAGGAATCTTTATCGAATAAGCTTGGCGACTTGAGACGATTAGCATGAAAGTTAGGAAATGGCACAGCTATAGCCCTCCTTAGTATTTTGTTGTGTTATTTGATAAGAGGACATGAGCCAATCTTTGGTGACTGGTTTACATTATGCCTTCTTGCTAGGCTGGAATTATCTATCTATACTACCAATTCTAACACTGAGAAGCCTATATGTCAAGAATTATTTCTGTATTGTTATTTTTTCTAATAAAAAGCCTTGACATTTACTTTATACTGTTGTATACTATAAGCATAGAAGGAAATAAGTTACCTGACGCTTTACAGGAGATACAAAATGGATTGCATCATTTGCCATACAGACAAAGACAAAATAGAGCCAAAGACAGATAACTTTCCAATATGTGTTGATTGTGTTGACGATAAGGTGGATGAGATAGCAGAGAGAAAGAAAGTCGAGAAGACTAGGACTCGTGGTAGGCAAGAGATAGCTAATCAAATATGGAAAGTGCCGCCAAAGGAAGGGTTGAAAGCTATCTATACTGTAGTGCGTTCATTCTGTAGAGAGTCGATTGATGGTGATTTAGTTCCTCTGGATAAGCAACAGGTCTTTGATTATTATGGCGTCACAAGAGAGAATGTTGTCAAGTTGGTCGATATGTGGAATGGTGGGCATACTTGGATTGGTGAAGATAAGTATCGTGAAGTGATGGGGATTTAAGAATCAATGAAATATAAAGGGGAAATTAAAGAAAGAAGAGCCAATGATATTTAACGCATGGGAACATAAAACATGGGGTGATAATATTCAGATCATAGATAAGACTGAAATGGAAAAGCTGACTATTACAGGTTGGCTGTCAAGAAAGCCAGTGGCCGGGGATGAGATATGCTTTAAGATGCAGAGTCAGAAGGTGGCGAAATATAGTGTTATTTCAGTGGAAGACTGTAGCGACCCACCAGATATGTTTTTTGCCAACTTGGAATTTCGTGATTATATATAAACTGAGGTCAAATGAAACGTAAACGAATCAAAGAACCACCACCAGAGTTTTTCAGGTTTCAGAAGTTCCTAAGCGATATGGACGATGTACCTAAAGTAACATGCTGTCTATGTGGTAGGTCAATAGGTAATGGCATTCACGACTTAGAACTGGACTTGATATACTGTTATGGATGCGCTGATGAGGATGGTGTTAAGGAGAAGGAAGGTCAATCATGAAACCAATAACTTCATTTGGATTGGAATATAAATTCCTAAGTAACTTTTATCCATGTTCTATTCGCTGGTGTGGTATATTATTCGATACTGCTGAACATGCTTATCAAGCAGAAAAAACCTTAGATGTGCATGAAAGAATGTCTATTGCGCTACAATCTACACCTGGCAGAGCTAAGCGCGCAGGACAAAAGGTGACAATACGACCTGATTGGGAACACATTAAGGTTGAAACTATGGAAGCTATTGTAACAGTAAAGTTTAGACAGAATCCTTCAATAATGAATATGTTAATATCCACTGATGACGCGGATTTAATCGAAGGTAATTTACACCATGATAACTTCTGGGGTAACTGTATCTGTAATAAGTGTCGTAATATCGAAGGACTGAATCATTTGGGTAAAATATTAATGAAGGTGCGCGAATTAGAAAGGAAGGGGATACAGTGACCAGCAAAACATTGAGACGATATATATCAGAAGGGCTATTGAATGATTGTGATAATGATCAGAAAACGAAAGTTCTCTTTATACTTGACGTACATGGATATAATCCACAATCATGGTGTAATTATAGCAATCCGCCACAGCAATATCAATGCAGTGTCTGCAATAAGACTAAGCGCGCCAATCATCGTCGATACATAACAGATGTGGAGATTGATACTATCTGTGATGATTGCTGGCTATTGTTATGCGAATCAGATAGTCAGGATTTTAAGGATTATGTTTCACAGATGTTAGGCAAGGCAATACAATCAGGATTGAGGAGGTAGAAATTATCTTGAAATAGCACGCGTTTTATGGTATAATAATAGCATCAGACATGTGTCGCGCAAACATGTGTTTGTGTTCCTGAAAATTATGACTGGCGACTGATTGTAGAATTGACGCAATGTTGATTCTCTAGTGAGTCAGTCGCCTTTCACCTTTCACTAGAGGTGCTATTATGAAAAAGAAACAACCATTAAAATACGCTAGTAGTCCTTATACTCAAATACCTGATGGTTTTTGGATATGTGAAGAATATAACGAATTAACCGCTCATGCGCGTTGTATTCTTACCATTGCTATATCTAAATGGAATCCTTATGATCCAAATAAACCTTTTGCTATGCTTTATGAGGAATTAAGAAAGATAACACGTTTCCAATTCAATACCATAAGCAAAGCAATTAAACAACTTATTCTATTTGGATTCTTAGATAGACCTAAAAGAGGATGCTATCCTCACAATTTAGCTTTATACACATTTGACTATTCATGGATAGCTAAAGAATATCCTAAGAAAGAAAGGCAACGTCCTGAATATATTAAAGATAGCGAATGGGCAATGGCTACATGTTTAACAAGCTATGGAAAACCATAGAAGTAAATCAAGTATAAACGCGTATTATTGGGTTGGTACTTCTATGAAAAGCCATAGAAGAGAAGCAAGATAAAGACCTCACTACTATGGAAATCCATAGTTAGACTTCTATGGAAAAGCATAGTGGTAATTACAACATTGAAAGGAGTAAATAATGTCCAAGTCTTATAGCCAAGCACAAAAACCACCATTAGAAAAGATAAAGCTACTTCATCAAGCTGTGATAGAAAATGGCGATTGTATGTATTGTGGTAAACCTATGAAAGATTGGAAACCTATGGAGGTGTGTGAGAGCCATGAAAATAATATACATTCACAAGAGGTGTGAAGTTCCTGTTGGACTTAAATATTTAGGCGAACTGCTTTGGAGTTCATTCATGCGCTACTGTTTCGTATGCGAAAAGCCAGTGACGTCTGGATATAAATATAGCCTCAAGTCTAAAAGTAAAGGTGGTGGAAAAACTTATGAGGAATCGTGACATACCAACAAACTTCAATGATATTGTTACGATTTGGATTATACTGTTGGTTATATTGATTAGCTTAATCTTGATAATCGTTCTTATACATAAAGAACATGAAAATATATTGGAAACATCAAAAGTATTGCAACATGAAATAGCTGAACTACGCGAAGCATTAAAAGCGCATGATGAGAAACCTGAATGGTTTGAGAGGAAGGAATTTAAATGGACGTTAAATCAGAACCAACTACTGGTGGTTTAATAATTAAACAGCGCAAACGTCAATGGACTGTGCGATCTGAGGAACGTAAAGAGCGTAGACATAATACTAAGCTGAGGATAGCTGAACGAAAGAGAGGTGCATAGTGGATCATATTGTAGAATGGGAAAGAATAAATGCTGCTAAATCTGCGCAAGATGATATTGAGAGAGAGCACAAAAAAAAGAAGGATGAAAAAAGAATTGTCAAAATCAAAGACCACTTAGCTAAACATGAAGCTGAAAATGTCACGACCAATGGCTATGTCTGGCACTTTGATTATAAAGGGATGTCGTGTGATTTTTGCGACCAAGAAGATAGAATTGTTGGCGAAATACACAGGCCATTCATATCAGAATCAGATCATGAAGAGTATCGAGATAAGAGATCATATGCGATGGGAGAACCAAGTATTTCTTTTATCACAGAATATTGCCATCAACATTTCTGTATTCAAGGCCAGCCCTGGCGGTCATTAAATAAGGTGCTTTCCTTAATACAGAGCACTATTGCTGTAAGACGAAATTGGCATTAGCATAAAAAAGCCTGGCAACAGTGCAAGATACCTATGATTTCCAACCAGTCAAGTAAAGGCATCATAGATAGATACTGTTGTCAGGCTTGCGGTACATGAGTAACTACAACTCTAATATACCACCAGACGTACGTATTGTCAACTACAATCGCTTTCAGGTTGGTTTATGGTATATAAATAGCTAATAGCTTAGAAGTAGCTTAAATAGCCGTATAGGCGCCTTAAATAGTACGCGTCACGTCTTCTGTAACACTAAAACCACCACCAACCACTGTCCTAACCTCACCAGTGCTAGTAACCATTTGTACGTCATAGATATATAAACGAATATCTAAGTCTTGAGTGTGTGTATTCTTGACAAATATTCTAGCCTTACCATTACCAGGATCGTCTAATTCGATTTGCGCAACATTGGATGATGAGAGTTGAAACTTGCCAGGATCAGCGTCTGAGTTATTTTCTTTGACTGTGAAGCGTAAAGTAGAACCTGTTAGATTCACTACGTTATCATTTTCGTCAGTAATTTCTAAGCGAAATTCGCGTGAATCACCGCGTGGTATTGATAGGTTTTGCACATTCATAAATTTCCACCTTCCTTCTAATATAAAACGTGTTATGGCTTCGCCAATCAGCTTGCGTCGTCTTGTCGAGCTAGAGCTAGATGAACTGGAACTTGACGACTGACTACTGCTGGATGAACTTTGCGAAGAGGATGAATTAGAACTTGAACTAGAGGATGACGATGATTGAGATGATGAACTGGAACTTGATGAACTTGGCGATTGGCTACTGCTTGAGGATGACGAACTAGATGATGATGGACTTTGCGAGCTAGAACTAGATGACGAAGAACTGCTGCTGGATGATGATAACGAACTCGAACTAGATGAACTGCTGGAAGAACTTGGCGACTGACTTGATGAAGACGACGAACTGCTACTGGAAGACAACGAGGAAGATTGTGATGACGAACTCGAATTGGAACTTGATAACGATGGACTTTGTATACTGCTACTACTCGAATTAGAACTGGATGAAGAGCTACTACTGGAACTGGAAGATTGCGAACTTGAATTTGACGAAGATGAACTTGATGAAGGACTTTGACTTGAGGAACTAGAGCTAGAGGATTGCGAGGATGAGCTACTACTGCTGGAAGATGATGATGAACTCGAAGGCGATTGAGAAGAAGAAGAACTGCTCGATGAGGATGAGCTAGGACTCTGACTGCTGCTAGAGCTAGATGAGCTAGAACTTGAGGATAAACTATTAGAACTGGACGACGAGCTTAAACTTGACGATGACGAACTGCTCGAACTTGAACTGCTTGAGGAACTGCTGCTCAAGTCAACCAATCTGAAATAATCCATCCATAGGAAATGACCATTCGCACCTGCTGATACGTGAACTATGCGTATTTGTAACTGACCACCACTGATATAATCGTTAAAATTACCAGGTAGCATGAATTGGTAATCGTCTTCTGTATCTCGCGATGGTAAGTCATCAGCATCGGCAGTAACATTATCCCATTGAGTAAGATCGTAATTCCATATCTGAAACTTTATATTATGTGCCGCATTGCCTTGATAAAAACCATTCAGGAATAAATCATGTTGAGCAGCAGGCACACCTTCAAAGGTAAAATCGTAACTAAAAGCTGGCCCAGGACCAGTTACTTCGTTAAGCTGTAAGAAAGTACCATCATTATGATAAACGAATCCTAAGCTGCCATCCTGTATTGAACCAACATTGATGTCCATTGAAACAGGAAACCACCAGGGTATACCACTGGCACTACTGCTGGATGAATTCGATGAGGAACTTGAGTTAGAGCTTGAACTTGATGATGACGAGGAACTCGAACTGGAACTTGGCGATTGGCTCGAAGATGAACTACTGCTGGAACTGGATGATGAAGAGCTAGGACTTTGAGAGCTAGAACTAGACGATGATGAACTCGAAGATGGTGATTGAGATGAAGAACTACTGCTACTGGAACTGGATGAACTCGAACTTGCCTCAGCAGTGGTCACTTCTGCTGGCACATATGTGCCATTGAGCGCATCATCGTTATAGTACAGATAGAAACGATATAACGTATTATCATCTGCTGTGGCTGTGAATTGCACAATCCAGGCAAATTCAGTGTATTCGTTAGCATCTAAGTCGAGTTTGCCAGATTCAGTAGCGCCTTCAACTAATAAGCCAGTTATAAATAATTCAGCTTGAGCATCGCATATATTTGTAGCTGGATTACTACTTGGCGTATCTGAGGTAGAGGTTACATCAGCAGAAGTGGTGGTAACCTGCACTGCATTAGTAACAGGATCATCTTGTATCTTATTATAGAATAATTGCCAGTTGACATCCGCACCAGCCATGCCAGCATCCTCAGCCACCTGAACTCTGATGATAAAGTTTACCTGTTTGGCTTGATTCGCTCTAGGCACACTATTACCATCATAATCACATAGATCGATATTGGCGTTATTTGGTGTGCCTATGTTGTAATTACGCTGATCGTATACTGGATTTGGCATAACTATCCTGTTTGAAATATATCGCCAGAGTCTTTGACTCTACGAACCTGTCCTTTGTAACTACCTTCAATACACTTAAATTCTAAAGCACAAAATGGCATTGCTGAATCAGGATATGGCTTCACAATACAATTCCAGGGTTTATTAGTAGTAGCTTGGTTGCGTTGTAAATGCCAAACACAGCCTTTGCGTTCTGAAAACATGCCACAATTATTACAGCATTTGATACGATTCTCTTTAGCACAAGCCTCACAGCCTTGAGTCTTTAGCCATATATCGCCTTCTTCGTAGATATTGATATAGGCTAATGGAATTGGTGCATCTAAACCAATAATTATAGCACGTTTTTTTGTAAGCATAATGCCTCCTATACTGTACGTGTAGCATCCTCAGTTATGGTAAAATGACCAGTCAAAACAGTATTTACGTCATCAGTTGGTAAAGTTACTTGGCAATCATATATAAAGCCTTTAATTTCTAAATTTTGTGTATGTATATTCTTTACGAAAATACGCGCTTTACCATTAACAGGATCATCAATTTCAATCTGTGCTATATTGCTGGATGATAATTGTATTTGCGCCTCAGCATCAGTTTCACTATTCACGTTCTTAACGGTGAATCGGACAGTTGCGCCAGTTAGGTTATAAACATTATCTTCTTCGTCAGTAATTATCAATCTATAGGTGCGACTATCACCGCGTGGTAGTGATAGGTTTTGTATTTGCATCAGGTCGCCACCTGCGATAGCTTCCTCATTCACAGCCTCACCTTCAATTATTTCCAATAAACGCGAACTGGATGAACTACTGCTGCTGGATTGTGAAGATGAAGAACTTGATAACGAACTACTTGATGGCGATTGTGATGAACTGCTGGAACTGGAACTTGGCGACAATACTGACGAACTACTGGAACTTGAACTCTGACTTGATGGCGAGAATGATGATTCAGAGCTAGAACTACTACACGACGATGATGATGAACTGGAACTCAGACTCGAATTAGAACTTGAGGATGATGAAGATGATGGCGATTGAGAACTGGAAAACGAGGATGAGCTTTGTGAGCTACTGCTAGAACTAGAGCAAGACGATGATGATGAAGACGACGAACTAGAGCTAGAAGGACTTTGCGAACTGCTGCTGGAACTGGAAGACGGCGATTGCGAAGAGGATGAACTGGATGACGAACTCGAAGAAGAACTGGACGAAGAGGAACTTGAGCTTGAAGAAGATGACGAACTTGGCGATAATATTGAAGATGAACTAGAACTCTGGCTACTGCCAGACGACGAACTACTACTGGACGAACTGGAACTTGACCAACTGCTTGAAGATGATGAACTCGAACTGCTTGAGCTGGATGATGACGACTGACTTGAGCTAGAAGATGAGCTTGAACTCGAAGAGCTAGACGACGAACTGCTCGATGAAGAAGGACTTTGTGAACTACTGGAACTACTGCTGGAAGACGATGACGATGAGCTACTACTGCTTGGACTCTGAGATGAAGAACTGGATGATGGACTTTGGCTGCTACTGGATGAACTCAAAGACGAACTGCTACTGGATGACGATGACGAACTCGATGAGGATGGACTTAGCACACTCGCGCTACTGCTGGATGATGAGGAGCTGGAACTTGAACTTGGACTTTGCGAACTCGAACTACTAGAACTGGATGAACTACTAGGACTCTGACTTGATGATGATGAAGAACTGCTGCTGCTCGAAGAACTAGATGAGGATGATGGACTTTGGCTACTAGAACTAGAAGGGCTTTGGGAACTGGACGATGAAGATGAGGAACTACTCGATGGCGATTGACTTGAACTAGATGAGCTTGATGAGGACGATGATAAGGAGCTACTGGAACTTGATGGTGACTGACTGGAACTGCTACTAGAAGACGAACTACTTGATGGTGACTGACTCGACGATGAAGAGCTAGAACTTGAGCTGGAACTACTCGAAGACGACGAACTTGGGCTTTGAGAACTTGAGCTTGAAGACGATGAAGAGGAACTGGGACTTTGCGAGCTAGACGAACTTGATGAAGATGACAAAGAACTTGACGAACTACTCGAAGAAGAACTACTGCTGCTGGACACTGAAAGACTAGACGAAGACGATGATGAGGAGACGCTTTCTGAAGAGCTGCTGCTCGAAACCGATGAGGATGAAGACTCTGAGCTGGAACTGCTGGAAGAGCTACTAGAAGCCGCCGCTTCCTGCCATGCCCCTTGATACATCCTTGCTTGCCATGCCCCCTGATATACTACACTGGCCGCCATTATGCACCTACTCCTAATCTCATTCCAAAGCCATCGGCTGAATCCACATCACTGAAATTGCCACCGGCGGCTCCTGCAAATCCTGGCACATTAGCCGTTGCGTTCGGCCCTTTATTCACGTTGTTTGTATCTTTGGTATTTCCATTGTAGTTATTGTAATCAGCGTAGGTGTTTTCTTTCAGCGATACAGAATTCGATATACCTACACCACAATTATCCAAGAGATTATTTATATATCTAGCCGCGTTACCATCGTCCAAGATTCCAGTACCAGTTACATTATAGATAGTACAGTTTTTAACTCGCGTCCCGGATTCCGCCCCGGCTACCTCGATGCCATCCCCACTCATGGTATCTATAATACATTCTATGAATGATAGAAATGAGCTGTTGGTAAAAAAACCGCCAACGGAATCGTGAGCATAGCAGAAGACAGCATAGGAGCCGTTGACGGCTATTGAAAATGCAATCCCATTTGTCGATACGCCTTCGCAATCAAACATGAGGCCAAACGCTGTAAAACCCGTTCGTGCGCCTGTCCCGGAAGAGTTCTCCGACTTACAATTTACAAAAACTGCATTCAAATCAGCACGAAAACCGGTCGCATTAAGGGTTGTATCCCTTAAATGCCTGAATTCCCAAAAGTTGTCAAACGTTAATTGGTTTGCCGCCGCCGCGATAAGCGGCCTGTCATTTCCCACAGGTGCGTCACCTCTGGTAGAATTGTATCCTTCCACCTTCATCATGGCTGTAGCTGTACCATCTAGGGCGACAATAACAGAAGCTCCCAATGTATACGTTCCAGCTTCCATATACATCTTATTACCGGCCGTCCACGCCTCAAAGTGAGCGTCGACTGGCAATACCCTTGCACCGCCAACATTGAAGGTAATACCGGTTGCATTGCCAACACCATCGCAAGCTGTCTTATCTATCGTAATAGTATTAGTATCGGTATACGCTACTATCTCATACCAATCAATAACTTCGTTAGTACCAGACACTACATACAAGATGTTGCCGACCATAAGGGCCGTGAACCCTCCTGTGGCTGATGTGAATGTAGTAGATGCAATAACACATGCGCCATCGGCCAAATTCAACTGAGACGCATCCTGCATACTATAATCAACGCCACCGCCGAACACCATAGATACAAACTTATCATTCTTGGTGTCTGGGTCTGCGCCATCATCCAGTCTAACATATACGGTACTATAGCCCAGGGCATCGTTATCTCCCCAATCCCACTCGCCTACATTCAGGCTTCCTAACGTTCCGTTAGTATCAGAAACATATGTGCCATCAGTGGTCACGGCTTTTGGTTCAGTCAGAGACGGATCACCACCACCTGCAAGCTCAACATAAAATTCATTTCCTGATGCCGTCCATTTATATGTGCCAGCTTCAACCAATGCCACCCATCGAGTTCCGCCACCGTTATCATTACTGGCGGAATCTCTCATCTCCCATACTACGTGAGTATCTAAAGCCATTATGGACTCACCCCCACCGGGCTTGAAGGAATATCTTTAGGGTCTGGACTTAAACCCAATTCTGCATGAGTACTAAGACTAAGCGGTTCAACAGGCTTGCCGGCCGAATCAACTATCCAATCTTGCATGTCGTACTGAACTCTGATTCGTCTATGGCTTGATGGACAGCCATCAGCGTCCATGATGGTATTACCGGGCGGTACATATATATTATCCAAATTACATCTCTTGAATACCACGCCTGTCATTAGTGCAGGAAATATAGCTTTATAAGGATCATCTGTCTCGCCTAACGGAGATTCACGATAGAAGCACGTTCCGACAATTTCTGTTCCGGGAATCAAGTCTGTTTCCAGTGTAAAATCTTCCCGATAAACCCGGAACGTAGGCGGAGAATGGAATTCCTTATCCTTATGAACTATCAGCTTCTTTGCGCCATTCGCAATCTCATATTTGTTATTTGTTCTTACCGTAGAAAGCAATGCGTTGATACTCACAGGCGCGCTGGAAACAAGGCCAGCTTTGAGCGTATTAGGGATTACACCCGCCTCAAGATCAGCGGTAATTTCCGCCTTTGTTTCAAACACTAACAACCCCCGCATAAAATCTTTGCGAGAATACCGTTTGCTTTCTGCCATATTATCACCTCATTTAATATTAACAGCCTTCCCCGGCCTACCAATAATCTTACCCGCTGTTGGTAGTGACCAAGCAAAGACTTCCTCACCCGCATACCGATTTCCTACCCGCAACTCAAAAACCCGATTGGTGGCCTCATTGATAATAATTATAAAAACTACTTTCCTGAAAGGGTCAGTTCCAATCCTAAACATAGCGCATTCCCACGTCTCAGCCTCGCCGAGTTTCGTAGTATGCTTGATGTCTGTTGATAATGGCTCTAATGAATATGTAATTGAATCAACGGTGAAAATTACTTGTGCAGCATCCCCGCCATTCACCCAGTCCGATTCACCCGAAAAGCGGATCTCAACATCCGCCGGAGTCATAACTATTTCAGGCGTCTGCGCAATCACCGCTGGCACAATTAAAAGCAACCCCACCAGAACTATAAGCCATTTCATATCGTCACCCCTCAATTATCCAAGTCACGGCTTGGATACATCTTGCCATATTCCATGCGACCACCGCCGATGCCAGGATACCACTTGCTTGGCCCACCAGCGCCAGCATAACAGCCACAATGACCACATCTATTACAACTTCCTTGTATTTGTTTAGCCATAACTCACCTGATAAAAAAATAACATGATTATGTCATGCCATTGTTAGCAAATATATTATAACGCTTGTTATATATACCAAGTCTGGTTTTGTGCAAAATGCTCAAATATACGAGGTTTGCCTCATAAATCCTTCAATTTTATCACGTTTGTTAAAATATCACCTATGACCTGAGATATAAACTACGCCATCGCCAGCAACAGACCTGACTGCTATAGTTGTAGTCAATACATGACGTGGTTCTCTTTCTCCTGCTGGCAGATACATACTATCATCATCAACAGGATCATCGATCTCATATTGTATATCAACAGTTTGAGCATAGATTACAAAGCCAAATACTGGCGTAGTGAAGGTTATTACTGATTCTTTGGTGTTGATATGTGCGTGAAAACTCTCAACCTCAGTACCATACGTTAAGTCTTGATTTCTACTCATGATGATTTCCTTTTTTGTGGATTAGGATTAGCAGTGAATATACCAATTTTGGGTGACTGGTTTGTTATAAATCCTCTTGCTGGATGGTAGGATTATGCTGCTGGCTTAATAACGACTGAGCCTGAGAAGCCTGTATCTGGCTCAACCTTTGTTGGCAATGACACTGTGAAAGGTATGTTGGAAGTTACTGGAATTATCATGCAACGGCAATTATGGACTATGATACCATTGGCTGTGTAGCTTTCATCATCCTCAACTGATAGATTATACACATAACCAGCATATTCTTCATATTTGATACCAGGATTAGCACAAATACCAACGCCTGGTAATAAGCCTTGTATCTCGTTTTCTTTGGCAATTTTAGCTAATTTACGCGCTTCTTTTTTGTCATCACGCCAATATATTTTAGTATGACAACTGGAACATACAGTGATTAGATTTTCTTCATTAGAATTCATCTTATCATTATCTATATGGTGTACCATTTTTATGCCTTCATAAGTACCGCATATTTGACAAATATTACCATCTCTTTTTCTTATATCCTTCTTTAATGTCTTGGTAAAATCCTCACCATAAGGCTTATCTTTTACGCCACCTTTCCAGGCGTGATTCTTTTCCCCAATACGACTGTATGCACCATCTTTAGCAGCACAGTACATAGAGCAATATAAATGATAATTCCCCACTGTAGCATATACCCACGTTCCACACACAGGACAGTCATGACTTCGTTGTGCTTCTGGTTTTCTAATAGTACCATGAGACACAACTAGATTTTCTTTAGCCCATATTCTTGCTTTTTCTCGTCTTTCTGGATTATCTATCCATTGTTTTGTGACAGCTACAGAATGACTTGTTATTATTTTATCATCCAATGCTATTTCATCTGCACGTTTCCAGCCTTCTTTACAGAATATTTTATGATTAGGAGTAACGCTTAATTGTTTACCGTTTTCTAATTTTAAGGTTATGATCTGACCTTCGTGCCAATTCTTATGTAAACCAATAATAGGTTTCCAATTACCTTTATGAGTATAGACTAAATCACCTTTTTGAACATCTTCAATTGGTTGAGGTACAGTTCGTTCACTATTTCTCTTAACTCTTATTATCGTACCTGGAAGTACGCAATTATAGCCGTTAGAAGGAGTCCATTCGTTCCATATTGGATCATCTCTCAAATAGATTCTACCATCCATAAACGCGTGTGTTTCGCGTGTTCGAGTATCTAGTACAGCAGAATACTGATAAGCTGGTACGAACTGAACCACGTCTGGATCATTCATCAGCGCCATACGTCCACGATTATAAATAGTGGTGAAATTAGTACGCAGTATCGTTTCAGCATGATATGGCTTTATAGGATCGCCAGCTTTCGCAGCAGTGCCAAAGGCTGTACCTGTGTATTTTACGTTAGCTTCTCGTAAACCACGTTGAAAGTCTTCAATAGACCAACCTTGATCTACAGCTTTAGTGACTAATAAGCGCGTTGAGTTCAGTATGTCTTTTTCTACAATACCTGCGACTGTGAATGCTCTAGCACGTTCTCTAGCAAGCATTTTCGTAAATTCAGCTTTCGATACTAATTGACGACGCCCAAACTCTTCTAATGCTTCATCAGGTGCTAGACTGGTAATATCCTGAAACTTGGTAAAACCCCTAACATTGATCCTATGACCTAATGATGCTTCTACCTCTTGACGCGCATCCTTTTTGCCTTTGAAATACGTGAAGCCAAACGCGTTCAGTAGGTGTGCGCGTATTCGAGTATCATTTACAGTTATTTTTTTGAGATTGTTAAGTTTTTTGCCTGAGATAATCTTATGACGTTTGACCTGATTGACTATACTTTGTTCAATAGCTTCGACGTCTTTAGCCAGAGTCTTGGCACTAGCAACCACGTTAGATTCAATACGTGCTTCGCGCTCGCGAAAATCTATCTTACCAGCTTCCTCGTAAATTGTAAGCTTTCGTAATACTAATTTGTTAGGTATTTGTGCGATAGGCATGTCTGAGTCCTAATTTGATTTGTATAGTTTTAATGCTGTTACGATATAATGATCTAACAGCCTCATAATGATAACCAGTTTCTTTTACAACTTGCGACAAAGAATAGCCTTGAGATAATAACATTACGATCGGTTGTTGTTGTTTAGTACATAGCTTAATCAATTCTTGACAATCTAAATCAATGCCATATTCAGGCTCATAATATTCCTGTCGCTCTATAAATACTGGCTGTCTTTGTTTAGCTATAGTTTTGCGATAGTTAGTAACAGAAGTATTCAATGCTAATCTATCAAACCAGGTATTAAACTTAGCCTTGCCTTTGAATGAAGACAGACTTTTCAAGAATCTATACAGAATATCCTGCGCTAAATCCTCTACATCTTCTAAGCTATGATGCCATAGTTGTTTCACAGCAATAGCTCTAGCCTTACTCATTACGATTGGCAATAGCTCTTCCATAGCTGATTCATCACCATTACCGGCATTCAATGCCAATTCTGTTAGTTTATCTATTATCATAACTTAATTCTGAAATGGTTTTCCAGGCTTACCTATGATTCTAACACTATTGGAAGCAGACCAAGGGCCAGTTAGATTACCACCACCTATAAAATCTTCACGAATCCTAACGCGCAGTTCCATAATTCTAAAACCCTGTGGTATTGCACTAACATCTATAATGAACTGGCATGTCTCATATACTATCATGTCTTGCTGTAATGGAAATTCCCATCCCTGTAAGCCTAATCTTACTTTTTCAATATGTGACCCCATTGGTAATATAGAATAACTGATACTTTCTGGAATCACTACAGGAGAATGCCAAACATCTTCGCCTGTAACCATTGCGCCAGGAAAACGTATCTGTACATCCTGATCTGTAAAGTATTCTTCATTTAATCTCTGACCATATGCTGTTGTTGAGATTGTAAAAAGAAGTACCAATAAGGTCAATGTAATTTTCATTGTTCCGCTCCTTGCGAAATGCTATCATAGACAGCCATTATATGCCCTAGAATCCATTTCGATTCATTCTATAGCCTATGGATAGCGTTTACGTCTTGCAGAGCCAGAACGACTACTGCGTGTTCGTTTAGTGGTAGTAGATTGCTTCTTGGTGTCTTTACGTTTTTTTCGTACCATGAATTATTCCTTTTTCTTACGCTTAAATAGTTGACTAGGCCCAAAGACTATTACATCTAATATCTTGTCAAAGAAACGTTTAATTCCATTCCACATCACGCCACTCCTTTGTATAACATTTGTTAAAGAAAAAGTAGTTATTTAGAAAAAAATGCTCATATAAGCGACGTTCAATCACACTTGTTACAATTATGCCATCTCTAGCGCATCCATCAACTTCTCAGTTCGTGCATAAGTTTCTAATACCTCAGCTTCGATCTCTTCTTTACCATCAGGACTGACGAATTTCCATGCTTCGTCAAAGGTCATTGAATCCTTAGCCATCTCGCTTGCTTTAGTCATCTTCTCTGGCAGTATACCTATAAAGTCTACGATAAAGTTTCTAACACCTTCGTCTTCTGCATCAACTAGTCCTGCTGAAACCAGTATTGATAGTATCTTAGCTTTGATTTCTGGTGATTCTTCTGTCAGTGGTAGAAACTTAAACTCTGGAAAATCTGTGACTGAAAAGTTCCACTTGATAAATGGTATCGTTAATTGCTCTCTAATGACCTCTTCGAGTGTGCGTCCTAAGTGCTTGAGGATGCCCAAAAACAGGTCAAATTGCTTCTTACCTAATGCGAATGAGCCAGTAGCGCCTTTGTCTGTGAAACCTAACAATTCAGGCACTAACATTGCTCTGGCAATCTGCGTATCACGATAGCTGATAGCTTTAGCATATAGCTCTGAACCAGAACGATCCAATTTCATATCTTCAATATCAACACCTTCTGGCTTAATAGCCACTGTTTGAAATTGTATATCTTCCATTATCTCTAGCAATAGGTTTTTAGTAACCTGATCTGTTCCTGGTGGATAAGTACCCCACAATATAGGCCCTGCGTATCGTTCTAAAAACATAGCCTGGAAGCGCATCAATACGTCCTTCTGCCACCATGCTTGATATGCTGAACGCAAGTCAGCAATACCATAAGGATTTTCCCATTCAGGCATCCATGACATGATTAGAAACTTATCAGGTGGTAATTCGATATTCTTGCCAACATTCTGTTCCTGTATTAGTGCTTCGATATTAGAGAAATTATCCAGCTTGAAGTTGAAGTCGTGAGGCTTTTTGGACTTCACAGAAGCTAATCCAATCTTGCCAGCATCCTCGCCTTCGTTGATGAAGTAATAATTCTCTTCCATTATTGAATAACCATAGTCTAAACTGGTCATCATGCCTAACAACATTTGCATTACAGTGCCTGGAATCTGCTCAAGCTGTCTTTCGTAGAATTTGGCAATAGCTACATCTTGGCTGGAATCTGAGGCTGGTTTGATGATATGACCAGTTGATAAACGTGTGAATTTCTTGACGAATAACACAGCTTTAACAGTAGCATCGCGCTTCATGTCATCATAGATCGCGAGGCCTTTTTTCTGAACCAGCGCATCTGGATTGGTTTCTTTATCAGACAAGCCAATCAGTCTTGAAGTATCACCTGTTGCTAATTCTACCCCAACCCATTCTTTTTCAATAGCGTTTTCTTCGTCAGGATTCTGAACAACACCATCGATCAACCTAATGTAGTCCAATTCATGAGACATAGTGGTAGCTACAGGATTGGAAACCACAGGCATATTCTCATAAATAGTCTTGACTTCTGCGAATAGGCTCTCGTCCTTCATCAAGGCGTCCACGACGGCCTGCTTTAACTCGTTGGACAGCTTGCTTAGTTTCTCTATAGGCTGTATCTGTTGAGGTTTCTCGTCCATGTCCCTGATCTCCTATATAAACTTCTTTTAATATCTCATTCAATGGCTGTAATAATCCACGTCGCCATGCCACAATACCTCTGCGCGCTGCTTCCACACAATGATCGTCCTTCTTGACTGGCTTTTCTACGTCGCCCTTCTCAGGATAGCTTAATTTAGTCATCTCACTTATCAATATACGACAATCGCTGGATATTATAAAAGCTGGCTTATTACCATCAATACGCATCCTGAGTAAGTGGTGCATGAAGTCTAAGCCTTCGATAATCTCACTCACAACTGGCTCAATAAGTATACCTCTTGCTCGCAACGTTCCAATCTGTTCCGCGCCAGAAGGATCACCAAATGTCTTTAGAAACTTAGTATGTTTACGCCCTGCTATTAAATCATTGCCTATTTCGGGTGTCGTCATACCTGACTTCACGAACTCGTAATAGAATATTATCTGATCCAGTGGTGTTATGGCAAACCTTAGCTCAACGTAAGGATTCGTCCAGCCAAAGTCAGTAGTGCGCGCCTTAGGCCATTCTGTAGGTATATTGATTTCCTGTGCTGATACTACGTGAAAGTTAGTATCGAAACGTGGAAAGACCAAGCCTGTGCGCGAAGGACGCCTGTTGAATAACTCTGCCTCAATATCTATAGCTTTAATATTACCAGTCTTTTCGTCAGTCTCGTAGCCCTGTCTGACCTTCTGTTGAATCGTTTCGATAGAGTTGAAGCCTAATAATGGCTTTTCACCTTTCTCTATCAAATTAGCCTCTTGCTGTATATCTTCTTCCTCAGCTATAATAACCTTTAGTCGGCGTTCACAATATTCATCAAGGTTACAATCATCACAACGATAATCATTACATGCCTCTAATGTCTCCAAAATACATGAAGTATATAGTTTATAACCACGCTCTTGAGCATTATCAACCCAATCAGACATCAAGCCACCAACTTTGTGCATGGTTGATAGCAAGACTGTGCTGGCTTTATGACCATGTTTAGCCATAGTCTGATTCATAGCAGCCTGGAATACGTCTAAAGGCATTTCGTCTATTTCATCAGCAAATAAGGTATTTGGATGTGGGCCGCGTTGTGATTTGGTAGAAGCTGTCGTTAAGGTGTATTTAGAGCCATTGATAAACTCTGTCAAGGTCTTTAATGGATCGCGAATCAACACCGCCCTTGCGCCAATGCCCTCTGTGCGTGTCCAGAACAGGTCAGTGGCATTATATACATTAGTGGCCTGCGCTTGCGAACCAGCGCATATATTGGCGTCCCAGTAGGTCTTATAACGCCCCTTCATCCAGCATTCTAAACCTGAATTGAAGCTCTTGCTCCAAAAGCGCGATGACCACAGAATTGTGTTTAATTCACGTTCATAATATCTGTCTGAGAAATATTCCAGAGGCGTGCAATGACCATCACAAACACGGCGATGTGGAAGCCAGAGGCCTAACACGTTCCATAACCATAGTGGTAGCTCGTCTTCTGATGGATTGCGATCTAAGAGGTGCGCTCGAAAAGCGTTAGTCGTCCTCTGGCTCTCCATTTCGCTTTCTATTGAGGATATTGATGGAACGGCCGTAGTTGTCATTGAGATCGCCTATGTTGATCTGTATTGGTGGTTTATCGCTAGACTTTGGCGGTTCGTTATCTATACCAAAGATCATGTTATATTCCTTAATGATAAATTCCATGTAATCAAGATTGTCTTTAGGTCTGATTTGCACCTCGCCGCCTTTGAGATCAGTGGCATATTGTCTTACTGTGGCTAAAGCGTTATTGAGCATTAGTTTTCGTGTTTCAATTATGCTTGGTATTTGTATCTGGTTCAATTTCTTGGAGATGGTTTCATTTAGTTTAGTTTTATATTCTTTGCGCTTGACTCGCCAATCATCTTTATCTATGTGTAATTTTACTGTTCTAGTTGACTTTACGTTGAAGATTTTGCATATATCACGAATGCTTAAATCCATACTTTCGCCAGTAGTAGGATCAACATGTCCTCTGATGTAATAATCTTCTATGTGTTCCCAATTATGACGCGCCATTTGATTTCAAGTCCTCCCTTATCTTAGACAACATGTGGCAGCTTTGCGCTATTCACTTCCTCCTTTGGTAACTTATTCAATATTTCGTCTCTGACAGTCTTTGCTATATGATACATCATGACTGGTGGTACACTTAAACCTAATCTTGCCCATTGTTCAGTAAATGAACCTATTAGTTGAAAGTCATCAGGGAAGGCGCATATTCGCTTGAGTTCTGATATTGAAAATTTGCGTTTTTCAACATGTCCATCTTTTTTAACCTCACAATGCCAATGGGAACCTAAAGCCGCCCCTACTCCTCCAATAGCATTAATACATGGACAAGGCTTTCCTTTGGTAGACCTTTGGTCAGTTCCATTAAAAACACTCTGTTTCACATCAATTATCCATGGCAACACATCTCTCACAGTATATCTATACTTAAATGGCTTAGGATATACAATCTCTATATCCAAATCTTTTCGTACGCCTATAAAGATAATTCTCTGGCGCATCTGTGGTACTCCCAGCCACTGAGCATCTAATAACCTAGCTTTAACAATATATCCACAATCAATCAATCGTTGTAATATCAACTTGAAATAGCCCTTAGCCTTACCTTTAACTAATCCTGAAACATTCTCAGCAATAAATATTTTTGGCTGTATTCCTTCAATCAATCTTGCATATTCAAAAAACAAGTCATCAGTTCTTTGTTTCTTCCCTAGATATGTTTTTTCTTTACCCCATTTTTCAGAACCTTTACCAGCAGTAGAAAATGAATCACAAGGTGGTGAACCATCCATCAAGTCTAATTCACCTTTCTGTAAACCTATAGTTTCTAATATTTCATTAGATTGTACTTCTCGAATATCTCTTTCGTCTATAATAGCAGAATGATTCAATCTATATGTTTCTGCTGCTATTGATATGAATTCATTAGCCCATAATACCTTGAATCCTGCCATGCGATAGCCTAAAGAAGAACCGCCACAACCCGAAAATGTAGAGATAACATTATATCCATTCCATTCTACTTGCTCAATCTCTTCCATCGAAGGTATTTTATATTCAGGCTTTTCTATTTGACTCATTTTGGTTGTCCTGACCATTCATACTCACATTTAGGACATTTGTATTCAGTATCTATATCATTATCATATTCAGGAAAATCATCAGGCGCTTTATCATCACCATCCAGCAATGCCATCAAGTCTTCCAACTCATTACCAGTATAAGGCAACATACGCTCAACTTCTTCAGGCCCTAACATAGCGTCTATCTCTTTAATAACCTCAGCCAGCTTCAATTCGTCTGGCTCACCTCTTGTATAATCTAAAACTAGTGTCAATTCTCTAGCAACGCCATCAGATACTTCACCATAGTTTAAGATAGGTATTTTGCCTTGTGCGATCTCTTTCTTGATAGGATATAGCTTTTCGTCGTCGCCATTCTTCTCAGCAATGTAATAACGCTTGCCGCGCTGTTCAATCTGTGTTATTAGCTCATTAACGATCTTCCACCTATGTTCACCATCAATGACCTCGTATTGTCCATTCTCAAGCTGTCTGACTTTGATAGGATCGATAAAGCCATGCTCTAGAATACTGATACGCGTCTTGGCATAGATAAAGTCGCTCTGCACATTAGGATTCCACTGATTAGGATGTACTAATTCTATGTCAACCCACTCTATATTTAGTTCAGGATTATTCAAGGCCTCTCACCTCTAATATCAACGTGCAACCATTCTGATTCTTCTTTACGATATACCTTAACGAATTCAAAATGCTTTTTAGCAATAGTAGTTAGCAAATCAAAGTCATTACGATTATATGGTCGTATGTCTACAGCACGTCCATTCAGATGATAACTGTCAGTCTTACCACCTACTGTAATGTTCCAACGCTTACAACGCGTCCACGAGTTGACTATGATTGGCTTTCGATACTCTTGTCTGACTTTATGCAGGTTGTCAAGTGTCGCTTTTTGGAGCACAACTAAGCCACAACCACAATTACAATTAGCTTCTTTTAGTGTGAAGTTTAGTATTATTACAGCATTCCAGTTTATCATGATTCGACCTCGTAACCATATCGTAGCGCCATATCTTTAATACGTTTGGTTAATTCAACGTCTTTAGACTCTAATTCAGCCCACGATAAAGGTTTGAATCTACCTTTACGCGTGTGTGTGTTTCTAGGAATATCTGGCAATGGCTGATCGGGCAATCCTATTATGTTTAGCAACTGTAACCATACTGTATCAATATCTTCAATTCTGTAGCGAAAATGATAATACTTTTCTATCTCAGAATTCAAGTGTAAATATAAGCGCATTATAGCATGGATTAAATCACCAGGTTTGGGTTCAATGCCTGTGTAATTCGTAATGAGCTGCCAGGTTTTAGGCTTTATCGTCTGCATTGAGGCTATGACCTTCAATGGCTCACGCACCTGATGCAATATTAAACCTTCTTTACGATCAGCTAAGAATGACACGATGCAAAACGCCGCAATACCTTGCTTTCCAAATGCTTCATGCTGAATATCTATACCAATCGCTTGAAAGCAACGAGCTATGTATTGAGTACCACAGCGCGGTGTTCCTGCAATAAACACGTAACCAGCTTTATCATGCGGCTTTATGTTGAAATCATATCGCATATATGGACGTCAGATGACGCTCTCTTTCTTTCAAATCCAAGCCATAACCATAGACGAAATGGTCACCTATATTTATTCCAACCAATGGACAGAAGACTTGTTTCTTGCGATTCGCAATCTTCGATAACAAAACACATATCCATACTTGTTTAGCGCCGTTCATTCTAAGACTCGATTCTAAAAACTTAGCAGTCTGTCCAGTATCCAACAAGCAATCTACTACAATTATGGTTCTATCCTTAACCTCTAATGAAGACTTGAGTAGCCAGTCTATTGAACCAGCAGTATTCAATACCTTCACAAAATCTACCTGATGCTTAATAGTAAGTCTACGAATCAGGTCACTAAAAAAAATGAAGCCGCTATCCAGAACACATAATAGTAAAGGATCTTTGTCTGCGAAACGTTTGTTAATATCCATTGCTAGACGTTCTAAAGCGTCCTGAATCATGACCTTATGTGCGATTATTTTATTCATTGCGCCAATGCTTTGAAAAAGCCCACCTTATATAGAAAGCCTAATACTACAGTACATACCAATAAAACAGTACCGCCAACAGCTACAGTCTTGAGCATAAAATCTTTAGAGTCCTTTTTAATAGTTTGTGTATCTCTGTTATGTTCACGGCCATTAGCGATTCTGGTTGTATTCTCAGTAATCTGTTTAGTATTTCCAGCACATGGTAATTCTTTAATATCTATTTTAATTTCCGCCACGTCATCCTGTAATGGTTTAAATAGAGCTTCAATCCATTTACGATCAATATCTTCCATTACTATTTCTCCACCAGTCATTTCTTGTCACTCCCTTTCATTAAGGTTTTTTTTTACACTAACCGCACAAGAAGTGACAAATAAGCTGTGATTTTCAAAAGAACTATACTAAATTTACCACATATTGCTAAGAGTGTCAAGAATTATCGCCTGTGTTGTGCTTTGATTCTGATTATGGATAAATACATATGACGTGAGATAGGATTGGATTCTAGGCTACATTTTGGCGTAAATAGACATAGAAAAAGCCCCTGACCCAATTAAGGATCAGAGGCTAATGAGACCTAGATGAACTCGAACTAGAACTTGATGATGAACTTCATAAGGTTTATACCCATAAGAAGTATATCATATTATTGGTTGGAAGTCAAACATGTATCTCTATATCACCAGCATATAACGTCATAGGATACCTGAGTTCCATATCTATCACTGTTCGATCATAATACATCATCTGACATTATACCTAATTTTCTGCGAACCACTTCATGTCGAAGCATGGCTATATTCCTGTCATACAATGTTATCATGTGAAAATTTATCCAATATCGGCCGATCCAGAAATAAAACATTATCAAATAACGCTTCTCCCATCCATGATTGCACCACTTCCATCGACAACACCGATGCTCTAAATTATCACTCACCACAATCATCAGCCGCTCTACGCGCAATTCCTTTATCATATCGCTCCTTTTATAGCTTTGTTGTATCTCTATATCCCAGAAGTATATGTTTGAGCATCATCTCATAATTACCTATTAGAATACGTACTTTACTTGCATCTGTATGTTCCATAATAATATATTCCATAACAGTTTGCTTTAAGTCACTGGTTAAATCCATTGCCTTCTCTATTCTATTATCAAGAGTTTTTTGTTTAAGCATTATTCTTTTCTCCTTATTCTGGCATAAATCCTGTAGCATCTTCACAAGCACCTATTATATCATCAGCATTATATTCTAATATTTCATCAACTGTACCTGTTGGACATCCTTTTAATGTCCATAAGATAATTGCTAATTGTTCATCTGAATACGACTTATTCAACGCCTCTCGCATATTCTTTCTTTTCTTAATATCTATCATTTTATAGTCCCTTTCGATCATAGGTAGCATTATGCTACAAGTCAAGTAGCAATTTGCTACCACCAAGTAGCTTTATGTTACCACGAAATTCATGCAAAATCAATCATAGTCTCATTCATATAATTAAAACTAATCCAAACTTCCACCATAACGTCCAATTCTTTGTTGTCCTGTGATTCTTTGTCTGCCTCACAATCCTAACCAACTATTTTCTAATTCGTATCTATTAGGATTACACTCTAATCCACCATGTTCATATTCCATAAAGCCTGCTTTAACTAAATCCTTAATACCGCGACTTATAGTTGTCTTAGCAAATCCTGTTATATTCCTTATCTCACTATATGAAAACTCAAAGGGTATTTGAAGTCCACCACGTTCAGCAATCATTATGACATACATCCAACGTCTAACCTAGTGTTCTCAAGACTGTAATCAAGGATAGCTAATCCTTTTAAGTTCTGATTACAGTATACCATATAGAGATACAAGTGTCAAAAACTATTCAGTATTACATAGGCGCTACAACAGGATATGGCGCCTTATCCCTATCGGAAATATCTATACGCTTCAACCCGCTCGTGGTAGACATCAGAGTACCATTGATTCGCACAGGACAGTCGAACAGTTCTCCTTTAACAGCCTTGCTTATTGCGCCAAATCCCTCATTTCTTCCTTCCGCGAAGTCACACTCATCATTACCAGACACACAGCCTGGGCAGTTACGATCATAAAACCGATATAGATTGGCAAACATACCTACGTTTTGTAATACTTTCTTGATAAGCGGCCGGCTTATTTCACAGCCAAGCTCCTTATCTAATGCCCTTTCCATTGCTTCCTCAAAGTCGTGTATTGAATAAATATAAGCATTCCTATTCGTTTTCATTTTTCAATCCTCCTTTTAATTCAGATTTACAAGTGCAGTCATCCATCATAGCTATCTTGATTGATATTGCCGACATGCCATTTTACCTTAGATAATCATATATCATGTTCACTTACCGAGGTGTTTTGCCCATACCTAAAGCATGTAATGTTTTGATAAATTCTCTTGCTTTATCGCTGATCTCTTTGTGCATTATACAACATTGTTTAGGCATCAGTCATTCTCCTTTAATGCAGAAACCATGTCGAGCAAACGCTTAGTATGATCCACCTTTTCAACAAATTCTACTTCACCTTCAAGATGTGTTTCCAATAGCTTTATCATAGCGTCTCGATCTTCATCATCTACTATCAAAGCAAATACAAGGTGAATATATGTACTGGTATCCTTTGTTTTACAAGCTTCTTCAATGTAATCTAAGGCATCTAACAAATTTATAACAGAACCGCGTTTATCTGGCTGGACAGCAATCGTCCAACTATGTGAAGTTTCTTTACATATCACACAGGTTTTCATTGTTTACGCTCCTTTCTAAGCACCTTCTCTACCAGCCTCAACACCTAAAGCATGTGCTTCGTGTAAGGCGTCTTCGACAGTTTGTAATAGAAAGACAACTGTTTCGTCAGCTATATAGCCACTTTCAGGTATTTCAATTTGTTTGATAAGCGCGGCTACAATTACTACTGCTTTTGATTTCAGATTGCCATCTGCCATGTTATATCCCCTTTCTAAAGCAATTCAGGCTCTACAGACTCACGCTCAGTTGGCATCAGTTCTATAACCTTATCTCTTGCGAAACCCAAGCGCATATCTGTGTCCATTAGACGTTTCTCTGCTCCATGATAATTCAATAACTTAGAAGTCAATCGCTGTTGAACCTTCTCGACCTCATTACTGAAACGACTAAGAATACCTTTCTGTTTCTCATACAGTGCTTCCAGCGTAACGACCACTTCCTTTTGCTTCTCATACTTCCTAACCTTAGCCTCAGTACCTAATACAACTGCTTCTCCTTTCTGGTAATTCTCCACCACTTGGATTAGTCCTTCACCTTCGTCTTCTACAACATGCTTTCGATAGAAAGTGCCAGATACTGTTGGATTCTTACGACTCTTATAAACACCTTCGCGCATCTTGCGATCTTCTTCATTAACCTCAGCCCAGAACTTTTCCAAATTCATCGCACGAAAGCCACGAAAATGTTTCAAGCCTTTGATACGCGGGTATGGTTCTGGAATGTAGGTAATATCATCAGGACTGCAACCAATCATGAGCTTGCCAATTTCTAAGCCTTCGTCTTTGAGTTTCTTGAGCAACTTTGCCACATCACACAAAGGCATTTCTTCTAAAGTATACATAGCACCTTCTGAATATGAGCCACAACCACGCTCTACCTCAGGCTCTTCTGGCGCATCAGCTACCTTTTTGATAGTCACCAAGCCTGATACTTGCTCAATCGCTTCTGGCGTTAATCCAACTATCTTAGTGATAGGAAACTCGATAAAGGCTGAAAATGCTTCTACGTTTGGTTCTTGCTGAACACATAACACTCTATCATTCCAATTCATTGCCATCAGTGGTAATAGAGCAATACGTCTTGTGATACCATGTTTACGCGACTCTTCGATAAACTGTGGTATTGTGTAGTAGCTTTGGCCTATGAAGTGCATCCAACTTGACATAGTTCAGCCTCCTTTCATTAGTCAATATTAAAACTACAGCCCAACGAAGAAACATAGCATCGCGCTACGAATCTAAAATCTATGCTTATGACATCATCATCACTATGTCTATCACCAAGTTCTTTAGACTTAAACGTTTTATCATGCAAGCATTGCATCTCAAAGAGACGATTGAACCAAAAACCACCCTTTAATCCTTTTGATTGGTAATATGCTTCTATGTCAGCATAGGTAAAATCTTCCCATCCCTCATTACGATCTTTACAGAAGTTGACAATCCAGATTGCTGAGGTTTCTGTCTCACTGTTGCCAAAGGCATCCCAGAACTGCTTCGACGTGTCAATATCTGATGGCTCAATAGTTGCTGTCGCTGGTATCAATTTGTGTTCCATAACAATCATTACCCCTTAGTGTCTAAAATGTCAATTATGACTATGTAGTATCAATAAATTCCTGCAAATCATCCCGCGATTTCACCACAGCATAACTTAATCCAATCAATTCTATAAGCTGTTCATCTGATGCTGAATTAACAGGATAACCACCTTCTGACTCCATGCCTGGAAATGGTTTAGCTGTGAAATACTGGCGAATGAACGACAATACACCAGCAAATTCCTTATTACGATTATCTCGCACATGCGCTATTTCAATGCTCAATTCTTCTCTAATACTCTCGCTTGCTTCCAACGATTCGCCTGAATCAGCTAAACGCCTTAGATATATCTTGTTTTCTTTCTCAAGTTTATCTATCTTAGTCTTGTGGTTATTAAGATCAGCTTGCATCACATCCATACCTCTAATCGCGCCAGTTAATTGCCTTTGATAGCTTTCCTCTGTCTCATTAGGTAAAGGAATAACCATATCAGGTTCAGTTGAATCAGACTTATGTTCTTCACAAACTGGCACATAGACAAAATCCCACATAATACCACCTGTTTTATATTCAGTTAGTATCTTTTTCTCTAAAGCTACTGCCTCGCGCGCTGTATCAGTGCCTAAACATTCATTACATATCATTTTATTTCTCCTTGTGTTCAATTCTAATCCAGTTTATGATACACTACACCACTAACTCACTTGGTTGCCCTTAGAAGCCCATTTACGAGCCATATAACCACCTATAGTGATACGCCATAACAAGCCTATCGAACCTATGCCACGAATCTCGTCCTCTTCTATTGCCACAATCAATTCTGTTGTATCTATATCTTCACCAGTAGTAGCGCGAATCTTCGCAGGATCATTGATAGTCAAACGTTTGCAGTTTACAATAATTATCACATGATTATATTGCCATACTGTTAAGCGTGAATTCGTCCCTAAAATACCAAAACCACTTTCGTATTGCCAAGTATATTCTTTCCATTTGGCTAATATGATACGTTTATACATCTCATAATCACCAAAATATACGCGGTCTTTTATTGTCTCATATAGGTCTATGGCTGATAACATAACTAATTCCCCTTAACCAGCTTGTCATGATTAACCTTCATACATTTATCACAACGATACATTGCTTGTGCTATTGCTAACTTCTTAAATGGCCCAACCAATATACCACAAGCACAGCGTTTCCAAAACTCAGGATTCCATATATCATGGTTCCATATATCATGGTTCCATAAAATAGTCATCATACATTCCCATCATGTCTTGTTACTTCGCCACAAATACGACACATCATATAACGCTCATCCTTAACATCATCTATCATATCTGATCTGTCTTGCCATCTATGCCCTTTTGCTTCACAGATAAGGTCTAATATATATTGCCTACTATATGAAAGACCTTTGCGCTCTGCGCCTAGCTGTTGAGCATTCACAGTCAATCTTACAAACTGTTGAGCATCATTATCATCATCAATATTCTGCAAGAAGGCTAGAATTTTATTAACATAACTTGATGGTAGTGGATGTTCCATTTTCAACTCCTTAGTGCAACTACGCTATAATGTGAATCCTGAATCACCAGACTATTACCTAACCAATCCCACGCGCCATTACCAGCATTGAGACTAGCACAACATTGTTTAGCATCATATAGTGTTACCATAGGCACTATACAAAACCTTTCAACTGCTTTCTTTACGCCGCGCTCGAATACTGACCAGCTTCGCGAACTTCGTTGAATGTAATACTTTGGTTTCTTAGCCATGATTATGTCTCCTTAATAGTGTCCCAACCACCTGTAGCTGGCAGTCGATACCATGTTAATTCAGCTCGCACCTCTCCATTATCATCAAAACCCTTTGCGCCTATCTCCATAGGGAAGTAACCTGGAATGAGACGCTTGCTATTTATTCCACGCCATGATACATAGACATTTTTATATGAACCATTGACCAATATCTTACCAATCAGATCGCCACCGCCATTAACCCCAATTCCTTTATACATCCATTTAGGCAGCGTATATACTCTTTGTGCTGTTAGTCCTTCTTGTGTCATCATGATATATTCTCCTTCTAATTGGAAACTCTATGCTCTAGCTCGTCTAAAATAGTTCTCGAACATTTCATAACGCTTTGCTTCCCTACGACTTTCCAATACTGCTTTTTTTATTTCATCATATCGCCAACTGGACATATAACATGCTGGATTATCACGATTAAGTTTACGTCCATAGCGTCTATTCAATAAGACCATATCATCGTAATTATCCTCACATATCGCGTTCCAAATATCGAAATAGATAGTATCGTATTTCATATCTGCAGGTGGTTTCCAGGTCAATATATCATCACACAAAATAGTCACCTTATCATTCAATGGCAATTGAGGTGATACTAAGTCAATGATTTCCTGTTCCAATTCTATAACAGTAATAGATTCAATCTCAGGCTTATCTTGAATAGCCAACAAGATCATTCCCAAACCTAACCCACCTATCAATACATGACCATTAGCTTGACGTACAAACCATCTATTCGTGCGACGTTCCATCTCTGTATCAGACATTATAATAGTTCCAGATTTACTTCTCAATTGTGTTATAATCCCAGGCTTCTGATTAGCACTTTCGCGTGTCCCATTTATAATATCTCTAAACATGGCATTCTTGATACGATCCTCAGTTAATTCTAAACAACCTATCTCAAAATTCTCACTGCTTCGAGATTCCAATACTGTAGACATATCAATATAATTCATTACTTTCCCTTTAGTATATAGCCCTCTAAAGCTGATTCAATTCTCTTACGAGTATGTGGTATAGCCACTAGCTAGAATCGCTTTAGAGGGCATGTTGTGTGCGTTGTTTAGTATCGCTTACGATCAAGTCGATCTGATTGTTTCTTGGCCCATTGCTCCAAGCCCAAGACTGTTCCACGATTTTGAGCAGATTCTTCATGATCAAACCAATCTTCTGCAAGTTCCTCAAAATGTTCATATAACATCTTATGTTGTTTAGCATGTTCTATTTCTTCTTCACTCTCTGATAAGCCTTCGATCTGATCCTGGAAAGCGCATTCCAAAGCAGCTAACTCCACCTTAGCACTCATTACTTTTGCCTCGCAAGTTGCTAAAGCTTCTCTTAATTTATTGAGTTCATATTTTACATATCCTTTATCATCACAAGGCTCAACTGTATAAATATGTGTAACCATGATCTTAATCCCCTTTACAATTAACCCAGACGACTGCTCTAACCATTAGAGCTTGCCCTACCCTTCAATCTCTGGATCATGTGTAGGATTGATCAAGAGTATTTAATTAACCTACTTGCTGTATACCTCAGCTTTCGCGGCTGTTGCCAGCACTATCGCTCTTGACCATTGGTTGTTTAGACTCATTACATAATCTATCCCTCATTCTTTCGTATCTTAGCCACACCAGATAGCGACTTCTCTTTCAGCTACTAGCAGTAACAGGAGCAGCGTCTTTCGTGCGCTCGCGTAGCCTATTCGCTATCCACCAATCCTACTCAAACCCAAGTTTCTTACCTTCTTCAATCAACCATTGATTGCGATTTTCAGTAATTTCTAATTGATGTAATGCCCATTGGCTCTCGCCTCTCCGCAAGCAACGCATCAAGCCAGAAACAAAACATGCCACAGCAGTCTGTGTTATCCATACAAATACATTCAACAATACTAACAAATACCATGTCGTTCTATTCATATCGCCTCTCCCTGGAATCGTCTCAGAATATTCCAGACATATCGCTGAATATACTTTGGTATCTGATTAAGGCTCTGATTGAAATAATGCAAACCTGTCTCTGGTGTCCATTGCCAATCATATTCTCTGGTAGTCTTGGTGTCTTTAATAGCGCCAAAGTACAACTTATCATTTCGTCTATAACCTGTTACTATCCATTTGTAATTATCTGAATGGTGTTCAAGATAGTTTACTTTCTCCATTTATATCACCTCAGTTTGTGCTATATCAAAAACAGTTCCTACAAAAAACCTAGTCGTCTCATCCTCATCATCTTCATTCTTCTTCCTAGATGGATACCAGATCATCATACCATGCTCACCTTGTTGTACCTGACGTCCTGCTTTTAGCCATTGTCTATAACCACCAACTACTGTAGGTATATCCTCAGAACGTTGCATAAGCATCAATACTGCGTTGTTAAGCGATAATGTCTTACCATCTACGTTAGTGATAGATTGTGTAGCAACTAAGTCAAGCTTCTGCTCCTCAGTCATGTTTTTTAAGGCTTTAGCTAACTTACTGAATGCTTCTTTTCGTTGCTGGTTCATAGTCAATTCCCTCATTCTGATTCAGATATTACCTACTCAGCCAATATAGCTTCCATCTCTTCGTAAGTGATAGGCTCTTCACCTTCCAGTAGATTCTCGTGTAATCAATCACCATGTCGATTATGTCCCACGTATTCATCAGAATCCTTCCATAGATAGGAAATTTTATATCCTCATCTTAGTTGTGATGATCGTCAGGAACAAGCTCATCCTCGAAAAACGCTGTGCTCGCTCAATTCCCATCCAATATGATGCAATATGCTTCCAGAGTTTTATTGAGTTTGTCTACTATCCCATATTGTCCTATGCAAATACCTTCGCTAACTCTGACTCTATCGCCTTTTTCAAATTTCATCAGCTTTCCCTCTGTCGAGTTGAGTACCTTATTTCTCCTTAAAATGTGGCTATCGCTACATCTATTATCTCATCAACACAAGAATTACAATAAAACCAATTCTCACCAATCTGTTTCTGCGCTATGTCATACAGTTCATTTCTTGAATATCTACCATAAGTCATTATCGACTTATGTTTCTTGCAGAGTTTGTCCATATTCTTACCCCAACGATAATCAATCTGATTCATTGGGCCTTCTACTCTTTCAAGCCATCCTTCCTCTACTAGCTGATCGAGACATTTCCACCATTCATGATCGCCATAATCACCATATTCTACCTGATCTTCACCAACTGGAAATTTATATAAGTAACTCATGTCTGGTGCTTCTGTATATACCTTAGCAACCCAATTCCAAACCTTGACTTTCAATTCTGCCTGTACCTTCATAATGTATCTCCTTAGTTATCCAGTCAAGCGACTGACCTAATCTCCATTTAACTTTCTTGCTCGTTTCGCCATAACGCCTTAGCCAATTCTTCTCTCAAATCCTCAACCTTCCTGTTAGCATCATTGAGAATGTGCTATCAAATCCTGATCCATCTCATCTATTTCTTCTTCGATTTCTCGTGCTTTCTTCTCGTCATCAAAGTATTGAAAAACCAAATGTTCTACAGATATGATCCTTCCCTTATCGTCTTTAAGTGTCGTATCATCTCTGCGCTCATATTCAATTCTCTGAGCATCAAGTTCTTCTCTAACCTTATTGGCAATTGAAGAACGAATCAACACGCTACCAATCGAAGTTGTAATATCTACGAAATCACCATTGCCAATTTTAGAACGAAGTGTATTAGGATAATATCGCTTTATAGTTCCAGAATCACCAGTCAACAACATTTTAGTGCCATCTTCTTCTACGCCGAATTTCTCTTTAGTTAATGTATCTTGAATCTGCATATCCAACTCCTTAGCTATCGACTCAACGCCTGCGCCCATCATGGGAGCTTAATTCACCAGCCCACCAGCTTGAGTCATGTCTGGGATTACAGCCAAGTTTGCTAAACCCAACTGCATTGAGTAGTAATGTATATTCCTGACTTTAACTACTTCTTATTTCTTCTTACACCTATAGTATACAACAGTATAAAGTAAATGTCAAGGCTTTTAGTAAGAAAAAAAGGCTTTAATAGTAATAATCTACAGGCAGGATAATATTATGGTGAGATAAACCTACTTACAACAAGGCTTTACAGCTATATATAAAAAACAAAGAAAATATCATTTTTAGGTGTTTTGTTTAGGTCTGCCTTTTCGTGGAAGAAATAAACCTAGATAAGAACACCTATCTTTTACAGCCATTTCATCCACTTTCAACATAGTTGCTAATTCTTTTTTGCTCATAGTTTTATAATGCTGACGCAACACACTATCCCATGCTGTCGTCCATTTGATTTTCGACATATTCAACACTCTCAACCTGCGCTGGACTATGCCTTCTGAACAGCCTAATGCTTGAGCTATATTGCTAATGCTCATATCCAATTCTCTAAGGTGCTTTAATCGTATATCATTGTTAGCATCCCAGGCGAATGATTTTATTTTGTATTGCTTATTATTATTAACTTTTATCATCATTACCCTCCACATCTACACAAGCCATGTTTCGTAATGCCCAGAACCTACCACATCGCGGGCACGTCCATGCGTTATGCTCAAATATAGTTAGCTCTATTCGTGCAATCTTATCACCAGCTTGACCTTCAAAGTCCATCTCGCAAGGACATTCTAATAGAAATATACCTGTCTCACCTGTCTCTAAAGGAATGATAATCTCAGTTGCACCAGCTTTAACAGCTTCCTGATATTCTTCCTCAGCCTTTAGATCGCCATCAAGCCAATTCCATATGCCCATCATTATGTTGTCTTTTTTAGAGAATTTATCACTTCCATATTCGCGAATTCTAGTAATTAGTCGTTGAGGTGTTGTATGTTGTTTCCTGTAGCTTCTTTCGATAGCTGACATACTAAGTTGTCGTCTCATACGCCAACCATTGTTTTCCATATCTCTCAAAGCCTGTATTATTGGCGAGGAATCAGGACGAACTACAATGCCATGTTTAATAAATGTTTGTATCATGTTTTGAATATCCATATACCCCCTTTACTCAACATCTTCTGGCTCAACACCATCTAAATATGCTGCAATAATCTGACCATGACACAACAGCTTGCCTTGAAAGCCTACTTTAGGTCTGCAAAAGCAGCCTAGAGTTTTGTCTTTTAATTGTCTCAATATTTTCTCATATCCATGATCATTTTTTAATTTATCCTTCAAATATATCCTATACTTGGCTATAGATTCATTTCTTGATAGTTGTTTAGTTATACGAAAAGGATTGCCATATATAGATCCCTCACGATATGTAGAGCCTCTACCTATGTATACAACTCCTTCTTCTTTCCAGTTCGGATTATGCTTAATGTTTATTACCTTAGTCATGATGCCTCCTGTTTATCAAGACTTATTCTCTTAGTTCGATATTCACGCATAATACGCCCCCTAGCTATACGACGAGGTTTTACTCGATACTGAAACCATCCATATCCAATACATCCATGATGATATAAACGCATTCGCTTAGTAGGATAATCGCGTTTATGAAACATTTGACAAGGCCCACTATCCATCTCAAGATCGATAATAATATTTAACGAAGGATCAGATATACATCTCAATATACATTTATATCCATGTACGCATCTAAGACACATAAATGTACGCCATGATGGAGTAGTAAAGTATTTGGTGAAACTTCCCTGAACTTTTTTGCTAGGCATTGCTTCTGGATCAATCATTTTGATAATAGCCTCCAATCTTAAAGAAACCCCTTAATATCACACATCATCATTATGAAATTAGCTATATCTGCCCCTTCACCCAGAACGTCAATGCCTTTCTCTATAGCTTGAATAAATTCATTAGCTTCTTCGTGAATCCTAATGCCAATATACTCAGGATCGCAATCTTTCCATCCACCCTTATCTTCATTCTTCTTCTTTAGAAGTTGACGCTCCATAGCCTCAGCAAAGCGTTGGACTTCTGGGCGCAAACTAACACGTTCAATTACCGGAACTATTTCTTCTGTCAACGATCCATCAGGATTTCGTCCTTCGGGTACGCCCCTAGGCTTCCATCCAGGAGGCCCCACAATATCGCCATTGCTATTTCTTCCTATTGGCATTTTATTTTCTCCTTATTTATCAAGCCTTAATTGATATACCTCAGCCAAAATACTAATAACGTTATTCAATGTTTTGCAACTTGGACTCTCAAACTTAATCCTCTCGGCGTCTTTACCAGTCCTCTCCATATAATCACCAGGAAAGCTATCACAATCAATCCACTTTAGACCTCCAATCCATTTAACCTTTGATTGCTCAAGCAAGCCATATCGTCTATAGTGTATACCTTCGCGATTCTTTGAAAGTAAGTATTCGTAAAACTGTTGAGACCATTTCTTATAATCATTACCAAACATCATACAGTTAGTAGTGCCATTATCCTCAATAAGCTCAACTTTAATTATCACAACAAATATTCTCCTTCTTCGTATAATTCCATAATAGCATCTCCACCACCTTCATTCTCATCAACTAAAAAAGCTAGAGGACATTCATAATTACATTGCGCATGAATTGTACAATTAGAATCTTCTTTATCTGTTGCGTCAGGATGACTACAGCCATACCCATTATTACAATGCTGATTACAATTGCCAACAAAATAACCACATCGACTAGCTAGCATTCCTAAGCGTATTCGACTATTCATAGAATATTCTCCTTGTTAATTTATCTTCCTGCAGGAAAACGTTTCTTCCATTCTGCTGAACTTTTTTTCGTGATATAATTCTTCCAGGCATAAGATACATATCCTGAACGTTCAGCCATACTAGGTATCCATAGCCATATGCAACCATGTAGCCTACAATGTAATGATCCAAATCCTGTTGAACCCTCAACAGAAAGCCCTCTACCGCACTTAGAACAGCCTTTCATAGCTATCTCTGCAATAGTAGAACATCCATCTATCTTGTGTGGTAATTTCAGTCTATAATATAAGCCTTCTGGATCAATTTTCATTATTTCACCACCTCTGGAAACTCCCTTATCATCAAATCATCAGGTATTGGTTCTTTGTTAGACATGGCTTTCATAAAAAACTTAACGTCTTGCTCTCGACACTGATCGCGAATCTCTCTAGCCCAATCAGGTTTCATAGGTCTTGCACCTGGGCCTGTTTCTGCCCCACATATAACTTGATGTATGCCAGTTAAATCCAAATTGGTTAATGGACTGAGCAATGGTTCTAATGATAAGAACTTAATCTTAGCCCCTGTAGCTCGCAAATGATACAATCTATGCAAGTATTGCTCATGTTCTACTGTGACGCCCATCCAGATATTAGAATGCCAATCTAAATGTCCTTCTGTAGATAATGCTAATAATCTTTCAGATCGTTTTGTCAGAAGTTGATATTGATGCTGTGGATACCAATCACCCATTGCTAAAAATAATGTCATAATGAAGGGAACAGATACGTCACGATGAAAAGTATCAGACATCGAATTGACAAAGATACGACTTGGTTCCTTTATATCAAAAGGCATTTGTAACTCATTCCAGTGCATAACCACTTTATCAAAGCCTTCAAAATATTTATAGATTCCAGGTGGTACTCGTTCCCCACGATCTATTTTCGCGTCACAAATACCTTGTAAACGCCTAGTCATGCTTTTTGCATAGCAATAATCGCATGAAATGCTTCGCCATGAGCAACCAGTAATGCAGTTCCAGGTTTGGTCAGTCCATTCTATTTTCGACATTCACTTCACCTCCAAAGCACATTCCAACACATCTGCCAACACAGCCACATTGCCAGCCTCTAATTCTTTCTTTATCTCACATGGAATTAGTGTCTTAGGATCACGTAATCTGCGAATCAACTCTTTAATATTCAATACCTGTTCTCTTGTAACAGCTTCATCATGTATTGTAAAAAGTGGATGATACCCTTCTGATAAAGCTTCTCTCATAGCTTCTGCTTCTGTATATGGTAAATATAACTCACCTGTAAATGTACTCCCAGCATGAAGCACTCCTGTTGATAACTCAACACCCTTTTCAGTGTTGTTCATGCTTTCATGATTACCATTAACCCAATCACTGAATACAAAATGTACTAACATTAGACCTCCTTATCTGCATAATTCAGATCCAACCACGCTATAGTATGAGTCGCAACTACTGTTGATATATTGATATGATTCTCTCGTTGAAAAGTCTCTACGCCTCTATCTTCTACCTCTCTATGATGCTTACGACACATTGGTATCGCTGCGAAATCAGAACCTTTCAAGCCAACACCACCACATACTGTATGATGTGGTTCTGATGGTCTAGCCTGACATACACAGCATGGTCGTGAGCGAATGTATTGTAGGTATGATTCTGAACGTCCTGGCTTGTGTTTAGGTATCATTTAATTGCCTTTCCATAAGTTTAGTTCCAATATCAGCAGTAGCTTCTCTAAACATACTATGCAATTGTGCCAATCCAGCCAGTATACTTAATTGTTGTGCGCCTGTATCCATATTATGACAATTCATCGTATCAGGAAATCCTTCAAAGCTACCCAAATAAATACCAGTCGCATTACCTGGAACATTCATTACTAAGCTACCATTTTGGCAGTAGGTTTGAAATGAATGTTTAGTAAATTCTCGTACTTTACTCATTAAATCCCCTGCTTTAATCATAGCATTATTCACTTCCTTGATCTCAATTCTTTTATTCTCAGATATTCCTTGTAGCCATAACAATACTGTTTCTTTGAAAGGTATTTGTATAGAAGCTGAGTGCATGTCTGGTTTGGCAACTGTTAGCTTAATTCTCATATCTGGAACTTTCGCTCCTTTTCCTATACTATATTCGTCATAATTCAAAGCCTCAAACAATAGTTTCAGATTAGCTCTAAGTATTAGAATATCACGCCATTGTGTCTTTGCTTCATTACCAGTACCATTACAGCAAAAACATTTCTCATCACCAAATATAGGATCATGTCTACCAGAACCCTTACAGTTAGAACAAGTTTCCATTTTATAACGCGGTAATCTTGGACTATATATTATCATACCTTTACTTAATTCTCGATACAGGCCATTACCAAAACCAAAACCATTAAGATATTCACCATTAAACTCAGAATCTATTTCCAAGTCTTCTCTAAGCCATCGCACAATAGGCGTATCATTATCTAGTTTTGGCAAGTATTCTGCCATATCTAAAGGAAATGCAATCTCAATTCTGCCGGTTCCTTTACGCCAAGTAAGATCATATTTCATTTCTAATTACCTCCCATTTCACGTTGAAACTTCTCATTAATTAGCTTCTGTATTCTAACTTCCTGTCCTTCAACCTTTTCCTCTAGCTTCTTAATCTTTGCTTCTAACTTCTCAAAACGCTTAACAGCCCCAGGTATTTCAGGCAATTCTTGTTCAACCAACCTATCACTTGCTTTGTCTTGTAATTTCTCAACAAGCTTTCGATTCTCTTTGTTATTAGATAAGTGCATCAATTCTATTCCTTATCATTTTCTGGCATATTTATCTTACCACGACGCAATAAATCAAGCGTTAATTGTATCAACTTCTTATACTGCTCTTTTCCCCATTCTGTTTCTGCTTTCATTTCTTGCAATATGCGTTCCATATTGACTGCTCCTGTACTGTCATAAAAGATAATCTTTTTAGCCTCTTCTGGATATAGTTCTACATGCTCTTCAAGTGCTTCAATGACTAACTGCATTGCTATCTCCTTCTTAAAATAATTCCAACTGCTTCTCAATTACTACATTTACATCAGCGCCTGGATTACGCCATAACTTTCTCAACATCCTATGTGTTCTATTATGGCAATCATGACATAAGTGTGTTAGATTATCTTGATGATTAAGCCAATGCCAATTACGATCATGTCCCATTAAAGGTCTGATGTGGTGAACTTGAAAATCTTCATAACTTCCTTCGCAACCACAATCGTCGCAAAAAAACACATGACAACTATCGCCTTTATTAATTCGATACTTACGATGACAAAACCATCTAGCAACAGCCCATGAATAATTACCAATATATGCTTGTCTATGTCCTTTACAATAACGTCTACCAACTTTTTCACCACACAAAAAACAATATCCTGGTGCTTCAAATCCTGTAAAGTTATAATATTTACCCCAAGCATCTTCGCCTTTTGGTCTAACTGCTGGTGATAATAGTAATTCATAATCAATAACGTGTTTAACATATAGATACGAATTAACCCAGCATAAGCTCTGATTGCGCTGTATATGCCCTTTGAATTCTGTTTTGATATATCTACCCCAATATGGCTTATCTTCGATTTTAGCATACAATTTAGGCTCAATATGGCTCATCATCCTTATACCCTCTAGCCAAGTTCTTAAATCTTAAATTTGGCATATCGAAATAAAGCTTAATAGTTCCAGTTGGGCCATTACGTTGTTTGCGTATTATGACCTCAGTTATATCATTATTACACTCTTTATCATAATAGCTTTCACGATACAAAAAAGCTGCCATATCTGCATCTTGTTCCATTGTTCCCGATCCGCGCAAATCACGCATCTCAGGTCGTTTATCTTCACGACTCTCAACACTACGACTTAACTGCGACGCCGCCAAGAGTGGTATGTTTAACTCTCTAGCTAGTCGCTTTAAGCCACCTGATATAGCTGCCAATTCCTGCTCTCTATTATTACGCACACTACTCGCTGATAATTCTTGAATATAATCAACCATAATTGCGCCAATACCAAATTGCATCTTAGCCCTTCGCGCAATACTTTGTACTTCTTTTATATCTAAACCTGCTTCGTCTTCTATAATAATCTTTGCATCCATCAATTTAGTTGCAGCCTCGGCTAATTTAGATTGATCTGATTCTGTCAATGCGCCCATGCGTAATTTGTGGCATGATATTTTACCTATTGAGCCTAGCATCCTCATCAGCACTTGTTCCTTACTCATTTCTGGTGAAAATAACAATACTGGTATCTGTAACTTTAATCCAATATATTCTATAATAGCTTGTAATAATGCAGACTTCCCCATGCCTGGTCGCGCCGCTATGATGCTGTATTCCCCATTGTGCAATCCTGCTGTCATTGCATCTAAGTCTGGAAAGCCTGTTGATAATCCTGTAATACCATCTTCTGTGGCGCATAATTCTTGTATATGATTAAACGTATCTTTGAGATTATCTTTAATAAACGAAAGTTCAGAACTGCCATTATTACCAATTTCCATTACTTGCTTCTGTAGCCCGGCTAGAAGCTCATTACCATCGCTTTCTTTCTGGAATGAACGATTGTAGAAGTCTGCTGTGGTATGAATTAGCTGACGTTTTAACGCATCTTCCTTCAATAGCTCAATATGATATTCTATATTGGCTGTAGTAGGTATGCTGTCCATCATCTCGTTTAAGTATGGAACGCCACCTACTTTTTCTAACGTCTTATTCTTTTCTAATTGGCGCGCAACTGTTACTAAATCAATACCAGAATCCTGATCAAACAAATCACCAATGGCATCAAAGATAAACCTATGCGCTTCTCTATAAAAATCTAATCGTTGTATCTTAGCCAACCCTATAGAAACAGTGGCTTCATTATTATCAGCCATCATCATTGCGCCTAATATAGCGCGCTCTGTATCTACGTCTTGAGGTTGTACCTTGTCTAATTGTCTTGTTTCATCATTCACTACGTTCTCCCAACCACTCTAAAACGTTAGTAATGCCTTGTTTGTGCGCTTCCTGTGCTTGTTCCTTAATATAGCGTGGCGTGTAGACGCGAAACAGCGCATAGAGCATTCTAGTGTCATCAGTGGAAGGTGTGTAATAGCGACAATCAATATTGCGCAGTTGGTTAATACCAAAACTATTTAGCATTTCAAGCTGATTTACTGCAATACCTTGTGTCTCACTCAATTCAGGTAAGCTTTTGAATGGTACAATATTCCATGTACTACCACGCTTTACAGGTAGTTCCACTATTTCTGGCTCAGGTTCTTTCACCTCCTTTAGCAAGACAGGATTGATCCTGTAAACACCTGGTTGTGATTTACCATTGCTTCTATACGAAAACAATTGCTTGCCATCAATAAGAACTTTCTCAAATATTCTTTTGCGTAATGGTACAATATTTGGCGGCGCACTACCACACTTTTCAGATAAAGCCTTATTGCCTAACTTGAAATGATCAGGAAAGCCGCGCTCGCGCCATATTGATAACAAGGCTGTGATTAGATAATGACCTGGCTCGCCTAGCTCCTCAGCATAATTACGTTCTTCGTATTGTGTTAGGATTTTATCGTGAAGTTGTTGAGACATAATCTCACCTCTATCTCAGACTTATTTACTAAATATGCTCACGCCAACATAGTATTCTATAATGTAAATAATAGTATAATATTCCTACAATACCACCAAGTATACAACCAATAACGCCACCCCACTCTTGCCAAATAAAAGCAGGTCTTTTTACAACTCTGAACCTTGCCCCGACAAATAATACTTCTTCTTCTATAGGAAATTTCCATTGAATCAAAATACATACTCCCACTATTGTTAAACAACAAAGTAGCAATCCAATTATACCTATAAGCCAATCTTGCATAATGTCTTACTCCTTTCTAAATCTCATAGCAAAGCTTACACATATAGCATGTAAATATTACTTATCAATACTAACAGGTTGTCAAAAAGTCTGTGAACCTTTTATTCATAGGCGCTTGTAATGTGTAAATATTACATTCAACCGCCGCCATGTTTTCACGTCCAAAGCTATGTAGGCTCTGAACTTTGTCTGTCTGCATAGAAGGATTCCATATCAACAGTATGGCATTTAGGTTGATGTTCTTCTGGATTAGGTGGCGCATCAAAACATTTACCACAAGTACACGCACCACGTTTAGAATATTTACTCACAAACTCTTGAATGTTCATTCCATTCTCCTTTCAATTAGATGCGATAATGTCAAAGGCTAATCATCATCAAATAATGACTTAGGTGGCTTTGCTACAAACATACACAGAAACCAATTACTTGCCACACGACGATAGTAGTATTTGGTTTCCATTATCCTACGTTGATAATCTCTTGCTTCCTTGATACGCGAGGCTGTTAGAGATGAATGCTTCAAGTTCTCCACACTAATTCCAATATCAACTAATGCTGCTATCTGTTCTACGCCAAGTGCTTGCTTATCAAGTCTAACAACAGCATCAGCAGTCGAAGTGATAGAATCTTGATACATTTGTTTAACATCTTCAAATGCCTCGATTTTGGCATAAATATATAAGGACTTAATATTATACCCAATACCTAATGCTGATAATATAATAGCCACAAAAGTTCCTATTATAAGCACAGCACATATGCCATCACTAAGCATACCATCTTTAGTTAGATTAGCATAAACAATCGAACCAATCATAATACCCAATAGTACCAATCCAATAATCATTACTCAAATCTCCTTTCAATTTAACTTCCAGACTCTTCCTCACCACTAACCAACTTCTCAACATCAAGATCAACATCAGTATGCTCAGTCTGGAATTGATTAACTGCTGATCTAAATGAGGTTTCCCATACTGCAACTTGTTCTTTGCTCATGGAACTCATTTTCTCAACGCCAATTACTTCCAGGACTTTAGCAAACAAGCCTTCTGTCTTATCAGCACGTATACAAGCCTTGCCCATATCCAGCGCAGCTTCCAACTTGTGATCAATAGACAGCTTCGCACTCGCCATGCCTATCTTCCAATAGCTAATATCTTTAATATCAATTAGCTTTTTCACACCCATAAGCTTTAGAAATTGCGCCTGCAAGCCTCGTGTAGACTTCGCCTTAGTAGTTGTGAATTCAAGTAACTCATCGCTCTCTATACCTACTGTAAGACGCCAGTTCATTAAACCAGCAGCCCCTTCAAAGCCAGCTTTAGTCCATTTCTCTGTAGAGAAACCATAAGGTGTTTTCTTCTGCCATTCATGACGTTCGCCATCGTTCTTAAAGACTTTATTCTTGGTCAACAAGGCGAAATAAGTAGCCTTAGCTTTCTCTAATGGTGTTTTAGCTTTCTTATCGTCTCGTGACTGTTGTTTATTCTCCTGCTGTTCATCACTACGTCGATCAACATCTTGAGCATCATTATCTTCTTCTGGTGCTCTGCCTGTTACATTGCCATAATTATAACGTCTGGCATAGGTAATCTTAGCGGCCTTATCTTTTATATCGCCAACAGTAGTAATCTCCATCTCTGTTTCATCAAATTCACAACTAAACGCATGGCGCAATTTCGTGATTAAGAATTCCTTATCACCTTCTCTTGTTTCTGTCCTATCAGTAACAGTCAAGCCATGTTTATTTAAGTGCGGATCAGTTGCTTTTCTTGTAGAAGCCAAATCAGCATAACTATACTGGATTCTACGTCCCTCTTTAGTTGTAAAATCAACTTTCTCAGTTTTCTCAAGTGGCCCATATTCCAACTGACCATAAGCCAAAGACTCAACTAATGTTTCGTGTTTTATTACTACAGATTCTACTTCCACTTCTTCCTCAGTCTTTTTTTCTTCCTCACCCATTTCTAATTACCTCCATTTAAAAACATTGCAATAAGCATGGTTTGATCTTTTTGATCTTTACCACCCCATTCAACTAGTCGCTCATAGTAGCCTATCACCTTGCCATCAGAATCTCGCACCATGCCATATTGTGTCCAAGCTATTTCATGACCACCAACTATAGCCCCTCTAGGAACTTTATTGCCCTTCCATGTCAATAGATACTGTTTTTCTTGTCGTTCAATAGACTTTTCCATAAACAAGCCAACCATGCCACTATTTACGCCAGTCCCGCTAGACATAGCCGCTAATGCTTCGCCCACGTCTAATTCTTTTACCTCTATAACTATCTGTTCGTCAATCACTATTCATTCCCCTTTTTGTACTCATCAGCAATCCACAGCGTCCATACGGAACCACCTTTTTTCATATCAACTCGCCTATCCAAACTAGCTATCATCGAAGATTTTACTGGATCACTATCTACCTCATAACCTGTCAATTCAAAACTGCGCCAATGAAATTCATGGTCTTCATATTTCTTTATAGCCTCAAGACCTTTTTTTAATGAAAGCCTAACTGCCACAATCTCAACATCTTGACTCATACATTCTTCACATTCAGTATTAGATTTTTGAGTTAATATATATGTCATCTCAGGCATTAGTCACACCCCCTACAACTTCCAGATTGTCTTCGCTAAAAAACAACCTTTTACTCTCCATAGGCCTATCAAGAAAAGTCACTCCATAAGGAGCTAACGAATGTTTTTTGACAATCATCGTTATGCGCCCTATCTTGCCATCGAGAACAAGGAAACAACAATTAACAACTCTAACCTTCTGCATTATTGCCAATTCAATATCTCCCATCATTCCCCCTCGCTATTCACTATAATCCTTTTCATAACTGACAAATGATTCACTTTAGTAACTATCTCCATACAGCGCGACTCAATCATCTGTCCTTGATTTTGGATTATGCCAAATGATTCAATACGACATATTCTTGAATCATCCAATGTTCCTTTAAGCCTCATTCGATTATATGCTAAAGTCTGTTCTAAACCATCCAGTCTATCAATAAGGTCTTGTTTCCTTTCGCGAATATCTATATCCATCATATCAACCTGTAAAGCCAATAACTCTTTAGTATTCATTATGCCCCTTTCTGCTTAATATGGTCGGCTAATCGTAATACAATCTTTACAATACACACCATATGACACGTCACTACACCAAAAATAAGGCTCCCCAATGCCTATGTCGGCCATACAATCACAGCATTCATCAAGTTCAGTTGCAATATCTTCGAACCACTTGTCGTCATTTTCATCTGTAAATATACCATCAAGGTGTTTTATTGGCAATAATATAAAAGTCTCAATATCCTTTCGTTTCTTTGGTGGCATTGGCTTTATATTCCAATCAAGCATCCTCACTTCAATAGTCTTTAACTTAGCAAGCATTTTATCAGGATCAATGTAATAGTGATAATTACCGCATTTGTCATCAATAATAGGATATAGTTCATATCGTTGTTTAATTTTTCGCCATTCTCTATAATCCTGACTAAAGCTAATCTTAACGCCTTTGAATCCCATGCGATGCTTGTCAATAGGTATCATATCAACTGACACTGTTAATTGTATCGCACGATCAATATCATTAACTGTATAATTCAGATATGGTGTCACGATCCTAAACCCGCGCGACATGCCACTATCTTGAACTTCATATCCTTCATAATAATGACCACACAATGATTTTACTACATCAACACAAATGCGTTTAACTACGTGGCTATCATATTCGCCTATCTCGTGCTGATAACAATCATGCTGAATATTTACTTTCTCATTCACTGAATAACCTCTCTTTCTGTCTCTCTGCCACAACATTATACCATTGCTTATATTATACACCAGTATAAAGTAAATGTCAAGGCTTAAATAAAAAGGCTTATACTAAATCATATCTAAGACAACACGTTTGACTTTACTCATTTGCTCCCCTCGCTATTACTAATCGAGCAGCCTCAAGAGCATCGTCTACAATGTGGTCTACATATTCTTCAATCAACTTAGGCTCATATATCTTTGGTGTTCTGACCATTATGGTAGTACATCCTGCCAATTTACCTGATGTCATATCTGAAATGTTATCGCCAATCATATACGATTCATACAGATTAAACCCATGTTCTAAAGCGCATTCATAAAACATACGCAAACCAGGATTGATAGTACGTTTTCTGCATTGACAATTCGCTCCTGGTGAATGTGAACACCAATACCAATCATCTATATTACCACCATACTCATTGATCTGCTCTGACATTAACGCCATAAGTATAGCCCATTGATCAGGCATAGTTATTCCCATTTGAATATGCTCTTGATTAGTGATTATAAATTGTTGGTAATCCTGTTCATGAAGTAACCTTAGACCCTCCAAAGCACCATCTATCCATACTATATCATCAGGTGAAGTAAGATAATATGCTTTGGGTAATTTTCCTTCACGAGCAGCTTGTACTACTTCATCTGGATTATCTGAACCATATCCCTCTGGCAAATCACCTGATCCAATGGATTTATTATTATGCACTAAACAACCATTTAAGTCCCATAATATATGTCGCATTAAATTATCTCCTTTTGTATTGAAATCTTCTCTTTTAATTGCGTAAATGCCATTTCATCTAGTCTGCCAGCTAAAATATCATCAAACAGATCGTCTTTATTCGCAATATCTAACTTATCGGCTTCCAGAACCATTTCAGCTTTGGTCATTGTTATCCCCTCTCAATACTTTCCCAACTCTAAAAGTTATATCGCGTATTACTCGTTTACCACTCATAAGGTTTATTCTATCTATGAATTCGTTCTTATAAAAAGTCAGTCGTTGTAGCACCACCGAATCAGTAACATTTACAAACATTATCCCACGAGCGATGGAAACTGGTTGTGTTCTAGTAGCCATACTTGACGCGGCTATATCCCAAAGATATAAAATTTGCCGATCTATATAATGTCTATACCAATCACCATTATCATCAATATTTGGTATAATATCATGATGTTTCTCATGACATTCCAAACACAATACGATAACATCCGTTAATAACTCTCCACCAATTCTCTGATATGTTCTATGATGTACATTCACATCCCAATCAGAATAACATAAAACACATTTTCCATCCCAATATTCTAAAACTTTTTCTCTAAATTGTATCCAATGTTCTGACTGTAAATATTGAGCATATCGCGACTTATTTATATCAACCGCGCTCTCAGTAGATGTCTGTATTTCCATCAATCCAACCTCTCAGAAGGCAATTCCTTCTCAGTCTGTTCATCCTCAAATGTTGATACTTCTAACAACAATACAAACTGTTTAGTGCCTGTCTCGAATCTATGAGCAATGCCTTTAGGAATAAAATAACGCTGTCCTTGCTCAAGCTTTACTTCATGATGACGACCACCAGGATTCCATTCATGTAAAATTAGCTCACCAGACAACACGATAAAATATTCAGACTTAGTAATATGTTTGTGTTTGGACGATAAGAACCCAGGAAAGATAGTCAAGAACTTACAGCCTATATCCAGTTTTTTATCATTTACCAACCACGTCTCATCACCCCAAATATGATCATGGTCTTTTCTGACTGCTGCCAAATTGTCTATATTTACTGCGAAGTTGCGCGGGAATTTAGTTTCGTTCATTGATCTCCTTAATCTTATAAAACACCATCTATATGCTCATTCACTCTCTTCTGTAGGCTTTGGATGCAACCTCAGTATAGTTTCACTCTCAGGACTAACCTCGTCAGTCTTAGCTTGCTTTTCAACCTTCTCTTCCAGCATGGTATACATCCTATCATTATCATCACTTGGTTGTAGTTTGTCTAATAAATTAGTCTTAACATCACCAGCAACCATCAATAACCCAGGCAATACCAAAGCCTTTGGAAAGTCACCTTTGATATTCCACGTCATTCTCTGAACACCATCTTGAATATATACAGCGCAAGCGAATTGAGGTATAACCTTTTGGCTAGGTGGTGTTGGTTGGTTAGACTTAGACGACGATTTCATTTTGATAGGCTTATTATGCATTATCTACCTCGCTATATAGTAACTCATATTCAGCTTCCCATTCATCAATATCAACAGTTCTTGCGCCATATAGCTTTCTAGTCTGTACTCTCGCTGCTGCATTAGCGCGCTTAATAGCTTCAACTGCATCCATGCCAGAAGCCAAACAGATCGTGAAGGCTGCTGTGAAAGTATCGCCACAGCCACAGACATTGATTCGTCCTTCTTGTGTTTGAGAATTTATAATAGTTCTCGTTATATTGTTATGCTCAGGATCGCGCTCACCATGCCAGTTATAAAACGCCGTCCCTGCACCTTCTAAGGTCGCTAATATCTGCCTGGCTTCTGTTTGTAAAAAAAGAGGAAACGATCCCAAATCAATAACTCTGTCTGACCTATCGTTATGCTTAGGAAGTCGCGTTATCCATTGCATATCATCATCATCTATTTCGGCAGCCAATTCTTCTTTATTCAATATAAGATAATCATAATACTTAAACTGCCTAATGCGCTTACGACTCAATCCAATCTTAGGACACTGAATATAATCCCTAATAGCATGTAATACATTATTGCTCAATACGCCGCGTCCAGCTTCATCATAGTCTGCCACAATCACAATATCTATTGGCTCTTTAGATAACAACTCAATCTGACGTATTAACTCATTCTGCACTGCTGGCTCAGGAAGAGAAACAGTTTCATTAGCGCGCCATCTATGCTCACCTGATTCAGTATAATATTTCACATAGGCTGGTGTTCCTGCGCCTTCAACCATGTATTGAGTATTCACATAACCAGCTTGCCAGACGTTAAGCAATTCGCGACTGTTCGAATCTTGCAATGGATTCCAAACACCACATGGCAAAACTCTAACACCCCAATGCTGTAGCAAGTCTACGATATTAGCCGCGCCGCCACCAGAATAATGGACTTGAGAAGTCTCGAAGATTGCCATATCCTCTCGCTCTCTGGACATAACTTCGCTTGTGTCACCACAATAATCTTTATCTAAGTTATGATCGCCTATTACTGCAACTATGGTATCTGATTTGCGAAAGTTCACTTACTCACCTCAGTTCATCAAACAACGACCCTTGTGCTGGCTTATTTCGCTCTCTACGCTCATCCAATACTTGTTTACGCGCAGCTTTAACTTGGTTGATAACTTCCTCTGGAAAACCTTTAGGATTATCCTCAGTCGTTATGCCTTGCCTTATCATCCAGCTAAGAAAACCATCATTATATCATGCTACCTCATTCAATGGCGTTCCCATATGCTTTTTACTAAAGTTAAATATCAACTCACCATCAACTTCTTTGAAATATATCTTCTTGCCAACTATTTCAGCAATGCTATAACCTTCTTTACCAACATCAGCCGCGCCAACATATCCAACACAAACTAAACCTTTGGTAGATGCCGCTACATCTGCTAAATGGAAAGTAATTTGTTCGACTGCCTCAGGCTTGCAATTACCCCAACGTCCCATGTGAGAAGCTACACAACCAGCAATCATAGACCAAGTTACCATACTTTGATCATCATCTTCTATTATAGACATTGTACTAGTTGCCAATCTTAAATGATAAGCAGCTAATTCACCATGCTTCTGATAACTCTCATAATCATCATCAGGCTCATCTTCTAAGCCTCTATGTGCTATATCATGCGTCAAACCAGCAACTATGCCTATATCTGTATTAAGCAATAGATTATCAAACATTCTACAAGCAACCCAAGCTGTCTTCTTTAAGTGCCAGATTAAACCACCTGGATGATTGTCATCTGGTGGATGGTGTTTGCCTGTTATCGAAGCCGGTACATACCAAATATACTTAGGCGCGTTTATCAAAACTTCCTCAGTTAATCGTCGTATTTCTGGATCATTGATCAGGTCTAACTCACCGCGAAACATTTCTATATCATAAACTGGTTCCAATTCTATACCTCCTTAAAAACTTCCACATGAAAATATAATACCTTTATTCCACTTACTAGCAAGTTCATCAGGCAATACTAAATATCTTTCATCATCTTCCATAACACATCTACCTTGTCCAGTTGATTTGAATTCCCTTTTCATACGCTCTGCAGCATCTGATTGATTCGTAACCACTACCTCATCATATAACACGAATTTCTCATATCGTACATTACTCATTGAAACTTTTACCGCACAATGTGGACAGTGTTCACTTTCGATATGTAAACCATTATATTTTCTCTTGACTATACATATTGTACCAGGAGCTATTCTAAAATGGTGATTTTTGATCTCACTCACTACCACCACCTTTTGCCCACGCCACCATTGATCAGTTTTCCTTTGCCACTTTTTAGCTATCAATTCTACACCTCCTTATGACTATCACATGCTATAACGTTATCATTCCCAACGCAATTACCAAATTCTGGCTCGCCTTGACATTCAGCAAAATGCTTATCACATGTTAAACATAAATGAATTTGATGCTCATCTATTCTAATAGCTAGTTCTCGCTCAGATTTTTCACGCGGCTCAAAATCTTTTGGATCAGGTTTATACACTACAGGCTTATTGCATTTAGTACAATATTGCCATATTTTACTAGACATCACTAACCTCCTCAATCCAACCACGTCGCAAAGCCTCTTTAATCAAACTAGCCTTATCCAACATCGCTATGAATCCTACTACAAACCACGTCACGCGCTGTTTTTCAACTTCTGCTGGATTCTTCGCGCGTATTAGTAATATACCAGCCTTAGTTTTACCAACCAATTTTACAGCATCTCTAATGGCAATTAGCTTCTCGACTTTAGGAATAGGTAAACCCTGTTTCTGAATTTCTAACAACTTATCTATATCTGCTAACAATTAAACTCACTCCTTATAAAAAAAAGAGACGATTGCTAGTCGCCTCTCTAAAAAATACTATACGACCTTAACACTATTTATTATACACCAGTAAACAATAAATGTCAAGGAAATTATTAGGCTTTGCTCTATGTTCCTGCCACAAGACGACTTTCAGTAATTGACCCTAGTGAACTGCCCTGCGCGAATGCAAGAGCTTCCAGCTTCGTCGAGGCTACTACATCTAGCGTTCTCCACTGGCTTGAGATCGGGCAGTCCCTGCCCTACTGAATGTCAAAATATTTATTGCTGCATTGTGGTCACGATCATGAGTAACATCACATTCTGGACATTGCCATTCTCTATCTTTCAACGCCAGGTTGTTGTTGATAAATCCACACTTATGACAACGTTTACTGGATGGAAAGAATCTGTCAAGCTTATGGATATGACAGCCATACCACGCGCCTTTATATTCCAGCATATTGACAAACGTAGCCCATCCAGTATCAGAGATGGACTTAGCAAGTTTATGATTCTTGACCATGTTACTAATCGCGAGGTCTTCAATGTGAATAGCTTGGTTTTCGCTAACAAGTTGTCTGCTTGTCTTATGAAGAAAATCCTTGCGTTGATTAGAAACCTTTTCATGCTTTACGGCCAATCGGTGAACTGCTTTACGTCTGGAATTAGAACCTTTTACTTTACGCGACACAGAACGATGAAGACGTTTGAGTTGTTTCTCAGATTTACGAAGGTGTTTAGGATTCTCTATCACTTCATTATCAGAAGTGGTTATGAAAGCCTTGATACCATAATCAAGACCAACCGCATTACCCACATATCCTGGCTCTGGTATTTCCACTTCACAGAAAATCGAAGCAAAGTACTTACCAGTAGCAGTATACGAGACTGTTACAGACTTCTGAATACCCTCAGTCTGTCTATGAAGCACGATCTTGATCCCCCTACATTTAGGGATATTAAGCTTATTATCATTGACAGACCAGTGTTGTGGAACAGAGAACGATTGCTTGTTTCTTTTCTTTTTGAAATTAGGGAATTTGGCACGCTTGTTAAAAAAGTTATTATATGCCGCATCCAAATCTCGAAGTGCATATTGCAAAGATTGTGAGTTGACTTCTTTTAGCCAATTAACCTCTTCTTGTTTTTTGAATTGTACAAGCATGGTACACATATCAAAGTACGTCAGACCTTTCTTGTCGGCGTCCTTATTGGCGGCAAAAAAGTCAATGCGCTGTCTAAGAAAATGATTATACACAAATCTAGTACAACCAAAGTGTCTGGCAAGTATGTCTTGCTGTTCCTTGTTAGGATATATTCTATATTTAAATGCTTTATGTATCTTCATAAACAAAACTCTCGATTTCTTAAAAAAATCACCTATGACATTGGTACTCTGTACGCTCTATTGGATAGCGAACTGCCCCACATAAATGCAAGAGCTTCCAGCTTCATAGAGGTTATTACTTCTAACGTTCTCCACTGGCTTAAAATCAGGTAGTCCTTACCTTATGTTTATAATTATAGCACATATCTTATAAAATGTCAAGAGGGATTTTAGGATTTGGTCAAGCCCCTGTGATTTTGCGGCATTCCGTTATCGAACCTAACAGGAATCGCGTGGCAGGCGCAGTCACTCGAATAGTAAAACCACCAGTAGCTTCTGCTTTAATCTGGATTGCGCTATTTTGTGGCAAGGTTTGGTAAGAAGTCGTTAGTTGCATCCATTCTGTAGTTAATTCTGTACTTGTGCTATTGATACCAAAAGGCATAGTGAACGCTGATAAGTTTAGTCCAACTTCCAGCTTTAGATATTTACCAATATAATTTCGCGGGGTATCATAGGTCAAATCACTACTAGGCGCGGAATATTCATCATTCTCAATAAATAAATTCAGATCACTATGGCGATTGTTATAAGCTGCATTACTAGCAACATCATTTATAGACTTTCGCGTTATATCATCAGCATCTTCTAGCAATATTGGTTGTGTGAATGCTGCTGTGTTAATATCAATATCAATCATATTTATGTTCCAACTATATTACGTACTTCATGAATATGAGCTACTAACCATACATCTGCACCAGCAGAAGCGTATCGAATCATGAATCCACCACTATTAAGTGCTCTTATTTGGAATGTACTCATAAAGGTCTGATAAGTCGTTGTTAATTGTAACATCACCCAAACCTGCATTGGCGAGCTATCTGTCGCCAGTGTACTACCTGTGAAGAGAAAGATTGGTAAAGAGATTGCCGCGCTATGAATATCTACAGTCGCAAATATATATTTATTTCTATAATCTCTTTCTGTGTTATATGTTTTTTCCTCACCTGCGACAAATTTATCACCAGCTATAATCATTCCCATATCACTATGGCGATTATTATAAGCAGTATTATTAGCCATCTTACCACCCCATTGCCGAATTCCAGGACTTTTATATATTGGAATGGTATCTAAAGGATCAAATAATGCTGTGTTAATATCTGTATCACCAAAGACGAGAGTATTATTTAATATCATCACTGATGAAGATAGTATTGCTCCAATCATTTATTACTCCCTTGTTACCACCAAATAAAATGTTCCTCAATCCCCGAACCAAAATCATCAATAGGTGGTATAGTTGGCTCAAGTGTCCCGTTATTATTCCCGGATGGATCGTGACCAGGCTTATTATCAGTATCATCATTACTGAAAAACAGAAATCGTCTTACCCAACTTGGAATAAAATCTGTAGTATCCCCTAATCCATCTCCTTCATCAATTTCGCTACTAAAAAACCAGAACTTCCCTCTCAAAGCAGAAGCATCAAAGAACGTAACCTGTGTCGTCTGTGTCTCGATATTAGTTTGCATTCTATGTGTTTCAACCACTTCGCCACTCACTGCTAACGCGGGATCAGTAATATCTACAAAGTCGCCTAAGTCTAAAGCCAATCCATCACCATTCAATAACCATGAAATCTTTGCGTCATAGACAGCAATAGGTTCTGCGAATCGCGATAACAGTCTCGAAGTAGCTATGTCTAATATAAGCGTATCTGAGTTGTGTAATTCCCATTTAGTCGTTAAGTCAAGATTCTTTAAACCATATTTAGCAATACTATCATCATCGCGCTCCGAGCCATGCTCTGTTTGCGCTTGACCATATTTCCAAGACACTTGATTGATAATATTCTTCTTATCAGAATCACGTTGAGATAGAACCACTTCTGGTTCTTTAACAGTCACATCGCCTACGAAACTATAGATAGCTCTATCAGCATCAGACGTCTGCGAAGGCGCAAAGACATTGACATTGACCTTACCATCTTTGCCAGTATAAATATAACCACCAATCATTTTCATCAAGTCAGTAGCCATGTCTAGTAATTTAGAACCATCAGGCCATATCGTCTCGCCAATTCTAGTACCTTCTGTAGCAATACGCGCGGCAGTCATGCTTGTAGCATCCAGTGCAGATTCTTCTAATAATGTATCCATATTGAACCATTTAATCAGAAACCTATTATCGACTAAATATTCTAATATATCTATAGGATTCATACCCGGCACTACTGAATCTGAAATCTTGAAGATAGCATTATTGTTCGCATCTAAGGCATTATTATTCCCAGGCCCAACAACAGTATCATCAAAGTCTTTAAGCGCATCATAAATCAACATAGTTGCTGTCCAATTAGATGTATCTTTCAAGTCTTTAATACGTCCTTGAAACTGCACAGCAGGATTGATAGCCCACTTAGGCCCATAGCCAGCTATAACACGCACCCACGCGCCTATGTATTGCTTCTCAAAGAATATCGAATTAGCATCAGTAATACTATAGCGATTCGCATCATTCTTTAACGTTAGTGTAACGTCACCAATCTTGGATATGCCATGCTCTTTATCGAATTGGCGTCTTATTGGTGTTAAAGACATACGATCCTCAGTCAATGAGTACTTACGATCATCAGGCACAAAAATCTCTACTATGTATGAAGGTATCTCGCTGGTAATGAATAGCTCTATGTCTGTATCTGTGTTTTGTTTTGGCATGATTACCTCATCGATCCCAAATAACCTTAACGCATTGATAACCAGCTTGCTCATAAGCTTGAGCTAAAGGCTCATATTGCTCATCTCTATACAATCCCACTACAGCACCACCAGAACCAGGCAGTTTAGCAACACAGCCCAATTTTGACGCTATCTCAACCATCTTGAGATTATCCTCACCTATTGCATCTTTACCATAAATATCTAACCTAGTTGAAAAGTTCAACTCCATCAAATGGCCTAACGCGTCAAAGTCTTTAACTAATAATGCTTGATGTGCCGCTTCTGCTATTTTAGCTAATGCAACCATTCCTTTGATAATCTTCTTATCACCATTCTTGAATAAATAATGGACTGAATTATGTACCTGACCTGAATTCTTGCGTGGGTTATTAGTATAGACTATAAAAGCGTTTGGTAATGGACAATCCAGTCGTTCATAAAAACCATAGTCACTTATCTCCATCATAGCTCTATCGAAGTCCATAAACACTAAACCACCATAGGTCTGTATAACTCTATCCTGTAGCCCTGCTGTAATACTTAGCTCTTGATTCTCAACAGCCCATGCTAAATGTGCGCGTTCTTGTAAAGATTTATTCAGCTTGAATCGTTCATACAAGCAATTCAATAATGCCACCACGATAGCAGAAGAGCCACCTAAGCCAACCTGACGTGGAATATTGGAGCTATAACTAACATCAAAGCCTTCTCCTGGTTCAATATCTATTTGGTATACCTTATAAAATAATACACAAGCGGCCTGAATTAAACGCAACGCACCATAGTATCCATAGCGTTCAGTATGATCAACTAGTGCTTCCAGATTATCATGAGTAAGTTTATCTAATTCATGATGATATATTATAATAACCTCGCCATGATCATTAGGTGTAAGCGTTACAGTAGCTTCCCAATTTCGCACACATGCTGATAACGTCTTACCATTAAAGCCATCACTAGGGTTGCCAGCTAAACCAACTCTAGCATATGTTGTTGATTGGATCATTGAGATTCCTTTTGAAACTGTTTTTTGATTAACTCATTAACATGATTAAGAATATTCTCAGTTTTCTTATCTATGATCTGTTCCACTGTTTTGATTAATGCTAAAAATTCTGGCGTATCAGGAAGATCAATTGTAAAGATAATTACATCTTCCATAACACTGCATTGCATCTCAATAGTCAGTTGTCTTTCAGCAATATCAAGATTATATCGGGTATCTTCATCGTAGATAATTATTTCGCTTTCAGTAATAGTCATATCTATCTCACGCTCCTTTTCATTATACCACATCTAGCTTAACATGGCAAACTATACTATCCTAACTATCTTGCCATCATAAATAGACAACTCGCACCATACACTTTCACCAACTTTAATGTCTCTAGGCGCGCGCACAGGATTGCCTTCGTAATCTTTCAAGGCTTTATCAACATCTTTTTCGTCTAAACCAATCAAAACCTTATTGCTGGCCTTTACCAGTGCGCCTTGTAGCATATCAGTACCAGCTCCCGCTTTCACAGACATATTACCCATCATTAGACGGCCTAATTCTTTACTTGGCTGTATACTCATAATTTATCCTTTCGTTCATCAAAAGCATCATCACGCGGCACTAATGGCGTCTCTTTCTGTGGCTGGTTAATAACCTTAATCTTGCGCTGATAACCTTTTATCTCGCGCCGTAGTGATTCGTTAAGTTCAGCCAGTTCTAAATTCTTCTCAACTAAAGCTTGGTTCTCAGTTTCCATATCTACAGACTCGACAAAAAACTTGTCAAATTCTTGTTGGACATTCGCCTCTGTTGCGGGCTTCACAGACCACTCGTAAGGCCAATCGCAATACTTGTCGAATTCAACCTTCAACAACTCACGACTTTGTAACGCACCTTGATAAGCTTTGCTTTGGCTGGAATGTATGCCCATTCTGGCGAGGTGTTTGGACATGGGCTTCATATAATTCGTATACCAATCGCCTTGCCAGAAGCGACCATGAACTGTTAATACTTCCAAACCATTCATGGTCATTAGCTTGCCACCCTTCCAATAAGCACGAGTCTCAGGCTTAATTTGGAGATGATGAACGCCAGTCACGCATTCACAAGGGATAGTAATAATGTCATCAAATCGTCCTGTTTTCATGAGAAAGATATTAACTAAGTCGAAATCGGCTCCTGCGCCTGTAATTTTTTTATGGTCGTAAAGTCCACTCCAGACATCATTACCATGCTTCTCAATATCCATAATCGTGGGAACTGATGTTATTGTGCGCGTGTCGAAAATCTCTGGGATGTCGTCCATCTGGAATTTTTCATGCCAGTGCGCTCCATAGCGATTATTGCTTGCGTTTGAGCCGCCCACCACGAAACCAGCGTCAGCAACTTTATACCAATTGAGCATTGAATTCGTGAAAAACATGTCGCTGTCGTAGACGCCTACAATACCGCCTATCTCACAGGCTACGCGGAACCTTTCCAGTTTACACGCGTGCGTGTGCCCGCGTGGATGAGAAATTTTGACCCATTCGTCCACCATATCATCATGCTTCTCACGAAATTCTGGCTCAAGATCATAATCAAGACAATAGAGTTTGATTTCGTTATTAGGATGGTGGGCGCGGAAGCTTCGTATGAACGCGCTCATTCCAGGTTGATAACCCCGATTCGCTGCGACAACTGCCGAAAAGTTGGCCATTTTTCTTCCTTTCTAAAGTAATTTTAATTGTAATCTCTCATTAGTTTCTTCGATAAATTCTTCATAGTCTGACACGTATTTGGCACGATTACATGATGGACAAGCTGGAACTATATTCTCTTTAGTATAGCCCCCACCTTTAGAGACTGGTATTTTATGTTCCTGATGTAACTTATCTGTTTTCGTTCCACAATAATGACAACACCCAAAATGTTGATCTACTATATATTGCCATTCTTCTAGCGTAAGAGTAGATTTCAATTCTTTTTTTCTAGCTCTACGGCGTTGACATCCAATCCTGCCAACCTCAGGATGTGCTTCGCGGTATTGGCGATTATATTCGGCTATCTTATCTTTATTGACCGCATTAGTCTCTGCTATCCTTTGTTTATTGGCCTCATAATATTCTGCTTTCTCCTCTTTATGGATTTCGTAATATTGTCTATGTCGCTCCTTTTCCTTTTCTCTATTGGCTACGCGATATTGACGCTGACCTTCATTCACTTTTTCTTTATTAGCGTCGCGATATTTACGATCTCGTTCTGCTAGTTTCTCTTTATTGTTTTCGCGATATTGGCGACTACGTTCTACCTCCTTTTCCTTATTAGCTTCACGATATTGACGATGACGTTCCTTCTCTTTTTCTTTATTGGCTTCCCGCCACTTGCGCGAATATTCCCTTTTCTCCTCTTTAGTCTTCATCTCAACACCCCGCTAATCATCCTTACCCCACCAGTTTACCACAACCACACCTACACAATCGAGCAAAACCTTCTACATAATCAAATTCAAGTTGTTTCATTCTCCACTACCAGTCCTAGAGCGCCCATCTACCACGACTATGGTATCATTGTGCATACCACCATGAGCTATTATAACGACCTGCTCAATATTAAAACCATTACATTTTCCTATTCCCCCTGAGTTCCAACCACAGGAAATAACACGCGATCCCCAAGACGTTATCCGGCTTATTTCTTTCTTGCATTGTGACCAGTATCGCGATTGAGTTGTCTGCATATTCACAGAACGCCCAACCTTCTTATATACTTCTGATAACTGACGTGGCGAATATGGGGGGTCATATAAAACCATATCAACTTCCCCATCCTGAAAACGCCCAAGAAATTCAAGAGCATCCATGTGGTAATCAGCATCTACTTCTGGATCAATATCATTGGTAACATTAGCAATTCTATTACCATTAGAAAATGGGTCTACTATTAGATCGCCAGACCTATATCCTATCCAATAGTCAATACATTCTCTGATAGGCTTTATGCTAAACGTATTCTTATTTGGCATAGCCCATGTCTTGTATACATGGTCATTATTTTTTTGAGTATAGCTTGGTAAGATTGGAAAATCTTTACGTAACATAATCAATCTCCTCATTCGATACAGCCATTAGGGACGAATGAGGTAGTCCCCAACAGCCTTATCTAGGTATCGACTCGCCAGATGATCAAGTCTGGCAAGTATATTGCTGCTAGTGCAGCATCTTAGAAGGGCAAGCGCCCTTATTATGTTAATCATTATGATACCACATTTTGGTTAAAAAGTCAATGATAATCATGGTTTACCTAAGTTATTTAGCTAATTTCTCAACCAAACAGCCATGCTACAAATCGCACGACATAACACAATGGAATAGGATAGAATATCCAAGTGTTGCCATAATAGTGATGCCCTTTGCCGTACATGGCTGGCGGCATTGGTGTATATAGCTCACCATGCCATTTCTCTTTGTGCTTATTATCCCCAATCTCTAAACCTAACAGTCGCCGCATATCTATCACCTACCTCTATTAGCCAGTCAAGGTTTTTCTTCATCAGGCTTCTTCTCAAACTTCACACCACACCACCAGTCCAGAAAAGACACTCAGTTCTGAATATATCCACCATCACTTTCGATTTCATCAAGAGGTGTGAGCATCTTGTCTTAAAGGGATGAATTACCTTAAACTCCCCGCTCATATCCCATGTGGTGTCTTTCTCATCCCATGCGAGACTATCACAGTTACTACAATTTTCTTCCAGGTTTTTAGCATGGTTCATTTATGTCCACAACTCCCCAAATCATGTTCCTTAACCTTCTCCACCAAATCAGTCAAAGTTAAAACTACCTCAATCCCTGGCCTTTCCAACTTAGTCTGTATCAACACGTCTTGCTTCCTTTGGTAGTCACAATGGACGCCAATACATAGTGGCTTACGAGTCATTGACCACGCGCCTAATTCATATAACACTATTGGACATATTGTTTCTTTAGGAAACCAAAAAGATATAACATCAGCCGCTCGCAAAGCATCGTACTCCCACTTAATCTGCACTTGCGCTGCGTTAGGATCGCCAATTGGGAAATCGGCCCTGCGTGGATTCAGTATCGTTAGAGTAGTATCATCTAGCATAGCAACCATCTCTTGTTGCCAATCAGGACAGCCAGTAATACCACCTGCTAGAAAGACTTTTTTATCAGTACCATATAGATCGTAATCGCTTATTGCTTCGACATATCTCATTGTTCACCTCGCCTTGGTTTTGCCTTTACATAACTCTATCGAAAGGCATCTCATGTTCTCTTCCATATGGTATACGATATAACAAATTCTCAAATAAAGGACATAAATATATAATATAATTCTTAATGGTTCGCTCAATAACACCTCGTATAACATGACCACAATTGGGATAATCTCTATCTGGATAATACTGAACATCTGAGAGAGAAATTATATGACATTCATCTGTAATATAACAAGACAATAACTTTCTTATCATATCTGGATTCGACGCATCTGGACGTGGAGGCGAAAACCAAACAACTTCTACGTCATCGCTATTATATAATCTATAATTGCCACAAGTTGGATCATGGGTTGCTCTAGTTATTATATAACTATTATCCACATCATCTCTTGACTTAAATATAGGGCTAGGTAATTCTGGTAACTTCAATAACAAATCCCTAACTTTTAGTAAGTCATCATTCTCACACATTTTTCCATATAATTCTACAGGCTTAGTCTGCGTCAACTGCTGAACCTGAATCATATCCAATTTATTTTTCAACCTAACACACTCAGCCCTAAGCCCTTCTTCATTCATCGTCTCAAGTGATTGCTCGTAGGTTATTTCTGATTGAACCATTACTTACTCACTTCCTCTCAATCGCATTCATCGTACCCTATTGGCTTCATAAAAGGTGGGTATTCACATTCAAACCCCGACGCTCCCTTATGCCCCCCACCTCTCTTGCCGTGATATTCAAATTCAGCAGCAATCTTACTCACATCAATATCCTTATCAGTCAACAAGCTAACCATCCAATAACCACCAGGGAAGTATCTAAATGGTATCCATATATCAGCATCAGGGGCTACAGCTTCCATAGGTTGCGAAGCAAATCTACCATTAACTGCGAAGCATTTATGACCATGAAAGTCTACCCAAAAGCCATGTTCTTTGATATATTCTTGTTGCGTTATGTCTTTATAACGCTGGATAATTGTACCATCTGATATTAATACTTTAGCAAATCTCTCTGTTCCTGCCAAACTATTCCACACTGGTGCTTGTGGCTCAGTATCCCACGCTTCCAAACCAGCAAAGAAAAACTTAGTCCTATCGCCATATTTCCAAGTCCAGGTATCTCTATCACCAATTAGTCTAACATATTCAGGTGGTTCACTAGTCATAAAATGCTTCCACGTCAACTCACAACCAGCAGCCTCTATAGAACGTATACCTTCAATCTGACCAACGAAATTTACATACTTAGCGATAGCTGACTTGTGGTGGTCTATCCATACCACATCATTAGTAATCTGCCTGAGCTTAATCATACCCTCTGGCTCTATAGAGAAATCTACAATATAGACGCGCTCACCTCTGCCTATTATATCAAATGGAAATTCCATGCCATAATTGATAGCATGACAGGTCTGATCATCGGCAGTGTTTCGATCCAACAATAGTACGATATGTGCAGCGCACTTGCCATCAAGGTCGTTGTGATAAAAGATTTTCATTGTTTACAATTCTCCTTATACAGACTGCGCCAATATAGCCTCCACCACCTGCCGCGTCTTGTTAGTAGCAAAGACAGTCTTGGCAATTTCAATAAACTCTTCTTCGGTATTCGCTATTACTTTTACTTTATCCAATTCACAGCCTAAATTCTCAGCAATATCTTCTAATACAACCATACCTATATCAAATGTTACTGGATAGAAGTCAATAGAATAGAATATAGTGAATAAAGAATAGAAATAGTCGCCAATACAGGGAGCCATTATATCGAATCTGTAATAAAACTTTCCATCTGGAAGCGTAGTCATAGGTGGTTTAATTCTAGCTTCCACAATATTCTTTGTCTTATTACCAAGCAATGTAGCCTGTTGTCTCAATATTGCTACTGGTGTTACAGTGATGCTCTCTGATGGTAGGTCGGTGGGCCATAGGTCAAGTTTCATTTGTGTCTCCCTTACATATTCATGTCTATTCTAGGATCGTCTCTACCTTTATCCCATAAAGAACTACAAACTCTCGATAGCTGTTTAATTGCATAAAATAATTGCGTTTTCGTAAGACTTTTATGATCTTGAATTGAGCCATGTACCATATTGAATACATATTCCCAAACAGCAAACTTACAATAACAGATAAACTCTTCATCACTTACTGATGTTCCTTGACTTATAAATTCTACTTCATCATTTTCATTAGGTCGTTCAGCACGAAACACTACTCTAATTTTATGATTACGACCAATACTCTCTATTTCTTCACCATATGACGCAGTATAGCGCATCTATACCCTCTCCCTAAACCATTCAATAAACTTCCTTAAATCTTCTTCACTAGCACCCGCCATCTCAAATACTACAGGCAGCATCTTAACAAACTCTTCCTCTGTCAATGGCTCTGGAATCTTCCCTGCGCTAATAGCTGCTAAAGCCACAAAATCACGTCTCTCTGCTTCGTCTAGCTCTAAAGCTATAATATACCTATCAAGCGTCTTGGTCTTCTGTGGTGCGCTAATACGACCACGCTCAAGTTTACTTATGTAACCTGGATCAAAGCTATATTGGCGACAGAATTCGCGCAAGGTTAAGCGTAATGCTCTGCGTTTTTGTTGGAAGAATTGTGCGAATGTCATGATTGATCCTTTAATATTCCACTAAATCTGTCATTATTCTTACGAATGTCTGTTCTTCTACAACATCAATAACACCCTGATAATCATCCATACCAACACCTTGCTTAAATCCCATTGATGTTCCATAGGTTGCTATCCATATAGGAGTATTTTTTCCCATTACATAATCGCCACCTTTATATCCCTCAAAAGTCTGACCTATTGCTCCATTTAGCACTAGCAATAATTCAGAAAGTGTCAATAGTTCTGTATTATCATTAGAATAGCTCAATGCTAAATCAGCATAATTACCACGCCAGCTATGCAAATCTACAGGCCAATATATTCCATCATCAAACACAACAGGCAATGCTTTATTAGAAATAGGCTCTAATTTCAATATCAATTCTGAAAGCATCAACTGTTCTGATAATTTCATTCGCTCTGCATTTTTAGCTACTAGTGCATTATCAAACATCTTTTGTATACCCACATCGCTCCTTTCTAATCACGCTATACTTATCCCACAAGGATGACCAAACATTATGTCATCTATGCGCTGATAGGTTTTATCCCGGTGATTCGCTATAGTAGAAAGCAGTTCAACATCCATCCCATATACTGTTATATCCATGCGCGCTATCCACAATTTACAGCAATAATGATGATAGCTACACACACCAGCAATGCGCTCTCTAACTTGTTCAGGTTTGCTTAGGTTGTTCATTGTTATCCTCGTCTATCGCTTCCCAACAAATTGATCACCAATGACAACCCACTTAATATCAGCATCAATCCCAACTACGTCAGTATAGCTATTCCCTATGGGTGGTGTATGCGTAACGCTAGACTCTGGATTCTTTGCGAAAATACTCAACTGCCAATCAGCACCATCAAGCCCATAAGTAACCTTAATTACAGTGCCATCAGAGAACGACAAGAACTTAGCAGTAGGATCATCTTCGCTGTAATTGTAGTTGAACTCGTCTTCAATATCACCTTCTACTTCGATACAATCATCACTATGTCCATATACTTTTATCATGATTTCAATATAACCCCTTTATCGTCTCTACAAACATGCTCGTGTTCAGTAGGCACTTCTTCGCTCCTTACACGAGTAAGTGCTTTCTCTAGTGCAGCATCTAATCTCTTAAAAAACTGTGTGGTTGGATATACTCTACATTCATCTACGTTATCAAACATCTCTGATATTGCATCTGTTCTTTCTTTTTGGAAGTCACCCATTATAGTACCTTCGTCTGCTAATATTACTTTTGGTACATCAACCTCCTCGTGTTCTTGTACTGTATTAACGATACTGATCACATCATCACTTGCTTCACACTCAGTAGATTCTATGCGCTCAAGTTCCTCAATACGATCCTGTAATGGCTTAATCGCATTTTCTACCAGTCTGTGTATCGTATCACTCACAGAACATGTCTGTTCATTAACCTCTTTCTCATTCTCGCAATCTTTGTTCGCGGCGGCTACTATAGCTCTGGCGAATTCGTGCCATGCTTTACAGGTAAACATAGCACTCGTGCCGCGATCATGATCAACTAAAGTTACTATTTCGTTGTCGTCACTTCTAAATATTAGGTAGTTTTCATCATCGAATAAAGTTGGGAACTTTTCTTTTTCTGGCATTGTTTCTCCTTGTTAGTCCTCAAATAGTTTGAGTTGTATGCGATTGTTGGTGTTTTTGACAAATTTTTTGTAATTACGAGTACGTTTAGCACTATTACATGATATACATGCAGGGACTATGTTATCCTTAGTCCACCCACCTCCTTTAGAAACTGGTATTTTGTGTTCTTGATGCAAGTTATCTGCTTTCTTACCACAATAATGACAACGATGGAAATGATCGTCAAGTATCTTTTGCCATTCTTCTAAAGTTAAAGTAGAAGGAAGGTTCTTTTTTTTAGTACGATAGCGTTGACCTATCATATTGGAGACTTCGGGATTATCTTTAGCATATTGCTTATTACGTGTATCAATATCATCTTTATTATCTATATAAAATTTCTGTTTGCGTATTCGTTCTTTATCTTTGTTATTATGGTAGTATGCCCGACTACGTTCTCTTTCCTTTTCAATATTGTTATGATATGCTTCACGATTACGTTTATTGATTTTATCTTGATTTATAATACGATATTGATGATCTCTTTCGTCTATATGATCCTTATTGTCCAGATAATATTGCTGCTTATGTATGCGTATCTTATCTTTATGCTTCTCATTATACTGTCGCTGTGTTTCAGCAGTCTCCTTTTTGGTCTTCATTGCTCAGTTGCTCCCGAAGCCCAGATAATAATTCTGATTTCACAAAACGCCAATCTCTTTTGATTTTATAACCTACTACACGGCCTTCTTTTAACCAATTACGCATAGTAGCTTGACTAATGCTCAGAAACACACAGGCTTCGTTGAATGTTAAAATTTCTTTATTACATATATTTTGATCTAACATGTCTATCCTCATTAGTTAATACATACCCAATACTATGTAATTATAGCCCATTGCGTGTTGTAAGTCAAGAACTTATTTCAGATTTCCAAATTGTTAATCAGGATTAGGTATTTCTATATCATCATGAATTTTCTTTATTCTTTCTTTACAATCCTTATTGAATTTATCCAAATCATCATACATCCACAAGACCTCTTCGACTGCTCTTTCCCATTCCATCCAATGTGCCACAACACGATAACCCACGCGATTCGTGTCGATCTTATAATAATATCCTGCTGGAAAACTCATTTTGCTGCCGTTCGCTTCGTGTCCCGATTCTGACATTATAACTACAACATTTTGACCACATAATAATGATAATAAAGTTGTGCCGGTAGCAGTTCCAATTCTCATCTTCGAGTGGGCTATAGCCCATATTGAAGCGTCTAAAATTTGACTTGGATTATCTACTATATCCCAAATTGCTTCGCATGATAAATGTGCCGTACTATCCGGTTGTCCCACAACTAAACACTTTATCCCTCTAGCTTTTAATGCTTCTTGAAATTCGACCCAAAAGGGAAAATTTCTCCCATGACTGTATTCTTGGCATCGAGCGAAAAGAACGACATCGAAATCGCATTCGTAGCTACCTATGCTTTGGGGTATAAAATACTTGGGGGTCATTTTGAATGGGTCATTAGGCTCTATGTATTCCCTTTGCCATTGTGGTGGATTGCCTGTCTTAATGTGGTCTTCCCAAACTTGAGGCTCAAAATGTGCGCGTATTTCGTCTAGGTAAGGGATTTTTCCCTCCGGCCATTTAAGCTTGCCACTATCCTTAAATTTAACTTGAAATCTGTTACCGCCAGCGGACCTCTCACTCCCCTTTGGTCGTTCATAAGTATATCGCTCAGTGGCATTAGGATATAGCGCATCATAGCCAATTTCGTGACAGATAATCAATGGCCCTTCCATGCCATAAACCCCGGGTACATGCTTATGGATCAAACTGCCAAATTCCCCCATAAATGGAAGAACGATTTTTAGTTCATTCTCTTTCATTATTCTCCTTACTATTCATATTGTTAATTTCACCCATTCGCTATCGCTATAAGTTATTGGAAATTCCTTATCCTCAGCCAATACAACGCCTAATTTTCCAGGGAAAGGATGCAATATACACCTGTCTATACAAGTTGGCTTTTGTGTCGCAGCTTCACCATACCATATCATCCATTCTTTTGCTATATCTAAATCTGTGAAAGCTATTATGTCTTTAGCAGTTTCTTTAATAGTATAAATATACCTCAACTCGACTTCACCATTTGCGCCGAACTTATGTTCACAGTCTTTACATAACCATAGATGGTCTTTATTGATAGCAAGCCCGATGGAATCGCCATATACAGCCTCGCCTTCATTAACCATTGTGTAGGAAACACTATTATAAGCCCACAATATGGGTATGACATTATGAGATTCACATTCAGGACAAATAGGCCTAATATACCCTCTGTGTATTCCATCTGTATTGAATCTCAAATCCTGCTCTTTCATATCATCCTTTCTCATTACTTCAACCCCAACATCTCTTCAATCTTAGCAACTTCTATAATAATCGCTATATCAGGCGCAGCATCTCTATTTGTGAGAATATGGTTAGCCAAATCTTTAATCTCATTAAGTACGGCATTAATTTCTTCAAGTTTGCTTGGCTGTATTATGTGACTCTCCATCAACCCAATTACTTTACGCGCCCATTCTCTATCGCTATTCTTTTCTTGCTCTGTTAAGTTTATATATGGCGTGTCGCATAACCTATCCCATAGTTCAATGTGGTCATTGTCAAAATTATTCATCAAGTATCTTGTCCAATGCGCCCATTGTTGGTGTTCAAGCTCTGCCAATCTTTCAAGCAAACTCATGTTTTCTTCTAGGTTATCTTCCATCATTCCCCTTATCGTTGATATATAGGTCTATATTTATAGCTTCTAGGTACATACTCACGATAGATTAACGCTATTCTCCATATTCGCAAATCCCATGACATACCATTATGCCATTTATTTGACTTAAAAGTATATTGTGGAACCACACGACAATAGCCCAATGATATATTAAATCCACTGACCCAAAGTGAGATAGCAATTAGAAACCAATCATCCCTATGAAAATAAATCATACAAAAGTTACCTCATAACCTTCACTACAATGTGGACAATTTACAAACTTGATATGCCAGTTAAACATTACGAAAAACTCTCGCTCACATGATAGGCAAAGGTAATCATCACCTACTTTATTGAAGTCCAGTATAGTCAATTCAAGCTGATACATGATACTCACACCTTTCATCGTGCCAGGAATCCTCGCCAGTAGCCATGTCTATCAATATCCAACGCCCATCTTTAGCCTTGCAAAAGTCTACAGACCAGTAACCTTCCATGACCTCAGCAACTTGGTTCGCATAGTTAGATAACAATTCGACCTCTTCATCAGTTTCTAAGTTCATTTCATATAACAATTCCATCCAATTCTCAGGTAATTTAGACATACCATGCGCAGCCCAAGCTTCATCACCTTCTGCAATAGCATCAGCAATCCAATAATGATGCTTACATTGAATCTCACCATCACGAATAAAATATCTGCGCTCAGGATTAACAGGCATTCCTTTACCAAATGCCGTGAACTTAGAATCCATCTCTATGAATTCGCGAAATACAAAAGCATCTATTGGTATTTCTTTCATCGCGCTATCTTCAATCAACATGCCTATGTGTCGTCTCAATATACTAGCATCAGCAACATAGCAGGTATCAGTCCAATCATGCTTACCAGAAGTATAAGCAGTTCGCATAAACACCGGTATACCTATTTTAGCACAAGCTTCCTCAAGTTCTTCAATCTGACTCTCAATAACTTCATATCCTTCGCCATCTAGGATTGCTAAAAGCTCAAAATAACTGGCTTTCAACTCTACAATCTCAGTACGTGGCTGTGGAATATCCAGGTCTTTGATTAGTGGATACCAATATAACATGCTATTTTTGTTCATTTCTTTTCCCACATTGTAAAAAGCTGATGCCCTTCCAGGAAAGACTTAATTTTACCTTGCAAATCCAAGCCCTCTAATGCAGCCATTTGAAGTGATAATGCGCTTTTATTATCCTCTGCTGACTGTTTCCAAACATCACGCGCCGCGCCAAAATCCTCACTCACTGCCATTAGTTTCTCGTATTGATCTGCCAACGATTCCATGACATCGACCTGTGCTTGTGTTAAACCCACCATAACTGCCAAATTGTTTTCTATGCCAGATAGTTTCTTCTCGCTCATATCACCACCTCTTTCGATTCGTCCTTCAACAATAATCCACTTTCAACCTCAATAAACTCATTGGGACTGCCCCATTCTTCTTTCCAGGGATTCAATCGCGTATAACAACAGAAGTTGAAAAACTTAAACGCCTTCCATATATTAGCTATATTCTGATTCTGCTCTAAAGCTCTATGTCGTTTCAGCATCTGATCACGACAAGTCTTCTTTTGAAGTGTTGCGCGAAAATGCCAGCGACCATGTATTGACAGCATATTACTTATATTCTTGGTTCCATCCCAATTATTATATGACCAATCTAATTCATTTTGCTCTCTAAATTTACAGATAAATTTCTCAATACCGTGTGGATGATGTGGTTGTATAATTCTCATTTGATAATGATCATATTCTTTTAACCACTCAGTCGTTACCTCACTCCAATGTCTCTGTGTCCAACGAATTGAAGGCAGTCTAATAATTTCTTCCAATAGCCCATCCATAATGATCATATAGTTCATTGTTGGCATTTCGCTATTCTTGACCACATTCATACCTAGCTTGTGTATCTTGATAAAATGCTCCCCCCAAGTTTTAGGCGTAAAGAATGTAGCGCATGGATCATAAGGACAACCAGAGGTGCAATGTATTCCTTCGCGCTCTGGTGCAGTTCTATACCAATCTGAATCAACACGACTTTGATTATACTTCCAATCAACCATACAGATGCGATCAGCTTCGTGAGCCAGCTTGAAGTATGGACTAATATCGCCTACAATGACCATATCTGCGTCCATGAAGCCGACCGCATCATAATCTACCATACGCCCTGCGTAAAGACTGCGATAGAATTTTAGATAGTATTTTGGCTTAAATCCCTGCTCTTCTGGCCCTTCACGTTTATAATAATCTACTAAATTCACAGGCCTGAAATGTGGATAATAACTCTGCATTTCTGATATAAATTGTTCCATCTCTTTTCCAGGCCAATACAGCAAATGAAACTCAATATGGTCAAAGCCATAATATTTCGAGGCATTAAGCATGGCATGGACGCCTGGAAGTAGACGACTATCTGCTGTCATGACTAGAGCGTATTTGGGCATCAATTCTCTCCATATATATTCATTATGACCATATTAAAGAAGTTGGAATAAAGGTTGTTAATTTGGTTCTATGCCTAGTTACTATAAATAAATTATCAGAAAAAGCATTATCTATTATAATCTTTAATTCATCCAAATCTTTATCTTCTACAAGAGGACTGAGAATAACATGTATATATGGCCCGCCTGTATATGCTGTTCCCCAATTAGTATGATATTCACATTTTTTGATATATGGCAGTTTATTTCTATTGATAGTACCTATAATAGTACGAACTAACTTTGGATATTTATCAGATCGTACTCTATTGCATTCATCAATATCATAAGCTTGATCAGGAATAACAATCTGCCAACTAAATTTAGCTTTTATAATTTTATATTTGAGCATCACTAACCTCTATAGGTGAGAGTCGCCAAGACTTGCGGCGGCGTGGGAGGATTCCCATCTTGACGACTCTCATTAAGTGGAACTGCCCCAGGCGGCAAGGGGTAATATTTGGATTAGACCTGAGACAGTTCCTGATTATTTACCCATTTTAACACATTTACAAACCACATATTTCTTAAATGCGATATTATAGCCACGACTACCAGTACCATA
>SDBU01000116.1_pt1 | contig 105481 bp, 91 predicted proteins | sample 2277071 | NCBI WGS metagenome assembly SDBU01 (sample SAMN10397929, study PRJNA504765) | marine sediment metagenome | isolation source: marine sediment core GS08_GC12, 126 cmbsf | place: Arctic Ocean: Gakkel Ridge, Loki's castle | collected 2008
CGCCTACGCCCGCAGTTGCTATGCGGAAACGTTCCTGGTCCCCCATTCGTCAATGAAGCGTTGGCTAATGGGAGCCGATAAGGTCGTAATGATTGACGGCTGCTTCCTGAAGTGTTTGGGAAGGGTCTTGAAAAACATTGTCGATGAAGAGAAGATAATTCATATCGATACCCTGCCTTTACACAAGAAGTTTGGGGATGTATTCCTGTATACCGAGGTCCCGGAGGCTGAACGGACGGAAGTTGCACAGGAGGTTGCCGATAAGATTTTGACCATGCTGAAAGAAGAACGTGTGTCCGCCGAATAGTTGAGGCTAACGGGGGACAGCCTCAAACAGGATGGTCGATTCTCCACCTAAGGTGTCTTCGCTGCGCTATGAGATGCTGGTGCGGTAGGAAATTAACAATCAAAATGCAAAAATGTGGAATCCCGACTATGTCGGGATATTTTTTTGAAAGATCCCTCCACTCCGCTTCACTCCGATCGGGATGACGGCAGTTTTGTAAGATGGGGCGAGCCTAACCCTACCAAAGAAGAACTTATGGACTTTGGGCAAATGGTGTTATACTGACACTCGGAGAGGTAAGGAGTTTTATACGGAAACCATATATACATAGTTATTTGAGCAATGATGAACAAGGAAGAAGCAAATTCAGTTCTCAATAATGAACTTGATCGGTTTAGGACAATGTCCCATGAAGACCTCGTTCGTACAATAGGAGATGAAGTTTACACGACGGAACAGATGGGGAGATCCGGAGAGAAATATCTAATTCAAATCAAGACCAAGTGGAAAAAGCGAAAGAAGAGCATTGTCCGCATTTCCGCAAATATCAGAAATGCAGATGAATCCCCACAGGAGTCAAGCACGTGGAATATTCCAATCCTGAATATAGCTATCTGTCGCGGCTCCATGTCGGTGCTATTTACGACGTTCACGCGCGGACCAGATGATTGAATCACAGAACCAGCGGTTCCAAGGGACAGCATGAACACCGCCCCTGAACCGCAACGTTCTGTGTAACAAAGAAAACAGAGATATTAAGTGTTTGAGAAACTTGAAGACATCAATGCACGTCCTGCCCCATTCGAGTTTTACACAGCGAGTGATTTGTGGACAGATGAGCATACATCAGAGCAGATGCTCAAGTATCACCTGAAAGAGGATGTTGATGTTTCGTCCCGAAATGCAGCGTTTATCGACCGCTCGGTTGAATGGATCGCTTCGGACTTCAACATCGCAGCGGGGACAAAGATTGCCGATTTCGGCTGCGGCCCGGGATTGTATGCGACGAGGCTGGCCCAAATTCAGGCGGATGTTACCGGGATAGACTTCTCGAAGAGGTCGATTCAGTACGCACGGGAAGTCGCAATTAGGGAGGGGCTTTCCATCCACTATGTAAATCAGAACTACCTGAAGTATGAAACAGAAGATCGCTTTGGTCTTATCCTGATGATCATGTGTGATTTCTGTGCCCTAAGCCCGGCCCAGAGAAACAAGATGCTGACCAAGTTCCATACGTTCCTGGAGCCCGGCGGCTTAGTTCTGCTTGATGTGTATTCGCTGAATGCCTTTGAACAACGAGAAGAAACAGCTTTGTACGAAGCCAACCTTCTCGATGGCTTTTGGTCCGCTGATAAGTACTATGGATTTCAGAATACGTTCAAGTACGAAAGAGAGAAAGTGGTACTTGACAAATATACAATTATTGAAGCTGATCGCACACGAACCATTTATAACTGGCTTCAGTATTTCAGCCTTGAAACGCTGGAGAGGGAGTTTACGGAGTGCGGGTTTACAATTGAGAAGATTTTTTCTGATGTTGCAGGCACACCATTCGATTCAAAAGCCAATGAATTTGCAGTTGTGGCCAAGAAGATGTAGAAGAGTCAACAACACAGAGAGATTCGGTGAATAAGAAAGGTGGGGCAAGCTCCCCCCTACTAAAGCTGCGGTATTTTTTCAGTCTAACCACTCGTCTTCGGGGTCAAAGGCGGGGATTGAGACGTTGACGATTCGCATTTTGCCGACTGCACGATGGCGGCAGCCGGGCTTGATGAAGATAGCGGTAAATGGTTTTACAGGTTTCATTTCGCCATCCAGTTCCATGTTTCCGGCGCCCTCAAGGATAAGATAGACCTCGGTGAGCTTTTTATGGAAATGGAGCTTCGCATCCTGCTCGATATCCACTATGTGCATGGTTGCCACGGTATTATCCGGATCTATAAAGGCACGCCTTGAAAAACCGCAAGGACACTTCACCGCATCGATATCGTCGAACTGTGCTATCATATAGTTTGCCATACTCTGCTCCACAAACAGGCCCGATTTCACTCATAATGAGGCCAAAACAAAAAATATTGAAATCCTGATAGTCGTGGTGTATATTCTGCCGCATTGAGGCTATTTAATCAAGACTGTAAAAACCTGTAAGGGAGTAACTACGATGAACTCGAAAGCCAATGCAATTGTGGCACAATCCGGGGGGCCGACCGCAGTAATCAATTCGAGTGCCTGCGGCGTTATCCAGGAAGCAATGAAATCGGGCAAAATCGGCCGGGTAATAGGCGCCACCAACGGTATATTAGGCGTTTTAGGCGAGGATTTGTTCGATATTTCCTCTGAACAGCCGGAGACCATCAAGGCACTGAAGCAAACACCGGCAGCAGCCATCGGCTCGTGCAGGTATAAACTAAAATCACTCGAAGAATCCAAGGCGGATTTCGAAAGAATACTCGATGTCTTCAAGGCACACAACATCCATTACTTCTTCTATGCGGGCGGTAATGACTCGATGGACACAGCAGACAAGGTCAACAAGCTGGCAGCGGATGCCGGCTATGAGCTGGTATGTATGGGAATTCCGAAGACAGTCGATAACGACCTTGCCTGCACAGACCATTGTCCGGGATACCCCAGCGTGGCAAAATACGTCGCGACCTGCGCAGCCGAAGCTGGACGAGATACGGAAGCACTATACACTCACGACACCTGTACTATCCTCGAGGTGATGGGCAGAAACGCCGGCTGGATAGCAGCAGCGACGGGCCTTGCCGTAACCTGCCCCGAAGACGCACCGCATCTGGTATATTTGCCGGAAGCGGGCTTCTCCTGGGACAAATTCGTCAGCGATGTCAAGGGCGTGCTCAAGGAACTGAGCAGGGTCTTTATCGTTGCCGGCGAGGGGCTAAAAGACGACAAAGGCGAATACATCACCGCTGACTCCGGGGCTTTCGCCAAGGACGACTTCGGCCACGTGCAGCTTGGCGGTGTAGGTGATATGCTCAAGGCCGTGATTGAGAAGGAAGTCGGCATAAAGGCCCGCTTTAATAAGCTCGGCACCAATCAGCGGACCGCCATGCACTTTGCATCGCTGACCGACGTCAACGAGGCCTATATGTGCGGGCAAATGGCTGTAAAATATGCGATGGACGGCGTCAATGGCAAAATGGTAACTCTGGTTCGTGAGGATGGGCCGGGATACAAATGTACAACAGGATTAGCAGAGTTGCGAGACGTGGCCAACGGCGAAAAGAAAGTGCCAGCCGAGTATATAAATGATAAGGGCAATCATATCACCGATGCGATGCGCGACTATGTCAGGCCGTTAGTGCAGGGCGAAGCACCAGTAACAATCGGTAAAGATGGACTGCCCGTTTTTATGAGATTCGAACGCAAACCGTTAGAGAAGAAACTGCCAAAATACCTTTGATTAATAAGGATGAACAATGAAAGAGCTGTTTGATGTCAAAGATAAAGTAATTGTGATTACAGGGGCCGGGGGCGTTCTTTGCGGAACAATGGCAAAAGCACTTGCCAAAGCCGGTGCGAAAATCGCCGTTCTGGACATAGATGAAACCGCCGCGGCCGAAGTTGCTGATGAAATTGGAACCAGTCAGGGCCAGGCCATCGCGGTCAAATGTAACGTATTAGATAAAGAGAGTCTGGGTCGCGCCCGCGAGGAAATCAATTCCGAGTTCGGCCAAATCGACATACTGATTAACGGAGCCGGCGGAAACAAAAAAGAAGCCACTACTTCGCCGGACCTTTCCTTTTTCGACCTGCCAGCCGAAGCCATTCGGTTTGTTTTCGACCTGAATTTCCTCGGCACTTTGCTGCCAACGCAGGTTTTCGGCAAACAGATGGCTGAGAATGGTGCCGGTGTGATATTGAATGTCTCCAGTATGAACGCTTTCCGTCCCTTGACGAAAATCGCCGCATACTCAGCCGCCAAAGCCGCCGTCAGCAACTTTACCCAATGGCTGGCGGTACACATGTGCCAGAATTATTCCAAAGACATCCGCGTCAATGCAATTGCGCCGGGATTTTTCCTGACCGAACAGAACAGGTTCCTCTTGACCGACGAAGCGACGGACGAACTAACACCCCGCGGTAAAACAATTATCGACCATACGCCGATGGGAAGGTTCGGTGAGCCCCAAGAGCTGATTGGTACGGTCTGCTGGCTGTTGAGCGACGCAGCGAAATTCGTCACCGGAGTTGTCGTCCCCATCGACGGCGGCTTTTCCGCCTTTAGTGGAGTATAATTTTCAGGAGAAGAAAATGACCGACCCAGCACAACCTTTAAAAGACTTTCAGCCGAAAAAGGCATTTTTCGTTGGTATCGATTCGGACGGCTGCGCATTCGACACGATGGGAATAAAGCAGCGGGAGTGTTTCTGTCCCTGGCTGATTGGCTATTTCGGTCTGCAACCGGTGGCCCATGCGGTGCGCGAATGCAAGGAATTTGCCGATTTGTTTTCCAAAACGCGCGGATTTAACCGACATAAAACCACTAAGCGTATCATAGCAGAGCTGCTGCCGGCCCATCCAATGGTCAAAGCAAGAGGCTTTAAGGTACCGCAATACCCACACTATTTTGCCTGGGTCGATGACCCCAACAGTATGCTCAGCAATGACGGTCTCAAACAAGCCATCGAAAAGGCCACGGACCCGGAGGTCAAAAACGAACTGGAAAATGCGCTGGCGTGGAGCGAAAAGGTCAACGAGTCGATAGGCCAGATTGTTAAGGGTCTGCCTCCGTTTCCTTACGTCCGCGAGAGTTTAGAAAAAATTGTACCGCTGGCCGACGTTATTGTTGTTTCTGCAACACCGAACGAGGCCCTTGCCCGCGAGTGGGAAGAACACGACATTGCCAAATACGTAGAGGTCATAGCGGGCCAGGAAATGGGCAAAAAGGCCCAGCATCTCGAATACGCCACAAAGGGCAGATATGAAAAGAACCATGTTATAATGGTCGGCGATGCGCCCGGCGATATGAAAGCCGCCAAGGCCAACGATGCGCTGTTTTATCCGATTAATCCGGGTGATGAGGTCAAATCATGGAAGAGATTCCATGATGAAGCATTCGATAAATTCATCAACGGCGAATACGCGGGCGAATACGAAGAAAAAGTGATTGCAGAATTTGACGCATACCTGCCTGAGAAACCACCCTGGGAAAAGACGTGAAGCGACTGAAGAAACATGCTTCCTGAGATATAAATAATGGTAATCGAACGACATAACAAAGATGGTTTCGTTGAAAACGAACAAGCCGTAGAAGCAATCGCCGAGTTCTTTGCGCAAAACGACTACACCGGCAAACGGCTTCTGCTGATAGTGCCCGACAACACCCGTTCCGGCCCTATCGGTGACATTTTCAAAATCGTCTATGATTGTTTGGAGCAAAAGGCAAAGGCAGTGGATATCCTTATCGCACTCGGAACTCATCAACCCCTGACGGAAGAGCAAATCTGCACAAGGCTTGACATAACATCCAGTGAGCGCAGCAGTAAATACGCATCGGTTAAATTCTTCAACCACGAATGGCAAAAACCTGAAACTCTCACTTCTATCGGAAAAATCTCTGCCGACGAAATCGGCAAAATAACCGACGACCTTTTTCACGAAGAAGTTGATGTGCGGATTAACAAACTTCTCTTCGATTATGATGAATTTTTCATCCTGGGGCCCGTCTTCCCGCACGAAGTGGTCGGCTTTTCCGGGGGACATAAATATATCTTTCCCGGAATTGCGGGCGAAGAAATCATAAATTTCTTTCACTGGCTCGGTGCCGTGTGCACAAACCCACAAATCAATGGCAACATATGGACGACACCACGGAAAGTGGTGGAAAAAGCGGCATCATTTATAGAAATGCCCAGAAAATTATTCGCCATTGTCGCCGTTGAAGACGAACTTAAGGGACTGTTTATCGGTGATTGTGTAGAGGCATGGGAAAAGGCGGCCCAACTATCCGAGAAAGTACACATTGTCTATAAAGATAAGCCGTATAAAACGATTCTCGGCATCGCACCGAAGATGTATGACGACATCTGGACGGCCGGAAAAGCAATGTACAAACTCGAACCGATAACCGCTGACGACGGGACACTAATTATCTACGCGCCTCACATTACTGAAATCTCATACACTCATGGCAAATTTATTGACCAGATTGGCTACCATACGCGAGACTATTTCCTCAAGCGAATGGATAAATTTACCGACATCCCGCGGGCTGTGATAGCGCATTCCACACATGTTAAAGGCATCGGTACATTTACCGACGGCGTCGAGAAACCAAGGATCAATGTGGTGCTCGCGACCGGTATCAGTAAGCAGCGCTGTCGAAAGGTGAATCTGGGCTATATGGACCCGAACCAGATTGATATAGCTAATTACGAAAATAAAGAGGAAAAAGGCATCTTGCTCGTGCACCATGCCGGCGAGGTGCTGCACAGATTATCCAGTGGATATATACCAAGTATCCCGACACAATAGTCATAAATAACACATTAGAAAGGGTAGTACAAAATGTCAAAAGCGGATTCGACACTTCGACAAAGCTCAGTAAAGTCAAGCTCACCGCAGGCGGATATCGGCCTGATAGGCCTGGCAGTTATGGGTGAAAACCTCATTCTCAATATGGAAAGCAAGGGCTTTACAGTGGCCTGCTTTAATCGAACGGTTTCGAAGGTGGATGATTTTATCAACGGCCGTGCCAAAGGCAAAAACATCATCGGCTGTCACTCCATAGAAGAGCTTGCCGAGAACCTGAAAAAGCCCCGCAAGGTAATGATTCTGGTCAAGGCCGGCCCTCCTGTGGATGCCTTCATCGAAAAACTTTTGCCCGTCCTTGAAGATGGTGACATTATAATCGACGGCGGTAACTCGCATTTCCCCGATACCATGCGTCGTACAGAACATGTCGAGAGCAAGGGCAAACTCTACATCGGCACAGGCGTATCCGGCGGTGAAGAAGGCGCGTTAAAAGGTCCATCGATGATGCCCGGCGGCTCGCCGAAGGCATGGGAAAATGTAAAGCCCATTTTCCAATCTATCTGCGCAAAGACACCCGACGGCGAACCGTGCTGCGACTGGGTTGGCGAGAACGGGGCCGGCCACTTCGTTAAAATGACACACAACGGAATCGAATACGGTGATATGCAGATGATATGTGAGAGCTATCAGATAATGAAGCAAGGCCTCGGCATGACAAACCAGGAAATGCACGAGGTCTTTACCGAGTGGAACAAGGGTGAGCTTGACTCATACCTTATCGAGATAACGCGTGATATCCTCGGGTACAAAGATGAGGACGGCAACGAAGTCATCGACCTTATTCTCGACACCGCCGGCCAGAAGGGGACAGGCAAATGGACCGCCATCGAAGCCCTGAACCTTGGCCAGCCACTGACACTTATCGGCGAGGCGGTCTTCGCACGATGCCTGTCGGCCCTCAAGGAAGAACGCGTGGCGGCATCCAAGGTCCTTACCGGCCCGCAGCCGGACTTTACCGGCGACAAAAAAGCATTCGTAGACGACCTTCGCCAGGCCCTGTATGCCTCGAAGATTGTCAGCTACGCCCAGGGTTATCAGCTTATGAGAGCGGCCGCACAGGACCATAACTGGAACCTGAACTATGGCGGCATCGCCCTTATGTGGCGCGGCGGCTGTATCATACGGTCGGTCTTCTTAGGCAAAATAAAAGAAGCGTTCGACAAAAAGCCCGGTCTGGAAAACCTGCTTTTAGACCCGTTCTTCAAAGATGCCGTCGAGAAGGCACAACCAGCCTGGCGCCGAGTAGTCACCACGGCCGTCGAAATGGGCGTTCCGATGCCTGCCATGAGTGCTGCTCTGGCATTCTACGATGGCTATCGCTGCGGCCGCCTGCCGGCCAACCTGTTACAGGCCCAGCGCGATTATTTTGGAGCGCACACGTACGAAAGAGTCGACAAACCGCGAGGTGAATTCTTTCATACAAACTGGACCGGCCGAGGCGGAACAACCGCAGCTTCGACATACAATGTTTGATAAAAAAGGGCAGCACTATCCTGTTCCAAGGTACAAAATGCACCTTTGCCGTTTTCCATCGAAAAGTGGTGACAAGGAGCATTTCGCACCTGATTTTTATTGGACTATCTGGCCACAATATGCCCCCAAAAAGGAAATATTGCCGTTTCCAATAAATAAGTTCAACTTTTCGATTCGCCTTCGGCGAAGCTATTGAAATAGATTCCTCCGCTTCGGCACGCAAGATGCGTGCCTCCGGTCGGAATGACAGTATGTATAAATGTTATACTCACTTTTTAGAAAAGGAAATAAATTGAATAAATTCACCCTTTGTGATGTATATTAATATAGAAAGAGACAGTAAAGCCGGCGTTTAAATCATAACCACTGGTTTCGGATCCGGATAAAGTGAGCAGCGTTTGTGAAAAAGAATTAGTTTTAATAGAACCCGCCCGAAGAGGCTCAAAAGAAGCCTTCGAGTCCATTGTCAAAATGTATATGAAAAACGCGTACTTTACCGCCCTTGGTCTTGTGGGTAACCGTGACGATGCGTTGGAACTTTCACAGGAAGCCTTTATCCTGGCATATCGTAACATCAAACAACTCAAACCTAACCGAAGGTTCTTTCCCTGGTTCTATCAAATCCTAAGAAACGTATGTTTCAGCCATCTAAGAAAGATAAGAAACCGGCGGACCCACTCCCTTGAACAGATTGAAGAACAGAGGCCGGTCGCTGATGTGGATGATTCATTCACACCCGATGTCGTGGCCGAAAGAAACGAGAACAAAGACAGAGTGTGGAAAGCCATCGGTAAACTCGACAAAAAACATCGTGAGGTGATTATATTGCGGCATTTCCAAAACCTATCTTATGAGCAGATGGCTCAAATCATTTTTTGCAGCAGGGGAACTGTTATGAGCAGATTATATTACGCCCGACAAAGACTTAAAGAATTATTAAGCACAGAGAAAGGAGGTGACTAAGATGGCCTGTGAGGACTATAAAGACCTGATGATGGGTTATCTTGACGAGGAACTCTCCACCGAGCAGATACGTCGCTTCGAAGAGCACCTGGCTACGTGTAAACAATGCAGCTCTCAACTTCAGGAGTTCAGGCAGCTAAAAGCAATTACCGACCAGATGACATTGATCGAGCCGGAGGACAGGCTGTGGCAACAATACTGGGACGGTATCTACAATCGCATTGAGCGAGGTATCGGCTGGACAATCTTTTCCGTGGCTGCGATACTGCTGACAATCTATGGAGGTTTCAAGGCAATAGAATCCCTCATTACCGACCCGACAGTGGGCTTGTTGTTGAAAATTGCGATGCTGGCACTTTTAGTTGGACTGGCGATTTTGTTTGTCTCAGTATTGCGTGAGAGAATCTTTTTCTGGAGCAAAGACCGCTATAGAAACGTAAGGAGATAAGGCAATGATAATGTCGACAACGGAAACGATAGAGGGCAAGAAGATTGTAAAGCAACTTGGGCTTGTAAAGGGAAATACCATTCGTGCCCGGCACATAGGCCGAGACATCATGGCCAGCCTGCGAAACGTAGTCGGAGGAGAGATAACCGATTACACCAAAATGATGGCCGAATCGCGGGAACAGGCCCTCGACCGAATGATTAAAGACGCCCAAAACCTCGGCGCAAACGCCATAGTCGGCGTGAAATTCGCCACATCCATGGTCATGCAAAGCGCCTCCGAAATCCTCGCCTACGGCACCGCCGTAGTCGTCGAGTAACACATACCTGAAGTGAAGACTGGTTGACCTGAGGTACAGAATGGGGTATATTTCAGCCTGTTTGATTAAAACTGGATTGAGGATTTGAGAAATGGCTGAATTTATTACCGAAGATTTTTTGTTGCAAACAAAAACCGCGAAGCTTCTCTATCACGAACACGCCGAGAAAATGCCTATATACGACTATCACTGCCATCTGCCGGCCAACCAGATAGCCGCCGACCATCGGTTTGGGAACCTGACTCAAATATGGCTCTATGGCGACCATTACAAATGGCGGGCAATGAGGGCCAACGGCATACCGGAAAAATATATAACCGGCGACGCAAGTGATTATGAAAAGTTCGAAAAATGGGCCCAGACTGTCCCATACACTCTCCGCAACCCTCTCTATCACTGGACACATCTGGAACTCAAGCGTTATTTTGGCATCAGCGACAAACTACTGAATCCGAAAACCGCAAAAAAAATCTACGAGCGATGCAGCGAGATGTTAAGAACGCCGGAGTTTAGCTGCCGAAATCTTATTCAAAAAGCCAACGTAAAGCTGCTCTGCACCACCGAAGACCCGCTCGACTCATTAGAGCACCACCAAAGAATCCGTAACGAAGGTTTTGAAATCGCTGTTCATGCCGCCTTTCGGCCGGACAAAGCCATGGCCGTCGAAGACCTCACGGCCCTGAATGCCTGGATTGACAAACTCGAATGCCTTTGTGATATTGAGATCATCGACTACCACTCATATATTGAAGCCATCCGCCAGCGTCATTATTACTTCCATGAAAACGGCTGCCGACTTTCCGACCACGGCTTAGAAACCGTTTACGCTGAGGATTATACCGAAAGCGAAATCAAAAAGAGTTTTGATAAAATAAGGTCAGGAAAAACACTGGATGGTCTCGAACGTCTCAAATTTAAATCAGCAATGATGGTTGAATTTGCATTGATGGACTACGAGGCCGGCTGGATCCAGCAACTTCACCTGGGCGCTCTGAGAAACAATAACACCCGGATGCTAAAATCCGCAGGCCCGGACACCGGTTTCGATTCAATCGGAGATTTCGAAACTGCCAGACCATTAGCCAAATTCCTCGATACACTCGATAAAAACAACGAGCTGCCTAAAACCATTTTGTACAATCTCAATCCCAGAGACAACGAGCTGATTGCTACAATGGTCGGCAACTTCCAGGATGGCAGCTCAGCCGGCAAAATCCAGTATGGCTCGGCATGGTGGTTCCTCGACCAGAAAGACGGAATGGAAAAGCAAATCAACGTACTTTCCAATATGGGACTTCTGAGCCGTTTCGTTGGTATGCTGACCGATTCACGAAGCTTCCTGTCGTATCCAAGGCATGAATATTTCCGCAGGATACTCTGTAATATGCTTGGCAATGATGTCGAGGCCGGGCTGCTGCCAGACGATTTAGACCTGCTCGGCAAAATGGTCGAGGATATCTGCTTCAACAATGCCAAAAACTATTTCCCAATGGAGCTGGATTGACCTGCCGGCCGGATTTTTTCATGACCAACTCGAAGTCTAAGGAATTCTTCTTGCCACGCCGGTTGGCAAAATGTAAAATGGCTCGATAAGAAATGGGTCGGTGCCCGAGAGGCTAAAGGGGACGGGCTGTAAACCCGTTGGCGTAAGCCTACGCTGGTTCGAATCCAGCCCGGCCCATTATTTCCCCCTGGCGTCCAATCACCAATCATTCGGTCGGATGCCATAAAATCTTTGACCGGAACCATATATATCTGCAATAATTATTATACTGAATACATGCGAATACAACAAATGATTTTTCCGGCATAAGTCCAAGGAATCTACCAATGAAAAGCGAAGTGAAGTTAAATAAAGCGAAATGGCTGGTCGAGCCGGGCTGTGTCGTCCTTGTAACAACCGGCACAATGGCAAATCCGAATGTGATGACCTTTAGCTGGCAAACACCTGTAAACAGCACCGACCCCTGCCTCATATTGTTGGCTATAAGCCATGTCAGGTATTCATACGAATTGATAAAGCAAAATCACGAGCTGGTCATCAACGTTCCGGGCGAAGAGCTGCTTGAACAAACACACTTTGTAGGCACCATCACAGGCAAACATATCGACAAGTTCAAGGAAAGCAGCCTGACCCCGGTTCCCGCCAAGTTAGTCGCCCCTCCGTTGATAGAGCAATGTGCCGCCCATCTGGAATGCCGCGTGGTGGAAATATTCAAAATGCAAACGCACGATTTGCTGGTTTGCGAGGTTTTGCGAGCGGCAGCCGAAACAGAGCAGTTTGACGGCAAATGGATTCCGGAAAGATTTCACACCTTACACTATCTTGGCGGCAACAACTATGGTATAATGGAACGTACAATCCAAGCCCGCGGCAAGGTGAAAACACCAAGGTAACCGACCATCACTGCGTACCATATAAGTTTTGCCATACTTTCGCACACTTGACAAAGACGAAATACTTACATACAATAATCATGCCCAGGGTAACCGGTTGTAGTAAGCAAAAGATGAGGTGTATAATGACAGAAAATCTTGACCGCCGCAGCTTCCTAAAGAAATCCATTATCACATCCACAACCGCCGCGTTAGGTTTAAGCCTCGAAGAAAAGGCACTGTTGGCAAAGGAAGTGAAAAAATCCACAGCCCCGCAACGAGAGAATTCTGCTAAAGGTCTGCCAATGGGAAAGATTGGCAACGTTAAAATTACCAGATTGATTTGCGGGGGTAATCTAATCAGCGGCTTTGCTCACAGCAGAGATTTGACATACGTATCTTCCCTGCTGAGAAATTATTTCACCGACGAGAAAGTGATAGAGACCCTCGAGATATGTGAAGAAACGGGAATCAATACAGCCATACTAAGGCTTGATGACCATTGTATCGGCCTTCTCAAAAAATATTGGAATGAAAGAGGCGGCCGGATACAGTGGATCGCACAGATTAAAATAAAAGAAAATGACCTGACTTCCGAAGCAAAGAAAGCTATCGACAATGGAGCCATCGGAGCTTACGTACACGGCGGTGTCGCAGACAGTTTCGTCGAGGATGGCCGCGTCGAGCTTCTTGGAAAGGCCGTTGACTTCATAAAACAAAACGGAGTAATCGCCGGTGTCGCCGGCCACAGTGTGGAAGTACCCATTGCATGTGAAAAAGCCGGGATAAATCCCGACTTCTATATGAAGACTTTACACAGTCATAACTATTGGTCTGCGAAAAGAGAACCTGAGAAAGACAATATCTGGTCACGGACCCCGAAACAAACTACCGAATTTATGAACAATGTCAAAAAACCGTGGATCGCTTATAAGGTTATGGCTGCCGGGGCTATCCATCCCGGAGACGGTTTCAAATTCGCCTATGAAAACGGTGCCGATTTTATTTGTGCAGGAATGTTTGATTTCCAGGTTAGAGAAGACGTAATCATTGCCAAAAACGTTTTGTCAGGAAAATTGGCCAGAAAGCGCCCCTGGAGAGGGTGAGAAAAACTTACAGCATCTAACAAAATTATCGCCACTGAAGTGATTCCTTGAGTATACGAACGTGGTGCATCTCCTCTTTAATAATATCAGCGATTTTATCCTTACCGGCCTCGGCAGAAACAAAATCCTTCAAACCGGTGTAGAAGATAATGGTATCCTTTTCCTTCTCGATAGCACTTTTGAGAACATCTGTTATGCTCTCTTTGCCAGTCAGCTCCTTGGACGGGTCCATTTTATTCCCAAACACAGCAAGGCCGGCCATCGACTGCGCATCAAAGACCACATCGTTCTCAACTTCGAAAGTCCTCAGTTCCGGTCCCTGTTCGGAAAGCTGCTTTCTCATATCAGCGAAGACCTGTTCGTGTGCTGCTTCCCATTCGACCAATTTAAGAAACATATTGTGAGTGCGGGAATCATCAAATAATTCTGCCGCCCTACGGTAAAATTTGGCACCGTTGCGCTCGATTCTTTCAGCTATTTCAAAAACTTCAAAAGCGTTAAATTTTACACCCATTTTTGCTCCCTTGAAAAGTTTTACCTTCCTCTAAAAGCTTTCACGTATTCGAGGAACTTCTTTGCCGTTTTATCCAGATTTTCGATATTTCCTCCGCCTTCCAGCACCTCACACATCTCGTAGGCAATATATCCCTGATACCCGATTTCCTTAAGCATCTTAAAAAACGTTTCGTAATCAACGAAGCCTTCTCCCATCGGCACCGCTCGAATCAAAACATCACGCTTTAGAAAATTGGTCAGATTGTGTTCATAACGATACCGAGGCAAACGCACATAATCGGCTGCAGTGGTGTGTACGATAAAGGGCTTCATCTTCAAGACGGCGGCCCTCATTTCCTCGGCTTTGAGACCCTGTAAGGCCGGAGCCCACGCATCAAAAGCCGCCTTAACATTCGGCAAATTAACCTCCTTGAGAAGCCAGTACATCATATCGTGGCCAACTCCAATATCGTGGTGATTCTGCACGGCAAGCGTAACACCATACTTTGCCGCTTTTTCTCCGGCAAGCTTCAATCCTTGAACCACCATAGCATACTGCTTGTCAAAAGGCACTCCGGGGCGCTCGTAGCCTGTGAATATGCGAACCATGTTCGTTCCCAAATCACGAGCTAATTTGGCCAGTTCTCCAACATAAGAAGCCTGAATTTCCACATTAGGAACCCCAGGCTTATCTACACCGGCTGTAAAGTCCGTATATCCAGCCAGGCACACCAATTCAAGCCCAAGACTTTCAATCCTGCGGCGCAGCGCCTTTCGCGCAGCGGCATCATAATCCAGAGGCGATACGTGAGGCCGCTTGGCCATCAACATCACACCATCAAATCCGAGCTTCTTTGCTTTGACCAGAAACTCATCGACACTCAACTTAGCCTGTCCACGCCAAAAACCCGCATAGCTAACGGAATGCAAACATGTCTTTACCTTGAAATCCTCCGGATTACCTGATGGAATCTTCTGGGAAAAAACTTCTCCAGATAACAGTAATACTGCAATCACCAAAACAAAACAGGATTTACGCATTGTCAACTCCCTTTCCAATTTACAGAAGAATAAAATTAACCACAAAGAATAAACTAAAAACTGTAACCCAGACCGAGCATATACTTGGTATCAGTCGTGCCGGAATCTGTAGCCGGAGTTGTGTCATAATTTAGAATGACCTTGAAATTAAGAAACATGTTCTCCGTAAAATGAGTACGAATTTCACCTGTCGACGTAAGATAATAATCAGAGAACTTCTCTAAGCTCGGATAATAGGTAAGGTCATGAATGAACTTGAGGCCCTTGGCCAGCTTCTTGTCGAAATTATAACCAAGCTGAACTGATAACTCGGCACTGCTGTCAGTCTGATTCTCGTACTTTTCGTATAGAGAGGCCAAACCAGCTTCAGTGGAGAAATTCATTTTCTCCGATTCAATCCACTGATACCCCCCACCACTACCGACTATCACTCTGCGGTCAAGCTCTGCTATCTTGTCTGTTTCATAGCGGCCGTCAAGATAGCCATAAAACTTCTTTGTGAAAAAGTAATCATATTTAGCCTTCGTGCGCCACCAATTCTCTGTAGTCTTGTCTTGGCCGGTGTCCGGGTCCTCCTGCTTGCCTCTGGCATAATCTGCGCTTAGCAGCGTGCGGTCTTTTTCAGTCCTCTTGCGAAGATTAACACTGGCGCTGATGGCCTCGGTTTTTGTATTACCATGTGTAGAAGTCAAAGCCGCTGAGACATTCCCCGTCCACTTAGGCTTCGGCGGATTTATCGAAGAGATGTCAGCAATGTCAAAATCCTGAGCCTTTACTGTCTCAGTACCTTCGATGGCAAACCAACCGGCTTTTGAGCTTATTATTTTTTGAATAAGAACGCTGCCGTCTTTAAGATGAACTTCAATTGCCTCATCAGTGCTGAATGTCTTAATTTTGGATATATCTATGGTTATTTTGCCGGCAACATCTGATTTGAAAACCAATTTACCATCCAGGGCATGAGTGATCTTGCCGATAAGACGGTCACCATTTTTAAATACGAGCTCATCAGCTTGTATCGCCTGAGCAAACACGCCAAGAAACACCAACAATACTAATATTTTGCCGCGCATCATACTCTCCTATCAGTACAACTCATTACAAACCACAAAGGACATTCACCATGAGGCATATCAAGATTAAGACACACAACTTTTTTCATTCACCTCATGTTCTTTTAGATAAGCCAAGCGGTATATTACTATTACAATTATGCGTGCTTGCGGCTGAAAATCAAGAAAATTTGCCCAAATTTCATATGGGAAATTTAGTGTTCAATCTTTGACATCCACACTACTTCGGCTTTATACCCCAAGCAGGACGAATGTGACGGGGATTGCGTTAAAAAACGCGTGGATAAAGATAGGCCGAAACAAAGAGCCGCTCTTCTCATATGCATAGCCCATGCATACACCCAACAGAAATAGTGCCGGCCAATGGGGAACGTTGACATGCACCATTGAGAATAATCCGGAGCTTATGAAGATAGGCAGCCAAACCCGGCTTCGATGTTGGATTATCGAATTTCGACTTTCAAAAAATGAGCGTATCACTGTTTGAATAAGACCTCGAAATATCATCTCTTCAAGCAGGGGTGCCATTACTACAGCGACAACAAAAATCGATATTCGAAGCTGCCATTGCGGATAAGACGTTATCAGTTTCAGTTGCTCATGTTGGGATATTTGGTATTCCGGGCCAAAGAATAATATGCCAATTTTCATCGTTAGGATCATAGCCACCCAAATAAGCGGCCAAACAGAGAGCAGATTCACAAAAGCAGCGAAAAAATCTTTGTGGATTGACCTTACATTCAAACCGAATCCCTTCAACCCCCGGGCGAAACTGGCCCTTATCAAGAAAATTATTATGGCCATCACTGCTATCGCGCCAACGCAGTAGATAAGATTGTTCAGGAAAGCTATTTGCCAATCCTGTAAATCCGCCACCAGTACTTCTGTAATTTGTATTGCCAGCGGAATAGGCCCAAACCAGATAAACAATGGGACAAGGCAGAGATAAGGACGCATATTATTTCGGCGGGGCCTCGAATCGGTTAACGCCTTTCTGCCCAGAGATGTCTTCAACAGCCAGTGGGCGAATAAAAATAGCCCTGGCAGGCAAATAAGGCCCATGATAATCTCAGAAGTTTTCATTGATATACATATCGCAATCTTGAAAACAAAGCTGTTTTGTAATATATTAGTTCAATCTTGGATTCTGTAGTGCGAAGTATTGCAAAACAGGGCTTCCTTTTCAAGGAAAATAGATTATGGATATATTTCACATCGAAGGGCCGGTCCGGCTTTCCGGCAGCGTCAAGATAAACGGCTCAAAGAACGCATCCCTGCCGATAATGGCAGCTTCTATTTTAGCGAAGGGCAAATCAGTTCTTTCATCGGTGCCGCATCTTTCTGATATTTCCGTGTGCGGGCAATTGCTTAGCCAGCTGGGCTGCAAGATTAGCAGAAGCTCAAACGGCGATATATGCATAGATTCGACGGTGATTGATAATCCGGTCGGCGAGTATGAAATTGTCTGCAGGATGCGGGCCAGCATTTGCATACTCGGTCCCCTGCTTGCCCGCTGCGGCAGAGCGGAGGTATCGATGCCCGGCGGGTGCGCAATAGGTGACAGACCCATTGACATTCACATAAGGGGCCTGCGAGAGCTTGGCGCAAAAATCCATCTCAAGAACGGCTATATCATCGCCGAAGCACCGAAGGGTTTGAAAGGCAAAGATATTTTTATGGGCGGAGCATTCGGCTCGACCGTCCTGGGGACCGCAAATGTGCTAATGGCCGCAACGCTGGCAAAGGGAAAAACCGTTATAGAATCGGCTGCCTGTGAGCCGGAAATAGCCGACCTGGCAAACTGCCTTAACAAAATGGGCGCAAAGATAACGGGTATCGGCTCACCCCGGCTGACTGTCGAAGGAGTGCGAGAACTGCATCCGGTCGAACACCAGGTTATTCCGGACCGAATCGAGGCGGGTACCTTTATGGTCGCCGCCGCTATAACTTCGGGCGAGCTGCACCTGCACAACTGCCGGCTCGATGATATGATGGCAGTCGTCGACAAGCTAAGAAATATCGGCATAACAATTGATGCTGAAGACGATGGCTGTGTTGTTATCCGCAAGGGCCCTATAAAAACCGCTGACATTACGACCCAGCCATATCCCGGCTTCCCCACAGATTTGCAGGCCCAGTTTATGGCCCTTCTGTCACTGGCCAGGGACAATAGCGTCATCATTGAAAAAATCTTTCCCGATAGATTTATGCACGTTGCCGAACTAAATCGAATGGCGGCAAATTTACGCAAGGAAGGCCCGACTGTCATTATAGCCGGCGTAAAGAAGTTAATAGCCGCTCCCGTAATGGCTTCGGACCTGAGGGCTTCAGCGGCACTGGTTCTTGCCGGGCTGGCCGCGGAGGGTACTACAATTGTCAGCAGAGTTTATCACATCGACCGAGGCTATGAAAAAATCGAGGAAAGACTCAATCCAGTCGGCGCAAATATCACTCGCCAAAGTGTTTGAGCGAATCGCTTGAGTGAAAAAATATTCTCCTGTTAAGAATGGAGAATAAGAGAGGAAACAGGTAACTATAAAGATGCTGTCTTACATCACAACTCATCTGCAAAGAATCCGCCGTGTCGTTGGATTAATAACCGTTATTAGCGTTTGCGTTATGGCAGCCGCTGCGGGCCGGGAGATGAAGCCGCCGTGGGAAGGTCAGTACAAAATCAAGCCGCACGAGAAGGGCCGACTTACACCCGCAGATGTTGTTGGACCTGATGGTCTCGTATACCCCAACTGGACAAAGTGTGGTGTCCAGGGCGGTATACCATCAGTAAAAACCTTCACAACTATCGAAAAATTCGGCGGCAAAGCAAACGATAATCTGGACGATTCGGCTGCCCTTGACCGGGCCTGTCGGTCAGCCGGCAAGAATGGGGGCGGGGCCGTAGTGCTCGGTGAAGGGACATATTATCTCGACCGACCGGTGACAGTCCGCCACGACAATGTTGTGATTCGAGGCAGGAGTAGGAACAAAACAAAACTAATTTTCCGTTACACGATACCTGAAAATGGCGTCGGCTTCTATACACCTGCGCCAGGAAGCCGCGTGGGAAAAGACACCCGCATTGAGATACACTGTCGGCCTGCCGGGCTTACGAAAATGACAATCACGGCCGACGACCTTGTGATTAGGCAATGGCAGCGCAGTAAACATTCGGGTAACACTTTCGCTTGCGCAACCACCGGTCGGGAAATCACCAGTAAACTCTCAAATGGTCCACACACCCTCAAGGGCATCGCAGAATATAGGAACGGAACAAAACTTACAGGCCAGATTGCAATTGTCCTGGACTCATCTTTTATTGATCGCCGTTCTGTCCCAAGCAACCTGGCCGTTATTACATTTCAGGGGCGCGGTCAGGTCGGCAGGAAAATCAAATTGGGCAAAGACGGCAAACGCGGCGACCTGAAACTTACTCTCCAGAGCACACAAGGCCTGAGGGCCGGTGATTGCCTTTACCTTGAAGCCCCAGCTACAGCTCGCTGGAACAAACTCACAAAAAATGCCTGCAAGTGGGGCCTATATCGCTGCTACGAGGTTTCCATCAAAAATATCAAAGGCAACACCATTACTATCGACCAGCCGCTTCGCATCGAGTTTCCGACTGTTGACGGTGCCTTCGTTCGGAAAATCGTGCCTATCCAGCACTGCGGGATTGAAGACTTATACATAGAGCAGAAACAAAATCTGTGGATTAGCAGCGTGCTTTTCCACCACGGCTGGAATTGCTGGGCGAAGGGCGTGAAGGTGAAAATGTGCGGTCGCTTCCCCGTCTATGGTCAGATGGCCAAGTGGTGTGAGATTCGCGATTGCATCTTCGACGATGCCTGGTTCAAGGGAGGAGGAGGCACCGCGTACACTGGCTGGGACCGATGTTGGGACTGCCTGATTGAAAACATCGAAACATTTAAGATGCGCCATGCACCTCTATTCCAATGGGCGGCAAGCGGAAACGTCATTCGAAAAAGCATCTTTCACGACAGCGACGGACAATGGCACGCAGGATGGACGAATGAGAACCTCATTGAGCAGTGTGTCATCAAATCGGTGACCGGTCACGGAGGTTATGGTTATGGAATGTGGGCTTCACCACCGAAGGACACGGCCCATGGGCCCAACGGTCCTCGAAATGTTGTCTACAACTGCGACGTCAGCTCAGTTAAGACAGGCCTGTGGATGGGCGGAATGAATGAAAACTGGATGATTCTTCACAACCGCTTTACGGTTCAAAAAGGCTACGGTGTGTTCGCAAAAACTGCGAGTTTTGACCATATTATCAAAGACAATGTGTTCATACTCAAGGATAAATCCTCTCCTACGGTCTTTCTGGCATCTCAAGATTGCATCGGCGTTGAGATAACCGGTAACCTCTCATACGGCGGCAATACCAAGATCGCTGCCGGCAGTGCCAAACCAATATTGCTTAAGGACAACCAGACTTTCCCACTTGCAAACGCACCGAGACCCAAGCCCACTATACCATCAATTTATGAATGGCAAATAGCCCAGCAACAAAAATAAAAAGCCATAAGGCTCGGTGTCCAACACGGTAACTGATTCAGCACATCTACCTGGCCTTATCTGGTACCGCGTGCCCAAACGTTCCTGCACTGAACTCCCCGACCGCGAGCGCCCAATCCGAGGTCGAGCCCAGGCGAATCGTGTGGGCACCGGCCGTCAGTCTGCCTTTGTCGATCTCATCATAGCGTGCCCTGGCGTCTACCAACACGACCGGTTGGCTGCCTGGCATACCGTTGAGATTGATCGTTATCGAGTCCACATCTTCAACAAAGAACACGAAGTGCTTCTTGTCGGCGGCGACCAGGCAATATCCTGTAGCTCCACTGATGCGACTATTATCCGGCGACATGCTCAGTTTCAACCGCCCGTGTTTCCAGAATTCCCGGTAGGTGCGGAATGCCCGCTTGAGAGAATCGGGATGACAGCCGCACAGACCATCCGAACGGAAGGGTCCGTATCTGTTGAACCGTTCGGAAAAGTGGCCAAAGAAACCGCCCATTCCTCCAGCCATGGTTTCCCACCAGATCAACCGGCGGCAGCCGGTTTCGTTGAGCCTGTCCGGGTCGGGGACTCTTCCCGGCCAGCACTTCCATCGGTTATACGTGTGGCGTTCCTCATAGATGGAAGGCTTGCTTCTGTGGGCCTCCATATGCTGCCTGATTTCCTGGTAATCGGCCGGCCCCTTGTCGGTTGTCTCCAAATCGTAGGGATTGCCTCCAAATCCGGCGTATGAGTTCGCTCCGAAGCTGTCATCTTCCCATCCCCGTGACGTCAAGATATGCGGCCAGCCCATCGTACGATTCATTTGGTCGGCCCACCAGGCCGTGTCCGCCTCTGCGCTGGGCATTTCGATGGTGTCAAAGCCGAAGTTCATGCTCCATCCAGGCAGTGGTCCCAGTCGAGCAGCGATGTAACGGATGAGCCGCTGATGTCTCTTACCCCTGAATCCGTCGCCGAGGTGATTGGGCGTCTGTTTCCGATCGTTGTCCCCCCAGGCCCAGATGTGGGTGCGTCCGCCTCGTTCGTGTGCGTACTTGATGGCGAGTTCAATGGTGTCAAACAGTGCTGGATCGGGTTGGTCCAGGTCGGGGTCTGCGCTGCCGGAAAAATCGTTGATGCTCAGAGCGCCCATTCGGAACCAGCTGTAAAAGACCGCGAAGAAGTATATATCAAAACCGTTTTCACGAGTATTGTTCCAGTAGTCGGCAATGAGCTCCGACCGGCTCGGATGCCCCAAGATCCTTGAGGAGTGCTCGTACTGTTGCTCGTAGTCCTGCTGGTTCATGAAGACCTGATAGACATATCCTTCCAAGTGATCAATATCTTCGGCCATGATGGCGTACTTATTGCCCACATGGGTCAAGAATCCTTTCATACTGGAGTTGGCCCGTGGAGTCACAGTTATGGAGCCCTTATGCCCGTCGAGGTCCGCGTCACTGCTGGACGTCGAGAACTTCCATACGCCGGTTCGCGTGCCTGTAAAGCGGAACTTCCAAGTGTCACCCCCAACGTAGAACATCTCTGTTATGCGCTTCTCTCTGGCATGTTTAAAGGTCGCTGTCGCCACGAGGTCGAAGGGATTCCCGGGCCAGGTCGTGTTGATCAGGCTATATTCCTCGCATTCCCACATGCGCACGCTGCGGTTACCGAGATCGTCCGCCCGGGCCCTGTTGCCAAACATTACTACTGCAGTCATAAGAACGAGATAAGATGAAAGCCACACGTTCAAAGCAGTACATTGGCGCAGGGATATGCGACTCATCCGACGCCTCCTCTAAGGTTTGGACCACTTTTTCTCATCGGTGCTGCCTGGAAAATACGGGATACAAAAAGAGCAACCGAAAACAAAACGAAAATATGTGTGTTAATCGCTTATCAGGTCAATCTTTGCCCAGTAGGCTGCCTCAAATTTCCAATCACTCGGCTGGTTCACAAGCTCCAGCTTGATTTCTTTACCAGCGTATGCTGAGAGAGCCACATCGGCCTGCATCCATCCTTTTTCGGCTGTTTCCCTGCCTACAGACTTCTTAAGCAACCTTTTGCCATCGGCCTTGACGAGAAGCGTCCAATCACCTTCGGGATGATGGCCGACAACCAGTCGAAGCGTTGTCTTTTTACCAGCAGGGATTTTAACCTTCTTTGACAATACGCAACCGACAGTACGGCTCAAAGGATGTGTCATGAGGACATTCTTCTTACCTGCCCATTCGTTGAGAAGTCCCGGGTTCATATCCCCGCCGCACTTGGCCACCTTCCAGCCGGGCGCAAACTTCGAGATGGCCTTAGATAAGTCCTTTCCAGCAGTAGCCGTAATCTTGGCCATTTCTTGTTTTGTGAAGCGGCTGTTGGCAACGGGGCCGGGCTCCCAGGATTTCTCTAATTTGGTCGGCTTGGTTTTTTTTACGGGAATTACGAAGACTTCCTGGCCCTTGTCGTCTTTCTCGATGCGGCCACCAGCTCTTATCACAGACTGGCGGACGAGTTTTTCACACACCTTGATCAGGGTGGGGAAATTGTACGGCGTGTGGCTGAACTTGCCTTCGGGATTCAGGGCGGATTTGAACTTGTCGGGGAGTTTTTCAAAACCAACGGTCGTAAAGAGGACACCGCCTGAGTTCGATGGGTTGCAATCAGAGTCCTGCCCGCAACGAGTCGAGATGACGATAGTCTTGTCGAAGTCGCCTTTGCCATAGAGCAGGCCCATTACGATGTAGGCACCGTTGAGCTTCGCGTCGATGCTGCCGGCATCCTTACCGCCCGGTCGACCGCAGATGCTATGGGTGTATTTGGGGTCCTTGTGGTACTTTTCTTCCACAAGGTCCCAGGTCTTCTGCCAATCGTCGGGGTTCTGTTTGTACCACTTGAGGAGGTCGCGGATGCATTCGGCGTATTGGCTGTCTTTAGGGATACATTTAAGGCCGGCTCGGACAATCTTTACAATGTCATCCTCAAAGAAGGCCTCGGCATACATTCCGCCGACAAACTGGCCGCCGTAAAGACCGTCACCATAGTTCATCAGGCGTCCGAATGTTTCGCCGAGCCTAATGACTACATTGGGCAGGCCGGGGGCAATCAGGCCGGCAAAATCGGCCTCAATCTGGTAATCAATGTCATCTGCATGCTTATTAAATTGAGGATGACCGGAATCCGGCGGTGCAACACCACTTCGTAAAAGGCTTCGACCTGCATTGTTTGCATGCCAAAGAGAGTAGCGGCTGTTGGCAAAATCAATGCCTGCCTGGCGTATAGGGACGTCCATCCCGTAGAGCTCCAGTGACCGCAGGAAGGTCATCTCGACATAAATGTCGTCCTGACCGAACTGATTGATCATGTTAGGCTTCCACTTTGGTATCTTGTCGGCCGGTATGATTTCGCCTTTCCATTTAAACTCTGTCGGGCCTCCCCAGCCGACGCCGGCCATTTGTCCGATCCAGCCGGCTTTCATTTTGTCAACATACTCTTTCACCGGCAGTCGGCGAAATTTAGCCGCCTTGGTGATTGAAACATCTGTCGTAAAAACGAAACCAACTACCATCATCATTGCCATTAACCTTCGCATAACCTTGCTCCTTTCAAAAGATTCACAATTCTTCGCTATTCCGTAGAAATCTGTAGTTTCCTTCGATTCACTGATAGTTTTAATCTTAAAAACCTGCCTCCAAGAAGAACCACAATACCTTCGTGCCTGACCTGTAAGACCAGTTGTTATTATAGCCAAAACACAACGAAAATCAACAATTTGACTTTGCTATCCGCAAAATACTTTCAATCACGCAATACCCAAGACATCGGCCATTGAATATAAAGCCGGCTTTTTGCCGATGAGCCATTTTGCCGCACGCAGCGCTCCTCGTGCGAAAGTGTCCCTGCTGTGGGCGGTATGATTAAGAGTAAGCTTTTCGCCGAGCGTGCCGAAGATTACCGAATGGACACCGGTAATATCACCGGCCCGAATAGAATGCATTCCGACAGTACCCTTTTCCCTCAGGGCATCCTTACCGTTTCTGCCGTGGACAAGAGAACCGGGAAATTCCCTGCCGGTTGCCTGGCAAATATTCTCAGCCAATGTAAGGGCGCTGCCGCTCGGAGCATCTTTTTTGAAGCGATGATGCTGCTCGATTATCTCTATATCGTAGTCGTCACCCAACATCGCTGCGACTTTGCCAACCAGTGAAAATAAGACGTTCATCCCCACGCTCATATTAGTTCCATATATGACGGGAACTTTTTCCGAAGCGGCTTTTATTTTTTCTCGCTGTTCATCGCTGAGCCCGGTAGTGCCAAGTACAAGTGCTACACTACTTTCTCTGCAATAGTCAATGGTCTTATCTGCCGCAACAGGCTGTGAGAAATCAATTACCATGTCGGCAGCAGCCGGGTAGACACTGTCAAGTTTGACATCAATCGGCCCTGAGCCCGCCACAAGGCCGGCGTCTTTGCCGATATCAGGGTGGTCCTGTCTCTCGACTGCCGCAATAATGTCGAACTCTCCTGCCTCAACAGCCAATGAAATAATACGCTTACCCATCCGGCCGGCGGCGCCACAAACTATCAGTTTAGGCTTCATTTTTCACTCCTACACGTCTGTTTAAGCAAATAGCTGATACGAATATAAAGCCCTGAAGGCATATTTACAAGATTAAATCCGCCAGAGGCGGACTTGATTATTTCGGCCAGTCAATGTAAAATCCTCTCTGTTTATATATCCTGAAAAAAAGGCTGAAATATAAATTCAGAAAGGGTGAGAAAATGAGAAGGAAAATGTGCTTAAATAGAGTATTCTTTAGATTAATGCTCCTGGTGATCGTTGCGATGTTTTTAGCAACAGCATCGGCGGCTAAAGGAAGAACCGCGTCCGACACGGTTGAGCGCTGGGGGATTTTTGAGTTATCGCTGAGCGGACCATCCGGAGGGAATCCTTTCGTTGATGTGGAGTTTAGCGCGGAATTCAGGCAGAATGGGCGAGTTTTCGAGCCGGAAGGCTTCTACGACGGTGACGGTGTATATCGCATCCGTTTTATGCCGGACGCACTCGGTGAATGGACATACGTCACAAAGAGCAGCCGTAGAGAACTCGACGGCAAAAAGGGCAAATTCACCTGTATCAAACCATCGCCGGGCAATCACGGCCCTGTTCGCGTCTATAAAACCTGGCACCTGGCATACGCCGACGGCACGCCTTATTTCCAAATCGGCACGACCTGCTATGCCTGGGTCCACCAGGGAATTGCGATGGAAGAACAGACGCTGGCCACGCTGAAAAAAGCACCCTTCAATAAGATGCGAATGTGCGTCTTTCCCAAGAACTATACTTATAATAAGAATGAACCGAAGTATTACCCATTTGAGGGAAAACCGCTAAAAAACTGGGATTATAGTCGCTTCGATCCGGAATTCTTTCGGCACTTCGAGCAGCGGGTTGCAGACCTGCGCGATTTGGGGATTGAAGCGGATATCATTCTTTTTCATCCATACGACCGCTGGGGTTTTGCGAAGATGGACAGCAAGACGGATGACAGCTATCTGCGCTACATCGTGGCCCGATTGGCGGCATATCGAAACGTATGGTGGTCCTTTGCCAACGAGTACGATTTGATGAAGTCAAAAAAAATGGCAGACTGGGACCGCTTCTTCCAAATCGTTCAAAAGTCCGACCCATACCAGCGTATGCGCGGCATCCACAACTGCCGCGGCTTTTACGACCACAACAAGCCCTGGGTAATCCACGCCAGCATCCAGAGCTCTGACCTTGCAAGAGGTAGAGAATGGCGCAACAAATATAACAAACCGATTATATACGATGAATGCAAATACGAAGGCAATATCCCCCAGGGCTGGGGAAATATCACCGCTCAGGAATTGGTCCACAGATTCTGGCTGGGAACCATTGGCGGCTGCTATGTCGGGCACGGCGAGACTTACCGGCACCCCAAAGACCTGCTGTGGTGGTCAAAGGGCGGCGTGCTCCGCGGGCAAAGTCCTGCGAGAATAGCGTTCCTGAAGAAAATCATGGAGCCGACTCCCTTTGCGGAGATGGTGCCTGGCGAGCTTTCCGCCGGCAATTATATCCTTTCCAAGCAGGGAGAGCTTTATTATGTCTACTTCACCAGTCCAACGGCAATAACCCTAAAACTTCCCGGATCAAGACCATACAAGATTGACGGCATTGATACATGGAACATGACGATTAGCTCTATGGGAAGCGCATCGCCCGGCAAGTTCAGCTTTACTCCGCCGAAAGTCAACTACGTTCTTCGTTTATCTCTTTACGGACCTGGTGAGAAAATACGGCCGGAAGCAAAGGCATCGGCCAGCCCAACGGAAGGTATAGCACCTCTCAAAGTACAGTTCTCAACGCCGACCAAACTTTCGTGTCGGTGGGCATTTGGAGACGGAACATCCTCGTCGCAAAGAGCTCCCCTGCATACCTACAAAAAGCCGGGACTTTATACAGCGATGCTGACTGTGACCGACGAAGCCGGGCTCTCGGCCGGCACTGCACTATCTATAGCTGTTGATCGGTCGACCGACTCACCTATCGTGCGAGTCGGATTCAAAGATGGCGACAGCCCTAAAACAAAGTTTCACGGCAGGATTGTACGGTCGAAAAACGGTACGTATGATTTCGGAGATGGCGAGCCGTGGAAATGGATCGCAGTCGGGAACAAACCTATCGAAGATTTGGAAGGATTGCGGTCTTTCACCATAATGGGCTGGGCGAATCCTTCCAGCTTAAAGACTGGAAGCGGCGGAAACCGTATTGCTTTCAACCTGAACTACAACCGTTCAGGATTCGACCTGGTTTGTTTACAGGACGGGCGGCTGCGGCTTGCCGTCAACGAATGGCCTGACCGTATCCAAAATGACAGTTCGCCGAAAAAGCTCCGCATCGGTAAATGGACATTCTTTGCCGTCACTTACGATGCAACAAAAACAAAAAACAACGTCCACTGGTACTTTGGCGACGCCGATACCGCCGCTCAGCTCGATCGCACAACAACCTACAATCGCGGCCCGACCGGCAAAGGCAGCGGAACATTGACGGTCGGTAACTATAACGAAAGCATCCAGCGGCATGGTAAGGACCGTCAATTTCGGGGACAGTTGCGCGGTATACAGGTCTTCGGCAGCCGAATCGGAACTCGCGGTGCCCTGTCACTGAATGTAATTCGTAAACACCAGCAGAAAAGTAAACCACAATTTTGAATGTTTGAGAAAGGACAGATTAAATGGACAAGAAAACCATTCGTACCGGTATTGTCGGGTCGGGCTTTGCCGCGAAATTTCATTTTGAATGCTTGAAGAGGGTGCACAGTACAAACGTTGAAATCGCCGGAATGTTTGATATCAACACCGAGCAAGGCACTTCATATGCCAAGGAACGGGGGATTCAGTTTTATAAAACGCTGAAGGAGCTCCTCGATAAGGTGGACGTCATTCATGTCTGCACGCCGCCGGTTGTTCACGAATCGATAGCAGTCGCGGCACTGGAATGCAACAAGTTCGCCATTGTGGAAAAGCCGCTTACAGGCTACTTCGGGGACGGCTCGGAGGATTTTAACGGGGACACATTTCCAAAACAGACCGCACTCGATAATGCCCTGGCGAGCATCGAGCGGATGCTCGACGCCGAATCCAAGAGCAAAGGCAAAATTCTCTATGCCGAGAACTGGGTTTATGCACCCTCGATTCAAAAAGAGCGGGAGATAATAGAGAAGACCGGCGCACAGATACTCTGGATTCACGGCGAAGAATCGCACTCCGGCTCGCACGCCGCGACCTATGCTTACTGGAAGTATTCCGGAGGCGGCTCGGCAATCGGCAAGGGCTGTCATCCGTTGACGGGGGCGCTTTATCTCAAACGTGTGGAGGGGAAAGCACGAAATAACAAGCCGATTCGCCCGAAGGCCGTCTCCTGCCGAACACACGCACTGACACGGCTGAAAGATTTCGAGGACAAGGGACACCTTCGCGCCGACTATTGCGACATCGAGGACTTCTCCATAATGCACGTGGTCTTCGAAGACGGTACGATTGCGGACATTTTCGCTTCAGAGATTGTCTTGGGCGGCGTCCACAACTGGCTCGAAGTCGCAGCCAACAACCACCGGACCGTCTGCAACATCAATCCAAATACAGCAATACAAACATACAATCCTGTTGAAAAAAACTTTGAAGATATCTACATAGTGGAAAAGATCGGCACGAAACAGGGCTGGTCGAATCCTTCGGCGGACGAGGACTGGTTTACAGGCTATCCACAGGAAATCGATGCGTTCTACAGGACCGTAGCTTATGGCGAACCAGTGGAAAGCGATAGCAACCTGGCGGCAGACTGTATCTCGACGATATATAGCGCATACGTTTCGGCTGAAAAGGCCGGTGCAGAGGTCCCTGTCAAAACTTTTTAGCGTCCGAGAAGTCGGACATATTCAGTCTCAACCGTTAGGGAGCAGCTATGCAATTTCTTGGATTACACTACGCGATTTGGATTATACTGGTATTATACTTCGTTGGTATGCTCCTGATGGGCTGGTGGAGCAAGCGAGGTGCTCACAGCCAGGAGGGGTATCTATTGGGTAATCGGCAGTTCGGCACGCCTATGATGATAATGCACGCCTTCGGTGCCGGCACCCATCCCGGCAACGTAGCGGGGGTAATGAGCGAGGGCGTTGTAAGCGGTGCATCCAGCATCTGGGTCTCCTGGATGTGGATGTTTGGAACGCCTTTCTACTGGCTCATCGCGCCGATAATTCGGCGGATGCGGTGCCTGACGATGGCCGACTTCTTCCGAGAGCGTTTCGGCAGGTCGGCCAGTATACTGTACATTATCGTCGCGGCGGTTGGGATGATGGTTTTTCTGGCGGGCGTTCTGCTTGCGACGACGCGCACGGTACAGGGGATGATGGGCAAGGCTGCGACGCAGGACAGCGAAATTTGGTTCTTCGGTATCCTTTTCGTTAGTACGGCGGTGTTTATAATCTACAGCTACTGGGGTGGGATAATCGCGGCGATACGCACGGATATGATTCAGGGCCTGATGATTATCGCGTTGTCGTTCATTGCGATTCCTGCGGCACTCGGCCTCGAAGAAGTTGGTGGCTTGGCCGGTATGCGAGCCACATTGGCGGCGGCAGACAGCAATTATTTGAGCTTGTTTGACCCAAAAAGGTTTAATTTGCTGACGGTGCTGTTGCTGTGTATTAACGCCCCGTTGACCGCGCTGGCCTTTCCACATCTTATGAGCGTCTGTGCTGCAGGCCGGACCGAATGGGAAGGACGGGTCGGCTTTACCTATGGCAACGTGCTCAAGCGTATCTGCACCATAGGCTGGTGCGTGCTTGGATTGTGCTGGCTGGCGTATCTGATCAATTCAGGTTCGGAAATCCATAAGGACGCCGCCTTCGGCGACGCAATAAGTCATCTATTGGGGCCTGTGCTCCAGGGCGTGATGCTCGCTTGTGTGATGGCGGCGGCAATGTCATCGGGCGACGCCGTCCAGGTAACGGTGGCGGGACTCTTTTCTCAAAATATCTACCGAGTTTACGTAAATCCGAAGGCCGACGAGAAACAGCTCGTACATGCAACCCGGATGATAGGCATTGTCATTGCCCTTCTATCACTTGTGGGAGCGTTTTTGATGCGCAGCAGCCTCGTGAAAGCGATTCTTGACTATTTCAATATCCTGAGCCTGGTGGGTATCTCCACGGCAATGGGAATCCTCTGGCGACGAATGAACACGACGGGGATGTTCTGCAGCACCATCTCAGCCGTAGTTACCTTCATCCTGACTCGATACGTAATTGAGTATACCAGTGATATACGTGCGATTACAATCGGCGTCCCGATACTTGCGGGTCTGCTGGGCGGCGTAGTCGGCAGCTTAATTACCAAACCTCCGAAAGCCGAGCAAATCGGGAAATTTTTCACAAAGATTTATGTGCCTATCGGCCAGGAAGAGAAACTCGATTTGCCCCTCGACGAAGTTGTGCCCCAAGCCAAACGCTGGCTAACCACCGGTGGCCTCTTTATTGTCAAGCCCTCACGCCAGTCATGGGTGGGCTTTTTGGTCGCACTCGGAATCTGCTTAACCTGCATTTTGGTAATGTTAGCTATATTAAATCTCTGAGACAAAAAGGATGAAAGATAAAATCGGTCTTGTTGGGCTGGGCCTTGTCGGAACGGCGATAGCGGAGCGTCTGTTAGCCGGCGATTTTGAGGTCATCGGCTTCGATATCGATTCGGCAAGGTGCAAGCACTTCAAGCAGTTAGGTGGAAAAGCCGCCAGCAGCTCGGCCGAGGTAGCACAGGCAGCTAAGCGTGTTGTCCTTTCGCTCCCGGATACAGATATTGTCCGTCAGGTTGTCGAAGGCCCCGCTGGGATTCTGGAGGCAAAAACACCGCCGAAATATATTATTGATACGACCACCGGCGATCCTGACGAAACCGTGGCGCTTGCGCAACGGCTTGTACAACGCGAAATTTACCTGCTGGACGCGACTATTTCCGGCTCCAGCCGGCAGGTCAGGAACAAAGAAGCCGTTTTTATGATTGGCGGCGAAAAGGCAGCGTTCGAAACTTGTATGGATATCTTCCAGACACTTACAGAAAAAGTATTCTACCTGGGCCCATCCGGCAACGGCTCAAAAGCCAAGCTCGCCAGCAATCTCATCCTCGGATTGAACCGTGTAGCTCTGGCCGAAGGGCTTGTCTTTGCGAGCAATCTGGGCCTCGATCTGGAGACCTTTCTGGAACTGCTCAAAGCAACTCCCGCTTACTCGGCTGTTATGGACACAAAAGGCAAAAAGATGCTTAATGATGATTTCTCCGCCGAGTCCAGGATTCGCCAACACCACAAGGACGTTTCCCTTATCCTGAAATACGCAGAAAAAACCGGTCAGGAACTGCCCCTGTCGCGGGTACATTTAGACGCTTTGGAAAAGGCAATCGAAGCAGGCGATGGAGATTTGGACAACGCTGCGATAATCCGGGAGATTAAACGGAGAAAAAGGAATTAAGACGAATGCAGTTCTCTCCCTCCGTATATGAACACGCAGCCAAAGTGATTGGCAAAAGCCCCTGGGAAGTATCGCGAAGTGGGGACCTCTTAGCTCAAGGCAACATAGAAGCATTTGGTCTTTATAATCATGCCCCTGTCGTTGTTGGGATAGATATCTATAACCTTGAAGCCGAAGCATACGGGGCGACCGTAGAAAAACCGAGCGGCAACGGAATTCCTGCTATTCATAAACATCCATACTCAACAACACAAGAACTGATAAGCCTTGAGCCGTTTGATCCCAAAAAAGATGGTCGCATTCCTATGGCTATAGATGCCGCGAAACGCGTTGCGAATGAATGCCCGGAGGCGGATGTTAGACTACCTGTGGCCGGTCCCTTCTCCATAGCAACAAACCTGATGGGCTTTGAGAACCTGCTGTGCGAGATTGCAACCAGCCCGGATTCGGTCATCGAGACTCTCTGCCATCTTGTGACTGGGCAAGTAGAGTTTTGCAGAGAAATCTTCCATCAGGGTTTGGACATTGCGTTTTTTGAATCGGCGGCGGTGCCTCCATTGATGTCTCCGCAAGACTTCAGGAGTATCGAGCTTGGCGCTCTGGTTTCCATTATCGAGAAAGCTGCGGCCGTTGTCGGTCACCCCGTTCCTTGTGTTATGGGTGGTAATACCGCTCCAATTCTTGAGGCAATTCTGGAGACAGGAACAGGATATGTTTGCTGCCCGGTGGGGACAGACCAGGAAATATTTATGGAAAAGATGAAAGCACATCCTGAAGTGATGGTCAGAATCAATATGGACCCGAGGCCAATGACATCAGGAAATCTTGAAGCCGTCAAAAAGGAAGTTGACAGAGTATTGCAACTCGCAAATAATAGAGAGAAGGTTTGTATAGGTACGGGCTGTCTGCCATACGAAACAGACCCGGAAGTCGTTTTGAAAACACGAGAATATATTTTGTCTAAAAAACGTCCCATAAAGCATTAGACAGGAGACCAAAACATGGCTGAAAACGGCGAAAGACCTCAGCAAGTGATGCACATGAATCCGCACATCGAAAAAGACCGCCAATTGATATTGGATTCGCAGAAGAAAGGTAAAGTCGCTGTTTTTAAGGCGTATTTAAAGTTATCGGGCCCCGGCTGGCTGCAGAGCGGCATCACCCTGGGCGGCGGCTCGCTGTCATCGAGCTTGTATCTCGGCGTGCTGTTGGGCTTTGGTTGTATGTGGCTTCAGCCGTTGGCTATGATATTGGGTATCATTATGCTAAGCGCAATTGCGTATGTAACACTTTCGACGGGCGAGCGACCGCTGCGTGGTATCAACGAGCACGTCAGTCCCATCCTCGGCTGGGGCTGGCTGATTGCCTCAATGATGGCAAACCTCGTCTGGTCGCTGCCTCAGTTCGCTCTCGGGACCGTCGCACTGCGGCAGAACATCCTGCCCGGGCTCCTCGGGTCGGCGGTAATGCCGGAAGTACCCAGTAAAATGATTGCCGGTGCTATTTTTCTGGCAATTTGCCTGACTGTTACTATGACCTACAGCGCCGGCGGCAGGGGCGTCAAAATATTCGAGATACTGGTCAAGATAATCGTCAGTATGATAGTACTGTGCTTTCTCGGCGTTGTCGTCAAGCTCAGCATCGAAGGCAAGATTGTCTGGAGTGAAATTCTCGGCGGTCTGATTCCCGACCTGAGTCTGTTCACGAAACCAACCGAAATAATAATGCCTCACATACGAAAGGTAACCGAACAGTTCCAGCCTTTCTGGACCAACATGATTGTTGGTCAGCAGCGTGACGTTATGATAAGCTCCGCCGCAACAGCGGTAGGTATCAATATGACGTTCCTTCTGCCCTACTCGATGCTGCGCAAGGGCTGGGACAAATACTTCCGTGGCCTTGCCATCTTTGACCTTTCGACCGGTTTGTTCATTCCGTTTATCATTGCGACGGGCTGCTTGGTCATCGCTTCGAGCAGCCAGTTCCACGGCAAGCCGGCAGAAGGCTTTGTCGCTGCCGCGCCCGGCGGTGAAATAACCGCTGAGCCTGCACCAAACCTCGTAGGTCCCTACAAGGGACTTCTTGCAAGCAGACTCAAATTCCAAATAGGCACCGAACAATTCGCCAAACTCACCCCTGAACAGTTACAGGAGAAGTCGGAGGCTCTGCCCTGGGCAGACAAGAGAATGGCAGCAATGTTGGTCAAGCGCGACGCCTTCAACCTGGCTGATACACTGGTGCCACTCATAGGTCCTGTTTATGCTCAGTACGTCTTTGGCCTGGGTGTTATGGGCATGGCTATGAGTGCGGCGACGATGTTGATGACAATCAATGGTCTTTGCTTTTGCGAGCTTTTGGGCAGGCCGCCGAGAGGCTGGACACAGAAAATCGGCTGCCTGATGGTCTCGGTCGGAGCGCTCGGGCCGTTTTTCTGGAAAGATGCTGCACCCTGGCTTGCGATACCGACGTCCGTCTTTGCAATGGTTCTGCTGCCCATCGCATACTTTGCGTTCTTCCTGCTGATGAACCAGAAGAGTTTCCTCGGCGAGAATATGCCTATTGGGGTCAAACGCATCCTCTGGAATGTCCTTATGGCACTGGCAGCGGGCGCCGCATCATTCGGATGCGTCTGGATCCTCTGGTCGAAGCTGCAGTGGCTCGGCATCGGACTGCTGGTCGGCTTTATCGTCCTGTGCGTCGTAGTGCATTTCCTCCGTCCAAAGCGATTGACGGCATGACAGGCGAGCAATGGGAAAAACTGCTGGCCGTAATCAACGGAGAGGTATTTGAGCCGCTGCCGGTGGGATTTATCATCGACAGCCCCTGGCTTCCGGGCTGGGCGGGGATTTCCATCCTCGACTACTTCTCCAGTGAAGAGATGTGGTTCGAAGCTAACCTCAAGGCCGTCCAACAATTCCCGGATGTTATGTTTCTACCGGGATTCTGGTCTGAATTTGGCATGTGCACAGAGCCGTCCGCCTTTGGGTCAAAATGCCGCTGGTCGGAAGATGCCCCCCCTTTCGCCGAAAAAATCATTACGGATATTCAGGAAGTACATTCGGTCCAAAAACCCAATCCACGAACGGACGGTCTGCTGCCTTTTGTCCTCAACCGTCTCAAACACTATCAGAGTCAAATCGAAAGCGAAGGTCACAATATTAAGTTTGCTGTCTCGCGCGGGCCTTTGAACATCGCCACATTCCTTGCAGACACTACTGAATTCCTCATAGCTTTCAGGGCCAATCCTGATGAGGCCAAGAAGCTGCTTGAGACCGTTACTGATTTCATTATTGATTGGCTCAAAGTTCAGGCCCAGACGTTTCCCTCCATCGACGGGATATTAATCCTCGATGACATCGTTGGCTTTCTTGGAGAAACTGACTTCAAGCAATTCGTCCTGCCTTATTTAATCCGTATTTTTCAGTCGCTTGATGTGGCCGTTAAATTCTTTCACAATGATGCCGCCGGCCTCGTTTGTGCACCGTATCTTCCTCAAATCGGTGTGAATCTGTTCAACTTCAGCTCCGACCACTCACTGGCCGAGATGAAGAAACTGACGAACAATTCCGTTACCCTGCTCGGCAACATCCCACCAAGGGATGTCCTTGCGGCAGGTTCGCCCAAGCAGGTTCAAAGCTCTGTAAAAGCAACACTCGATTCGGTGGCGGACAAGAGCCGGATTATTATGTCCGCCGGTGGAGGAATGCCGCCCGGTGTTTCCACAGAGAACATCGAAGCTGTTCTCTCGGCAGTCAAATAATATTGGCCGGTTGATGTAAATAAAGGCTAATTCTATAGCTTAACTCTTAGCCTTCTTATTTTATAAAGTGACGTCCGTTCGTTCTAAGCCACGTGTTTGTCAACATTTAACGGCCAAATCGCATTGGCAGGTCTTTGCACATTTTCTTTGCCATCTTTTGCAAATGTTCAGCCTGCTGCGGCGATAATGCGTTCCCCGCCACGCCGCCCAACACACCGCCGATGATCCCACCTACTAACTCGTCACCATCGCCAGCAACAGTGGCACCGGCAGCCGCACCGACCGCAGCCCCGAAAATCGTGGCCAAAGTTTTCCCGGTGGTTCCGGAAGCGCTGCCCATCCACAGAATACTGGCGTCTTCGACATCTATCATCTTTGCCGTCATATTCATTTCTTCATTGTACTTGGGTATGTTAACCACAAGTACAACCGGGATATTGAGAATCCGGCCGGCCCGGGCCGCATCGTCGGCGCGGGTCAGGTCCGAGGCCTGGAAATCCTGCTCATCAAGCAGGGCCTGCACCTGGGCACGCTCTACAACCGTGTAGCCTTTTTTCATCAGCTCCATCCCGAAGAAGTCGGCGATTTGGTTCTTGGCTGTATCACCTTCTACAACGCCCGCAACCTCTACAACAGCCACCTTGGTCAGCTTCGAAAAGTCATAACCGGCCCGAACGTAGCTTTCGCCTTTAGAGCAGCCAATCACAAACAAAAGAGCTATTAAAAGCACATTTAAAACTACTGCCTTCATGGTCTATACCTCCCAATAAAACACAATCCTTTATGAGCACAACCTACATTCTCAGATATCTTACTGATTTGTACGGAACCGTCAATCTTTTGTGCATGAAAATTAACTTTGCTGCCGACCGGCGAAAACTCAGGCATATTGTGTTTGAATTGGGTTTGTTTTGGGTTTGAATTGGGTTCGTTTTCACAAATTGCCCAATTTGACTTATTTTCATATTCCTTTGTTATAGCAGCAGTTACGTTCATTTTGGCCTTTTTGAAATTGGGTTCGTTTTGGGTTCGTTTTGGGTTCGTTTGGGTTCGTTTTTCCTAATTGTCCAGGTGTCCAATTGTTCATAATTCCTTGTTAATACTTTATTTACGTTCATTTGACTTTTTCGGAAATTGGGTTCGTTTTGCATAAAAGAGTGAATTTGTAGTGCGCTCACTACAGTTGTAAAGGAAAGAAAGCATGTAAATCGTTTATTAATCGCGGATTGCGCTGATTAAATGGATTTTTTAGCCACAAAAATGCACAAAAAGCATCCGCCTTCGCTAAAGCTACGGCGGACAGGCACCGGAACAAAGAATATAGACACGAATTTTTTAGACGCAGATTGCGCAGATTACACTGATTTTGTTTTAGCCGGCTAAATAAGTGTTTATTATCCATTAATAAGCCTGCTGCTACTACTACAAAAACATATAATTGTGTTGGCTGTATCATCATATTGGGTAAGGAGTTATCTGATAGTTTGAAATCCTAAATCCTAATATCTAAATCCTAAACAAATCCTAATTACCAAAATATACATGTTCAAAACACTGGTTTTATTGCCAGAAAATGGGTTTTTGAGTGTATCTGCTGATACTAAGACTTGGGCGACTTGCCCTAATCGTGCGGTTCTCCGCGAAATACCTGCCCTTTTTAGGGCGATTATAATTATACCAAACTTCCCCGGAATGTTCAATAAAAATCAAATAATTATATAAAAAAAGTGCTTTTTTGTTTTTATAAAGATTGTAAGATTTGTAAGTATGTGGCCGGAAACAAAAAGGGCGTGTTGTAAAAAAAGTAACTGCTAACTATTCTTGTCTATATTGCCTGCTCTATGCCTTCAGCCCAGGAATTTAGATATTCAAGCCCCCTCATGTTACGGCCTGAGAGAAAAGCATCGGGGTTTGGTAGTTTACTGATTAAATTGTGGTACGTATCGTAAACACTTCTGAGTTCTGTCACCAAGCTTTGGCGATTAAAACTTTCCATATAATCAGCTTCTTGTCGGCGGACATTAATGAAATGTTCCCTGAGTATTTCTGGTTCATCAGCAAATAAAACAATGTTGTCTGGGTTGCCTTGTAATAATTCATCACAAACAGGACAATCACACATTAACTCTTGACGCATGTGAAAGATATTGTCTGTTTGAGAAAGTGATCTGAAAGCCCTAAATTTTGGGATGTAATATCTTTCCGGCATACCACCACCACCGGGAGTTACACTGAAATTTTTGTGCTGGGAATAAGTCAATCCGTGAGAAACAGCTTTTGCTCCTTCCGCAGCAGTTGTCATCAAGAGAAAACCTGAATACAAAATCTCTACTTCAGCAAAACCAGAAAGCTTAGAAACTATTTTTCTGGCATTGACAATTGTTGTTGAGCCTACGCTCATTTCATTGAAATCATCAAACCAGAGTATGATGTGCTTAAAACCTTTATAATCTGAGGCTATTTGTTTTATCTCGGCATTACCCAAACTATTTGCTGATAAAAATATTATTACTCCTGCATCTAATCCATCGCCTTTTTCGGAACAGATTGTTTGCATCATTTTTCCCATGTCAAGCGATAGCGTATACCAAGGATCCGATATTGAACCGAATTTGAAATATGGAGATATAATGAACCTTGGTATAACAGAATTTCCTTTGCCATATCGGTCAAAGTATTTTTTCATAGCTTTTTTTGTAGTTGCCTTTTCTTCTACTGAGTTTTGATAGTCATAAACATGATTACAAAATAGCTTAGCATCGGGTATATGGCTTGGCCTCAACCGGCGTTTGCCGGTTAGTTTTTTTGCAATACCAAAATGATATTCATTGCACATTTTGGCAATAGATGCTCTTAAATTTCCAACATCATTGGTTAGATTGTCTATGGAATGCTGTAACAGATAAGTCATAGGGTCTATAATAAAAGGCATATCAGAAAACGAAGAAACAAAAACAGAGGTTACATCCGCCTGATAGGAAAGAATATGAGCAGGAATAACTAAACCATTCAGTTTTTCTTGAAGATTGCGGATAGTTTCCTTATCTCTTTGTAAACCAAACCTCAGATTGACATTCATTTTATAGCCCCAAGTATTTGTTCTTTTATCCTTTGATTTGTAATCCTGTTTGTATAACGGCTGAGGTCAGCTTCCTTTAATAACTCAACTTCACCCCACGCCGATCCAACAGAATAAAGACCTATGCCATACTCTCTTAGTATCTCCGTATCAACACGGTGAGCATATTTAGAATACATAGCTACATAGCTTCTATCGGCAACAGAAAGATTAACAAATGCCTGCTGGAAAGCCTTTTTCCAGTTTTCGGTTTTTGCTTCAACCGCACACAACTCATCACCATCTAAGGCCATTGCAACAATATCTATAGTTTTTTCGTAATGACGTACTTGCCTTGCGACATAACTATCATCTCGCAAATAGCTGATTAGTACATCTACTATCCGTTTTTCAGATATTTTTTTTACCTTTGTTTCTGTATTTCCAGTTTTCATAGGCACTTTCAAAGTCACTTTCATATTCTTCTCTTAGAGTGATTAACTGTCCTGCCTTTTTATGAGCATACACAAATAATACAAGGCCCGAGAAAGATAACACGGAAAAAAAGGTCAGTGAAATATATCCCCAAATACAACAAAACGGCTTGTCCCACAGCAGAGGAACCAGAAAAGAGAAAAAACTTAATATCGAGAGTGTTGTTAGATATAGAGAAACCTCGATACGGAAGGTGTATTTTTTTCTAACCCTTTCCAAAGCGAACAAGCGTTCTGCAATAAAACTAAATCTCACAGCGGTCTCGGCTTGTAACACATAACTTATTCGAGTCGAATTGTAGGCTGTATGCTCCAATCTTGGTGAAAGTTTGATTATATTTACTAATTTCTCTGCTTCACTAACAATTAGCCCAGAGAAAATTTCTTCTCTTTCCAAAACCTCTGAAATCTCTTGCCTTGAGTTATCATTGGAGCTATTGCTAATTTCGACCAATTTTTCACAAAACATATCGAATTTGGTTTTTAGAGGCTCAGACTTTAATGCCTGTGTGATTGAAAGAGGTAAGTGGTCCTCAATTAAGTTGAGTAATAATTGAGCTTCAAAAATAACTGTGTTCATAAAAACTGCGGCAACCCTCTCTTTTGCCAAAACCAAGTTGTTTTTAAATTCTGACATCCATTTTTGTTTATTGAGTACCATCAGGATTAAAAAAGTACCTACAACAGCTACTAATGGGCTAAAAAATGTTGCACATACCCAGTTTTGATAAAACCAATTCAGTTGCTCGTCGTTACTTCCATGTTGAGCTTGTGCCAAAACCCTTATAAATAAATCCATTTTTACAGTCCCAATTGTTTCTTTATTTTGCTTTTGACGGCGAACTCAGGGAATTGGCCATAAACAAAAATCAATAGTTGACGCAAAGTTAAAGAACAGAAGAATGCTTTGAACTCTTCAAGAGCATCCCTGTCTTTAGAGGAAAGACTGTGCCACAATTCGGTCCCGGCTTCTTTGCCGTTTTTAGTCAAAAAAAACTTCTGGGATTCCACCCTTTTACGTTTTACTTTTTGTTTATAATCAGGTTCATCTACGTCATAATCAGGGTCATCTTTGTCATCGGAAATTAGATATCTAAGCCTTTCCGTACCAATAAGCCCAAAAGATATCAAAACATCCAAGTCTTTTCTGAGACTATCGGTATAAGGCCCCATTTTGTCTGCTTTGTAATCATATTCCTTAGCTATCTCAGCAAGAGAGTTTGGGCCTTTGCCTTGATTTAGTAAAAAAATCAATTTTTGCAAACGGGTGACCCCCTCTATTGGCTCACACTCTTTCTTTTTAGGGCCGGGAGCAAAAAGAAGCACTAAGAGTAAATCAGGCGAATGTTCAACTTTAAATGTTTGCTCCTTCAAGTTTTCCATTCCATCCTTCCTAAATTATAAATGTTATCCCCACAGAAATATAATCATCATAATTCATAAGCCGAATTAAACATATATACAATAACAAAATTCGTACTTCCCGTCAAATAGTAAGTAGCCAGCCGTCAGTCCTTAGTATATAGCCGTTTCTGGCTTGGTAAATGTTGACGATAATTTGTCAGTAGCGACAAATTAGAGCTATAGAGCACAAGGCCTAAGAGCACAAGGCATCGATTTTACTTTCCCGGGTGCTTTTTCATGTTGCGGGGATAGAATAGCATAAATAAATCAAAAATCAAGATGAAAAAAGGAAAAACACAATGTAAAAATCAAAAATGAGATTGCCGCGCTGCGCTCGCAATGACATTTTTTATGGATTCGGAGCTTTCGCGGGAATGACAGAATAAATGATTAAGGATTCCTTCGATTTCACTCAGGATGGGTATTGATGATTGATTATTGAGATTGGTCCCCCAGCACAGGTGTGGGTAAAAAGCCCCCCTACCACAGGGGTGGGGGCTATATATAAAGGCAACCCCTAAGCAGGCTTGGGGGCTAATCAAAAAAGGCTAAAGGTGGTAACCCTTAGCCTTTCTATAAAATATCCACCTCGCAAGTTCGGGGGTGGCTTCTCGCTAACTCCGCCATTGTTCTATACGGGATTATAGATAACCTCTACATGCCTGGGCTGTCTCTGGGGCCGATTCGGCCATTGCAATTCGTCAAACAAAAACTCAGTTGCCTGCCTTATCATCACAGCCGGCATAGATGGGCTCATTTCAAAAGAACCAATTACCTCATTATCGTATTTGCTCAAGCCGTCAAATAGGTATTCCCAATTTTCACGGTCTATACCGCCCTGCAAGCCGGGCCGCTCGTGGTCGTCCATTTGGCCGTAATTGTCGCTCAGGTGCAAATGCAAGACTCTCTCGGCCAAATCATCCACGTACTGCCTGAAGGAAAATTCCCGGTCAAGATTGGCATAGCCGGTATCGAGGCAATACCACAGTGATTCAAATTTGGCGCCGATGTCCTTCAGTGTCTGCAAACTGCCGGTTTCGAGGCACAATTTGACGTTATTATCCTCGGCCAGTTTGACTACCTCTGCGGCGAAATCACAGTTATCAAGCTCTGAGCCGTCTCGAATCCCAAGACTCAACAAATCCGTCACAATATCCGCATTAAGCAGCTTTGCACACTCGATTTGCTCACTCCACTGCTCCAATGTCGGGCCATCACTGCGAGAACGCATTGAGACCAGCATATCCTTCGTAGCCTCGACAAGCCTGGGCCAATTACGCCTCTCGTAACGGCACTCGTTCTGGCCTTTTATATTCGGCCAAAGTTCGACTCCGAAGCCCAGCGAGTGCAGAAACAGGCATTCCTGCTCGAAGGAAAGGTTGTGCTCACGCCACCAAAAAATCATTGTTGAAACAGCATATCTAATTCTCATCATCTAAGTCTCCATACGCCCATCAGAAGCTTTAGCGGCCGGCCAACCCTGCTGGTAAAATTCCAGTCCAAACCTATTATCGATTAAAAACAAGCGCATATTCACTGTTTGTTCAAAATTCCGGTGTTTTTGAGCCATCGGCTCTGACTTTGACAACAACAAAATCCGGCCCTCTCCGTATCGTCCAATAAAAACGCAATATTCTTCGCTGATTAAAAAATATTAACTCTTGAAATTTCTATTGCAATATGCCGTTAATATTGTTAGAATCTTGCCTGTAGGTATCTGGAGAACTGTAAGTTATGAAAAAAGAAATACATCCAAAATACAATAAGGTCGTGGTTCACTGCGGCTGTGGCAATACCTTCGAGACCCGCAGCACCGCCAAAGAAATCCACGCCGAAATTTGCTCGATGTGCCATCCGTTCTATACCGGCAAGCAAAAATATGTCGATACCGCCGGCCGAATAGAGCGATTCCAGAAGAAATACGGCAAAAATTATATCAAGGCAGCCCAAATTCCCAAAAAGGCGGAAACTGGGAGCCCCGAAAAATCCAAAAAAGACCAGCAGCAATAGCTGCCTTTAGCGAGATAATAGCGATTAGCATGTTACTTTTAGCGCGCGGTCTGTATATGCTATCTGCTATTTTTACTTTGAGAGGTTTGTATTATGGCTGAAACAAAAGATAGTCTTCTGGCAAAACTTGATGAAATCGAGACACGCTACAGCGAAATCGAAAAGCAGATTATAGACCCGGCAATTGCCACGGACTCGGCCAGACTCATACCGCTATCCAAAGAGCAGGGCAAACTCAAAACAATTGTTTCAAAATATCGCGAGTATAAAAAAACAGTTGCCGGCATTGAAGACGCCGAGCAGATAATAAAGGACAGCACAGTTGACGAAGATTTCAGAGACCTGGCGAAAGAAGAGATTCAACAGCTTGAAGTTAAAAAGGCCCCCCTGCTCGAAGAAATCGCAAACAGCCTGGTAATGGCCGACGATATATCCGCCAATTCGGTCATAATGGAAATACGAGCAGGCACCGGCGGTGAAGAGGCGGCATTGTTTGCACGTGATTTATACAATATGTATGTAAGATACGCCGAGAGCCGCAAATGGAAGGTTGAACAACTCAGTTTCAGCACGACAGAAAAGAATGGCTTCCGCGAAGTTATATTCGGCGTCAAAGGGCCAGGCGTATGGTCCGAGTTAGGCTACGAGGGCGGAGGTCACCGTGTCCAACGCGTGCCGCAGACCGAATCACAGGGAAGAATTCATACCTCTGCTGCAACCGTCGCAGTATTGCCTGAACCGGAAGAAGTAGATATCCAGATAAATCCTGACGACGTAGTCGAACACGTCAGCAGAGCCAGCGGACCAGGCGGACAAAATGTTAATAAAGTCAGCAGTGCCGTTAAACTTGAGCATATCCCAACGGGAATTACTGTTAATATGCAGGACGAACAAAGCCAGCATAAAAATCGCGCCAAGGCGTGGCGAATCTTAAGAAGCAGGATTTACGAAGAAGAAGAAAAGAAAAAAAGGGCCGAGCGCGATTCCCAGCGCAAGAGTATGATCGGCTCAGGCGACAGGTCTGAAAAAATCAGGACGTATAATTACCCACAGAACCGCATAACAGACCATAGAATCAACTTGTCGCTTTACAGCCTGGATAAGATAATGAACGGCAATATGGGCGAAATTGTTGCAGCACTGAAGGATTACGACAGACAGCAAAGGCTCAAAAATATTTGAGCCTTGAGTCTTGCCCCTTATGTCTGGAGTCTTGTCTAATGATAGTCGTTGTTACCGGAATGGTTGGCGTTGACAAGAAAAGTTATCTTGAGAGAGTATGTCAATTCGCCGGCGAGAGAAAAAAAAATGTCGTGTTATGCAATGTCGGCGATATGATGTATGCCGAAGCACCTGATATCCCGCCTGGTAAAATCCTCGACATTCCAATGAAAAGGCTAAGCTCACTTCGCCGCAGCGTCTTCAAAGACATCATCGCAAAAGCCAAAAAAGCTACTGACCTCATCGTCAACACTCATGCAACCTTTCGCTGGCGGCACGGCTTGTTCCCAGCCGTGGACTTCGACCAGATGCGGCAGCTCGGCACCGATATGTATATCTGCCTGATTGACGGTATCACCGCCTTACATACCCGGCTCATCGATGAACACTCCACGGAACACTGTCTGAAAGATTTGATTGTATGGCGGGAAGAAGAAATTATCGGCACAGAAATGCTGTGCAAAGGCATCGACGAGAAAATCCCTTTTTATTGCCTGGCCCGAGGCGCCAAAGAGGAAACCACCGACACATTCTATAAACTCGTTTTTGAGCGCTTAACTAAAAAAGCCTACTTAAGCTTTCCGATGACCCACGTCGGCGATATGGAAAATGTCAAAAAAGAAATTTCCGAATTCCGCCGATTGATGAAACAATTCCTTATCTGCTTTGATCCTGCCGACCTTGAAGAATCATATCTGCCGCACTATGCCCGGCATGCAAGCCGCAAGGGGCTGGATTTCGTAGAGGTCACAGCTCTGGGGCAAACAATCCGGCTGGATTTACACGAGGTCCAGCAAATTGTACGTGATATTAACAGCCAGATATACGCCCGCGATTTTCTGTTGATTGAACAATCGGATATGATAATCAGCTTCATTCCAACTCTTGCCGATGGCCGGCCGGCTATCTCAAGCGGCGTTGAAAGAGAACTTCAGCATGCCCACGAATCAGCCAAGGAAGTATACGTCATCTGGACTGCAAAGCAGAGCCCTTCGGTATTTGTTACGCAAACCGCAACAAAAGTCTTCGACAATCTGTCAAATGCAGTAGAATTCTTTCAAAAGAAAGGATATATCAAAATTGACCATCACGGATGAAAAGCAATTGGCCGGCTGTATTGACCATACACTTCTCAGTGCCACAGCAACAAGTGGGCAAATCAAGCAGTTATGTGAAGAAGCGAAAACACACGGTTTTCACACAGTTTCAGTCAATCCACGATGGGTGGCTTTAGCAGCTGAAGAATTACACGGATCAAAAGTTGCTGTCGGCGGTGTGGTGAGCTTGCCGCTCGGTGCCGATTCTACTAAAATCAAAGTAGCCCAGGCCAGAGAAGCTATCTTCGCCGGCGCCGACGAGATTGATATGGTCGCCGACCTAGCGGCGATAATCGAGGGCAATTCACCGTACTTGTCCAACCAACTGCAGGCATTACTGAAACTTTGTCGGTCGTTCAGACCCGCGGTTCTGCTGAAAGTAATCATCGAATCTGCCGCTTTGAGCCGGGAGCAGAAAATTCTTGCCTGCCAAATCGCAGACAAATGCGGAGTTGATTTCGTAAAGACGAGTACGGGAATGAACCCGGCCGGTGGTGCGACCGTCGAAGATATAAAACTGATGAAAGAAAACGCTCCACACTGTAAAATAAAGGCGGCCGGCGGAATTAGAACCGCAAAGCAGGCAATTGAAATGTTAGAGGCAGGAGCAGACAGAATAGGTACTTCTACCAGCGTCCAGATTATAAATGAGTTCAAAGAGCTACAATAATAATATCGGTGAAGAATTTGTCAGTGAGCCAATTAAGCCGGTCGCAGGTACGTTTGAGCCGGGTGCAATGACCAGAGGTGAGCCTGGACTGCCCGGCCGATTTATCTGGAGAGACAAAGAGTACGCAGTTGCTGACGTGCTTGAGGTCTGGAAGGAATTGGGGCCTTGTAAAAGCGGAGGCCCTGAGAAGTATTTACGTAAACACTGGTTCAGAATAGTAACCGATAACGGCATGATAATGACAATATATTTCGAGCGGCAGCCAAGGGCAAAAAGCCAGAACAAAATGAGATGGTGGCTATATACAGTCATCGGAAAGGAAGAAAAATGAGCGAGATGACATCAGTTTGTGGTTTGCTGTGCAATGAGTGTGGAGCATTCATTGCAACAAGCAACAATAGTGACGAGAAAAGAGTAGAGGTGGCTGAACTCTGGTCACAGCAATACAACCAGAATATCAAACCGGAAGATATCAATTGTGATGGCTGTATATCAGATAGTGACCGTCTTTTCGGCCACTGCACAGTCTGTGAAATAAGAAAATGCGGAAAAGAAAAGGCAGTTGCAAACTGTGCATACTGCGATGAATATGCCTGTGAAAAACTTGAAGAGTTCTTTAAGATGGCTCCGGATGCCGGGAGACGATTAAACGAGATAAGAAGCAAACTCTAATAGCCCGACCACATCCCGGCGCGAACCAAGTTCTATATGTCCAAAATACAAGATGTAAAAAGAGAACGCTCCACTGCAAGCGCAAGCCCCAACAGGACAGTAGCGTTAAAAACTGTTGCTGCTGCGGATAAGGGTATTTTTTGCAGACTCCACTGTAAAAAAATACGGATCTCTGTAAGCCTGTCGGCTCTAAGCGAAACATTTGCCGCATTGAAATATCCGTCAATTCTCGGTGGTAATTCATCCAAGAAAGATGCGGATAGATTCAGCTACTGGGCAGCCCGTCCGAAAGAAATATTTGAATTCCGAGCTGGTCAAAACGACCCCTTCACAAAACTGCAAAAAGCCCTGGATAAATATAAACTGGAAGAAGACCACGAAACCGCCCTGCCTAAAGGAATTTTTCGCGGCGGATGGGTGGGGTATTTTAGTTACGAACTCGGCCGATATATCGAGAAACTGCCGGAAACCACCATCGATGACCTCCAGATGCCGCTGATTCGACTCTGCTTCTACGACCGTTTTATCACCCACGATCATCTCGAAGATACTTTTTGGCTAATCGCCTTACAGTTGCCGGACGATGCTGAAAAGCCGGAGGAAAAATTAGCAGCACTGGAAAACTTACTTACCGAATCCGAGAAATTGAACATTCCATCGCCTCCGCCTGCGGACATCGAAAACATAGATTTTTCACAGATTCGATGCAATATGTATAAGGATTATTACCTGCGGATGTTCGAGAAAATAAAACGCTATATCTATGACGGCGACGTTTACCAGATAAACTTTTCGCAGCGATTCGAATGTAACTATGACGCTGGCCCGATAGCACTTTTTCACTGGCAAAACTATTACAATCCCAGCCCTTACGCCGCCTATATAGACACCGGTAATTTCCAGATAGTAAGCGCTTCGCCAGAGATGTTTATAACAATCGCCGATGGCTTCATCAGCACCAAGCCGATTAAAGGCACACGCCCACGAGTCAGTGAAGCCGGGCACGGTAAGCAAATAAACGCAAAGAATTTCGATGAGCTGATCAGAAGCGAAAAGGAGCAGGCCGAACTAAATATGATAGTCGACCTGGAACGCAACGACGTCGCCAGAATCTGTGAACCCGGTACAAGAAAGGTCACCCAGCCCAGAACAATCGAAAGTTATCCGACCGTTTTTCACGCTGTGGCGACAGTAGCAGGACAATTACGAAAAGAAACTACATTCTGTGATATTCTAAAGGCGATGTTCCCCGGCGGCTCTATTACCGGCGCCCCAAAAATCCGCTCGATGGAGATTATCGACGAGACCGAGCCGACAGCAAGAGGCGTCTATACCGGCAGCATTGGTTATATCGGCCTCGACGGCAGAGTTTGCTTGAACATCGCAATACGAACAATTATCATTAAAAATAAGACGGCCTTTGCCCAAACCGGCGGCGGAATTGTAGCTGACTCGGACCCGCAAGCAGAATGGCAAGAAACTATCACAAAAGCAAGAGCGCTCTTGGCTGGAATAAGAAGCGTCATGCGTCGTGCGTGATGTGTATTGTGTAAGATACACAAAATACGAGATACGAGTTGAGATGACAGAAAAGGTTTTTCTAAATGACAAGTTAGTCGATATCGACAAGGCCTGTATATCAGTTAGCGATAGCGGATTGTTGTATGGGGCCGGTCTATTCGAGACGATGCGAAGCTATAACGGAGTGGTTTTTTCGCTGAGAGACCATATGGACCGGCTGTTTTTCAGCTCCAATGCACTATCGATAAAGCCGCCTCACAGGAAGTTTATCACCGAAGCCATCTACAAAGTCCTCAAGGCAAATAAACTGACCGATGCGCGTCTGCGTTTGACACTTACCGGCGGGCCGATGGCCGAATCGGAAGAGCAGCGACATCCAACGCTTCTTATCACCGCCGCGAAATTAGTGCCTTACCCAGCCGAATATTACAAAAACGGCGTCCTTGTCGTGCTGTGCTCATTCAGGCAAAATCCCACTGAGCCGACCTGTGGGCACAAAACAACAAGCTATTTCTCGCGTATGATTGCGCTAAAATGGGCGCACCACAGAAGAGCGGCCGAGGCGTTGTGGTTTACAGTAGACAATCGCCTGGCTGAGGGCTGCATAAGCAATGTGTTCCTGGTCAAAGATTCCGTGATTTACACTCCACCGATTGAAACGCCGGTACTTGCAGGCGTAGCGAGAAAGACCGTCTGCCAGATTGCCTTGAAAAATTCCATAAAACTGGTTGAAAAAAGCCTAAATATAGACGATTGTTTAGCTGCCGACGAGGCCTTTCTGACGAATGTAATTATGCAGATTATGCCGATAACCAGGATAGAGAAGCACGCGGTAGGTGACGGCAAGGTCGGGACGATGACCAAAAAGTTGCAAAAGAGCTATGAAGAACTTATTAAAACCGAATGCAGGAAGACCAAATGAAAGTAAAGGACATCGCCGCGGCGATTGAAAAAATAGTACCCCCGAAGCTGGCACAGGACTGGGACAATGTGGGTCTGCTCATCGGCGATGCGCAGCGCAATGTAAAAAACATCCTGCTGACAATCGATATAACCGGCGACGTCGTTGCTGAGGCAAAAAGATTAAAAACCGGCCTGATTATAAGTTATCATCCCGTGATTTGGGACGGCTTGAAAAATATCACCGCTGACGGCCCTGCCGGTGCTGTCTATAATTTGATAAAAGCAGGGATTGCAGTTTTCTCGATACATACCGCTTTGGATGTTGCCATAGGCGGAGTAAACGACGGTCTTGCAGAGATTATTGGTATCCAGGACGCCGAACCTATCGGCGATTACGTTGACAATCCAAACGGCGACAATTACAAACTCGTCGTCTTTGTTCCTATCGAAGCCGCAGCCAAAATCTCAAACGCCGTCTTCGCCGCGGGCGCAGGGGCGATAGGCAACTACAGAAATTGCAGCTTCGGCGCCGAGGGGACAGGGACCTTTTTGCCCTTGAAAGGTGCAAAGCCGGCTATCAGCAAAAAAGGAAAACTGGAAAAGGTCCCGGAGATAAGATTTGAGACAATTGTGCCCTCCGGAAAACTGGATAGTGTAATAACAGCAATGAAAAAGGCACATCCCTATGAAACACCCGCCTTCGATGTCTTTAAGCTCTACGATACACAGAGCAAATTCGGCTTAGGCAGGATCGGCAAAGTGGCCCCACCGGTAAGGATAAAACAGATTATCAACAGAATTAAAAAACATACCGGCGCCCGGGCGGCCGGCATAGTCGGAGACGAAAAAAGGTTGGTAAAAACCGCTGCTGTCTGCGCGGGCTCGTGCGGAAAAATAATCAATTCCGTCATCGCCGCAAAAGCCGATTGCTATGTTACCGGCGAGTTAAAACATCATCACGCACTCGCCGCACAAGAGGCAGGCCTAACCTGCATTTGTTTGAGCCATACTGTCTCCGAGCGGTTCATATTAAAGAAATTCGCCAAACAGTTGCAAAAGCAGATAAAACAGGTAACAATTAAGATAAGCAAAAAAGATACAGACCCATTCAAATGGAAGGAACTATGACAAAAGAGCACGAAGAGAGCACACCCGACCAAATAGATACACAGGAACAAACTCAATTATCGCAATATGCCGAGCCGACGCTCGAGTCGGTGGTTGAGGCCGTTTTGTTTGCCAGCGATGAGCCCCTTTCGGCAGCCCGGCTGGTAGACATCGTCGGAACATCTGTAAAACAAATCCGACAGCATATCAAAAATCTCAATGACAAATACCAGGCCAACAATAACGCCTTTAGAATAGAGGAAATTGCCGAAGGCTACCAGATGCTTACCCTAAGCAGCTACAATCCCTGGCTAAAGAAACTGCTTCGCGTTCGCAGCGACAGCAAACTAAGTCCCGCCTCTCTGGAGACGCTTGCGATAATTGCGTACAAACAGCCTGTCATCCGGGCCGATATCGAGTCCATAAGGGGCGTGGCGGTCGGCGAGATAGTACGCTCTCTTATGTACAAGGGACTGGTCAAGATAGTCGGCCGAGCCGAAGTCTTAGGAAGGCCCATGCTCTACGGCACAACCAAAAAGTTCCTCGAAATCTTCGGCCTGAACACACTCAAAGACCTGCCTAAAATCGAAGAGCTAAAACAGCCCCCTGCCTGACAGGGACTCTTGCCGACCATTGATTCTGTCGATTGAATCCAAAATATTATTTTTGGAAAGTATGACACGATGGGTACTAAGTGCCGCAACCATGAATCTCGCTCTGCCGGACGGGACAATCATAATTGGGTAATTACCCGCCGGTTTTTTCTAAAAGCATCTGCGGCAACACTGGCCGGCCTGGCCATCACGCCCCTTTCCTGTACTCTGCGGACTACACCCGGCCGCAGGCGAGACACGGCGCGATTTGGCATAGTCACCGACAGCCACTACGCCGACGCCGATACTGTCGGCTCACGATACTACCGAGACTCGCTCGATAAACTGACCGAATGTGTCGAACTTATGAACGCCCAAAAAGTTGATTTTCTTGTTGAACTCGGTGACTTCAAGGACCAGAACAATCCCGCCGTCGAACAAAGGACTATCACCTACCTCCGGGCCGTCGAGAAAATATTCCAAAAGTTTAACGACCCAACCTACCATGTCCTCGGCAATCACGACATAGACAGTATCTCAAAAGAACAATTTCTAACTAATGTGGAAAACACCAATATAGACCCGTCAAAAAGCTATTATTCGTTCGATTTCAACGGCGTACACTTTGTAATTCTCGATGCCAACTACAGGGCCGACGGCACCGACTACGACCACGGCAACTTCAACTGGACCGACGCGAACATACCACCCGCTGAGCTGAACTGGCTCAGGCAAGACCTCGCCGCCGCACACGGGCCCACCATTGTCTTTATTCACCAACTACTCAATGGCACCGGCTCTGTGTATGTTAACAATGCCACGGAAATCCGACAGGTTCTCGAGCAATCGGGCAAGGTCACGGCTGTGTTTCAGGGACATCATCACGAGGGAAATTACAGTTATATCGAGGGGATTCACTACTATACATTGAAGGCAATGGTGGAAGGTCCCGGTGATGAAAACAACTCGTACGCTATCGTAGAAATCCTACCTGACCGCAATATCACCATCACCGGCTACCGCAAGGCCGTCAGTAAACAACTTGTCCATGCAGCCGTCCCGGTATGACCACTTGTTCTCCCCCCTGCTTCACAACTCCTCATATTGCCAATATTATACTGTTTACAGCAGCTACTTTTTACGTGATTTACCAAGTGCTTTGAGAATGCTCGCAGCCACATGTTCAGCCAAGTAATTGGAACCCTCGGCGGTAAAGTGGACGTTGCCGTTTGGCAGTTGGATCCGGCTTAGCTCCGGCAGGGCACGAGCATAAAGGTCGTTAATCGTCACGCCGTTTTCTTTCATAATTTTCTCGGCGGCTTTATTATACCTTATTTCGTCACCTTTGATACGGCCCGGCTCGCCATCGGGAACAGGCGTCGTGCTGGCCCAGATAAGCTTCGCACCGGTGCTCTTGAGTATCTTAACAAGCTTGCGCAGATTCTGCTGATACTCCTCAAATGTCAAATCCAAAGTGCCATTCACTTTGTCTTTACGACCGGGATTTTTTACATTCTGACTTCGGTAACAAAGGTCGTGCAGCCCCCAGTTGAAGTGTATGACATCCCACTTGCCGTCACCGAGCCATTTGTGGATGTTTTCCAGGCCTATACCGGTATGTCTGGTATTGGTTGGAACCCTATGGATATTGGCCTTGTCGGCAAGCAGCTTACGCACGGGCAGTGTATAACCAATCGAGATAGAGTCGCCAATCAACAGGACACGCGGCAGACTCGGGGTGTCCTTAACGGGCGCAAAAACGGGATTTACACGCCTTTGTTTCTTGCCGGGCTGCTTTGGTTTCGAAACGTCTTTCAAATAACCTAAGGAAGTAAGGAATCTGTCCGCTGCCCGGATGGTCTGCTTAAATGAGCTGTTATCTTTGTCCCTTCCATAGTTAAAAAAACCGTGCCCCTTTCCTTCGAACGGCACAAGCCGGCAGACATTGCCGGACTTTTTCATCGCAGTGCAGAAACGCTCAACGCTCTCGAAAGGAACCGTCCGGTCCGCAGTTCCGTGAAAAATAATACACGGAGGAGCACCTTTTTTTACGTGCTGTAAGGGAGACAGCTCTTTTACACGATTCCCGAATCCTCTGTCCGAACGCCTTCTTTTCGACAAGCCTACCAAGTCCACAGCCGGATTGAACAGCACTAATGCGTTCGGTTTAGAACTGATGTTCGGATCTTCATGTTTTTCATCGAGTCCCTTAATCACGCCTGTACATGCTGCCACATGGCCGCCCGCCGATCCGCCGCCTGCGATGATTTTGTTCGGGTTGACACCAAGCCGGCCCGCGTTGGTCCGAATCCAGCGGACAGCAGACTTACCATCGGCAACACATTCGAATGGTGTCGTCCCGTGCCTGTTTTTGACACGATATTCGGCGGAAATCGCGACCATTCCCAGCGAGGCAAAGTGTTCACACTGGTGGTAAAACTGCTTCGGCGTTCCTCCGACCCAGCCGCCACCGAAAAAGAACACTATCGCCGGCGACAGTTCTTTCGCGTCCCGCCCGGGCGGCTTAAAAATATGCAGTTTTAACTCGACTTCACCAATGGTTTTGTACACCACCAGTACCGGCCTTACAGCATCTTCTTTGGGTTTTTTTTGTCGTTCTGCTGCTGTCACTGAAAGCACAGTGGTAACTATGCAAGCTAAAAATATCACAATAGTCTTTTTCACTTCGTTAACTCTTTCAAAATAAATTACGCACTAATCCCACGGCAGCTTCTTTGCATCTCCGCTTACGGCGTGTGCAGGCCTTGTGTGCTGCGAGTTGAAAACGTAAAGGGCCTCTTTCTTCTCGATAACAACAAAACTTTCATCAATAGTACCATCCGGCTTCGTGACCTTATCGAGCGAAAGCCCCAGGTGCCTGGCAAGGAACTTATAGGCACCGAGCCGCTTTGAAAGCCCATAATCGTGCCCTTCTTTGGGAAGATGCACGTTCTCTATCTTGTCCTCTGCTCCGAAAAGTTTATAAACATTGCGAATATAAGGAAACTCAACATCCGGCGTATTTTTCGTCCAGTCTTTGCCGTTGGAGATAAGAAGCTGTGGACGAGGTGCAGCTAAAGCAGCAATGTCCGTATTGTTGGTCTCGTGTATTTCGCTTTTGTGGATAGGCATCCCGCTTTCACAGTTGCATCCGCCGAAGAAGTGGGCTGAGACCATTACAGTGGGAACCGAAATAGCGATGCGTTCATCCACAGCCGTTAAAAGAAACGATTGTGTCCCCCCGCCAGAGGCACCGGTCACGGCTATTCTTTTGGGGTTTACATCCTTAAGTGAGACAAGAAAATCCACAGCCCTGATGCTGTTCCAAGTCTGCAATTTAAGTACTTTCGGCCGGCTGTGCTTCCATCCCCCCTCTTTCCAGTCACCCCACCCGACCATATCGTAGGCAAACACAACAGCACCCATACGCGCCAAAGTGGCACAACGTTTCTGCATATCAGGCCGAAAGCGTCCATAGTCATTGCTGCTTCCCCAATGCCCGTGGGGACACAGGATAGCTGCAAAAGGCCCCTTGCCCTTAAGCGGACGATACAAACTTCCCGTCACAAAAACGCCCGGAAGGCTCTCGAACGCAACGTTTTCAACAGTATAGCCATCGTATTTGCGTTTGCTGTGAATTATTGGATTCAGTGGGCGCTTTTCAGGCAGTGGTAAAAGTTCTACTCCGCGAAGGATGCCCTCGCGAACATTTTTCGCCCGCTCTTTCCACTCGGCAAGGTTAGAATAACTCTTCGCGAATCTGGCAAGCTGCGCTTTCGCCTCATCTTCACTATGATAGTTCCCCTGACAAAGCTGAGGTTTTTTGCCCCACTCTGCCAGCGGCTTTACGGGAACTTTCTTAACAACATTGCCATCACTCCAGACCGGCGAGAGCAGAATAGCAATTTGTACATTGCCTTTGGCTTGGGGCAATCGGAGCATAAGTCGTTTTACACCTTTATTAGTTTTTTCGGGCGGCTTTTGCTCGGCTGACTCAACTACAAATTCCGCACCGGCGGGAGACAATATCCGAGCAATCAACTCTTTACCCTTGAGACTAAGTGCCGCGCTGCCGCCTTTTCTGACAGCGATTTTCGCGTCGGTCGTCATACCCCAGGCCACCTCACATGGTTTTTCGATAGCGAACTCATCCTGTACGAGCACCGCTCGTCGGCCCTGTACCATTGCAACGCCACGTACTGCCCCGCCTGCAAATTTCCTGTAAGCACTTGTAAGGTCAACAATCACAAATGGCGATGAGGTTTTTGTTTCGACCATGTGGAAGTTGGACTTCGCCAATGCGTCCTGGTCCTCGCCGCCAAGTATTGGCACATTATGGCTGAACGTGTTCAAACGGTAGTAAGACCACCGCTTGCCCCCTTTTTTCCTATCCCAGTAACCGGGCATATTGTAGTTGTCCGAGCCAAGGTCGCGCGCCCATCGCACTCCCAGAGCATCCAGCTCGAAATTGCCCAAGTCAAGATGGCCGTGATTGACCTGATTGTAGCCGGCCTTGACACCGACAAATAACGCATCGGGGTCATCCCACGAGCTGCGAAACACCGCCACTTCGACGGGACCACGGAAATAACGGTCGAGGTCTCTCGATAAAGGCTTCTTCTTCGAAGGAGGCACGTACCAAACCACATGCTGTGGACTGGCGCTGCGTTTGGCAAGTTCAGCATGCTCGGCCTCGGAAAACAGGGGATTATTGTAAGCGCGGGAAAACCAGAACAAACAGGGTAAGGTCTTCCTCGAATTCCTTTCTCCGCTGTCCGCCAGGTTCAGGTACATTCCAGTCGGTCCGGTCATATATATCGGGAAATTTGCCGCTTCGGCCATTCCTTTGATGCTCAAGAGACCAAAGTCCTCGCCGAGTGCCGTCTCCAGGGCTGTCAGGCCATAGGCAGTATATCGGCTGGCATAGCTCCAGTAGCCCGGCCCTTCACCCCACGCACCGTCCGGGCCGTAAGTCTTAAGAGCACGGGGCAGCGAGCGAACCGCAGCCGGGATAATCTGCTCGGCATAACGGGGATCGGATTCGGCAATAGCCAAAGCCCCGACTATCAGTCCTCCATTGCAGACCTGGTTCCAGTTATGTTCGCTTTGGGCCCACCATTTTTTCTTGTAGGCGATAAGCCCCTCTTCAAGACCGTTCTTGATTAAACCGGCCTTAATCTTCTTGCGTGTTGGGGCATCGAGATACGAATACAACCAGTCATATCCGAGACCGACGGCGTGTGACATTTCGGCGGTGTCGAGAAAGTGCGAGGGATTCCAGTCCTTGAACGCACAGACCGCAAGCAGATTTTCCGCCGCCTTTTTGGCATATTTCTCTTTGCCAGTCCACCTATAAGCCAAGCCCAGATGGTAAATCCGGTGGACACACGCCCTGCTGACAGAAAGAAGCCTTGGCCCAATCTTCTTATACCTAAGCACCGGTCTATTAAGATATTCATCTGCCTGCCTCAGAACATCCCGCAAACACTTCTGAAGTACTTTATCCTTTGCATACTGTTGCTTAAGACTCTCCAAGTCTTTGTCCTTCAGCATCAATCGAGGATGTCCTTTATCGAGTGTCTTAAGCACTGCTGAAGGCTCTACGATGAATTCATCATCCACTGCCAAAGAATGATGACAACATACCAGGATAATCACAAATACAATAAGCTTACACTTACTCGTCATAGTCCACCTCCATTTTGCTTGAGCACAACATCAGTTTTACTGCTATCCACCTAACGATAAAGCCTGCCTGACTTCCGTAAAGCCAGCGAAAATGCCGAACAGTTTAGTTCCACATGGATCCAACTCCATCCCTACAAAACTGTCCGTGATGCTAACAAATATTATAGAAGATTTGCAGCTTACAGGGCAAGAAAAATCTTTTGCGAGAGTTGAAAGGCACAGCTCGTTTGACAGACCTGCCCGAACTTCGTATGATTAAGCCGGATACAGAAAAGGATGGAATTATGGAAAAGTTTATCTACAAGACCAAAATGGAAATGGGAGCTGCGGCAGCGACACAGGCAGCGGAAGCTATCAAGCAGGCAATAGAAAGCAAAGGCGAGGCGAATATTATCCTTGCAACGGGGACAAGCCAGTTCGAAACAATCAAAAATCTGACGAGCAGCAGCGGAATCGACTTTTCGAAAGTAACCATGTTTCACCTCGATGAATACATAGGGTTGGCAGCCGACCATCCTGCCAGTTTCAGAAAGTTTCTGAAAGAGCGCTTTGTCGATAAAGTTCCGGACTTGAAGGCGATACATTTCGTCAAGGGTAACTCGGACAATCCCCAGCAGGAATGCCGGAGATTAGGGGACATCATCACAAAGCATCCTATCGACGTAGCGCTAATAGGAATCGGCGAGAATGGTCATCTGGCCTTTAACGACCCGCCCGCTGACTTCGAAACTGAAGAGCCGTATATCATCGTCGAGCTGGACAAAAGATGCAGAGCCCAGCAGATGGGGGAAGGATGGTTCGAGACATTAGAGCAGGTACCTCGTCGGGCGATATCTATGAGCATCCGACAGATTATGAAAAGTGCCTGCTTAATCGTCTCGGTACCGGAGAAACGAAAAGCCGAAGCCGTCAGAAACGCCCTCGAAGGAAAAGTGACAAACATGTGCCCGGCCTCAATACTCCAGAAGCATAAAAGCTGTAAAATATTTTTGGATGCTGATGCCGCGTCACTGCTTTCATGAAGAGTAACATTCGTTCACGTAAAATAACACTTACAACTCCTTTATACTTCTATCGTACACAAACCACCAACCGCCGTCACAACCTCAGCCGCCACTTCCAGGTTCCGCGGACGATAGTATTGTTCCGCGAGGTTCTCGATGACCTGCTGAGCATATTTATCTTCGACCACAACTACAATACTGCCACCCATCCCCGCCCCCACAAGCCCTGCACCAATAACGCCCGGCGTCGCCAACGCAATATCAACCAGCATATCCAGCTCGGGCACGCTGACATTATAACCTCCGCCCTGCCGCCATAGCCGGGCCCAGCTCATCCGCTGCGGATTACCCGATTCCAGATCGCTTATTAATGCATCAATCCTTGCATGCGGATAACTGTTGTCGGTCGGTACACGCTCGCCGTCAACAAGTTTTGTCACACGGTCACCATCGTGCGAGATGCTAATCAACTGACCGAAAGTCTTAACATCTCCTTTTCGCAAACAGTCCGGTACCATTTCAGCGCGAATACACTCAGCTATTCCATACAGACATATCTGCCTGATTTGATAGCCCTGTTCGGGTTCGTTATGACTTCTAAACACGCGATGAATCTTTTGCCCGCCCTCCGGAAGGAGCTCCAGAATTTCCGCTCGGCTGACAGAGGCGGGCAGTGATTGTACTATCCGATAGATTTGAATCTCATCAACACCAAGCTTTTGGGGATTGACATCGCGAAGTCGTTCGATCTTGTCGGCATACTCCGGAAAAAAATTTCGTATCATCATTAAGCCGAATATATACGCAGCGACCCGGCTGTTAAAGATATCACGGGCGCCTGCTTGCTTCTTGGCTTCGATAAGGCTGTTGACCAGCAATACACTATAACCGCCCGTCAGCGCGGTGCGGTCTACCGTCGCCGGAAAAGCCGTAATATGGAGTATTTTATCCGGCCTGCCGTATATAATCGCAGCGTGGTCGCTGCATCCGCCGCGTGTGCCAACATACCATTCTGCAAAACCCCAATGCTCAACCATATCTGCAGGTTCAATCCGAAGGTTGTTAAGCCTTATCACCGTTTCCGCCGCCGCCATAACCAATGCCGATGATGAGGCAAGACCCGCTGCCCTGGGAACATTGCCATAAAACATCATATTCATACCTTTAATTGCCGGCGCAAAACTGCCATCATCTCTCATATGCAAATGCTGCAAGTACAGCACAGCAGCGCGGACATAGTTCGACCAGGTAATAGAAGCATTTCCCTTTCGTTTTTCAAACTCATCGTAACACCAGGAGTCCCAGTCCCGGATTTTCTCTCCGACCGGAAGACACTCCTTAATGCAAAATTGCTCATCAGCAAACTCAACTGACTCCACATTTTTAGCCAGTACCAGGTCGTCATCACGCGGCTCGACCACCAGCCACATGTCCTTGATACAAATCGGGTTGACTGATCCGCCGCGGTGGTCGATGTGAGTGCCTACAAGGTTAACCCGACCGGTTGAACGAACTATCAAGCCGCTGCTGTCCGTCCCATAAGCCCTGCTGAATGCCTCAAGCGTCCGCAAACACATTTCGGCCGCTTGGCTCTTCATATCCCCATTATCACCGTAGATTTGGCTTAACCTTTGGTGAATCTCGCTATTTGTGTCTTTTATTAGCTTAATCCAACTACTAACTGGTCTAAGACCAAGGCATTCAACTGTCATAACTCTTCCTTATTAAGACGTCTCTACCTTGTTCAACAGGCGCACAAATAACAGGTTCTACTTTGTGGAGTAGACTATATTGCCATTGACGATAGTTGACTCAACCGTCACCTTGAAATTACCGGCTGAGCCAATGATGTCGAGTACACACAAGTCAGCTTTTGCCCCGTCGGCGATTGAGCCGCAGCCCTTATTACCCAGCCCTATAAGCGCACATGGGTTTGTTGACAATATCTTTGCAACCGTCACAAGAGCTTGCTCGAATTCCAGCGCATTATGCCGCCGATTCCAGATACCCTGCATATCTATAGTGAGCCAATTAAGCAGGTTCACAAATCCACGGTCCATTGTCAGATTGCTGCTAAAGAGCGTATTGGCCTTGTCAACCACCTGAAAGTACTTGCCGTCCTCGCTGAGCGCACCGCGTACACCGCCGCTTGTAAACTGTTTGACCTGCGAACCTGCCGCGAACAAACTGTCCGTTATTCCAATAATCCTGTCTGCACCTTTGCGTTTCAAAATGTCTCTTACATAGGCTGGATTGACATGGTAGCCGTCAAGGATTTGCTCGGCATAAAGTTTATCGGATTTTAGTACTGCTTCAATCGCGCCGCCACCGTCGAACGGCTTGTAGGAACCACCCGTTGGGCCATTGGTTAAATGGATGAAATATTTAAGTCCCGCCCTTGTAGCTTCCATAATCTGCTCACACGTTGCATTACTGTGTCCCGCTCCGACCACAATACCTTTGCCGGCCAGATATTCAGTCAATTCATAACTTGGCCGACCAAAATCAGGTACCACATTTGCCAGCTTGATGGTTCCTTTGTCTTCGATTCTGTCGAAAGAATCGGCACAAAATTCAAGCACATAATCCGGATTTTGAGCACCGGCCATCTGGGGATTAAGAAAGCTGCCTTCTAAAAGACCTCCCAATAGCTCAGCACCCCCCTGCTCCTTTGTATTACTTAGATAACGATATAGCTGAGCATAACAATTCCTTAGATTCTCAATGGGGCTGGCCCAGGTCCCGACATAAAAACCAGTGACACCGAACTTAACGAGCGTTTTGCTTAACATCTCAAAACCCTGGTCGTAAGCAGCCGGGCTATTGTCGAAGGTCTCGGATTTCACATCATAAAGACCAGAGGTGAACTCAAAGAGGTTGTAGCCGTGAAAATGTATGTCAACAAAACCCGGCACGACATATTTGCCGGTTATATCTACGACCTGGTCACAGCGTTCTTTTTCGCCGGCAAGTTCAACCCTGCCATCCCGAAGGATAATATCGGTGCGTTCAACGCCCTCCCCCGTTACCACGAAACCGCCTTTAAGTTGTACTGTTTTCATATTGAAAATAATCATACCTCAAATATCTGCAGAATCCAAGCCCGAAGATATCTATTATGCCCCACAGCTCCTTTGCATCATGTAATACGATTCACGAGGCATGATTTTTGCCTTTTGACTTTACAAAAGCTGTCCGCTCTGTTAAAATTTGTCATCTGAATTACGAAATGGCTCAACAGAGACCAAATAAGGAAATGGCCGGCAAAATAATTATTGATACTGAACAGTGCAAGGGTTGCGGCCTGTGTGTAACAGTATGTCCGAAGGGCTGCATCGTTATGTCCAGGCAATCCAATAAAAACGGCTACTTCCCCGCCAACGCAACCAACGCCGAGTGCACAGGGTGTGCCTTGTGTGCCATTATCTGTCCGGACGTCGTAATCAGGGTCTTTCGTGAGGAGGATGTCGCGGCTGTTCAACCGAGCAAGAAAAGTAAGCCGGGCCTAATCAAGGAAAAAGCATGAGTCCCGTTAGAAATCCCATTATGAGGAAAAATGAAATGGTTAAGGTCGAAACTTTACCGCCTAAACTGATGAAAAAAGGATTAAAAGAAAAAATACTTAAAATTTGTGAAGGTAATGACATTAATTTTATGGCTATATTCGGCTCGTTTATCAAAGGGCAAGAAAACAAAAGAAGTGACATTGACATAGCAATAGAGTTTAGTGACAAAAGTCATAAAGACCTTTTCGACTTACTTCATATAGAGGACAAATTGAGAAGGATATTTGGACGAAAAGTTGACCTTGGAATTTTTAGTGCAATAAAACCACACATAATAGAAGATGTAAAAAAACAGATGAGAATTATCTATGAAAAAAGATAAGGCGTATCTAAAAGACATGCTGGATGCGATTTCTGATATAGAGGTGTTTATCGGAAACATAAATGAGGCAGAATTTTACAAGAATAAAGAGAAGAAGTATGCGGTGGTCAGAACGCTTGAAATAATTGGTGAGGCAACGAAAAATTTAAGCAAAGAATTAAGGGCAAAACATAAAGAAATCCCTTGGAAAGAAATTGCCGGTATGAGGGATAAATTAATCCATTGGTATTTCGGTATAAAATGGGAACTGGTTTGGGGAACAGTTAAAAATAAAATTCCTGAGCTTAAAAACCAGCTCTCTAAAATATCGGAAGAATTAAATGGCTGATAAAAAACACAGCAGGAAAGGAAAACCCAATCTCATTAAGGAAAAACTAAGCCCCGTTAGATGCTTGCCATCGAATGGTGTAAGTGAAGTTGTTCAGTTATTTTAAGTTAGCCGAGACTAAACCTATAAAGAGACGACCATGATAATACACCAAATCAGCCATCAAGAAGTCATTGAAGGTAACACTAGCCGAATAAAAAGTCTTGTTGAGGATTCACTCAGGGAATTCAAGTCAAGTCGAAATCTGATTCCCATATACTTTGGAATTGACGGGTACGATGACGACCCTAGAGGTCTCTTCGATATATCTGAGGTACGTTCTTGGTGCAAACAACTCTACCACGAGGTCCCATTCCTTCTCTCACTACTAGATTCAGAAACTATAGCGTGGTTCTTTCCCTGTGTAGCTGATATTGAGATTATAGGTAGAACTACGAAGGAACCAGAGGAGTGGGTGAAAAAGCTTTCGAGTCGCCTGAGCCTTGGTGAGCAGAAAGGCCTAACTGATTATTTCTCAGCGGCTACGCAAATACGGTATGGTCCAGAGGCCAGCAAGCTCGTTGACGAAATTTGGGAAAACAGCGGGAAACTGCTTTAATTACTTGCATTATCCCAAGCTGAGTTTGACCGATTGGCAGAAGAGATTGGTACGAGGATTCGAAAAGGCATACAGGCTGGTACCGCCTAACAGAGCGTGTCTGGCTTCATGCTTTTGGAACTCCGCCCAAATTGCTTTCGGCAGGATTTCAGATACGATGGGAACGTTGTCCGAAAACGAGGAACTTTGTTTAAGATATCAAGAAAAATGGATGAAAGAATAAAACGCTTGATAAATCAAATAAAAGCACATCTGGTCAAGGTGTATGGGGAAGGAATCAAAAAGGTTATATTATATGGTTCCTGTGTAAGAAGCGAGACGACGAGGGATTCAGATATTGATATACTTGTACTGGTTGACCAATCCCTGAATCCTTTTGAAGTCAGAGAAAGCCTGAGCGACCTTTTGTTTGACATAATTCTTAATGAGGGCGAGCTTGTTTCCGTTATTGTAGTTCCCGAAGATTTCTACGATAATTACCGTTCCCCCTTTATTTTGAATGTCAAAAAAGAAGGGGTGGTAGCATAAGTATGAGTGAACGGATTCTAATGTGTGGCAATGAGGCCCTTGCTGAAGCGGCCATCATTGCCGGATGCGACGCTTATTTCGGCTATCCCATTACGCCGCAAAACGAAATCCCTGCATATATGTCCAAACGCATGCCCGAGGAAGGCCGAGTCTTTGTCCAGAGTGAAAGTGAATTAGCCGCAATCAATATGGTCTTCGGAGCTTCGGCCACGGGCAAAAGGACTATGACTACTTCATCCAGTCCCGGCATCAGCCTTATGCAGGAGGGAATAAGCTATCTGGCAGGCGCCGAACTGCCTTCAGTAATAGTAAACGTAATGCGAGGCGGCCCCGGCCTCGGCAACATTTCACCTTCACAGGGAGATTACTTCCAGGCAACACGCGGCGGCGGACACGGCGATTATCGAACTATCGCCCTGGGGCCATCGACCGTACAGGAGCTCGTCGATTGCATGCCGTTGGCTTTCGACCTGGCCGACCAGTATCGAATGCCGGTCGTCGTTCTCACCGATGGCATTCTCGGCCAGATGATGGAGCCGATTGTCCTCGACAAAAAACCGCGACGAAAACTGCCGCCCAAAGACTGGGCCCTGACCGGAGCAAAAGACAGAGAACAAAACATTGTTCGCTCATTATGGCTCCCGGAAGGATCACTGGAAAAACACAACTATAAGCTCCAAGCCAAATATGAGCAGGTGCAAAAGAACGAAGTCATCTGCGAACAATACCATGTCGATGATGCCGAAATCGTAGTTATTGCCTACGGCGTTGCAGCCAGAATCGTGCGTTCTGCAGTGAACAAGGCAAGAAAAGAAGGAATTAAAGCCAGCTTGATACGTCCTGTCACCCTGTGGCCGTTTCCAACCGAGCAAATCGCAAAGGCCGCCGATGAACTTAGCATCTTTCTGGTTGTGGAAATGAGCACGGGTCAGATGGTAGAAGACGTAAAGCTGGCCGTAGCAGGAAAAGTGCCGGTAGTTTTTTATGGGCGACCCGGCGGCGGAATACCAACCGTTGACCAGCTACTGGAAAAAATCAAACAGCTCACAATACCGGTGAAAAAGCAATGAAAACAATATTTGAGCGAACACCGACTTTTAAAGACTACACAACTCATTATTGTCCCGGATGCGGACACGGTATCGCTCATCGACTGATAGCTGAGACAATCGACGAGCTGGGTATCCACGACCGCACCATCGGCATAGCCCCTGTTGGCTGCGCGGTCCTGGCGTACAATTATCTCGATGTCGATATGATCGAAGTTGCACACGGCAGAGCACCCGCGGTCGCCACGGGTATGAAAAGAACAAACCCGGACAAAATAATCTTTTCCTACCAGGGCGATGGGGACCTGGCAGCGATTGGGACCGGTGAGATCATTCACGCCGCCCACAGAGGCGAACAGATAACGGTTATCTTCATCAACAACGCTGTATTTGGAATGACAGGCGGCCAAATGGCGCCGACGACTGTTCTCGGCCAGGTAACAGCCACGACACAACAGGGACGAGATGCTATCAACGAGGGCTACCCGCTGCAAGTATCGGAATTGTTGGCATTGTTGCCGGGCGCAATCTATGTCGAGCGATGCGCGCTAAGCAGCCCAGCACAAATCCGCAAGGCTAAAAAGGCTGTAAAACACGCATTCGAACTGCAGGTTGATGGCGCTCAAGGCCTCTCGCTCGTTGAGCTTCTCTCAACCTGCCCCGTCTATTGGCGAATGACCCCGGTCAAGGCAGTAGAATGGATCGAAAAAGAAATGACAAAAGTTTTCCCGCTCGGAAGATTAAAGGATGAATCACAACAGCACAGCATGTCTGTATAAACGTGCCTGTGAGGTACGAGATGCAAAATACAAAACACGATTCTTATGAAGAGATTATCGTAGCCGGTTTTGGCGGGCAAGGGATCATGCTGGCCGGAAGACTACTGGCACAAACGGCGATGAAGGCCGGCAAAGAGGTAACCTGTATGCCCTCCTATGGCGCCGAGGTTCGCGGCGGCACCTCAAATTGTATGGTCATCATCGCAGATGAACCTATCGCCTCACCACTCGTCGACAGGCCTGACTCGCTGATTGTAATGAACAAGGCCTCGCTAAATAAATTCGCCTCTCGCCTCAAAAACGGCGGGCTGCTGGTTATGAACAGCTCTTTGATTGATACTAAGCCGCAATTAGACGATTCAATCGAGATTATAGCTGTACCAGCAGACAAAATAGCAGTCGAATTAGGCAATAAGAAAGCCGCCAATATGGTGGCCCTCGGTGCATATTTTCAAAAGCGAGGTATTCTCAGCCCTGATACAGCCGCCGCTTGTTTACCCGACACCATTGCCAAGCGTTATCATAAAACATTGCCGGTCAACACCAAAGCATTACATCGAGGTGCTGAATTCGCACAGGGTGATGGATAGGCACAAAAAAAACTCGCTCCGCCAAAAAGGGATATGAAATGGCCTTGAAAAAAGTATTCGGTGCATTAGTCTTTATTTGTGTAACATTATTCTTTTTTGTCGTTATCATCTATTCCGCAGAGCAATACAAGCAGCAGAACAGAGAAGCAATTTCCCAAATCGTGGATGGCAAGCACGATAAAGCCATAAGACATTTTGAGAACTACCTTAAGAAACATCCCGAGGATCTCGAGTCTATATACGGCCTGGCGGTCGCTTATGCTCAAAAGAAAGACATTAACAAGGCCATTTCGTATACCAGGCAGGCCATCGACGCAGGGCTCCCTTTCGACCGTTTCCTCACCGGCCCAAGAGATTTGTTAATGCCCCTAACCGAAAGCGTCCAGTTTAAGCTATTGGCGAAAAAACACACCGTCGAGCTTCTACACGGCCCGATGCTCGGCTGCGTCACCGATACCAGCGCAAAATTCTGGGTTCGTACCGCCAATGAAGTACCCATACAAGTCATCGTAAGCGCCTCAAAGGGAATGAGCCCAATCATAAAGTCCGCCATTGTAAAAACCGACGCAGGCAAAGACTTCACGGCCGTTCTATCTGTGCAAGGACTGCGGCCGAATCGCCCGCACGATTATTATTTGCTCGTGGACGGCGAGATGGTATCGAGACAACCGTACGGTTCGCGATGGTCATTCCACACGTTCCCCGCTGCTGGCAGGAAAGCGAAGTTTCAAATCGGCTTCGGCGGCGGGGCCGGATATACCCCACAGTACGAAAGAATGTGGAACACCATTGCGGCACACAACCTGCCTGCATTTCTTTTTCTCGGCGACAACATCTACATCGACAATCCGACAAGACCAGCCGTACAGCAGTATTGTTATTATCGACGACAGTCCCGCCCTGAATTCCGCAACCTCGTCGCCTTCACGGCCATCTATGCCATCTGGGACGACCACGACTTTACCACCAATGATGGTTGGGGCGGTCCAAAAATCAACGAGCCTGCGTGGAAGATTCCCGTCTGGCGCTTATTTCGCAACAACTGGAACAATCCTTATTACGGCGGAGGGGAAAACCAACCCGGCTGCTGGTTCGATTTCTCCATCGGCGACATCGACTTCTTTATGCTCGATGGCCGTTATTATCGCAATAAACCAAAGGGTAAGAATCCCTCCATGCTCGGACCCGTACAGAAAGAATGGCTATTAAAAAAGATCAAGGCCTCTACCGCCACATTCAAAGTTCTCGCCTCGCCCGTGTCCTGGGCCTTTGGAACAAAGCCCGGAAGTCGCGACACATGGGAGGGATACAAGCTGGAACGAGAGGACATCTTTTCATTTCTTGAGAAGAACAGAATAGACGGAGTCATTCTTATCTCAGCCGACCGTCATCGCTCCGATATCTGGAAGATCGAACGAGCAAACGGATATGCGTTATACGAGTTCGAAAGTTCGAAACTCACCAACGTCCACACCCATCGCCTGATACCGGCCGCCCTATTCGGTTACAATGAGAAATGCTCATTCGGACTGCTTTCATTCGACACCGGCCTGTCCGACCCGCAAGTAACTTACCAAATCATAAGTATAGATAACGAAGTCATCCACACATTTTCGCTGCTCAAAAGTCAGCTCACACACAAAAAGGCAAACAACGGCAGCTAAGCATTCCCTGCAACTGAAGAGCATTGGCTCTGAACGCATTTACCGTTGTTCTATCGCGTTTAGTATCGACTCTCACGAGTGCGCCCCCTCCGCCTGTCTCTACTGGTTTCTGTACGTCCCTCATAACGATATTCCAGATCTGATTGGAACTCCCAACTAGTCAGCCTGCTGTCCCATGGTCGCAAAGGTTCTTTAGGCTCCTTCTGTGACCTTGTTATCTCATTTAACTTAATCCGTAATTCTTCGTCCCAATACCTCATACTAACAGGTATGTGCTCAATGCCGACTCCGTCCAAACTGTAAAGCATATCATAATAATGCCTGGCATACATATTCCTTCCGCCCGACCAATCATTCACAGGGACAACATCCACCAGAACCGCCCCGGTAGTATAATCAATTGTCTCGAGCACTGAAGGCATCATAAGAGGTCTCGTTTTCTTCTCCGCCGGCTCAAACTCAGCAACCTTACCTATGTCCTCTCCCGGCTTGACAGCAAAGTCCTTAATGTACCAATGACCCAATTTATACCTGGCAACATCCACCGTAACAATCCTCGCCGCATTCTTCACATCACGCGGGAAAAAGTATAATGTCCCCGGAACCTTGACAATCTCCTTTATCTCAGAAAAATCGCTCCACAAAACAATTTGGTTCTTTAGGTCTTCGTCTTGCTCGTTGAACTTATTCGTCCCGGCTATCGGATTAAAAACACCTAAGCGAATTCTGTATCGGTAGCTCTTACCCGGCTCTACAGTATCATCGTGCGCCCAGAATAACAACGGCTCCCGAATCCTCGTAAGATTAGTTCTCCCCGTAATCAGAATCTCGTCCAGCTCTCTGTAAATATCGTCCAAAGTTGTTGCAATCGAAGTCGCTCTAAGTTCCGCCAGACGTGCCTCTCTCTCTCGCGCTCGCTCCTCACGCTCTTCTCTCCTTGACAAAGAGTCCGTTTCACCCCGGCGATCGCCACGGTCTCTTCTTGACCGCGTCTCTCTGCCAACTCTACCAGTTCCATAACTACCTTCCCTCAGCGCAGAGTCACCTCGCCTGCCGCCATACTGTCCTGTTCCTGATGTTCTGCCGCGCCGTTCATCGCGGGCACCCTCACGCTCCTCCCTCGCTTTCTCACGCTCCTGCTCACGCTCTAACATTTCTGCCTCTCTGGCTCTACGCCTCTTTTCTGCCTCTATCTCTTCCTGCTGCTCTACATATTTCTTATGCAGTGAGGGAGGAAACCACTCTTCTTTTGCCGATGCAATCTTATAAGCTTCCGGATGCAGCAGAGCCATCCTCACTTCTGCATCATCAAACTGAAGCAGACGCACTTTTATCCCACCGGGCGGCAGCTCTCCAACCTCTTCTACAGATTCAAACATCTTTTTGCGAAAGTCAATCTTCGTTCGAGGCACGGTCTGCCACTCACCCCAACTGCCGTCGGCGCTCGATTCTTGTCTTTGCAACTGCACAGCCGCAAAAACCGGATTCGCAAGGCATGGGTCACGCCACTCTTCCTGCTCAACACCTTCGCCGGCAAAGGTGTCATAAAATCTCCCACGCAGTCCCGCGAAATCAAACCTCGCCTCCACCGTTACAAAATCAATATCATTTGGCATACTAAATGTCATATCATAATGATTCTCCTCGTCAATTTCTACGGTAGGCACATAAGCCACTGCCCCGATGTACGAGACTGCCGCAACTTCGACCTCACCTATCAACGGAATACGATATTTTTGTTTACCACCAACATCTGTTGAACTATGAATAGGCAGCGGCCAATAAAGGCTAATATCAATATCACCTATCGGCAGGTTGATCATGTCAACAAAAGCATCAACTCGCTGTGTATATGGTGGAAGCGGCTCAGGCTTACTGTCCAGCTTCAACTTCAAAAACTCGGCTTCATCGCTTATGCGAATATCAATCTTACCAGGGCCGAGCTTCTCACCTGCGTACAGAACCTTGTTCGGGCTGATAACAACACGCGTAATCAAAAGCCACATACACACAAGCCCAACAACAGCCAACACTATCTTTTCAATATGTTCTTCGAAAAAGTTACCGCCTCTTTTACGCATTTTCACACCTTCGCATATTTTTCTCTTTTAATTCGTTACCTCGTTGCAGATTGTCTAACGGCCGCGCCTCGAATCCCAGCCCAGCGGAACGGTTGGAAGTATCTGCGATTTCTTGACCGATTCCGGCTTAAGCTCATCGTAGCCCTTCTTGCTAAAGACATATTCGCAAATTAAATCTAATTCTACTACGGCATCCTCGCCATAACGGTAGAGACCGTGTATTTCATCTCGTCGGTCAATCGACGTAATCTCACTCTCCAAAATCGTTATCTGATTATGCTTTGCGTATCTTGGACCCTGTATCTGCCCGCCCGATTCACGAATTATATGCCGCTTGGCGCTGCATAGCTGCTGCATAAATTGCAAAACCGCTTTCGTACTTACTATAACACGAACATTAAAATGCACAACATCAATATCATCATTGCATACCCGACTGGTCCATGGCACGACAAGTCCATCATCAATTGTAAGAACGTAACCGGGTTGACCAACTGCTGTCTTTCCTCTGGACCTATAGATACTCCCCACGCCCGTATCGAAGCTTACGTCCAGAAACCGTTTCGCCGGCGATTCGAAAACGCTGTCCGAGCCCGAATTCATAGCATCTATCGTATCGATAATATCTTCGATTATCCAGTAAGCCAACTGGTAATACCAGCAAGCCTTAATTGCCTCGGGCGTCCCGGCATACTGAAATTCGCCCCAGTATACGTATCCGCTCAAATTAATCGGATTAATATAAACAGAAGCAGACTCTGCTTTCGCTCGGCAAAGAGCATCTTCTATCTCAATACCAGCTCCACTCCAAGCGCTCCGACTTAAGCGGCTACCCCTGCGACGTCCACTACCGGTTAAGCCCCCCAGGCTTCTCTCCAACTCCGCCTTTGTGGGACATTCACCGGCATTTACACCCTTAAGATGCTCATCCACTCCACTGCGAAACCGCTGACCGAATTCCTTGAAAAGCAATATGGAAGTATCTTTGGGCTCAGGAAATATCTTATCGCTTAATAACTGTCGCTGAGTGAGTTCTTTGGCTAAAAGTGATATTTGATTGGCATCGCTTTGATATGCCTTCAGGCGCTCTCGCTCCACACTCGATTGAGTACGGGCAACAGCATTTTGCCGTAAGGACGCAACTTGTCTGCCCCTCTTCGTAATACTTCCGTCGGAAATCTGCGCCTTGAGTTTACTGCTCATGAATTGGGCAGGTACAAAAAGAAGCACGCCAACAAAACCAATAACAACCGGTACAAACAGCGATGAGTGTCTCTTAAAAACACTCAGCTTTTCTATAACATCCTTAAATTGGGGGATATCCATTTTAGCTCACTTATCTATTTCGCTCTTTTCATTTCTTATCACTGTTTGGCGTCATCCTCTGGAACAATCGCCCAGCCACGCTCGCCGCAATTGCGCCATCCTAAAAGTCATCAACGCTGATTCTCTCTCTCTTAGTTCTCCCAACATCATCCCGCTCCACGGTCCCGCCGGGCGGCACCACAGGCGCACCAGTCCGACCACCATAATCAACAGGAGTAGCCGGACCTGCCACGACAGGCGGCTCCGGCGCATCTTTCCACGCAAATTTAACATTCAGCATGAACCAATGGTCATTGACTGTATAAATAGGTTTGCCTCTGCTGTCGAGTTTCTCTTTCCCCTCCTCGTCCAGCTCAGCAACTTTACTGATAATTTCCTTTGTCATAGGATCTATCAAAACACGTATACCAACATTCTCATATTCTGAATCTCTTATCATTCTCCCCCTTCTCACCTGTGCTTTTTCAAATCGGATATCCTCAACACCTATCCCCCTAAATATATTCGTAATATCACCTCCACTTAGCTCTTCACGGGCTTCGACGGGATTACTCTTCAACTGGAAGTGCTTGACCTCGGTTTTCTTGTACAGCTTAAACGGGCTGTTCCCGTCAACCATATCGTCGAGATGCGTCAATCGAGTAATAAATCCCCACTCATCCGGATTGTCTTCTACTCCCGCTGGGTCCATCAATTCATCTATGTCCCTGTAGGGACTGTACCCCACTATTGTTACCAAAAATCCCGGTTCGCCTTGCCGAGCAGCACTCACACCTCTCGCACCAGTGTACTGTGAACGATCCCGTCTTCTTTCATAATACGCTCCATACTCCTGGGCTCTACTCTCAAACGTCGTAGTGTTAACGTCTTCTACAAAGTAAGTCCGCATATCCGTTATGAATAGCTGCTTCCGCTCCTTGCGGTGAGTCTTCAAAACCGTTTCTACATCACCGGCGGCAAAGGCCGAATAAAGCTCACTCTGTTCCGGATTGTTTTTTTCGTTCGGCAAGGATGAAATTATGATTTCTGTCAAGAGCGGTACAATACCACGATAATTAAAAACTTCAAACTCCTTTTGTATCATCGCTTCATAACCCGAACCTGCTCTTATTTCTTCTTGGGTCTTGTTTATGGCCTGCCTGGCTTCCTCAATAATGATGCTGGTTTCCTGCCGTATCTCCGCTTTCTCACTATAAGTGGCCTTGTCGATAAGCGTTCGCGCAAAGGACAGAACTGAAACCAAAAGCAACAAAACCGCCGCAGCAGTAAAGTACCTGGCTTTACTTGCCCATGCCATTGACCGCGCAATGCCCCTCGGCAGCAGGTTGCTTTCTATCCTGCCCAGGTCTAAGCCCTGCAAACCAAGCCCATAAACAATACCAAAATCGCACACACTCTCGTGAAATTTTGCTGTCGACACACTTGAGCTTATCACAAGCTTCTTAAATGAATCCGGCCTCTCAACAGGTATTTCCACTGTCTGCTGCAGGTACTTGAGCAACCCACGCATCTTTGTCCCACCCCCCAGAGCAATAATCTTCGACAATTTAATCTTCGGGTTGGATGTCCGGTAAAAGCCCAGTGAACGCTGGATTTCAGTTGCCAAATCTGTAAAGACCGGCCGCATCGCCTGGAATATCTGCCGCGCATATTTGCTCATTGGAGCAGTACGCTTTAGTTTCTCGGCTTTTTCAAAATTAAGTTTAAATGTATCCGCTATCGCTCTTGTAAAGGCATTACCTCCTATAAGAATACATCTTTGCCAAACCGTCGAGCCTGTGCAGACAACCAAATCTGTATTTTCCGCACCTATGTTGAGAACAACAATAGCTTCATCTTCGGAACGGAGCAGATCAGCACGGTCGTACAACACGTAGTTATAAAGAGCCATCGGTGCCATCTGAACGTAGCCAACCTGTACATTCTCTCTGCTAAAATGCTCCAGCGCCGAATTAACTACTTCATTCTTTATAGCAAATATACCCACTTTCTTTTCAGAGCTGTCTGTCTCCGACATCAACTGCCAGTCCCACTGCACATCATTAATATCAAAAGGAATCTGTTGAACTGCCTCGAACTGGACAATCTCAGGAATGCGCTTTTCCTCAACAGGCGGAAGGTTCACAAAACGGGCAAAACTGTTCTGGCTCGGCACAGAAATAATTACGTCATCTTTGCCCAAATTGTTTTGCTCTACAAACTGACGAAAACTTAATGCAACCAGCTCGTCCCTCTCTGCTGCCCTTACTCCGGCTCCGGTAACAACTTTGCCGTGTTGGATATTGTCGAAGCCTATCACCTCAACAACGCCACCTTCAACGCTTAGGTGCAGTGCCTTCAGCGAATCACTGCCTATATCTATTGCCCAAACAGCACCGGGCTTTACCGCCATAACAAACCTCCCGCTTAGTTTTTAGCTCATACCTATGAGTCTGTCATCTATGAACTATTAACTACAAACTACGAACTCAATCAGCTTGTAAATCCATTTCAACAAATATATTATACCTTATTATGAAAACTTTTTCCATAAATACTCTTGGCTGCAAAGTCAATCAATACGAAAGCCAGCAGATTCGCCAGTTGCTCGAACAGTTCGGACTCAGTCAGGCCGAAACGGCCAGTAAACCCGACCTGGTTGTTATCAATACCTGCTGTGTAACCCATACCGCATCAGCAAAGAGCAGGCAACGAATCCGAAAAGCCCAAAAGTTAAGTCCTGATGCCGTTATAGTCGTCTCTGGCTGCCTGCCAACCATAAAAATCGGCGAATTAAGCTACCTTGGTGAAAATGTTCATCTTATCAATAATCGAGATAGCCTGCCTGACACTTTAGCCCAAATAGTTGGTGCCAAAACCGCTTCCTTCGGTTCTCAAGGCCTTAGTTCTTGCAAAAACAAATGGGCCATTCAGCCTAAACTACCACATTTAACCGCCTTCAAAGGCCATACGAGGGCCTTTCTAAAGATTCAAGACGGCTGTGACGGATATTGTAGCTACTGTATTGTACCAAAAACACGCCCTTTTGTCCACAGCAAGCCGCCTGAAACCGTTCTCGAAGAGGCGCAAGCACTTATCAAAGCAGGACATAAGGAAATCGTCGTAACCGGAATATTTCTCGGTGCTTACGGCCAAAAAAGCGTCAGACGAAAAAACTGGCCCAACTCGCAAAACCACAAATTAGCCGAACTGCTCGACAAAATGGCCAAAATACCCAATCTTGCAAGGATAAGACTGAGTTCGCTGGAGCCGGCTGATGTAACGCCACGATTACTCGATACCTTCTCCAAAAACCGTAACATTATGCCACATCTACACTTATCGCTTCAGTCGGGTTCAAATGCCGTCCTGAAAAGGATGGGCCGGCAATACGCAGCCGATGAATTTAGAGATAAGGTCGACTCAATTAAATCCCGGCTCGACAGGCCCGCCATAACTACTGATATAATCGTCGGTTTTCCAGGCGAGACCAATGCTGATTTTGAGCAGACTGTAGATTTGGCCAAAGACGTCGGCTTTGCAAAAATGCACATTTTCAGCTTCTCGCCGCGTAAAGGCACTCCTGCTGCCAGTATGCAAGATACTATAGACATTAGGCTTATAAAGAAAAGAGTCCGAATAATGTGTGATCTGAACAATGAACTATCCTGCAGATTTCGCTGTCAATTTCTTGGTGAAACAGCCACTATTTTAACAGAGAACAGCAATCAGCAGCCCTTCGGTCGTAGCGAAAGATATTTTATGGTCTACCTCAAAAAAACAGGCAAAAAACCAGGAAATAACGAGCTTGTACGGGTGAAATTACTTAAAAATGCTGAAAACGGCCTGATCGGCAAACTTGACAGCCAAAAAAACGGCCAAAATTTCAGAAAAATTTGAAAATATTCACAAAATTTTATATAAAAAACACGGTTTTTTTCAACACTGTTTTAACATCGTACACCTCTGCCACTCCCAACTGCTGCAACTGTATTATCAAAGAGTTATCCATGATACAATTAAATGATTCAATTGAATGCATGTACCAGAATTTGGATAAAAGATGAGTGAAACAAAATTACTCCTGAACGCATACTATGAAGCCCTGCATGACCGGCTGGAAGCCAACAAGCCGCTTTTAACAGAGAGAATAGAAAAGCTGCTGCAGGCCGAATTCACAAACTGCGACTTTGGCAATATCGACCAGGAAAAATTCAATGCATACAGGGATGCCTGCCTGGCTTTTGTCGATGAACGGATAGAAATGTACAATCCAATCGGCATTCAATACACCTTTGACAGCGCCAGAAGAAGGCAGGCCTTTGAATTGGAGTTGCAGCTTAATTTCTACGACAGCCGCGCAGAATTCAAAGCTTTGATGGAAGCCGCACAGAGTAAAGCACAAGTACATATGGGCGAGCGAGGATTGCCGGAGATGGCCGATGAGCTCATCAAAGACGTCGGTGCCTTCCCGGATAAAAGCATTATTTCCGCTTACCAGACCAACCCGGCTCTCAACAAGCTGCCCGACTATATCGTCGCAACGGCCATCGAAGAAATCATAACATCAAAATAAGTATCGCTTCAAGTGCAAAGTGTTCAAAAGCCATCTGTTGATTATGAAAAGCTTATCCGTTATCATTAAAACACTATTTTAAACACTATGTGATAATCGTTGTTTGCGTGAACTACCTATGAAGAGTGTGAATAAAACCATTTTAGCTGTTGTTATCATCGCCGGGCTCTTTTTAATCCTCGTGGCGATGATAATTGGTCGGCCTGAACCCGGCGACAAGGAAACTGTAACAGAACTCACCCAAAAACAGGTCGTGGTCCCGGACCAAAGCAGTTGGCCTATGTTTCGCGGCGGACAAAGCTTGCTCGGCACTGCTGCAGGCTCTCTGCCGGATTCCCTCCAGCTTATCTGGAAATTCAAAACAGGCGGAGATATCAAATCTTCACCGGCAATCGATAACGGACTTGTTTTCATCGGCTCGGCGGATGCAAATGTCTACGCAATCGATTTAGAAAACGGACACAAGGTCTGGGAATATCCGACCGGCGATTTTGTTGAGGCCACCCCTTGTGTGGTTGATGGCGACGTCTTCGTAGGCTCATCCGACAACTTCTTGTACGCCCTTGACGCAAATACCGGTGAGCTTAAGTGGAAATACGAAACGGATAGCCAGATACTTGGAGCCGCCAATTGGACCCGTTCACCGGATGGCCGGAGGACCCGGATACTTGTGGGCAGCTACGATAATATACTGCATTGCGTGGATTCAGCAAACGGCCAAGTTCTGTGGAAATACGAAACAGATAACTATATAAACGGCTCACCTGCGGTTGGCCAGGGCATTGTCGCCTTTGGCGGCTGTGATGCAATGATTCACATTGTGTCACTCACCGATGGCAGAGAGATTAAACAAATCGACTCGGGCTCATTCATCGCCGCTTCTGCTGCAATCTTCGAAGGGCGAGTATACGTAGGCAATTATGATAATGTATTCATCAGTGCTGATATCGCTTCCGGTAAAATCCTGTGGAAATATATGGGCGGAGATTCTCCGTTTTTTTCCTCGCCCGCAGTTGGCCCAAACGTCATTGTGCTCGGATGCAGGGATAAGCTTGTGCATTGCATTGGTCGTAGTAATGGGAAAGTAATTTGGACATTTAAGACACTCGGTGAAGTTGACAGTTCACCGGTTATCTGTGGAGACAAGGTTGTTGTCGGCTCAGAAGATGGCCGGCTTTATATGATAAGGCTTTCAGACGGCAGCAAAGTATGGTCGTATGAAATTGGCCAGCCTGTTACTTCTTCGCCGGCTGTCGCTAACAGAATGGTTATTGTCGGCAGCGATGATGGTTATTTGTATGCGTTTGGGCCTAAGCGATAGAACCGGAGTGCAGATTTATGAGAGTTGTTCATATTACGCCAGGCACGGGAGATAGCTTCTATTGCGAAAATTGCGTACGCGATGCTGCACTGGTCACAGCGATGCGCAGTCTGGGGCACGATGTCTTAATAATTCCTATGTACCTGCCAATCAGCAGCGACAGAAACCAGGTACCCGATAATACGCCGATATTTTTCGGCGGCATCAATGTATACCTTCAGCAGAAATCGGCAATTTTTCGGAAGACACCTCGCTGGCTCGACCGTATCTTTGACTCACCGAAACTCCTTGGCTGGCTGGCTCGAAAATCTAAAATAACAAGTGCCAGCGATTTAGCGGAAACCACAATATCGATGTTGCGTGGAGAACAAGGCCGACAGGTAAAGGAATTGAACAGGCTCATCGAATGGCTGGACTCACAGGACAACAAGGCCGACATTGTGTGCCTGTCCAATATTTTACTAACGGGGCTGGCCGGAAGTATCAAAAAAAGGCTCGGCGTGCCGATTGTATGTCTGCTTCAGGATGAAGATGTGTTTCTGGATGGATTGACATCGCCATATAAGAAGCAGGCCTGGCAAATGATTGCGGAGCGTTCGAGGGATGTAGATGCATTTATCGCTGTCAGTAAATATTTCGCAGCTGTTATGCAGCAAAGGTTGAAACTCAGCTCAGATAAAGTACATGTTGTGTATATGGGTATTTCGTTGGATGGTTACGAATCACTGCAAGCTGGACCTAAGATACCAACGATTGGTTATCTTTCACGGATGTGTCCGGACAAAGGTTTGGATACGTTAGTTGACGCTTTTGTTATACTTAAGAGCAATGAGAGCTTAAAGAAAGCCAGGCTGCGGATAGCAGGTGGTAAGATAAGGCATGATGAAACATTTATAAATCGTATTCGGCAAAAGCTCGCCTCTTGTGGTTTTATTGATGATGTCCGGTTTCTGCCGGCTTTCGATCGCGATACTAAACTCGCATTTTTCCAATCACTTTCATTGTTGTCGGTGCCGGAAAAGCGACCAATCGCTTATGGTTTGTATGTGCTTGAAGCTCTCGCGGCAGGTGTGCCGGTAGTTCAGCCGACAAGTGGCGCGTTTCCTGAGTTATTGGGCATGACCGGCGGTGGCGTATTGTTTGAGCCAAATAGTGCTGTAGCTCTGGCCGCTGCAATGCAGCCTTTACTGCTTGACCCTAACCACGCACGGCAATTGGGGAAACAGGGCAGAGAACAAGTCCTCCAAAAATTCAATGTTAAGCAAACTGCAACAGAACTAGTGCGTATATATAAGAAAATCACGAAACTTAATCCGTGAGAATCATTATGCTTGAACTGATTAATGTCGAAAAAAGTTATCCGTCACCGGCAGATACCGGCAGCGCCCTTGTTTTGAAGGATATAATGCTAAGAGTCGAAAAAGGCCAGGCCATCGCGATAGTTGGCCCCTCCGGCTGCGGCAAGAGCACACTGCTTAATATCATTGGTGCCCTCGACCACCCCACTTCAGGCCGGGTTTTGTTTGACGGTAAGGACCTCGCCGGGATGAACGATATTGAACTTGCGAGAATCCGCAATACAGAAATCGGTTTCGTTTTTCAGTTACATCATCTTTTGCCTCAGTGTACGGTCCTCGAAAATGTATTAGTACCCACCCTTGCCGAAAAAAACCGCACCAAAAGTTCAGAGGCAAAAGAAAGGGCTGTCAATCTGCTCGAACGTGTCGGCCTTAAAGACTGGCTGCTCCATCGCCCGGGCCAGCTCTCCGGCGGACAGCGCCAGCGGGTAGCGGTTGTCAGGGCATTAATTAATCAGCCAAAGCTACTGCTCGCCGATGAACCGACCGGCTCACTCGATGAGCACGCTGCGCAAAACATAGCTGAACTGCTCGTTGAGTTAAACCGCAGTGAACAAGTCACATTGATTCTCGCGACGCATTCTATCAAACTCGCCGAGAATACGGGCCGGGTCTTGGAATTAAGTAACGGTATGTTGACAGACAGGGCAACATCGAAATGAGACTATTGGGACTTGTTAAAAGAAGCCTTCTCTTTTATTGGAGGACAAACCTCGGCGTCCTCCTCGCTGTTATGACCGGCACCGCCATACTCACAGGCGCCCTGCTTGTCGGTGACTCCGTCCGCCACAGTCTCGAAATGATGGCAGCATCTCGGCTGGGCAATACGAATCTTGCCCTTGTTGCAAACAATCGGTTCTTTAGCACCCCACTGGCAGACAAACTGGCAAAAGAACTGAACACTATCGTTGCCCCCGTACTGCATCTGCGGGGTATTGTTGCAAACAGCGATGGCACAAAACGCGCAAATAAAATTGAAGTGCTTGGCGTTGACGACCACTTTTTTATCATTGGCGCAAACAAAAATCCCTTTGGCGAAAATTTTGATGAGGGCATTGTCCTCAACGACTCTCTGGCCGCCAGACTTGGCGTTACTGTCGGCGATGAGGCTGTACTGCGAATTGAACAGCCGGCTCTCATGTCACGAGATATCCCCATTACACCGGATTCGGATTTGTCCATCGCTTTCCGCCTTGTCGTAAAGGCTATTGCGGGCCGGGCCGAATTTGGCCGTTTCAGTCTCAAGGCCAATCAAATCCCCCCATTAAATGCCTATGTCCCCATTCAATGGCTGCAGGAAAAACTCGACCGCACCGAACAAGCTAACGTCCTCTTAGTCGCCGACGATGCAAATGAAAGTCTAACGGTTGAAAGAGCAAATGAAGCTGTCCGAAAATCCTGGCAGCTCGCCGACTCTGGTCTTGAACTGCGCAAACTGGACAAGCGGAACGTCTTCGAGCTCCGCAGCAGACGGATATTCATTGACGAGTCCTTATCTGAGGCAGCGATGAATTCAGCAGACGATGCCGTGGGAATTTTAACCTATTTTGTCAACGAATTGCGCTGTGGTGACAGGACAACCCCCTATTCGATGGTAACCGCTATGGGACACTCGCAAAGTCCCAATAGCATCATTCCCATGGATATGCAGGATGACGAAATCATTATCAACCAATGGCTTGCCGACGACCTTGGCGCCGATGTAGACGATTCGCTGGAGCTTACCTATTTCGTCGTCAGCCCGATGAGAAAACTCGACGAGGAAAAAACCACCTTCAGGGTTCGCCAAATACTGCCTATGGAAGGCCTCGCAATCGACCCCAACCTAATGCCGGATTTCCCCGGCCTGGCCGACGCTGATAACTGCCGGGATTGGGATACGGGCATTCCTATCGACCTCGATAAAATACGCAAAGTAGACGAGGATTATTGGGACAAGTTCCAGGGCACACCGAAGGCTTTTATCACGCTCAAGGCCGGCCAAACCATCTGGGTAAACAGGTACGGAAACTTGACAGCGGTACGCTACCCACTGACTGAGAAACCGAGTAAGGAAACCAACGAGAGTATAGCCGCAAAGTTATTAAAAGAAGTTGACCCTGCCTCCGTGGGATTGTACTTTCAACCCGTCCGGGCACGCGGCGTCAAAGCAGGCAATGAAGCGACCGACTTCGGTCAGCTTTTCCTTGGCTTTAGCTTCTTTCTCATTGTCGCCGCCTTGGTGTTGATGAGTCTTATCTTTGTATTTGGCGTCGAGAACCGCAGCGAACAGGTCGGAATGTTGCTGGCCGTAGGTTTCCCACCCAGGTTAGTAAGACGGTTACTGTTTATTGAAGGCTCTCTATTGGCGCTGCTTGGCGCAATTGCAGGAACTGCAGCGGGCCTGCTCTATACCAAGGCCATGATTTACGGACTCGCGACCCTCTGGCGTGTAGCGGTGAGTGGTTCGGCAATCCAGTTCCACGCAAAATCATCTACATTATTTGTGGCAGCGTTAGCAGCAGTAGCCGTCTCCCTTATAGCAATATGGCTGACTTTGCGTAAACAGGTGTCCAGGCCGGCACGCGAGCTGCTTGTTGGCGACTTGAAATGGCAATTTTTTGCAGCCGCACCAGTACCCGCCGAAAGGCGTCCTGCGGACAAACGCAGGATTGGCCTATGGGTAGCAGCAATTGCAGCAATCGCCGCAACAGTATTGCTTACTATTATGACCACTGCCGAAGGAAGTGCGGCCGCCGCCGTGTTTTTTACAGCGGGGGCCTTGCTTTTAATCGCCGGACTCGGACTAACTCAGTTCTTATTGAAAACAATAGCGGGTACTCAGAGTAAGCCTATGGCATCACTGGCTGGTCTGGGACTGCGAAATTCAGCAAGGCGAAGCGGACGAAGCCTGGCCGTCGTAGGCTTGCTTGCGTGTGGAATTTTTCTGGTCATTGCAGTAGGAGCTAACAGACATGATCCCCTGAAAAATGCCCACAGACGTGACTCCGGTACAGGTGGCTTTGCCATATTTGGTGAATCCGCTATTGGTGTTTTGCATGACTTGAACGGCAAAACCGGACGCAAAGCCATAGGGCTGGATGATAGCGGCCTCGTAAACGTCAACGTGGTTCAGTTGCGCCTCCGCGAGGGTGACGACGCAAGCTGTCTGAACCTGAATCGCGCCCAGACACCTTCCTTATTAGGCGTACAGCCAGAGCAAGTGCGAGGGGCCTTTCGGTTCACCGACACAATTGAAGGCGCCCGGAAAGAAAATGGCTGGCAGCTACTTAATCGCAACCTGGGCGATGATGTTGTACCGGCCATTGGTGATTATGCGACCATTGTATGGGCACTTGGCAAATCCGTTGGAGATGACCTTGAGTATACTGATGAGAAGGGCCGAACATTTCGGCTGCGTATCGTGGCAATGTTGAAAAATTCCATCCTGCAGGGAAATCTACTCATCTCTGAAGACGACTTTGTCAGCCGTTTCCCATCAGAAGACGGCTACAGAACTTTCCTCATCGACGCCCCGCCGGGAGAAGCTGATAAGGTGATGGATATTCTTTCTGCAGGATTGACAGACTTTGGCCTGGCACTGATGCCGGCGACTCAGCGATTGGCCGAGTTTAATGCCGTTGAGAATACATATCTATCGATATTCCAGTTGCTTGGAGGCTTAGGCCTTATTCTCGGAAGTCTCGGCCTTGGACTGGTCGTCCTCCGCAACGTGCTTGACCGGCGAGGTGAGCTCGCTATGATGCAGGCTGTAGGACTTAACAAAATCGCGCTTAAACGGATGGTATTGTACGAACATGGGGCACTCGGCCTGTGCGGCCTGGCCTGCGGCCTTATCGCCGCCCTCGTTGCTGTTAGCCCGGCCTTGAGTTCGCCGGCAGCACAAGTGCCCTATCTTTCACTGGCAATAATAATTCTTGCTATAGCAATCACTGGGCTGGCTGCGATATGGATGGCAACGACATTTGCGCTCAGCGGGAAGTTACTGGAGGCGTTAAGAAATGAATAAGTGCTATAGGATGCTAATGAGGACAGTATGAGGGAATCCGCTGTCGCCAGGATAATTCCGGCCGCATTAGTCATTGTGGGCGTGGTATCGCTATACCTATGGCTTAGGGGTGATGTAGCAGCCCAACTTACACAGAGCCTGCCCATCCTCGACAACATCCTGCAAGCATCTTCGGATGAGAATGGTGAAGGGCCAATTAGCGGCGAATTGCTCCAGTTCGATGGTGTACCAGCGGATTTACCCGGCGCCTGGCCGCGTTTCAGAGGAGCCAACTTTGACGCAATAAGCACTGAAAAAGTAGCTCTTGCACGAACCTGGGGCCCCGAAGGGCCTACGGTCCTCTGGTCTATCGATGTCGGAGAAGGCTATGCCGGTGCCGCAATCCTGGCTGGAAGAGTCTACCTCATGGATTATGACCGGCAAAATCAGGCCGATGCCATTCGATGCTTGTCCCTTGATAATGGCCAGGAAATCTGGAGATATTCTTATCCTGTTAAGGTCAAACGGTTCCACGGGATGAGCCGAACAGTGCCCGCAGTAACAGAAAAATATGTTGTTGCATTGGGACCGAAATGCCATGTCACATGCCTGGACTCTGTGACAGGTACATTTCGCTGGATGCTGAACCTGGTGAGAGACTTTAACAGCACTGTACCCGACTGGTACGCTGGACAGTGTCCACTCATTGACGACGGCAAGGCGATAATTGCTGTCGGCGGTGATGCGCTGATGATGGCTGTGGATTGTGAGACGGGTGAAATTGTATGGAGAAGTCCCAATCCCCACGATTGGGAGATGACGCATTCCTCTGTAATACCGGTCGAATTTATGGGCACGCGCATGTATGTTTATTGCGCCAGCGGAGGAGTAGTAGGCGTCTCGGCAGAGGATGGAAGCATTTTGTGGGAAATCAACGAGTGGAAAATTCGTATTGCAAATGTTGCATCCCCTGTAGTGGCAGGTAACGGGTTGATTTTTCTATCGGGCGGGTACAATGCCGGAAGCATGATGCTGCAATTAACCCAGGAAAACGGTACGATAAACGCACAGCCGGTTTTCAGGCTCAAGTCGGGGGTGTTTGGCTCGGAGCAGCATACACCCATTTTCTATGATGGCCATATTTACGGAATTCGGCCGGACAAACAATTGACCTGTCTCGACTTAAACGGACAGGTTGTGTGGACCAGCACAAGTACCCATCGTTTTGGACCTCGTGGACTTGGTCCTTATATGATTGCTGACGGGATGATATATGTTATGAATGACGAAGGTGTGCTCACTCTGGCAGAAGCGACGCCCACCGGCTACGTGCAGTTGGCATCCGCAAAGGTGCTGGAGGGACCGGAATCCTGGGGACCTATGGCAATCGCTTCCGGAAGATTGATTGTGCGTGATATGAACCGAATGATATGTCTCGACGTCACCGGCCAATAGCCAGGTGACATTGAAGTCAGGGCTTTTTTCTGTTAAAATGAATGGCTTGAAAATTTGAGTGTTTAAATTGAAAAGATATCAAAATGAGCCGGCGATTAGGAAAAACAAACATTAAAATATTAGTAGCAGTATTTATTGCCATTGCTATTGCCGTTGTTGCTCTTGTACGGCTTGATACGACGGGCAAAAAAGGCAGTGGTCTGGGGCAGGAGTTCATCTATGACCTTAAAGACCTCGGCAAGATTGACCCTAACCTGATTCTATATAAAGAATCGGCTCCGGCAATTGTTACCGGCTTTATTAATTCGCGCGCTATCGCAGTAGATTCTAAAGGAACTATCCATATAGCCGGTGACAAAGCCATTCGCAAATTTGCTGAAAGCGGCAATTTGCTCGGCGAGCTCAAGCTTACTGATATGCCGAGGTGTCTGACCATAGCCGGTGACGGAAAGATTTATATCGGGATGAAGGACCATGTACAAGTCTATGATGGCCAGGGAACACGGCTGGCAACATGGGAGAACTTGGGTAATGATGCGGTCTTGACCGGCATCGCTGTTTCAAAAAACGATGTTTTTGTCGCTGATGCGGGTAATCGAATTGTTTACCGTTTCAATACAACAGGAAACTTAATCAACCGTATCGGTGGCAAAGATAAGGACAGAAATATTCCGGGCTTTTTTATACCAAGCCCTCATTTTGACCTCGCAGTCGCCTCCGATGGACTGTTACGAGTGGTCAATCCCGGAAACCATCGGATTGAGGCCTATACGTTCGATGGAGACCTCGAATTTTCGTGGGGCAAATTTTCCAACACAGACCTGAAAGGATTTTGCGGCTGCTGCAATCCCGTCAATTTTGCCATACTGGCCGATGAAACCTTTGTCACCGTCGAGAAAGGCCTGGTACGCGTCAAGATCTATGACCAGGATGGGGTTTTCACCGGCGTAGTAGCTGGATCCAAACAATTAACCGGCAAAGCCGGCCGCATTTGCAATATTCCCGCAGAGTGTCAGTCCAGAGCTTTTGATGTCGCCGTCGATGCTCACGAGCGGATTTTCGTACTCGATACAAATAAGAACGTGGTGAGAATATTCACTAAGATTAAGGAAGAATAATGAACAGGCGTTCGGGACAAGTACAAAGCCGCCGACAACTGATGGCAGCAGCTTTACGATATGGAACTTTAGGGCTGTTGGGGACAACTGGCGTCTCAATTTTTACCAAGAGACGCAAATTACTGCGAGAGGGTAAATGTATTAACGACAGAGTTTGCCGGGGCTGTGAGGTTTTTAGGAGGTGCGGCTTGCCCCAGGCTTTGTCAGCCAAACAAGTTTTAGCGAGAATCGGCAATGACGCAAAATAAAAACGGTATCAACAGACGCCATTTCTTGAGGAACAGCCTTTGGGCGGCAGGTTTAACCAGTCTTGGCGGCGCCGCTGGCGCCCTCAGCAGAAGGAGCAACACCCAGAATACCGTCTGGCAAATCGACCCCGAAATATGTATTGCCTGCGGCAACTGTGCCACGTATTGCGTACAGGAAGAATCGGCGGTAAAGTGCGTACACGCCTACGCAATCTGTGGATACTGTAGAATTTGTTTCGGCTTCTTCGGGCCGGAACCTCATGATATCAACGAGGGTGCTGAAAATCAACTTTGTCCGACAGGGGCAATAAAACGCACTTTTGTGGAGGACCCCTATTACGAATACACCATCGACGAACCGCTCTGTATGGGTTGCGGCAAATGTGTTAAGGGCTGTAATACTTTTGGAAATGGCTCACTATTTCTTCAGGTGCGCCACGACCGCTGTTTGAATTGTAATGAGTGCTCAATTGCCGCTGCTTGTCCTTCGGGCGCATATAAGCGGGTTCCCGCCGACAAGCCTTACCTGCTGAAGAGGGTGGACGCCGTTTAATGATACGTCTCAATTATATCACTATCAGCTTAGCACTCTTTCTGCTTCCCTGTGCTGTTGCATCGGCAGTAGAACGTTTCCCTCCACCGGATTTTGAAAGCGGCTACGTACAGCCTACCCCTACTACACCGGGTCCACGCCAGACTGTGTACGAATACATAGATACTATCGTGCTTTTTGTAGCCCTCACCATATCATCCTATCTCGTGTTAAGAACACGCAAACGCCGGGCAATATTCGTCATGATGGTCTTTTCACTGATTTATTTCGGCTTCTGGCGAAAGGGCTGCGTCTGCCCGATAGGAGCAATTCAAAATACCGCCTTGTCCGTTTTTGACCACGACTACGCCGTGCCCATCGCAGTTATGATGTTTTTCCTGTTGCCGCTCGTATTTACACTGTTTTTCGGTAGGACATTCTGTGCGGCCGTATGTCCTCTTGGTGCCATCCAGGACCTGGTGCTTCTGCGACCCACTTCATTGCCCCAATGGCTCGAAAGCGGTTTGCGCCTCTTCGCTTATGTCTACCTGGCGGCGGCCGTCCTGTTTGCAGCCACCGGCAGCGCCTTCATCATATGCCGGTATGACCCGTTCATCTCGTTTTTCCGTTTGAGCGGAAACCTGAACATGTTGATACTCGGAACATGCTTTTTGTTCATAGGCATTTTCATAGGACGTCCCTATTGCCGCTTTATATGTCCCTATGGAGTTATCCTCAGGCAGCTCTCCCGTATCTCGAAATGGCGTGTTACCATTACTCCGGATGACTGCATAAAGTGCAGATTGTGTGAAGATTCCTGCCCCTTTGGCGCTATCAAAACCCCTACTGCAGACTGGCCGGCGCACGATTATAACAAAAGTAAAAGAAGACTCGTGTTTCTGATTATTCTCCTGCCCTTATTAGTGCTGTCATTTGGCTGGATTGGTTCCACACTTCGGCCCGTGACATCACGAGTGCACGCTACAGTAAGGCTCGCTGACCGCATATACCTTGAAGAAAACGGCCGGGCCGAAGGAACTACAGACGCCAGTGACGCATTCAGAACAACGGGCAAAGACATCAAAGAGCTTTACGCTGAAGCTTTGGACATCCAGGCAAGATTTAGGCTGGGCGGCTGGCTCGCCGGTGGATTTGTCGGCCTCGTCATTGCACTAAAGCTTATTGGACTGTCCCTAAGACGACACAGGGCAGATTACGAAGCCGACAGAGCGGGCTGCCTGGCATGTGGTCGATGTTTTGAATATTGTCCAAAAGAGCACGCTAAGCGTAAGCTCGCGAAAGAAACTATGGGTGAAAGCCGATGAAAACTCCGATTGACGATACACATATAGCTCCATCCGAAAATACTAAGGTGACAAGCCAATGGTATCACACCGCAGTCGCCGCTGCGGTCATCGGCGGCGTATTCTCTCTCATCGTGCTCGAGCTCATGCTTTTCAATTACTTCCAGAGAACGGTTGCCGAACCAAAGCGAGCTGATAAGCTGGAAGAACTCAAACTGCAACTTCGCCAGCCCCTCAATGACCGGCAGCTCTTGTCCCAGATTCAGGAGATGGACTTAAAAAGCGTCGTTGACCCCAACCGAGCCAAACAGTTAAAAGTCCTCAAAACAGAAATTCTTGACAAGCCTGATGACCGGCAGCTCTTGTCAAAGATTCGTGACTTGTATATGCAAATCAGACAGGACAGGATTCGCGAATTGGACTTGCAGATTAGGCAAATCAGAATGCGCAGGTGGGACCTTTCCCAAAGAGGAAGTTACCTGCTCCTGGGCGGTGTCGTAGTATTTTTAATCGGCATCAAATCCGCTTACAGCTACAAAAAGAAGCTGCCCGCACCTCAGCCGGCCCCTGACAGACTAAACCAGCAGCTCCGAAGGGCAATATACGCCCGCTGGGCCATAACCGTTGGCCTGGTCACGCTCGCCTCAGCAGCGCTATTCTTTGCAACCAGACCCTGGATTGATTTCACTACAGCCGACACCCAGGCTGCTTCTTATCCTACTATGGACGAGATTAGAAAAAACTGGCCTCGGTTTCGCGGGCCCGGCGGACTCGGAATAAGTCCCTATACAAATGCACCCACAAATTGGAATGACACAACAGGCCAGGCAATTCTATGGAAAACCAAGGTGCCCCTGCCCGGCCATAATTCCCCCATCGTCTGGGACGACCGCGTCTTTGTCACCGGGGCCGACCCAAATATACGCCAAGTGTACTGCTTTGATGCACTTTCGGGCAGGCTCCTGTGGAAAGGCGGCGTAATGGATGCCCCGCAAGGCAGTGCCGAGCCGATTGAAGTCATGGAGGATACCGGTTATGCCGCACCCACCGCTGTAACAAATGGTCGCTGGGTTTGCGCCATTTTTGCAACCGGCGATGTGGGCTGTTTTGATATTGATGGTAAGAAAATCTGGGACAAAAATTTGGGCACGCCAGACAGTGCGTATGGCTATGCGAATTCACTTGCGATGTATCGAAATCTGTTATTGATTCAATATGACCAGGGCGGCGCCGAAGACGAAAAGTCGAAGTTAATAGCTTTAGATACGTTTACCGGCCGCACTGTCTGGGAAACGAAACGGCCTGTCCCAAATTCATGGTCGTCACCAATTGTGGTCGATGTTGCAGACCAACCGCAGATTATTACCTGCGGTGACCCCTGGGTTATAGCATACAATCCGACTAACGGAACGGAGCTTTGGCGGGCCAAGTGTCTGGGCGGTGAAATTGCACCTTCACCGATTTATGCCGCCGACCTGATATTTGTCATAGAACCTTACTCCACGCTGGTTGCCATAAAGCCGGATGGCAAGGGAGATGTTACTAAAACACACATTGCCTGGAGCATTGATGAAGGCACTCCGGACATCTCCTGTCCGGTCAGTAACGGCGAATTCATATTTCTGATGACAACAGAAGGACTGCTAACCTGCTACAAGACCGCTGACGGGGCGAAGTTGTGGGAGCACGACCTTGAAAAGAATTTCCTCGCATCACCAAGCCTCGTCGGCAATCGCCTGTACATGCTGAGTGAAAAAGGGATTATGTATATCGCCGAGGTCGGCACTGAATATAAGGAGTTGGCCAAATGTGAGCTTGGAGAGGACTGCTACGCTTCACCTGCTTTTATGAATGGTCGAATCTATATCCGAGGCAAGAACAACTTATATTGCATAGGAAGCAGCGACTGATGGATGAGCTGGATTTGACATTTATCGACGAGGCTGTTAAGAAAATAGGTACCGGCCCGGAGAAAGTGCTGGAGCTCTTACAGGCCATCCAGGGACACTTTGGCTTCCTGCCCACCGAAGCTCTTGAGCGGGCCTGTAGTTTGACTGAAATTACGCCTGCCTCCATTGCCGGCGTCTCTACTTTCTATAACCAGTTTAGACATCGACCGGCCGGACGGCATACTATTAAGATTTGCATCGGAACCGCCTGCCACGTTAAGGGTGGTGAACAGATTTATGACGCCTTTCAGCGAAACCTCGGCATACCGGACGGCGAGGATACCGACCCACAAAAATTGTTCACTATCGAAAAAGTCGCCTGCCTGGGATGTTGTATGCTCGCCCCCGCCATACAGATTGATGATATTACATACGCACACTTGACTTCAGACAAAATCCCCATTGTGCTCAGGGACTTCCTCGAACAACAAAAAGCCCAGGCACAACAGGCCGAAGATGGGGCCTACATAAAAAGCGATGGAATCCTCGGTGAAATCCGGATATGCCTCGATTCAAGTTGTGTCGCCGTCGGAAGTGCCAAGGTATACGATGCATTAAAGAAGGCCGTAAAAGAAACCGGCGCCGGCGCCGTCGTCAAAAGTGTCGGCTGTTCGGGAATGTCGTTCCTGGCTCCACTGGTCGAAGTTGTCATCGCTGATGGGCCTTCATTTCGCTATGCACAAGTCACGCCCGACGACGCAAGGGCCATTGTACTCAGGCACTTCAAACCCAAACAGATTACGCGAAAAATCAAAAATACCATTTCCACAATGCTGGATAAGATATTTACCGACCAGGCATGGGAGCCGGTAACACGTTATTCAATAGACGTGCGGGATCGACCTGTGGCTGATTTTCTGGACAAGCAAAAGCATATTGCTACTGAGCACTGCGGCGTCATTGATCCGGTCGACCTTGATGAATACGTGAGGAATGACGGATTCAAAGCACTGCAAAAGTGCGTGAATGAGTTGAGCCATGAGCAAATTATTGACGAAATTGGCCGCGCTGGGTTACGCGGAAGAGGTGGAGCCGGTTTTCCAACACATCTCAAGTGGTCTGCCGTGCGCTGTAGAGAGTCTGCGAAGAAATACGTGATTTGCAATGGTGACGAGGGTGACCCCGGTGCCTTTATGGATCGGATGTTGATGGAGTCTTATCCATACCGTATTATCGAAGGCGCCGCAATAGCTGCGTATGCCGTTGGTGCCGATGAGGGCTATTTTTATATTCGCGCAGAGTACCCGCTTGCAACTAAGCGAATGAACGAAGCAATGGACAACTGCCGGCAGCGTGGATTTCTTGGTGACAACATCATGGGGAGCGGCTTTTCACTGCATCTTGAAATTGCCCTTGGGGCCGGTGCTTTTGTGTGTGGTGAAGAAACCGCACTTATGGCCAGTATAGAAGGTCGCCGAGGCATGCCCCGGCTGCGCCCGCCATATCCAGCCGAAAGTGGGCTCTGGGACAAACCGACACTTATTAACAACGTGGAAACCTATGCAGTGGTCCCATGGATTATTCGAAATGGCTCGGATGCATTTGCCCAACTTGGCACAGGCAACAGCAAGGGGACAAAGGTTTTTGCACTGGCCGGCAAGGTAGCCAGGGGAGGCCTTATAGAAGTGCCAATGGGTATTTCTATAAAGGAGGTTATAGAAGATATAGGAGGGGGTATTGCCGGGGGATTGCGATTTAAGGCAGTACAGGTTGGAGGACCATCCGGAGGATGTATACCCGCGAAGCTGGCGCATGTTTCTGTCGACTATGAAACGCTCAAAGACGTTGGAGCGATGATGGGCTCCGGAGGTTTGGTCGCACTGGATGAATCAGACTGCATGGTTGATATCGCACGTTATTTCCTGGAGTTTACGCAAAATCAGTCTTGCGGAAAATGCACTTTCTGTAGAATAGGGACCCGGCGCATGCTGGACATTCTCGAAAGGCTCTGTACCGGAGAGGGTAAAAAGACAGATATCGAGGAATTGAAACATCTGGCCCAAATGATTCAGAACACAAGCCTCTGCGGACTGGGCGGAACTGCACCAAATCCGGTTCTTTCAACTATAAAATACTTCCGCGACGAGTACGAGGCCCATCTTGACCAACGATGCCCTGCCGGTAGATGCAGGGCACTCATTATATATTCAGTAACGGACGACTGTATTGGCTGCACCTTGTGCGCACAGCATTGTCCCGCTGACGCGATTGAAATGAAGCCGTACGAAAAACACGAAATCGATTCCGAAAAATGTATTCGCTGCGGGACATGTAAAAGTGTATGTCCGGCTGAGGCCATTAAGGTCGAGTAACAATGCCAAAACTGACCATAGACAACAAGAAGGTTGAAGTCGACAACGGCGCCACAATTCTTGACGCCGCAGACAAGCTTGGTATTGAAATTCCCACGATGTGTTTCCTGAGAGGATACAAGGCTTCAACCAGTTGTATGCTGTGTGTCGTCAAAGTCAATGGTTCGGACAGACTGCTTCCGGCATGTGGAACTATTGCACAAGACGGCATGACAGTTGAAACCGATTCTGACCAAATCCATCAGGCCAGAAAGGCCGCGTTGGAATTACTGCTCAGCGACCATGCCGGAGATTGCATCGGCCCCTGTCAGGCTGCCTGTTCCGCTCATATGAACATTCCGTTGATGATTCGGCAAATCGCCGCCGGTAAACTCCGTGATGCAATTGTAACGGTTAAAAAAGATATTGCCCTGCCCGCAGTACTCGGCCGCATTTGTCCTAAGCCTTGCGAACAAGTTTGCAGAAGGGTCCAGTTCGATAAGGCCGTTTCAATTTGTCTCTTGAAAAGGTACGTCGCCGACGTCGACCTGCAATCTAAAAAACCATATTTGCCAACGTGTAAAAAAAACCGGAACAAGCGAGTGGCCGTTGTCGGGGCCGGACCGACAGGATTAGCGGCTGCTTATTATCTGCAAATAGATGGTTACGGTTGCACGATTTTTGACGACCACGAAAGCCCGGGCGGTATGCTGCGCTACGGCGTTTTGAAAGATAAGCTTCCCCCGGACGTGCTTGATATGGAAATCGCTTTGATTGAGAAACTCGGCATGAAATTTCGTGGGCAAACGCAAATAAACGCTGTGTTATCGATGGAAAAACTGAGAGAAGATTTTGATGCCGTATTGGTCGCTATTGGCCAGCCAAAGCCCGGAGACACCGATTCTATGGGGCTCCAGGCATCCTCCTCTAATGGCATCGAAATAAACAGAAGAACTTATGAAACAAATGTGCCGGGCGTATTTGCAGCCGGTGCTGCTGTCCGCAAGAGCAAACTCGCCGTCAGGGCCGTCGCGGATGGCAAGGAAGCTGCAGCAGCTATCGGCCAGTATTTATCCGGCCTGCCAGTAACAGGACCACCTTACATTTTCAACAATCGTATCGGCAAACTCCAGGAAGGTGAGATAGAAAAGTTTATGGCCGATGCCGGAAAAGCCAAGCGACAAGCACCGTCTCCGGAAGGTTCCGGATTCACCGATGAACAGGCCCGGGACGAGGCGGCTCGCTGTATGCACTGTGACTGTCGAAAGCCGCAAGGCTGTAAACTAAGGCAATATGCCCACCAATATGGAGCTAAATCAAGTCGATACAAAGGCCCGCGACGCTCCTTTGTCCAGCAGCTCCAACACCAGGATGTAATCTATGAATCAGGAAAGTGCATTAACTGCGGACTTTGCATACAGATTGCTGCTGAGGCTGGAGAATCACTCGGCTTGACATTTGTTGGACGAGGCTTTGACGTCCGAGTCGCCGTGCCTTTTGACCGCTCAATTGCCGAAGGCCTCAAGCACGCAGCGAACCAATGCGTAGAGGCCTGCCCAACCGGAGCGCTCGTATTCAAGACAAAAAAATGACAGGACCTTACTCCTCCGTTTGAATCTTCTTTTCATCGGCCTTACCCCCCATCCATGGGCATAATTCTTTCTGCGGACAATTGCCACAACTGTGTCTTTTTGAAAACAAGGGCAGGAAAATAAACGATACGAGAGCAAACGCAACAAGCAGAATAACCATCAGCCAGGAGAAGTTGCGTACAGCAAAAACAACGCCCGCAATAACCGGTATGAACCACAAAGGCACAATAACCGGGATATGCTTCTTGAATTTTTCCCTGAATAGGCTCACATCTGCTTTCGGTCGAAGCCTTGCCGCTATACGGCCATACCCACAGGGACAGCACATCGTACCATGACGCTCACAGTAAGGACACAAGAATACTATAATCCAGAAAGCCCCCCCCACGCTGTAAATCACGTATGCACTTGCACAAAGCCATCCCCACACCGGATTCGCGAATCCTGTAACGAAAATGGCGCCCCCAAGTAACGTCATAGCAACGTATGGAAGGTTATTGACAATCTGTTGGGTATACGAATACTCCTCTGTCGGGGGACCCTCGTTAATGTTGTTACGATTGTTGGACGCTTCTCCATTCATAATAGACTAAATCCTTTATCAACAGCCAAAGTCACTTTATTACCATATTTGTCCTCTTTTTGCCAATCTAATGCAGCTATTATTCTGCAAATAATCAGCTCTCGACTCGATATTGAGCGGCCGATTATGCACCGGAGCGTCAACAAGGTACACAATAATTTAACCAAAAAATAAGATTGACATTCGAATCAAATTTTGGTATAAGAACATCGACCATAAGTTATTGTTCATTTTGGAGGTATATTATGGAATTACGAAAAATGGTCAATCACTACGTGTGGACGCTGGTCTTTGCTCTTGCTGTGTGCGCAATTTGCACTGGTCTTTACAACACTGTCGAGGCAGCGGACTGGCCCAACTGGCGCGGGCCGAATCACAACGGCATTTCAAACGAAACAGGATGGCTCGCTGACTGGCCCGAGGCCGGACCAAAAATACTGTGGGAAAAAACGCTTGGAACCGGATTCGCCTCGATGGCCGTAAGTAATGGCCGCGTCTACGCAATGGGCAACATAAAGGATAATGATATACTCTATTGCCTCGATGCCGATACCGGCAAAGAAATATGGAAAAAATCCTATCCATGTCCTTTATTTAAGAAAAACCATGAAGGCGGCCCTTGCGCAACCCCCACCATAAGTGGTGACTCAGTTTACACCTTCAGCAAAAACGGAGATGCCATCCGTTTCAAGACGGCCACGGGCCAGGTCGTCTGGCATAAGAACCTGAACAAGGAATTAGGCCTCAAGCATCCTACCTGGTACTTTGCCGGCTCAGCATTAATAATTGACAACATGGTCATTCTTAACGCCGGCACAAATGGTATCGCCCTTAATAAAGCTGATGGCAGCGTAATATGGCAAAACGGTAAAGGTGCTGCCGGATACTCTACTGCCGTGCCTTTTACTATGAACGGCCAAAAATGCGTGGCATTATTTTCAGCTAAGGAAATGGTGGCATTGATTGCAAAAACAGGCAAAGTACTCTGGAAGATACCCTGGAAAACCAACTACGACGTCAACGCCGCAGACGCTATTATTGACGGCGACAAGATATTCCTCTCTTCAGGATATAACAAGGGGTGCGCACTTTACAAATTCAGCTCTTCTGATTCCACTGAACTTTGGCGAAACAAGAAAATGCGAAACCATTTCAACAGTTGCGTCCTCTGGAAGGGATATATTTACGGCGTCGACGATGGTAAATCCATATCATGCCTGGATTTCAAAACAGGAGAGGTCAAGTGGGCACAGAAAGGATTCGGCAAGGGAAGCCTTATGCTCGCCGATGGAAAGCTCATTATTCTATCCGACAAAGGGAAGCTGGCGATTGCAGAGGCCTCCCCGACAGAATATAAGGAACTCGCATCGGCCCAGATTTTGCCCAAAAAAAAGTGCTGGACAGTACCAGTCCTGGCCAACGGCAGAATCTACGCTCGCAACAATCCCGATGGACAGCTCGTTTGTCTTGATGTCAGCGGTAAATAGAAAAATGCCTTTGGGCCGGATTTACTGAAATTACCGGGAAAAATATCAGCAGAGACTTTCTATACAAAGAGCGCCGCATAATCTGTTCTGTCGAGGTCTGTGACGATGTTAAGAGCAACTAAACAATGTTTGTTCGCTTCAATTTCTCGTATCACACTATGTCTAATCCTGTTTGGCTTCTACAATCCCGCTGAGGCATCAGATTGGCCCCAGTGGCGAGGTCCTAACCGTGACGGCACCTGGAACGAGAAAGGTATAGTCAAAAAATTCACCACTGAGCAATTGCCAATACGCTGGCGAGCGAAAATCTCAAACGGCTACAGCGGCCCTACCGTTGCCAAGGGTCGTGTATATGTCACCGACCGCCTGACCTCACCAAAACAGCTCGAACGCATCCTCTGCTTCGACGCTATGACCGGCAAACCAATCTGGTCATACCCCTACGACTGTAAATACAAAAAAGTCGGTTACCCGAATGGCCCGCGCGCTGCAGTTACCATCAATGACAACCGCGCCTACTCGCTGGGGACTATGGGACATCTGTGTTGCCTCGACGCAGCGACCGGAAATGTTCTGTGGACCAAAGACTGCGCCGCCGAATACAAAATAAAAATACCCATCTGGGGCATCGCCGCCTCGCCTCTTGTTGAAGCCGACCTGGTCATAGTCCAAATTGGTGGTCGGGACGGTGCATGTTTGATAGCATTCGATAAGGTAACAGGAAAAGAGCGATGGCGAGCACTGGACGACCGCGCCTCGTATTCGGCCCCCATTATGATTGAACAAGCAGGCAAGCGTGTCCTGGTCTGTTGGACAGGCGATAGCGTTGCCGGTCTGAACCCTCTGACCGGCAAACTCTACTGGCAATATCCGTTTAAGCCGTTCCGTATGGTGATTAACGTCCCCACCCCTGTTTTCCGGGACGATTATCTTTTCGTCAGCAGCTTTTACGACGGCTCTCTCTTACTCAAAGTCAACCCGGATGACTTGACCGTTGCAAAAGTATGGAAACGAAAAGGGGCCAGCGAAAGAGAAACAGACAGCCTGCACTGTATGATATCCACTCCCGTTCTGCAGGGCAAGTACGTCTACGGCGTCGATAGCTACGGCCAGCTTCGATGCCTCGACCTCCACACCGGCGACCGAATCTGGGAAAGCCTCGACGCCGTCCCCAAAAACCGTTGGGCCAATATTCACATGGTAAAAAACCAGGACAATATCTGGATGTTCAACGAAAGCGGCGAGCTTATAATCTCCAAACTCTCACCTAAGGGATTCCACGAAATCAGTCGCGCCAAACTCATCAAACCTACCAAAGGTCAGCTCAACCGCGGCGTCTGCTGGTCCCATCCCGCATTCGCCTACAAGCACGTATACATCAGAAACGATGAGGAGCTCATCTGCGCAGACCTCTCCGCAAAAGAATAAGAGCATCCCACAAAAAAAATGTCATTGCGAGGCCTACAAAGTAGGCCGCGGCAATCTCGTGCTTTCAACAACCAAAACCTCATTTCAGATGAGCCTTTAAATATCACCTTACCCTGCCTGTAAAATGCCATCTAAACCCCAAAAAAACCCTTGAATTTCCCCGCATTTTCGGTTACCTTGTCTTTTTATATAAAACCAAATTGCCCATCAGATTAATAAATATGGAAAAGGAGGCAGTCAATGAATCGTCGCACATTTCTTAAACAAAGCACGGCCCTCGGAGCAGGACTCACCATTCTAAAATCAGGAATCCTCAAGGCCGGCAATTCGCCGAACGAAAAGCTCAACATTGCCATCATTGGTGTGGCTGGACGAGGCGGCGCAAACCTCAACAACGTCAAAAGTGAGAATATTGTCGCATTATGTGACGTCAACGCCAAAAACCTCGCAAAAGCCGCCCAACGGTTCCCCAAAGCAAAAACATATAAGGACTGGCGAAAGTGCCTCGAACAGAAGGACATCGATGCCGTAGTCTGTTCCACGACCGACCATACACACGCATTCGTCAACGTCTGGGCGATGAACCGCGGCAAACACGTCTACTGTGAAAAGCCCCTAGCAAACTCCGTGCAAGAGGCTCACGTGGTCCGCCAGACCTATCTAAAGAACAAAAACAAACTTGCAACACAGATGGGCACGCAGATTCACGCCTACGACAATTACCGGCGGATGGTCGAGCTCATAAGGCGCGGCGCGATAGGTACCGTTAAGGAAGCTCGCGTCTGGTGCAACCGTAAGCCGGAAGGCGGCAGCTACCTGCCCGAGGTCAAGCCCGTACCCGACCACATCAACTGGGACCTCTGGATTGGCCCGTCGCCGTTCCATCCGTACAATCCCGGGTACTTCCCCGGCGGGTGCCTGGGTTGGAACCGCTTCTGGGATTTCGGCAGCGGACAAATCGGAGATATGGGCAGCCACATGATAGATATGGCCTATTGGGCACTCGACCTCAAGCTCCCCACGACTTGCGAGGCCCAGGGAACACCCGTCAGTACCGACACGTGCCCCCAGTGGCTCACCGCCGAATGGGACCACCCCGCAAACGACTGGCGCCCGGCCGTCAAGGTCTACTGGTATGACGGCGAAAAGAAACCGGGTATGCCAATTGAGGCCTTCAATCGTGAAAAGCTTTCCAAGGGCGTCATCTTCAAGGGTGACAAGGGCTGGCTGATGGTAGATTATAACTGGCGGATTCTGATGCCCAAAGTTGATAGTGATATGACGCACTATAGTTCGCCCAAGCCTGAGGAGTTGATACCCTCTTCACCCGGCCACCACAAGGAATGGATCATCGGCTGCAAGACAGGTAAGCCAACGCTCTGCAACTTTGATTATTCCGGTGCGCTCATTGAGCACAATATGCTCGCTCTGGTCGCATATCGCGTCGGCAAAAAACTCGAATACGACGCCGAAAACATGAAAGCCACAAACTGCCCCGAGGCCGAAAAGTACATCCGAAAAACGTACCGAAAAGGCTGGGTCCTGAACGGATAATACGCTAAAGCAGTGCTGCGTTAGAACCAAATAGCAGTTCTTCCTCAGACATATCCACCTTGCCGGGCAAGGCTGGATTGTTTCTGGTTTGAATCATACAAATACGCAAAGTAATATCTTATGCGACAGACAGTAATAACAATCCAAATGGTTTTCATCTGTCTGGCTGCCTTCACCTTTTGCACTCAGGACTCTATTGCGCAGCGAAAGCTCGAAATACAACCTCTAACAGCAAAGGTGGGCAAATACGAAAAGCTCGAACTGCTCATCAAAGCAGATACTACCTACGACAATCCATTTGACCCCGATCAGGTCGATTTGACAGTCACCTTGAAAACTCCCGAAGGCAAACAAATCTCACTACCCGCCTTTCACTGCCAGGACTACGAACGCCGCAAATTCGACCGCCAGCGAGGAAGGGCCAACTGGTACTATCCCTTAGGCCAAGGCTCATGGAAGGCACGATTTGCCCCGATGCAAACGGGCACTTATTCTGCTACCGCAACGCTTAAAGATAAAAATGGTACAATCCATTCACAAACAATAAAATTCGACTGCACGCCTTCATCTAACAAAGGCTTCATACAAATCAGCCGAAATGATCCTCGTTTTCTCGAATTCACCGAGGGCGCACCCTTCTTTGCCATCGGCCAAAACCTGGCTTTTATCGGTGAAGGCCAATACGTAAATCTTACGAAGGCAGAACAGATTTTCGAAAAGCTCTCGCGCAACGGCGCCAACTTCCTGAGAATCTGGACCTGCTGCAAAGACTGGGCAATGGCCATCGAGGCCAGAAAAAGTGCCTGGGACCGCTCCTGGCATCGAAGAAAAATCATTGTCCCTATACCGGGCAGCGAAAACAACCCAGCCCCACGAAAGTGCGTCAAGCTCGAAGGCAGCGGAGCTTCAATCGACGTCTCGCCCTCACATCCGGTGGCACTAAGGCCCAACACACACTACATCCTCACCGGCCAATTCATGGCAGATGGCCCTACCGCCCTGCGGCTCAACCTCTCACACGCCAACAGTCAACAAACATTCGACGCATCCCCAAAAGGCAAATGGAAAAAATTTAAGACAGAGTTTACCACGGGCCAAAATGATTTCTGGCTCCCAAGGCTCAACCTTAGCCTCGTCGGCTCAGGCACAATCTGGCTCGATAATCTATCACTCAAAGAAGCCCGTGGAGGAGCGGAACTGCTGTGGGAAGCCGACGTGAATCGCCCCATAAGGGGCGTCTACAACCAGCTCGATTGTTTCATGCTCGATAAGCTCATCGAATCAGCCGAGCAAAATGGCATCTACCTGATGTTATGCCTTATCACCAGAGACCTCTATATGAATTCACTCTCCAAAGAAAAGACTCCCGAATATCAGCAGGCCGTTCTCGATGCAAAAAAACTGATGCGCTATGCCGTCGCCCGTTGGGGTTATTCCACTAACGTAGCCGCCTGGGAATATTTCAACGAAATCGACCCCGGCCTGCCCACCGACCGCTTCTACGCCGAACTCGGCGATTACCTTGAGCAAATCGATCCCTACCATCATTTGCGCACAACCAGTACATGGCACCCTTCAGCAAAAGACTGCCGCCACCCCGACATCGACATAGGCCAGTTGCATCACTATATGCGCCCGGTGACAAAAGAAAACTACAAAGACGAAGTGGCGGTCATCATCGACAAAACCAAGTTCTTAAGAGAGCATTCCCCGAGCAAGCCGGTCCTGATTGGTGAATTCGGCCTGGCCACCCCAAAATGGGGACTCAGTAATGATATGAAACAGGATAGAAACGCGGTCCATTTCCACAATTCCCTTTGGGCCTCCGCCTTCGCCGGCAACTCGGGGACAGCGATGTTCTGGTGGTGGGACCAGCTTGACAAGCAAAACGCTTACGGCCACTATAAACCTCTGGCCGATTTCCTCGCCGATGTATCCTTCGCCGGATTGCGAGAACTCAATGCCACCGCCTCCGATAATCAGCTTCATCTGCTCGGCTGCCAGGGAAGCGACCGTGCATACCTATGGCTCTTCAATCCCAAGGCCGCCTGGTCCAATATAGTAATCGAAAAGAACCAGCCGAAAGAAATTAAAAACACCACAATCTCGATCCGAGACCTTGAATCCGGCACATACAACATCGAATGGTGGAATACGCACGATGGCTCGATAATCCAAAAGCAGCAGGTCTCACTCACTGAAGGCCCACTAAAAATTACTGTCCCCCCATTCGCCCGCGACATCGCCTGCAAAATCAGACGTTGACTTCAACAGGTAGCCACTGTATGAACCTTGGCAAACTCAAGTGAATTCGGGCAATTTGAATCTTGCAATACAATCAAATGATATATAGAATACAAAATACGTTTTGCAACTGATTCCTATAAACATGGAGGACAAAATGATGGAGCAGACAAAATCTTCACGGCGTGATTTTTTAGGGTATGGACTCGCTGCGATAGCGGTTTCGGCCTGCGGTGGCTGCTCTCAATTCGGCCCTCGCAAGCCGGATGTAATCGCTAGGAAAGCCGAAGGCACACTTCGCCTGAGCGAAGCGGACTCGTCGACCCTGCTCAAATCGCAAGTCGGTCTTCTGGTCCAGTCACAAGATGGAGGTGATAAGATCATGGTGGTCAACATTGGCGACGGAAGCCTCTTTGCCGTCAGCACCGTCTGTACGCACATGGGCTGTGAAGTCAATTACGACGAGAAGCTCGGCCATTTCCTTTGCCCGTGCCACAAGTCTGAATATGGCCTTGATGGACAAAACATCAAAGGCCCAGCCAAGCGTCCGCTCAAGCGCTACACCGTCCGGACTGAGAACGCCCGCGTCGTCATCGTTCTTTAATCTCGCGGCCATTATGAAGGACTCATGAATGTAACTGTTGATATAGCTACAGTGCATAACAGAAACAGGATAAGCAGTTTGGACTTAAATAGTTCCTGTTGCGGAAACAACACTTGTCATTCCTGCGAAAGCAGGAATCCAGTTTTTTGGCCATAGACCCCTGCTTTCGCAGGGGTGACAATACCAGACTTTGCTTTCCGCAACAGATACTAAATAGTAAGCCTACACGATTTGTCCCCCTTATCAATTCACCTGTTATTTAAGTCGAAATATGTGGCCGTCCCTTGGCCTTATAAGGTATGGCTTATCACCCTCCCAACCGACTTTCATCTTGGAAAGATACCACGTGGCCCCTTTGTCGTTATTACCTTGAAAGAACAGATACATTTGCCCGTCATCATCTTCAAATACCCCCGGATGCCCGGACTCACTCGAATTCCATTCACCGGCTTTTCCGTTTGGTAGTAGGGGCATATCGGATAAACGCGTCCACGATATTCCATCTTCACTCACGGCGCAGCCGATTTGTTGCGGTTGGTTATTGTAGGCGCCTGCATAGAACATGAAAAGACGGCCGTTATGCTTGCACAAAGCGGCCGCCTCGATACACCTTTTTTCCCACGGCAGCTCAGGCTTGAGGATTGACTCATTACACTTCTGTGTCCAGGAACTGCGCCCAAAGTCAGAATCTTCGGGACTAACTGCAACTACCAACATTTGAGTTTTCATCGTGGGATCACGAGTGGCACAATAAAGCAGCCAACGGCCTTTGTATTCGATAACTTCGGCATCAATCGCCCTGCCGCAGTTCCATTCGCCGGTTGGCGAAAAAACGGGATTCGTAGGATTACGAGTAAAGTGTATTCCATCACTTGAAACAGCATGGCAAATCGCATCATTTCTGCCAGTTCCATAGGTTTGATAAAACAGATGCACTTTGTCGTCCCTGACAAGTGCAGCCGGAGCAGCCAGGCCCTTTCTTTCATATTCCGCATCCGGCAGAATCTCGCCCGCCTTCTTCCACATCTCAAGGTCGTTACTCTCAGCTATCCCAATCGCAATGCCCTTTTTCCCGCGACGCATGGAATAATACATGAAGTATTTGCCCTTGAACCGAACCACATCCGGGTCCTTGGCAAAAGATCGCCCGTACGAGCTGTCACTATAATACATCCGTGGTTTTTGTGCTGGCTTACTTGAGGCAACAGATTGGCTATATGCCAATTCGCTCATTCCTGTAACGTTGCACACCACAACAATCGTTGCCCAACAAACCGCTAATGTCGCCAGTAATCTGGTCATATTTGGCAGTCGCACCATCATCTACGAATCCAACCCTAATTGCCCACACAGGATAGTTTGCTTGCCGTGCGGATATAAAGTCGTCCGTCAGCAATTGCAATTGAGGCCTGCACAGGTTTGCCTTCCATATCGATTCGTGAAAGGATTTTGAACTCTCCGTCACCGGCGGTAAGAACAACCGCCTCACCGGCTTCGCTAATACAGTAGAGTTTATCGTCCGCGGCCGTAACAGATGCATACCACGGGCCCCTGCCACCAAGCTTGCCCTGCCATTTCTGCTGGCCCGTTTTTGCATCCAGACAGGTCACTACTCTACGACTTTTGCCGTCAAGGACATAGAGATTACCCTTGTAGTAAAGGGGAGTACAGGCATCCGGCGTCGGGCCGTCAAACGCCCAGGCAATCCGGTCATCGCTGAGAGTCCCCCCTCCACCCTTCTTGAGCGCGAACAGACCGTTGCCGCCCCTTGGACGAACACCAAAGATAAGCCCTTCACCCATGACAACTGAGCTAACGTTGCGCCATCTTTCGCTCTTTTGCTCGGCGTACCCGTAACGCCAAAGTTCTTTGCCGGTTGCCGGGTCATTGGCCGTAACGTAGTCACCGCCTATGATGATAATCTCCATACGTCCATCCATTTGATTCAGTATCGGCGAGCTGTAGGAATCAAGCGACTCATCTAAGGCATCAGTCTTACGAGGCTGCTTCCAGATGTTCTTGCCTGTTTTCGGGTCGACGGCCAGTATGAACGAGTCCAGAGTACTGCTCTCGGGAGAGCGATAGGACTTATTTCGACGATGGATAAGGATATAAAGCTTGTCTTTGTAGAGCAGCGGGCTTGAGCTGTAGCCATACTTTATCGAGATGTTGCCGTATTCGGCCTCGATGTTACGCTGCCAAAGAATATTCCCCTCAAAATCCAGCCCCGCTAACTCACCCGAGCCGTACATAAAATACACACGCTCTCCGTCAGTCACAGGTGAGGGCGTTGCCATAGTGTTCCGAGACACCTTACGACTCGAAGCTCCAAGCTTCTTTCGCCAAAGTTCTTTGCCGCTCCTGGCATCAAAACACAGTGCCAGAAGCTCATCGCTTCCCTTCTTCGTTGAGCTTACAAAAACTCTCCCCTTACAAATCACCGGCGTAGCCCCGCTCGGCCCCGGCAGTGGACTGACCCAGACAACATTTTCCGTCTTACTCCACGAACTGGGCAGGTTCTTTTCGTCTGAAGAACCGTTTAGAAACGGCCCTCGCCAATGAGGCCAATCACTGGCAAAAGACCGACCGCCAGGCAGTAATACTGTAATCAATAATAGAAATAATGCTTTTCTTGTCGTCATCAAGTTACCTTTCATCACGAGCCGGAATTGCCTATCTGCAGCGTCCAGCGAGTTTGCTATGCTTCTCGGTTTCCCAAAACACCAATTTCACGTATCTGATAAAAAACTCGAACGGCCATTTGCCCCTTCCCTCTCTCACTAAAACGATATGGAACAGCCGTTTTCAATTCATTATATTATATACTTTTTCGCTTTCTTTGCAACTCACAAAACCGCTCACAGCAGGCTAAGTGGATGCCTCCGATTTTTCAATGGCAGCTCAACACGTTCGTTCAACCGGTGCGATTCATATACCGCCAATATCATTTCCAAAGCAGCTCGCCCGTCATACGCGCTGCCCTTTGGCTGCGTGTCCGTCTCGATGGCCCGTATCAAATCGAGTGCAATCAGGCGATTGCCAAAACCGTGGCCGCGGTCACTACGGCTTTCCGGCTTCCCAATCCCCCCACTGGATATCTGTTTCCATTGTGCTTTACTGCGTCCGGGTTGCCACGAGGGATCTTCCACAAACCAAATTTCGGGCAGAGCGCCGGTTGTCATCGTAAGTATTCCCTTGCTTCCGTAAACCTGCAGCCCAAACCGTTTCGACACCCCATCTCTTGCACGCTGCGTCGAGAAATAGCCTGTCGTCGTTCCGTTGAAATGATACATCGCGTGGATTTCATCGCCGGCAAGCAAGCCAATACCCTCCGCACCCTCACGTACCTCGTTTCTGGTGACAGGCTTTCCAGCTTCTTTAACTCGAGCGAAACAACACCGCGGATCACCACAGAAAAATCGCATCAGATCCATGACGTGGGTACCTAACACCATAAGGTCCTCACCACCGCCGCGACGGTCCTCTTTACCACGCCCCCGCAGCTCAAGTATGTCCCCAAGTGTGCCGTCTGCGATGATCTTCTGCACGTGTTTTAGCGCCGGGCTGTACCTCGTCTGGTGCGCAATCGCCAGCTTCAAGTTCCGCTTCTCAAGCGCCGCTATCATTTCGTCGGCCTGTTCGAGACTCTGGCATATAGGCTTTTCAAGAAAAACGTGGCAGCCATGCTCTGCACATGCCAATACCATATCACGGTGACAGTCCAGCCAGCGAGGTGCTACACTTACAATTTGTGGGTGCTCCTCCTCTAACATCTCGCGGTAATCCGCATACGCTCGCGACACCTTCAGCCGCTTGGCTGCCGCAGCCCGGCCTTTAGGGTCCTCATCTGCCACAGCCACCACCTGAACCTGTTCAATATCGTTCCACACTACGTCCAGCCCGTGACCATAGTTCCCTTTCCCCGTCCTGCCGATTACCGCAGCCCGATACTTCGAGCTTTTCGCCTTTGCACGTCCCTGCCACCCTGCAGCCAGAACCCCCAATCCAACTGCCGTATTCTTGATAAACTCTCGTCGTTTCATGGATTCACTCCCACTTTGCACCCTATCCGTATTTGTAACTGTTAAACGTTGTCCATAGATACTATCAAACCGTAGTTTTCAGTTTGGCATTGCGCTCAAACCGACAAGTCCGGCACAACGTAAGGCTCGCGATAAAAGCCGCGGACCAGGCGGTTGGCTTGTTCATTGTCCCTGAAGCGCTCGTTCTCCCGGTCGACCTCCAGCCACGGCCCAAGCGTTACCGTCCTGGCATCAACATCGATTTCATTGGCCGCAAGATGCTCCAGCAGCCGGCCGAACATATCGCCGAAGATCGGAATGTCCCGGACTTGGGCACGCATCTCTTCCTTCGAGGCCTTCCTGCCGAGCCGGTACGATATGTTGCCGGTATGGCAAACGGCTGTGGAAAGGTGACCTTCGAGGACCTCGGCGTTGAGTTCGTCCCGCCTGCCGCTGCGGACCGCCTCGATGAAGTTGACAAAATGATCGCCGCCTCCACTGAACTTTTTGACTTCTTTGCCCTTGTTGTCCCACGCAAGGCCGCGGTAGAGACTCACCGATCCACCTTCGCAATCGACTATCACGCCAACCCTCTCGCCACGAAACGCCGGCATTTCGTTAGAACCCTTGGCCTTGCGGAGGTTATGCACCTCATAAAGCAGTGGAGCCGTCGGAAAGTCGTAGTAGATTATCTGTGTGTTGGGGACATTGCAGGCATCGTTGAACAGGAACCGGCCGCCGATGCTCATTACCCGGCGGGCAAGCTTCTTCTCGCCCAGGCACCAACGGGCCACGTCCACCTCGTGGACACCCTGGTTGCACGACTCCCCATCACCGGTGTTCCAATCGAAGCTGCAGTCATATTGGAGCCGGTCGCGATAGATTGGCACCTTCCTGGCAGGCCCGCACCAGAGATCGTAGTCGACAGTATCGGGGATCGGCAGCGGTGTCTCTCGCCTGCCGCATGAGGAGCGCTGCTTGTTGGCAAAAGCGGTGATGTACTTGATCCTGCCAAGGTTTCCTTCCCGTATCCATCGAATCGTCTGAGCGATGGAACTCTCCGAGCGGTGCTGAGTGCCGCACTGGACGATACGGTTGTACTTTCTCGCCGCGTTGACCATCTGTCGGCCCTCCCAGATGTAATGCGATAGCGGCTTCTCGACATAGACATGCTTGCCGGCCTGACATGCCCAGATTGTACTCAGTCCGTGCCAATAGTTCTGCGTCGCATTACCGATCACATCGATGTCCTTACGGTCGAACATTTTACGCATGTCGACGTATTGCTCAACCTTGTGGCCGTACTTTGATTCCATCATTTTGGCCGCCTTGCCCATACGCTCTCGATCCGGGTCGCTAAGGGCCACAACAGTTACACCATTCTGCTTCTCGAAGGATGGTATGTGGGCTCCCGTGCCGCGGCCGCCGAGACCCACCACGCCTGCGTGAATGCGGTCATTCGCTCCCCGTACGTGTGAAAATGGCAATGCGACAACTACCCCTGCGGCAATCGAACTCTTCACGAAATCCCGGCGGGTAAAGGTCTTCATAATCTGCCTCCCTTCTCCCTTCCTATTTCTCTTCTAAGGAATCTAAAAGTAAATGGTTGACGGCGTGTAATTTTTCAGTCAGTTCAGCCAGTTCGTCCGCCGTTTTTGCCGATTCGATAGAGCGTAGAATCTCCGCCAGCTCAGCGGCCCCGTTAATTGTGTCAAGACCGTTGTTCTCCATCGTCACCAACACATGTCCGACCCTTTTTGCTAAGCGCTGACGAAAGAAGTCAATCTGCCCCTCCTTTAAAGCACCCTCTTTCCAGGCCGGCTCAAACTCATGAAACGCCGTACAAGCTTTCTGTATATACAGTAAGATCATACCCTTAGCCGCATCGCCGGAGGAAAGAATCCGTGCCCACTGCAGCTCTTCGTTGCGCCAGTGCTCATCTGCCACAGTTGTCTTGTATTCGGACTTGTTTTCAGAAGTCATAGTTCGTGCACATATTGAATCTCACATTTTACATCTAATACCAATTCTATTTAGGCACTCTAACAAAACCAAATTTGTCATTCCGAGCGCAGCCGAGGAATCTATTCAAATAATCCCGCGAAGCGGCTCCTCATTTTGAA